>Ga0208298_1000019_pt1 | contig 62259 bp, 84 predicted proteins | sample 14BtaG_FD_184088 | JGI IMG/M metagenome (GOLD analysis project Ga0208298, IMG submission 184088) | Marine viral communities from the Subarctic Pacific Ocean - 14B_ETSP_OMZ_AT15311_CsCl metaG (SPAdes) (version 2) | ecosystem: Environmental > Aquatic > Marine > Oceanic | place: Pacific Ocean... | reverse complement strand
ATACAAGTGTATTGAATCAATGGGAGATACACTAGACAGTGAAGTTACTTGGATTGAGTTCAGCTCAATGGCTGTAAATGGTACCGTTGGCGAACTTTGGCGTGCCGCTGAAAGTTGTTTTCAACAGGCTAAAGCAGCTGTTGGTGATTGGCACATTTACATTGAAGATTTTGAAATGCAAGACGATGGATCGCTTGCACTTGTTACCGGTAGTTAACCGCAATGGTTGACAAAACCAATAAACTGTAATATTATACTTTTAAGAATTTCATCATTATAGGAGAAGCTACATGGCAAAGACAAACTTAAAGCCCCGAAAGAAAAAGGCGCCACGTAGAGCACCACACATTAAGCGAGGTGCAAAACTTGAAGCTCCAACTTGGGAAGGTTGGGAAGAACTTACAGGTGAACAATTTCATCGCAAAGCTCAACATGCCCGTGAATGGTATTATCACAACTACAAGCCAGTAGATCTTTATCCGGCAGTTGAAGAATGGATGAAACAACAAGGAGAAGAGTTCTCTAAAGAAGATATAAAAGCAGTTAAGGCCGCACCAGGACATTCGCTAAGTGTAACAGCAGGAATTACAGCCAAGTTACTATCAGCAGGTATGCCAGATTATAATGAAAAAGAAGATAAGTATTGGGAATCATTGGCTGGAACAATGGGCAATCTTAAACCAGCAACAGAGTTTTTACGAAAGCAAATTAATACTGCAATAGAGGCAGGTAAGCCAATCCTTGCTGCAAAGAAAGAAATTGTAAAAGAAAAAGCAAACACATATCAACCTACCATACAAGAACGTATGCGTGAAGCATGTATTGTAATGGCAAATGATATTGAAAATTTTGTAGATACGTATCTATCTGAATATGATGCACAATTACTAAAGGAGTTTGAGCCAGTAAAAATATTACGGAGAGAAAATTGTAAAGCCGGACATGCAAGATTAATTAAAACATGGTATCAAGGCGAGCGTGATGAAATTTATGATTTGGTTAACTTTCCTACTAGTGCTAAACTAAAGAAGATGAGCGAACATGAGAAAGATATGTATACTCAACTTAAAGAAGGATACGATCATTTATCAGCCAAGCAAGCAAAAACTCTATTAGAAATGTATCAGCGTATTGTAGATGCATGTGATATTATTTCTGTAGAAAGTAAAGCACAACGCAAGCCACGTAAGGCTAAATTCAAGTCAGCAGATCAACTTGTTAAAAAACTTAATTACAAACTAAGTGATAGTAATTATGGTATTGCAAGTGTTCCACCTGAAAAGATTATTGGAGCCAATATTGCATTAGTGTTTAATTGTAAAAATCGCAAAATTGGATTATATTATGCAAGTAATGTTGATCCATTGAAACTAGGTAGAGATGGATCAGGACTAAGTGTTAAAGGAACAACACTTCAAGGTTATAACGAAGAAAAAAGTGTGCAACGCACAGTTCGTAAAACAGATGAGTTTTTACCAATGATTAAAAAAACTACAAAGTCTAAGACAGAGAAGTTGTTTCAAACACTAAAAACAACAGAAACAAAACTTAACGGTCGCTTCAATAACGAAACAGTAATATTGGCAGTGTTTTAATGTTCACTTATATTAATCCTTATGAAGTTTTTAACATAAGTGAAGATGATAAGTTTGGTGTAATTATAGATTGTAAAAATACAGAAACTCATTCGCTTGATATGGATTTAGATCAGAAGCTAGGGCTAGTATCACTTGAGTCTGCTCAACATGCCGGTTTTAATAATATTATAATGTTTGAAGATAGACTTGATTTTGACGTAGCAGTGCAAGAACTTACAAAAATAGGCGTATGGAAAATTATATATGTATTTTCTGGCACATTGTTTGGAGATAAAAGTTCAAAAATTACTAGAAGGTTCCCACACCTAAGTGCTTTTGTAAAAGATGATTTTGTTTTTAGAAAATTCTTTATATTTGAAACTGAAAAGTATAAGTTCTTTGATATTAGAGATCCATTTTTAGGAAATGTAGTAGATGAATTAACACATGTAAGCATGGATCAATTAGATATAACATATTTAAACCCTTATGAAGATAATTATGAATTTCTAGAAGATTTATCAGCAAGGGAAATACCAGATATTGCTAAACTAAAAACAACCAATGCTGTAGATAAAAAATATGCAGAAGAAATGGTAAAAATTGCAACAAATCTATTTAGTGAATAAGATAAATACATAGTAAGGAAAAGAACTTCCAGGAGAATGTATTCATGAGCAAAAAAGCAGAATTACAAAAAGAAATTGAACTTCGTTTAGGCGGAGGAATGGTCGATGTTGAACTTGATCCAGAACATTACGAACTAGCCATTAAAAAAAGCCTAGAGAAATACAGACAACGAAGTGAAAATGCAGTTGAAGAAAGTTTTATTGTATTAGAACTTTTAGAAGACCAAAGCGAATACACATTACCAAATGAAGTTATTGAAGTGCGTGACATTTATAGACGAACAACAGGTGTAAGTGCAGGTTCAGGTAATGACTTTGAGCCATTTCAATCAGCATACATGCAAACATACTTACTAGGATCATCACGTAAAGGTAGTTTATCTACATTTGACTTCTTACAACAAAGCAGAGAAACAATGGGTCGCTTATTTGGAGCAGAGCTTATGTTTACTTGGCGCCCACAAGATAAAAAACTTATTATACATCGTAAACTTAAAGCAAACGATAATGCTGTTCTTTGGTGTTACAACTATAGAACAGATGAAGGACTAATATCAGATCAATATGCTGGTCCTTGGCTTAAAGATTACTCGTTGTGTCATGCAAAACTTATGATAGCAGAAGCACGTGGTAAATTTACACAGATTGCAGGACCACAAGGCGGAACTACAATGAACGCAGATCAACTTAGAACTGATGCAATGGCAGAGATGGACAAATTAGAAACTGAGCTAACATTATATAATGATGGACAAAGCGGCTTAGGTTTTGTTATCGGATAATACTTGACAAATCATTAATATTCTACTATAATATATAAAAGTTATAGGAGATTTCATTGAAAAAAGTAATTGGTATATGTGGACTTATTGGACACGGCAAAGATACAGCGGCCGGATTCTTAATCGAAGAAGGGTTTCAGCGTATTAGTTTTGCAGGTGTATTAAAAGATGCATGTGCTAATATATTTCAATGGGATAGAATACTACTAGAAGGCAATACACCAGAAAGCAGAGTTTGGAGAGAAACTGTTGATGAATGGTGGGCAGAGCGTTTAAGTATTCCTAACTTCACACCCAGACTAGCACTACAGCAAGTAGGCACAGATGTTATGCGTAGACATTTTCATCCAGATATATGGGTTGCAGCATGTGAACGTCAAATTGCAATGGCCGAAAAGAATGTTGTTATAAGCGATTGTAGATTCTTTAATGAACTAAACGTAATAAAACGTTTCGGTGGAACTACCGCAGTTGTTTGGCGAGACGGTGAACCAGAATGGTGGGGATCAGCTTGTAAGGCAAATATAGAACACGCACCACATATAATGGAAACACAATACCCAAGCGTTCATCCAAGTGAATGGAGTTGGGCAGGTTGGACATTTGATAAACAGATTAACAATATCGGCACATTGGAAGATTTACGTCAACAAACGCTAAAATACCTGCTATAAAGTATATACTTAACTCTGTAACCACCCCTTTTTACAGCACCTACCATAAATACAAGTAGACAACGATTCTACGTTTTTAATAAAGGAGCTAAATTATGGCAAATCTTGTTTCACCTGGAGTTCAGGTAACAATCACAGACGAATCAGTTTACGGTCCAACTGGCACAGGCACAGTTCCAATGTTATTCATTGCGACAGGCCAAGACAAGGTTGACCCAACTGGCACAACAGATATAGCAGCACAAACTGTTAAATCAAAAGCAGGCAAACCTGTATTAGTAACATCACAACGTGAATTAACACAAAACTTCGGTAATGTTGATTTCCATAAAGTAGGCGCCTCTGTCGCACAAGGTGATGAAACTAACGAATACGGACTATTAGCCGCATATTCATTTTTAGGACAAAGCTCGGCAGCTTATATTGTTAGAGCAGATGTTGATTTAACATCATTACGTCCACAAAGCTCAGCACCAACAGGTCCTGCAGCAAACAACACATACTGGCTTAACCCAAGCACATCTAACTGGGGGCTGTTTAAATACTCAACAACAGCAGGTTGGGAAGCGGTTACACCAACAGTAGAAATTACAGACGGTCAAGGCAATCCAACTTCAACAGTTGTAACAGGTGGATACTTAGTAGAAGTAGCCGTAGGTGCAGCTGATACTGAAATTAAATATTGGAAAGAAGCCAGTGGCGCATGGGCAACAGCAGCAGTTGATGACTTTGCACCACACTACAGCGAACCAAGTTCACCAAGTGCAGGCGACTTATGGGTTAAAACTACTACACCAGGTAGCGGTGTTAACTTAAATGTTTCACAATACACAACAGCAGCAGGTTCTTTTGTGGCAAAAGCAGTAACATATGCACAAGACTCAGCACCAAACGGAACAGCTGATGTAATGCAAAACGGAACAGGCGCTAAAGACAGAACATTAGCCGCAGGTGATATATGGTTAGACCACCAAACAGATAAACTTGCTGTTCAAGTATACACAGGCTCAGCTTGGGCTGATATAGTAGTAGTTGGACAAAACACACAACCAGGCGGAACGCCAGTTGATGGAACAGTTTGGCATGATGGTGACATTAACGAATTAGCAATTTATGAAGTTGCAAGCGATAGTGGAACACAAAAATGGCAACGTGTAACTAACGTTTCATACGCAACAGGCGAGCCAGCAGTAGGCGCCTTAGGTGACTATTGGGTTGACACTGATGAAGCAGGCTATCCAGCAATTTACCGTTCAAACGGTGCTGCATGGGTTAAGAAAGATAACGCAGACCAAACAACATCAGCAGGTGTTGTGTTTGGTGATATTACTGCCAACGATACAACAGCAGCTGCCTTTGAAGCAACTCTATTAGCAGGTTCTCCAGACCCATTGTTACACCCAGTTGGAACAACTGGTATTAACATGTGTCGTTCAGGCGGAACAGTTAGAAAGTATAATTCATCACTAACAACATCTTGGAAATGGCGTAACCATGCTTCTAACCAAGTTGATGGTTCAGGTTCATTTGGTAGACATGCCCAAAGAGCAGTAGTGGTAGCGGCAATGCAAGCAAGTGCATCAGGTTCAGAATTACAACAAGAAACAGTAGCATTTAGTTTAATTGCAGCACCTGGATATCCAGAAATGACTGACGAAATGGTAACATTAAACAGCAATCGCAATGAAACAGCGTTTGTTATTATTGATGCTCCATTCCGTGTAACTCCAACAGAAGCAGTTAACTGGGTTAACGGAGTAGGCGTAAGCTCAAACGGTGAATCAGGATTAGCTACTAAAAATACTTATAGTGCAGTTTATTATCCACATGCATTAACAACTAACCCAGCAACTGGCGACAACGTTGTTGCTCCAGCATCACACATGGCATTATACACATATGCATACAGTGATAACGTGAGCTTCCAATGGTTTGCACCAGCAGGCTTAACACGTGGTCAAGTTCAAAATGCAGCAAGTGTTGGATATTTAACTTCTGAAAATGAATTTACATCAGTTTCACTTACACAAGGAAACAGAGACACAATGTATAATGCTAGACTGAACCCAATTGCAAGATTTCCTGCAGAAGGTGTTGTAGTGTGGGGTCAAAAGACTTTACACCCATCAGCTAGTGCATTAGATCGTGTTAATGTTGCTCGTTTAACAGCATACTTACGTGAAAGATTCTCAGTTATTGCAAGACCTTACTTGTTTGAACCAAACGATGAAGCGACTCGCAGAAATGCTAAATCAACATTTGATGGATTTATGAGTGGTATATTAGAAACAAGAGGTGTTTTTGACTTTGCAGTAGTATGTGATGAATCAAACAACACACCAGCAAGAATTGATGCAAACGAATTTTGGATTGACGTGGCAATTGAGCCTTCAAAGTCAGCAGAGTTTATTTACATTCCAATTAGAATTGTAAATACTGGCGAATTAAGCTAATATTTTGTATATCATACAATAAGATACGAATAAGGGCTACTTTTTAAAAGTAGCCTTTATTTTTTTTGTCTAATCTGATAAATACAATATATAGAAAAACGTTAAGTTTTTCTAGTAGAAGAAAAACTTATACAGTTTACAAGGAGAAAACAATATGGCTGTAACAACACAATTTGGAGTCCCGGTAGAAAATGCTAATGCAACTTTAATGCCTAAGTTGCAATATAGGTTTCGTGTATCGTTTACTGGTTTAGGCGGCAACGCTGCAAACATCACTGAAGTAACGCAAAACGTTATCAGTATAGGACGCCCATCAATAACACATGAAGAAGTTATAGTAGATTCTTATAACTCAAAAACATACCTTGCAGGTAAGCACACATGGGAACCAGTATCATTGGTAATGCGTGACGATATGAATTCTAACGTTATTAAAAAAATTGGTAACCAACTTAGAGAACAATTAGATCATAGCACACAAGGTGGCCAAGCAATAAAGGCAACGGCAAGTGCAGCAGGAACCGGAACCGATGCAGGCGGCGGAAATCCATACAAATTTACAATGTTAATTGAAACTCTAGATGGACAAGCTAAACCAACGGTAATAGATTCATGGGAATTAGTAGGGTGCTACTTGTCAAATGTTCAATATGGTGATCTAAACTATGGAACATCTGATATGGTGCAGGTTACTGCAACAATACGTTATGATAACGCCTCTAATACACTCATGGCAGACACAAACGTAGAAACTGATACCCTAGGCAAAGCCACTACTTAAGAAACCCGAGCTAAGTTAATTTAGCTCTAGTGAAGAAGGGACAGTAAATGAGAACGAACTATGCGTATGACAAATACAATCAAGGTCAAAAGGCCTCGATTGTTAAAGGTGTACCAAGAAGTAAGTTCAATTTTACTGCCAGTCTTACTACACTAGATGGAGATGTTCCGCTTGATAAGATAGCAAGTATTACAATGCCGGGCTGGTCTTCGTCTGCAATGACAATGAATGCCTATAATCGTAAAAAAGTTGTTCAAACTACTTATGATTACACTCCTATTACTGTTGTTGCATATGACACAAGAGACCCGGCAACACTTGAATCTTTCCTCAAAGAATATTCAAACTATTACTATGAAGGACCAATGAATGACCAAGATGAAGTATTTCATCTTGCAGGTCCTAAAGGTTTTAAATTACAAGCAAGTCGTAACTACATTACAACATTAAATATCATCAGACAAGGTAGTAAAACAGATATAAACACTATAACTGTTTACAATCCGTTTATTACAGATATATCAGCAGATACTCTAGATTATTCAGACAGCCAGTTAGTTCAATACAGATTAACTTTTGTATACGAAGGCTTCGAAATAAAATCTTCAAACTCAGGACAGTAACTTATGCCTAACTATATGAGTGGCATATATGAGATTTCTAACCCAGGTAAATACTTAGGTAAAAAAGCACCACGCTACAGAAGTGGATGGGAATTAGCAGTATTTCGTATGTGTGATAACCACCCAGCCGTTTTAGGTTGGGGCAGTGAAACACATAGAATTCCATACAGAAATCCATTAACAGGTAAAGCATCAACATATGTTCCAGATTTGCTTTTGGTTTATAAAGATAAACAAGGCGGCAACCATGCAGAAATGGTAGAGATTAAACCAGCAAAGCAAACATTAGGCGAAGCCAAAACACAGATAGATAAAGCACAAGCAGTAGTTAATCATGCTAAATGGGAATCAGCAAAAGCATGGTGCAGACAACAAGGAATGGGTTTTAGAGTAATAACCGAACATCAAATTTTTAATAAACCTACTCGTTCTAAGAAGAGAAAGAAATGACCAAAAAATTAGGACAAATCAATATAGGCGTATGGGACTGGCATGTAGACTATAAAGAGCGTGAAATTGAATCTAACGAAATAATACAATGTATAGGCATAAAAAGTCATAGTTTTATACTTGAAATTGGAGCAGGATCTGGACATTTAAGTCATCATCTAACAAAACAAGGCAATACAGTTATTACCACAAATTCATCTCAAAATGAAGTGATAGATTGTGGGCTCTCGCCATATGTAACCCCAATATTTTGGGAATATACAGGATTAGACACTAGTTTTGATATACTTAAAAAAGATGAACAATACGATTATATAATTGCAAATGCAAATGCAATGCACAGCGAGTCAGGTGGACCAATTTCTACAGACAGACAATATTCAAACTTAGTCGAGAAACTTTTAGACCTTGTAAAAATAAATGGTGAAATTTGGTTAGAGTTTAACCCATTGCTAAGTAGTGCATATATGGATCAGTATAAGATACCAACAATTGGGAACTCTACTAAAAAACACATAGAATCTCATTCTGCATACAAAATTGTGAGGAAGAAATGACCAAAGAATATTTAACAATGACAGAGCCTACTAGTCAAGGCGATGTTAACATATATATTCCTGGCAGTAGAGATGTAATTGTAAAAATGTCAGGAGGAGCAGATAGTTCAATACTTATGTTCCTTTTAGCAAAGTATAAAAATGAATATAATACAGAACTTAATTTTAAAATTTCAAGCACAGTAGGATCAACTAAACCATATCAGTATGAATTTGCAAACCAAGTAGTAAAGTTTATAGATAAAATATATCCATTGGGTGACTATAAGCATTATCATAATGAAAGTTTACCTGTTGCTAATAGTAATGATGGACCTGACGAGAATGGAGTAGATATTAATAAAACAGCATATAGCGATGATATAGAAAGTCTAACACAAAGTCTACATAATAAAGATTCTGTTCAATACATGGGTATTACAGCAAATCCATCAGCTGAACAGTTAGAGTTACATAATATTGCAGACGGTAGAGATTTAGAAAGAGATTCAGATGTTGCAGTTCCTACTGAAGAACTTTATATGGAACCTGATCTTTGGAAATTTAACAGGCCATTTGCAAAATACGACAAGATGATAGTAGCAGAACTATATGATAGATATAACTTAACTGATACATTATTTCCTTTAACCAGAAGTTGTGAAGAAGCCACATTTGATTTTTCTAAACATTGTGGCGAATGCTGGTGGTGTAAAGAACGTAAATGGGCGTTCGGAAAACTAGCATAAATACTACTATAATGAGGTTAACATGACAAAAAAATTAGAAGAAGAATTTAATCTGCCAAAAATTGAAGATTTAATGCCAAATCTTCCAGAATCAGTAGTTGAACCTGATGAACCGACAGTTGAAGAAACTCAAAACGAAATAGTTAAATATAAAGATGATCTAAGCATTGCCGAGCGTGCCGACGCAGCACTTCCAATGGTAACAGGAATGGAAGAGCTTGACAGAGAAATGGATGCATATGCATCAAAGGCTATGGCAACATTTGATGATTTAGTAGATTTAGGTAGAAATGTAGAAGATAGGCATGCTGCACCAATATTTGATAGTGCAAGTAAAATGCTTGCGGCCGCATTACAGGCCAAACAGGCTAAAATGGACAAAAAAATGAAAATGATTGAATTACAAATGCGTCAACAACGAATACAGCAAGAAGAAAAGAAAACAGATGCATATGTAAAAGATAAATTAGGCACAGATGAGGATACAGAAGAAGCAACTGGTCGTATCATTGGAGACAGATCAGAATTGTTAGCTGAAATCATGACTAAAATGAAGAATGATGATAAATAGTATTATGGAGAAGACGTTATGAAATCATTTACACAATATCTAACAGAATCTGATAAAACTTGGAATTTCTGTATTAAAACCGTTCATCAATTAACTGATGAGCAATGTGATCGCATAGAGAACCACTTAATGAAATACGACTCTAAAGGACTTAGTGGTGAGAAGAAAACTATACTACAAAGTGCGCCAAGAGACTTCCCTAAACACAAAGGGTATGAAGTATATATGTATGATTTTTCAACAGACAGAATTGCAACAGCAAGCCAAATTCAAAATGAAATTGGAAACATGTTAGGATTGAAAGATGGTGTGCTAAAAGTAAAAGGCGATGGCGAAACAGACGTTGATGAAAAAGAAGAACACTTTGAACCAGAAGAAGTTCCAGCAAAGGATTTATCAGGTGATGAATATAACGCTTCATTAATTAAAGAATTATTAAAGTTACGTAAAGAAAAGGAAAAAGGCAATGAGTGAATTAGAGAGAATATTAAAACTTGCTGGTAGCCAAGCAAAGGTTGAAGAAACACCAAGCCCGGCTCCAGAAGCAACACAAAGAGAAATGAAGCCAGTGGCACAAGAAGCAGTTGGCGAATTTGCAGAACCAATTTATGATTTAATTGATATGCATTTTGAAGGTGACTGTCAACCAGTATTTGATGATTTAGTTCGTTATTTAAGTGGCGATCAAATTGAAGATTTTGTAGCAGACTTTAGACGTCATCATGAGTTACCAATGGGTGATGAAGAAACAGAAGAGTCAGTTGAACCAACTGAACCATCAACAGAAGAACTTCCAGAAGCAAAAGCAAAACCAGATTTTGCTGACTTAGATGGCGATGGCGATGAAAAAGAAACAATGAAAAAAGCAGCCAAAGATAAAGAAGTAAAAGAAACTACAGAAGAAACTACAGAAGAAACTACCGAAGAGCTTGAAGAAGAAGCTGACAAAGTTGAAGAAGAAACCGAAGAGCTTGAAGAAGTAGCAGTAGCTGAAGACGATAAAGAAGAATTAGAAGAGTCTCCAACAATGGATACTACACAACTAGTTAACATGATGAAAAACGCAGGTTTATCAGAAGAAAAAATTAAAACAAAATTAGACGAATGGGCAAACACACCAGAAGGTGCAGCTGAAGAAGAAGCTACAGAACATGGTGAACCATATGAAAACTTTGCACAAAGCGTTAATCTAAGTTTAAAAAGATACTTAGATGCAGAAAGCATGAAAGTAGGAATCAAAGAACATACAGTAGAAGATCTTAAAGAAGCCTACAAAGCAAAAAAAGAAAAATAAAAGTTCACGTTTCCTCCCAGGTGAATAACAGAGCGGTGTAGTTTTAATTAACTACGCCGTTTTTATTGACTAAATAGTATTATGAGCACAGCAGATACAAAATTAACCAAAACTCCGTATCAAAAAGAAAAGTTTACAGAAGAAGATTTATTGGAATTAGCCAAGTGTGCTGAAGATCCAAAATACTTCTTGATAAACCATTGTTGGATTCAACATCCAACTAAAGGTCGTGTAAAATTTGACTTATTTGATTATCAAAAAGAACTTGTAGACTGTTATCACAACAACAGATACAGTATTGCATTGGTAAGTAGGCAAATGGGTAAATCAACAGCGGCAGCAGGATATCTATTATGGTATGCTATGTTTGTTCCTGATCAAACGATTCTTATTGCAGCACACAAATATTCAGGTGCAAGTGAAATTATGCAACGTATACGTTTTGCATACGAAACACTTCCAGACTTTATACGTGCAGGTGTAACAAGTTACAATAAAGGTAGTTTAGAATTTGATAATGGGTCACGTATTATTGCACAGTCAACAACAGAAAATACTGGACGTGGTTTGAGTATATCATTAGCATACTTAGACGAATTTGCATTTGTGCGTCCTAACATAGCCAAAGAATTTTGGACAGCACTATCACCTACATTATCAACTGGTGGTAAATGTATTATTACAAGCACACCAAATCAGGATGATGACCAATTTGCACAAATTTATAGAGAGGCTGCTAAAGCACAAGATGAATTTGGTAACGACACAGAAAATGGATTGGGATTAAATGGATTCAAATCCTTTAACGCTGATTGGAAATATCACCCAGAAAGAGATGAAGAATGGGCAGAAGAAGAACGCAACAAAATTGGCGAAGAACGTTTTAGACGTGAACACTTAAATGAGTTTATTGCGTTTGACGAGACACTTATTGACAGTATCAAACTATCATTAATGGAAGCAAAACAACCATATGCTAAAATGGGACAGGTGCGTTGGTATAGACCAATACGCAAAGACAAAATATATATGTCATCATTGGACCCAAGTTTGGGAACAGGTGGCGACTCTGCTGCAATACAGGTATACGAAATGCCAGGAATGAAACAAGTAGCAGAATGGCAACACAATAAAACTACTGTTCAAGGTCAGATTAAAATACTACGTGAAATATTAATGTATATAGAAACTGAAACAGATGGTGAAGCAGAACAGTATTATAGTGTAGAGAATAACACACTAGGTGAAGCGGCTTTAGTTGTAATTGCAGAAACAGGTGAAGAATTTTTTCCAGGCACATTCATTAGTGAAACAAAACGGCACGGTAATGCACGTAGGTTTAGAAAAGGATTTACTACAACACATAAAAGTAAACTTACAGCATGTAGTAAACTAAAACATTGGATAGAAACAGATAAACTAGAAATAGCAAGTCAAAACTTATTGGGCGAACTCAAAGTCTTTATTGCACGTGGTAATAGTTATTCAGCAAAAGACGGCGAACACGATGACTTGGTTATGGCACTTATATTAATAGTGCGAATGGCACAAGAAATTGTTAACTATGAAGAATCAGCATTTGAATACCTAGTAGATGACGATGATGACGATTTTATGCAGCCTATGCCTTTTAGTATGTTATAATTTTACGTTTTGGCATAAATAGTATAAAGAGGAACACAATGAATACAGTTGCACAAGAAATATTTAATATTATAAAAGGCGCCAATTACGATGTGGTGTTATTTACTGATTCTGGAGAAAAAACATTAAATTCAGAAGAAGCAACAAGATTTTATGTCAACGAACATGATATGATGGTTTCATTACGTTCAGAAGATAACAAGTTAGAATTATTGGTTCAAATAGGATCAGGTTTTGACATTGACACAAATAAGCCACTGTTAAATAGTTTTAAGAGTGCAGTGCATAAACAAATGGGTGAATATACAGTGAAAAGATTTGATAAAAACATAGAACCAAAAGACTTCTCACATCAAAGCGTGACAGAAGGATTTAGTAAAGCATTTGGTAGCGTAAAAACAAGCTACATACAATTAGAAAACGCAAGATTAATCATTAGACACAGCAAAGGTGTTAATGAAGAAAAGCGTGGAGCGAGAAGCAGAAACATACATAGTTTATTTGTTGAAAATGCAAATAAAGAACAAACAAGATTCCCATACAAATATATGGCAGGTGCTAAAGCTATGGCCATGCATGTTAACCATGGTGGAACATTTGAAGATGCTAAAGGCACAGGCATTATGAATATGTGTAAAGAAGCAACAGAAATGGCACAGTTCCTTACACACGTAAGAAAAAACAAATTAGTTAACGAAGGCAATGCTAACGTAGTTGAAACTATCAAATCGCAATTAAAAAGCATTAAAGAAACAGTAAGAAGTCTCCAAACATTAAGAGGCTATAATAGTTATCAAACAAAAGAAATAGTAGAAACCGAAGAAAACTCGGTTGACATATCCGATAAGTTCTTGTATAATACATTTGAGACTGTAGACATGAATGAAGTCCTTTCTACGGTATCTCGCATTTTTAACGAACGTGAGGGTAAAGATACTATGCATGATAAACTATTAAATGACACAATGGCTATAATCAAATCCGGAGATGATCTTAAATTACATATTGACGCAAACGATCCAGATAACCCTAACAACGAAGATCCAGTAAAATGGAGCGGCGGAATGGGCCCACTTGCTAAGTTAAGTGCGATGTTATCTTATATTGGTATGACAACTAAGAATGATGAATTATTTAATGTGTTAACACAAATGAGTAATGATGTTCATGATATGAAAACTAATAATACAATGTTAGCGGCAAAAATTGCTAACTTCTTGTATAAAAAGGGATCAGCAACAAAAATGGAAGTAGCTGTAACAAAAGAAGAATCTATTACAGATTCTGTAATTGCAGAACTTCGTAAAAGAATTTCCTAAAAAATAGGAAATAGTGCTTGACAGTAAGCACTTAAAGTAGTATACTGTATAGGCTAACAAAGGCAAAACAACTGTATGCAAGTGAATTGTATACTTTATAAAACTAATAAAGGCTATCATAGGCTAACAAAGGAGAAATACTATGGCAACATTAGCAGAAATCCGTGCAAAACTACAAGCACAGGAAAAAGGCCCCAAAGGCGGGGCACAAGGCGGCGACAACGCCATCTTTGCACATTGGAACATCGCAGAAGGTTCAAGTGCAACACTAAGATTCCTACCAGACGCAGATGAATCAAATACGTTCTTTTGGAAAGAACGTCAAATGATCCGTTTGAGCTTTCCAGGAGTCAAAGGACAAGACGAGAACAAACCAGTAATGGTTCAAGTTCCTTGTGTTGAAATGTGGGGCGAGCAATGTCCTGTTCACGCAGAAATTCGTCCTTGGTTTAAAGATCCAGCTTTAGAAGATACTGCTCGTAAGTATTGGAAAAAGCGTTCTTATATTTTTCAAGGTTTTGTTACACAAAACGATTCACCAGAAGACAACACACCAGAGAATCCTATTCGTAGGTTTGTTATCTCACCTCAAATTTATAAAATCATTAGTGCAGCACTAATGGATCCAGAGTTTGAAGAGATTCCTACAGACTATGAAGCAGGAACTGACTTTAAAGTAGTCAAGTCTAGTAAAGGTGGATATGCTGATTATAGCACATCTAATTGGAGCAGACGTTCACGTAGTTTAGATCAAACAGAGCGTGATGGAATTGCAGCAAATGGATTGCATAATCTAAATGACTTCTTACCTAAGAAGCCAGATGCAGATCACTTAAACGCTATCTTTGAAATGTTTGAAGCAAGTGTAAATGGTGAACTTTATGATGTAGACCGCTTTGGAACGTTTTATCGTCCATACGGTGTAGACGCACCAACAAGTGCACCTAAAGTTACACCAGCACCAGCGGAACAAGTTGCGGCACCTGTAGCACCTGCACCAGCAGTTGAAACAGCACCAGCGGCACCAGTTGCAGAAGCGGCACCAGTAACACCTCCACCAGCACCAGCACCTGCACCAGCAGATGCAACAACAGGTCAGGCGGCACCGAGTGCAGAAGACATTCTAGCAGCGATTCGTAATCGTAAGTAAATAACAAAACTTGGGCATGCATAAGCATGTCCAAGTTTCTTAGATTGGAGATATAAATGGCAAAACCTTTTGACGTAAGCAAATTCCGTAAAAGTATTACTAAAGCGGTGCCCGGACTAAGTGTCGGGTTTAATGATCCAGACACATGGATCTCAACAGGCAACTACACACTAAACAAATTAATCAGTAACGACTTTGTAAAAGGTATTCCTTTAGGTAAAGTAACTGTTCTTGCAGGAGAATCAGGTGCAGGCAAAAGTTACATTGCAGCAGGTAATGTAGTTAAGGCAGCACAAGATCAAGGTATATTTGTAGTTCTTATTGATAGTGAAAACGCACTAGATGAGAAATGGCTACATGCACTTGACGTAGATACTGCTGAAGATAAACTACTAAAACTAAACATGAGTATGATTGATGATGTTGCTCGCACAGTGAGTGACTTTATGAAAGATTATAAAGCAGAATATACAGATAAAGAAAAGGAAGAACGTCCTAAAGTATTATTTGTTGTAGATAGTTTAGGTATGTTACTAACACCTACTGATGTTGATCAGTTTCAAAAAGGTGATATGAAAGGTGATATGGGTCGTAAGCCTAAAGCACTAACTTCATTAGTTCGTAACACAGTTAATATGTTTGGTGAGTTTAATGTTGGTATGTTATGCACAAACCATACATATGCATCACAAGATATGTTTGATCCAGATGATAAGATCTCAGGTGGTCAAGGCTTTATCTATGCAAGTAGTATTGTTATCGCAATGCGTAAACTTAAACTAAAAGTAGATGCAGAAGGCAATAAAACATCACAAGTATTTGGTATTAGAGCAGCGTGTAAGGTAATGAAAACACGTTATGCAAAACCATTTGAAAGTGTGCAAGTAGAAATTCCATACGAAACAGGTATGAGTCCATACAGTGGACTAGTTGAATTCTTTGAAGCAAAAGATGTTCTTAAGAAAAGTGGTAACAGTTTAGAATATATTAGCCCGGTAACAGGTGAAGTAATTAAAATGTTCCGCAAACCTTGGAATGCTAATAAAGATAATTGCTTGGATCTTGTTATGAATGAATGGGATATGCAACCAGATCACATAAAAGATAGCGATGGCGAACAACCTAACCAGGAGGTTATTAATGAATCTGAGTGATAACGATTTAGAGTTATTCTTACAAATTTTCGATAAAGCAATAGCACATATACCAGACAAAAATAAAGAAAAGTTTGCAGAAGACTATATCTTTACTTTAGATGATTACGGCGTAGATCTAACAAGACATGCGGTTGAAATAGGTGATCACGATGAACATTTAGACCAAGCACTTGCAGATCACTTTGAAGTCAATGATGACCACGACTCTGACGAAGAATATGCAGAAGAATATTGGGAAGATGAAGATTAATGAGTAACTGGTATCGTAAAGTTTCGCAGAACATGGCAGAGATAGTTTCGGCTATCTCTTTCTATGAACGTGAAATTGATGCCGCCAGGTTTGAGTGTGGTATGAAAGGTGTGTTAGAAAAACACAGTAGAGAAATGCCAGGTATTGTTGAACACAGATTTAATCAATTACAAGAAGTAGAAGCAATATTAGAACATTTAAATACAGAAATGCGTAAACTACGTAGTAGAACATTTCGTAAGTTTTTAGAAAATTACAACAAAGCATTAAGTAGTCGTGATGCAGAAAAATATGTAGACGGTGAACAAGACGTAGTAGACTTACAATATCTAATCAATGATTTTAGTCTAATACGAAACAAATATATAGGTATAATTAAGGCACTTGAAGCCAAAGGCTTTCAAATTAATAATGTAGTTAAACTACGTGCCGCAGGATTAGAAGATATATCACTCTGATAAATAATACTGAGCACAATGATGTGTTACTAAACTCAGGAGTAATAAATGCCCTCACCTTTTAAAACACCATGGCACTTTGATAAATTTAAAGAAGATAAAGAAGGCGAATACGTTAAGATCGCAGGCGTATTAGCAGGCGACTGGAAAGCAGAAATAGAACATGCACGTAGCAAGGGTGTGCGAACTCAAATCTACAACGAACAAAGATACGAGCATGCGGCTAATGTTAAAAGCAAAGATCATGTCGTAGAAGATGCAGACAACCCATATGGAAAGCCAAACACAACTATGTTTCGTAAAGTTAATTACGATAAGTTTCCAGGAGAGTTTCCACAGTTTACAAAGATTACAGACATGTTTTGTTTCAACACAGATGAGAAACTAACATGTAAATTTAACGATCAGTATCCAAATGATCAGTTAATGTGGCACATTGATAACTTACCCGGAAACCCACGCAAGGATAGAGTTATTGACAACCCAGAGTTTAAGTATCAGCATCCTGATAAGATACGTTTTTTAATTACATTAGAAGATCACGAACCAGGACAAATATTTCAATTTGGAAACATTGTGTATACACAATGGAAAGCAGGAACAATATTTGCATGGGATTGGAGCACACTGCCGCATGTTACATGGAATGGTAGTTGGACTAAAAGACCTTGTTTGCAGATAACAGGAACAGCAACAGAAACAACATGGAATTTAGTTGCAAAAGGTAACAAAGAAACCATATATAAAATTTAAAAAAAGTTTAAAAAAAAGGTTGACTTTTCGGTCAAGATGTATTATATTAAATACATAAGCAACAAAGAGTTTAGCGGCTCAATGTTTATAGTGCAAGGAAGAGGCGTTACCTAGGCGTCGAACTTGACTGCTCAGGGGTTATACCCAGGCTTTACCCGGAAAACGGAGGGAGTCACATTGCGGATACGCAGGAGTAGGTGGTAGTGTAGTTAGAAAAGGTATCTAGATGTGCTACTTGGAGGTGCACCCCAGTCCTCCCTATTTTGCTTATTTAAAAACCCAGTTTTAGGACTGGGTTTTTTCTTGACTAAAAAAAGGTTGACAAGTAAGACTTCTTACCGTATACTATTATTATAAAGTTTAATTAGTAGGAGAAATACTATGTCAGCAACACAAGTAAAAAATGATATAAGCAATTATACACCGGCTGAAATATTAGCCATCTCATTTGAAGTATTTGACGCACAAGGCTTTGTTAAAAGCGGATACGGTTATAAAGAACCTACTAATACAGTAGACGAAGATGGAAATCAAATCTACACTGATATTAAAGATAACAAAACAGTTATCATTCAAACCGTAAAAAACTTTAAAGGAAAATACATTCCTAATCAAAAATACGTAGATCAAGCAACCGCAGAAATTGAACGCATTAATGGTAAATTAATGATGAAAAAACTTGGCGGTGGCCTTACTAACTTTGAAAGTGGACTAGTAAGAGCAACCTCTGATGATGTTAATAATTTCCATGTAAGTATTCTTGCAAGTGTTCCAAATTCTTTAAAGATTGACCAGAAGCGTGAAGCACTTAACGACACAATGTCTCAACTAAAGCATATAAGCCAATATGTTGGTAAAAAAGGCGCTCGCTATGACATTGAAGTAGATGTAATAGATGTTAAGTTTATACAGTCAAGTGACGTTTACATGATTACATGCGTATCTGATAACCGAGATATTGTTAAGTTTTGGTGGAGAGAACAGCCAGATCTAACTGATATTATCGAAGGCAAAACAATAACTATACGTGGAACTGTTAATAAACAGGAATTAAGCAAGTATAGTAACGCAAAAGAGACTCTTTTTAACAGAGTTAAGCTAACTTTAGTAAAATAATTTCAAAAAAAGTTTTAAACCCTTGATATATAAGGGTTTTTTTCTTGCTGATTTAGTTGACAACCAAGACATCTTGCTGTATAATATAAGTATATTAACAATAAAGGAAGGACGTAAAAATGGCACAATTTAAACTATACCAAATACACTTAACAGACGCTGAAATTGACTTAATCAATGCAGAAGGGCATGATGCAGTTCATAAGCAGTCTTTAAAGTTAGACATGGGTCTTAGTAAGAGTGATACAGGAATGGTTGCCGGTGATGCATTTAGACGTGGATATTACACACATGTATCAAACATTACTGCTGATAATCTTGATGGTGTATTTCATACAGGTAACATGGGTCCAGAAGAAAACATTGAGCGTTTGGCTCCAATGTATTCATGTTCAGTAGGCGACATTATTGAAGACGAAGCAGGTAATAAACAAGTTGTTGCTAACTTTGGTTTCAAAGAAGTAGCGTAAATTAAAGGTTGACAAGTAAGACATCTTACTGTAATATATAATTATAAATTAACAAATAGGAGTTGTTAAATGCAAAAGTTAGTTACTAAAAAACGTGGGCGTCCTTCGAAAGCAACTAAACTAATTGAAGTTGTAAATGATGCAGTTGATAATCCAAATGAAAGCGATGATCAGATTATTGAACGTATGCGTGAACGTTTTAGTATCTTAGATGATATGACACAAGCGTCAATTGATGGCGTTGTGCGTGGTATGGTTGTTACCGGACCTCCAGGCGTTGGTAAGTCATTTGGTGTAGAAGCTGTTTTAGAAAAGAACAGTTTGTTTGATAAACTTGCAGGCAACAAGATGCGTTTTGAAGTTATCAAAGGTGCCTCAAGTGCAATTGGTTTGTATAAAGTTTTGTTTGAAAATGCAGATCGTAATAGTGTTCTTGTGCTAGACGATTGTGATACAGTGTTGTATGATGAGACAAGTCTTAACTTGCTTAAAGCGGCACTTGACTCAAGTAAAAAGCGAACACTAAACTGGAATACAGACAGTGCATTGCTACGTCGAGAAGGTATTCCAGATAGCTTTGAATTTAAAGGTAGTGTTATCTTTATTACTAACCTTAAGTTTGATAAGGTGCGTGGTAAGATTAAAGATCACTTAGATGCTATCATGTCACGTTGTCACTACTTAGATCTTACAATGGATACAATGCGTGAAAAAGTATTACGTTGTAAGCAGATTGTTGCAGATGGTATGCTTAACGAATATCAGTTTAGTGCAGCGGAACAAAATGAGCTTATGGCATTTTTGTTAGATAACAAAGAAATAATGCGTGAAATTAGTTTGCGTATGGTTACCAAACTTGCAGACCTTAAGAAGGCAATGGGCGGCGAGAAGTGGAAACGTGTTGCAGAAGTTACATGTATGCGTCGACTGTAATAAAATAAAATAAGATAATAAAAAAGGCTTGGTCGACAAGCCTTTTTTTATGACATAAATATTAACATGGAATTTGTAATAAAAGCAATCATAGGCGGATTAATTGTTGCAGGCGTTGTTACGGCAGCTCAGCGTGGTAATCCTACACTCGGTGCATTAATACTTGGCATACCATTAGGTAGTATTATCAGCATCGTCTTTATGTATTACGCAGGAGTTGATGTTAAAGTATTCCAACAACTAGCACAAGAAACAATATATTTTGTTTTAGTTAGTTTAGTGTTCTTTCCAATATTTGTCATTACATTAAATCACTGGAACTTTTGGGTATCACTTTTAAGTTCAATCTCAGTAACAATGATTGCATTGTTATTCCTAAAACATTACTTAGAAAATTAATAATATGATATTAAATAAAGCAATAAGTATATTGTATTCACCTGGACATGGCGGAGAATTTTTATCATGGTTGATAGGACAAAATCCAGCATTTGCACCAGTTCAAACTAGCATCAATGATAACAATAAATGGGACCTTCAAAATGTAGTCCGGTTTTTTCATACAGAACCTGTGCCGCTCAAAGACACTGGAATTAATTTTTCCACTAATTTAATTAATATACAACGAGATCATACCCTAACCGCCAATGACCCTAATTATTTTAAATACAGAATAGAGCCATGGAATAAACATATGACTATTTTTTCTCGTATTGGATCATCTGCGGGTATTGAGTGGCATCGTAGATTATATTATAAAAAATTATCTGGAGGAACTTTTGGCCAAGACCAGTTACCTATAGAAGATATAAATTATATTACAATTGATCCTTATGAACTATTAAAGTTACATAACATTGACGCATGGGTTCAGTTACAATGCGAATTATCTGATTATTTTAAAGAACAAATATGTTTTGATAATAAAACAAATAGTAAGTTGATTGAATTTTGGAGCAAAAGCAATTGACAAAATGCTCTAAGTGTTGTATAGTAGTAGTATGAATTGTAATATAGTAATCAAAGACGAAGTAAATTGTAAAGTCGAAGGACTCGATTTGACCACCCGTAAAAAATGCGAGAAAGAACTAAAGTTCTTTATGCCGTATGCATTTCATGTGCCAGCATACAAGTTAGGTAGATGGGATGGATGTGTAAGCTTCTTTAGTGTGGGCGGTGTAACATATGTTAATTTACTTGATAGGGTTTTACCTATTATTATGGATAATGGTTATTCTATTACTGTAGATGATAAACGAGAAACTAACGAAGCATTTGATTTTTCAGCAGTAGACGAATCTACATTTGCACACAAGACTTGGCCAGAAAAGCATCCTATTGCAGGACAGCCAGTTGTGCTTAGAGATTATCAAATTACTATCGTAAATAAATATCTTACTACGCCACAATGCTTGCAAGAAATTGCCACTGGTGCTGGTAAGACACTGATCACAGCAGCTCTATCTGAACGAGTGGAAAAGTATGGAAGGTCAATTGTTATTGTCCCAAACAAAGATTTAGTGAGACAGACATTTGATGATTATGAGAATTTAGGACTTGACGTCGGAGTTTACTTCGGCGACAAAAAAGACATAGGACGCACCCATACAATATGCACATGGCAGAGTTTAAATAGTATCAGGAAAAGATTCAGAGATGGTCTAGACGATATGAGTTTAAGAGAGTTTACAGATGGAGCTGTTTGTGTTATTGTAGACGAGGTTCACCAAGCAAAAGCAGACGTCTTAAAAGATATGCTTACTAAGGAATTTGCACACATTCCATTACGTTGGGGATTAACAGGAACTATACCAAAAGAAGATCATGCCAAAGCAAGTTTGCAGGCATGTTTAGGTGAAGTTACAAACAAACTAAGTGCAAGCGAATTACAAGACATGGGAGTTCTAAGTAACTGTCACGTTAACGTAGTTCAACTAAAAGAAACAGCGGTATATAACAATTATCAAAGTGAGCTAACTTACTTAACAACAGATAAAGAACGTATGCAGTATCTTAGCAAATTTATTTCAACAGTTGCTGAATCTGGTAATACACTTGTGTTAGTAGATAGAATTAAAGCAGGAGAGATAATTGCAGAAAATATACCAGGTGTTACTTTTGTTAAAGGGGCTATGAAAGTCACTGACAGAAAGGACGCATATGATGAAATTAATGAAGCAACTAATAGCATCACTGTCGCAACCTATGGCGTGGCTGCCGTTGGTATTAATATTCCACGTATATTTAACCTTATACTTCTTGAACCTGGGAAGTCGTTTGTTAGAGTTATCCAATCAATAGGACGTGGAGTGCGTAAAGCCGAAGACAAAGATTTTGTGCAAATTTGGGATGTGACTAGCACAGCCAAGTTTAGCAAAAAGCATCTTACTGAACGTAAGAAATTTTATAAAGAAGCCAATTATCCTTTTACTATTGAAAAGACTGATTGGCGTTAAGAGAGAAATAAATGAAAATATTAACCGTAGAAAACGAGACGTATGATCTAGACGAAATACCAGAAACTATTGATGATTTAAGATATGGTATTTTAGATTATACAAATCCATTAAATGTAGATTATTATTTTATTCCCTTGGTGTTTTTAGAAAGCTTCTATGCACCTGCGGCAATTTTACAAATTGGAAACACTACAATCAGTATGCCACTTGATTGGCATATGGTTATATGTGATTCAGAAGTAGGCGATCCAGAAGTAATGAGTCTTATGAGTCTAAACGATAGAGGATTTACAGCATTTGCATTTAATCCAATTACAGGATTTAGTGCCCAATACATAGATGTATCAATTGTAAACATATACAGTGATGTTAAATGGTATGCACCTAAACTAAAATATGGACACTTATTATGTGTTCCAATTAGCGACAAACCAAATTCGCCTTGTGTATTATTTGTCAAAGATGCAAATAAATTACCTGAAGTTCTTGACATTGAACAACTTTGGTAGTATAGTAACAACATGAGTAAGCTAAACATTAAAGAAGAAATGAGATCTATTGACGCTAAAGATAGAGCGTGGTATGACAGCCTCACAGATGATGAGAAAAAGAAACTTGGCTTATGGTTATTGATGCGTTATACAAGTAATGCAAGCGGCAAGAATGCTGAACATTATTTAGAATGGACTAACGAAGCAGTTAATGTGCATTTTAACACAATAAGAAAACACCCGCAGTTGCAATACCAATTGCTACAATTAGTTGGAATAGGTTCTACGGTATTCCATCCTTGGATAGCACCAGGTAAAGCAGGCAAGAAAAATAAATTACAGAATTGGTTTGTAGAAAATTATTCACATCTAAATGATGATGAAATTGATATTATGTTAAGCAGTAGCAAAGATGAAATTAAAATATTGCTACGTGAATATGGATTAAAGGATAAAGAAATAAAAGATCTAATTGGTAAACTTAAATGACGCAAGTTTTTAAATGCGAATATTGTAATAAAGTATTTAAGCGTGAAAGCACTTTGTCTGTGCATATGTGCGAACGTAAACGTAGATACATGGCTAAAGAAGATAAAGATGTGCAACTTGCATTTAGATCATATCAATTGTTTTATCGTATAGGGACAAATTCAAAAAGTGCTAAATCATTTGATGACTTTGCATCAAGTCAGTATTATACTGCATTTGTAAAGTATGCAAAATATTGTATAGAATTACGTGTAGATGATGTTGAAGAATATACACGTTGGTTATTAAAAAACCAAGTAAGAATTGATAGATGGACAAGCGATAGAAATTTTAGTGCTTGGATTAAAACAAGATTAAAAACAGAAAGTGCAGATAGAGCCATAGAAAGAACTATATTGTTTATGCATGAATGGGCTAAAGAAACTAAGCATGAATGGAACGAATACTTCCGTCTAGTAGCGCCAAATCTTGCAGTATTTCACATCTGTAGTGGTAAGATTAGTCCATGGGTAATGTATTCAAGTTCGCAAGCACAAAGGCTATTAGAGAAGCTCTCAACCGAACAAATACAAATGGTAACAGATTATATAGATCCATATCATTGGCAACGTGTTATGAAAACACATGCCGAAGATTTTAAATGGGTAGAAGGTATTATGGAAGAAGCACACTTATGATAGTAAACACAGACATTGATATTGACGTAGCAGATAGAACTAAGTTATTAGACCTAATAAAACATACACCTGCAATGATTAATGATAATGGTAGACGTAAAAAACACAATACCGGAGTTTATTTCCATGAAATGCCAAGTGATCCGTTTACAGGGTTAAGCACCATTGATCATAAAGAAGCAGAAGCAAAAGGCTATTTTAAATTAGATGTGTTAAATGTAAGTGTTTACAAAGATGTTGAAAGTTATGACCAATTAGAAAAATTACTTGCAATGAAACCAATGTGGGATTTACTTGAACATAAAGAAGTTGTTGAAAAATTATTTCATATACATGCACACTATAATATTGTAAGCAAAATGAAACCAACAAGCGTTGAACAACTTGCAGCCGTGCTGGCAATTATTAGACCGGCTAAACGTGGGTTGCTAGGAAAAGATTGGGATACAGTGTTTGCTACAGTTTGGGACAAGCCAGTAAATGGAACATATTATTTTAAGAAAGCACACGCAATAAGTTATGCAATGGCTATTGTATTACAACTTAATATGTTAGTTATGGGTTTTTCTTTAAAAGACTGATATTACGTCTTTTAATTCTTTTGGTAATACTGTCACTTAATCTTACTTCAGGTCCTGCAATCACTTCCATTTGTTTTATATTAAAACTTTGACTAGTATAACTAAACGGCCATCTGTTTAGCAATGCAATATTAATAGGTAATTTTCTATTAGTTTCCCACCACCATTCTTCGCCTAGTTCTAAAAACTTTTGTCTTTCTTCATTGGTGCTTAGTCTATCATACACATACATAGTAGCTATTTGATTATCTATGTTTTGCATAATTCCAAGGTATTCGTTTCCTGCATATTCTATGACAGTTAAAAACGGAAATTCTTCAAGTAATGTTTGATATTTTTTAATCATTGTATGTGTATTTATTTTAAAATTTTTCTTTGGTTTTTGCATAAATACATACACAGGAGAATATGAATGTCAAATTATGCAACTACTTATAATATTAATCAAACAGGCGACTTATACGCCGTTGATGCCTCAGGTAATAAAGCAGGACTAGGTAACTATGCTTCGTCAACTGGAACTACTATAAACTCTCCTGTTAATTACAGGTTCTTAAAGTTATTTAGCGGTTTAGATAATGAGTTTATTTTTTACGTAAAAAACACTGATCGTAAACCAATTCAACTACATGGAACAACATTAACTGCTAATGTAGTTAATAGAGAGACCCAAGTAAAATTATTATCAAAGAAATGTCAAATTGTTGACTATGATGAAGGCAAAGTTAAACTGATTTTAACATCAGGTGAAACGAGTGCAGTTCAAACAGGTTTCCTTGATCTTGTATTTACCTATGTAAATTCCCAAGGTTTAAATCTTCCATTATTTGTTGATCAAAATCTAAGACCAAACTATACAGTTGAAGTAAGTGATCAAGCACAAAGCATACCACTGTTATCAGCATCCACTGATACATTTGTATTAAGAGATGGATTCTATTACAGTAGCCATTTACCAGGTCCTGGTGCAAAAAACAAAGTTAATGGAATGGTTACATTGGCAATATATGCCACTAACTATACAGGTGACTTTTACATACAGGGTGCATTAGAAGAAAACCCTGAAGAAAGCGACTGGTTTAATATTATATTAGGAACTTATACCGAAGAACACTATCCATATGTCAATCAAACTGGTATTGATCCATGGACATTTAGAACTAATATAAAATATATTAGAGCAAAATTCACACAAACACAAGGAACACTTGACAAAGTCATCATAAGAGTGTAGTATATACACATGAGCTTAATGATCGACTACGTTAGAAATCTGGTTCCGGTTAACTGGAAACAAAGTCCAAGTGGCTGGCATTCTGGTAATTGTCCGATGTGTGTAACAAATGGACAATCAAGACCAGATACACGTGGAAGAGGTGGTTTTCATTTTGAAGATGATAAGTTTCAGTATCATTGTTTTAATTGTCATTACAAGACAGGTTTCTCACCTGGTAATAAAATTAATGATAGATTAAAAAAATTATTAGTGCAATTTGGTGCAGATCCTACACAAGTGCAACGATTACAACTAGAGTTGTTACGTGAACAAGATATTGCACAATCATTAATGGTGCAAGAACGTAGAAAGAAATTAGTAATTGATTGGCCTACAGTAGCATTGCCACAAGATGCTAAACCTTTTATGGAACATACACCAACACCTGACTGGACAGAAGCAGTAACATATCTAACAGATAGAGGACTTGATATAACAGATCCTAGACTGATGTATAGCCCTGCTAAATTGCCAGCAAGAATGTTTAAGCGTTTTGTAGTTCCATTTTATTATAAAGGTAATGTTGTAGGATATACAGCAAGGTGGATAGGTAACCCACCAGATAAAATGCCAAAATATTTTAATCAACAACCACCTAAAAATTTTGTGTATGGATTAGATAGACAGCATGCTGACAAAGAAATTGTTATATTGACAGAAGGCCCATTAGATGCTATAATAACAGATGGGATCAGTGCAGGCACTAATACTATTAGCGATGAACAAGCAGACGTTATTTTAAGTTTAAACAAACATATTGTTGTGTTACCTGATGCCGATAAGGCAGGCATGCAAATGGTCAACGCAGCAGTTAAGTATGGCTGGAGTGTTGCATTTCCCGAATGGGATGATTGCAATGATGCCGGCGATGCCTTAACAAAATACGGTAGATTATTTACAGTGCGTAGTATATTAAATAGTGCAGTAAGTAACCCAACAAAAATACAAGTTTTAGGAAGGAATTATTGTAAATGAGTGAACAAAAAGAATACACACTAGAACTACAAAAATTATTTGTAGAGTTTATGGCACATGATCAAGATTTATTTGTTCGTGTAAATGGAATATGTAATTCAGAATTTTTTGCAAGAGAATTACGTAAAACAGTAGAGTTCATTCAAGACCATGCAAACGAATATGGTGCATTACCAACACATGAGCAGATTGTAGCAACAACTGGTTTGGAATTACAAAGTTTAAAAGATATTGATCCTAGACATCACGATTGGTTTATAAACGAGTTCGAAACTTTTTGTAAACACAAAGCATTAGAAAGTGCAATATTAGATTCAACTGATTTACTTGAACAAGGTGAGTTTGGTGCAGTAGAAAGAATGATTAAAGATGCAGTAGGCATCGGACTTGCTAAACACATGGGAACAGATTATTGGGAAAACCCAATGGAACGTATTGAACGTGTTCGTAACCAACGAGGTGGAACAAGCACAGGTTGGACTGAAATTGATAAAAAACTATATGGTGGATTTAATAGAGGTGAATTAAATATATTTGCTGCACCATCAGGTGGTGGTAAAAGTTTGTTCTTGCAAAATTTAGCATTAAATTGGGCGTTAGATGGAAAGAATGTATTATATATTAGTTTGGAACTTAGTGAAGAACTATGTAGTATGCGATTAGATAGTATGCTTACAGGATATAACACAAAAGAAGTATTTAAAAATGCAGAAGACGTTGGATTAAAAGTTGGAGCAATTAGTAAAAAAGCAGGTAACCTACAAATTGTGCAAATGCCAAATGGTATTACAATAAATGATGTAAATAGTTATATGAAAGAGTTTGAAGTAAAGAATAACGTTAAATTAGATGCAGTATTACTTGATTATTTAGACTTAATGATGCCAGCACAACGTAAAGTGCCACCAAGCGACTTGTTTATTAAAGATAAATTTGTATCTGAAGAATTGCGTAACTTTGCAGTAGAACAAGACTTACTATTTGCAACAGCATCTCAGTTAAACAGGGCAGCAGTAGAAGAAGTAGAGTTTGATCACTCTCATATTGCTGGTGGTATTAGTAAAATTCAAACAGCTGACAACGTAATTGGTATTTTTACAAGCACAGCAATGCGTGAACGTGGACGCTATCAAATTCAATTTATGAAAACACGTAGTAGTGCCGGAGTTGGGCAAAAAGTAGACTTAGCATTTGATATTGCAGGTCTACGTATAACAGATTTACCAGAAGATGAAGAATCAACAACAATGCATCAACCTAGTGCAATGCTAGATAAAATAAAAAGAAATACAAATGTAACACATCAAGAAAAAACTATTGCAGAAGAAAGTATTATTGAAGATACTGATGCTACTGACAGATTGCGTAGTATGTTGAAAAAAGTCAACAAATAACCATAAAGTAGATAAATACAAGTAATAACAGTTGGAGTTTGAGCTGATGAAAAAAAGAACACGCAGTTTATTAGAAGAAATTAACAATCTATCACCCACAAAAGATAGAATTAATATATTAGAATCACGCGGCACCAATGCCATCAGTGCGATTATGAATGTATTAGAAATGGTAGATTCAAATTACAGTGAAGAAGAAGCTCAAGATATCCAAAAAAGAATAATGCTTAGTATTAAAAATAGAGATCCTGAACGTTTTAATAGAGGTATTAAGAATTTAAGGAATAAAAAATGAAAATAAATGATATTGTCGGCACTAAAAAGCGTAAAGACCGCAATAACAGAAAGCACCGAAAGGTTCAGCCTGACAATTTATATAAAGTTAATGTAAAAAAGCTATCTGAAGGCGGTGCAATGAATGGTGTCGGTGCAATTCATCATACTGAAATTGATGCCACAATAGATGCATTAGAAAAGTCATTGGGTGTTCCATTAAAAGCAAATGTTTTAGGTTCTGTTGGTAAAAAAGAATTTAGTGGCGATATTGATGTTGCTATTAATATAAAGCCAGAGCAATTAAAAGACTTTGCAGCAAAATTAGAAGCATCGCCGTTAATACAAGATATTAAAAAATCAAGTGTGTTTATGACATCAGTTGATATTGTTGGATACGATGCAACAAATACCAAGCCAGGATTAAATAGAACAGGTAAAGTCCAAATTGACTTCATGCCTGGCGACCCAGATTGGATGAAAACATACTATCATAGCCCACACGAAAAAGGCTTTGACAAAGAAGGTGGCAGATCAAGTCAATATAAAGGCACATTTCGTAATATTATGTTAGCAACAATGGCTGCTATATATCAGTCAAAGGAATCAGATGAAAAGATTGAAGATGGACGCTCTGTAGAACAACAACGTTGGTTATGGAGCCCGTCAGACGGATTAAATTGGATATCACGTAAACCTAAGCCCAAAGCAAATGGCGAAGGGTATACAAAAGCAAGAATTGATACAGTATTAAAAGGACCAATTACAAATACACAAGAAATTGCAAAAGCACTTGGGTTAGATGGTCCAGAAGATTTATATAGTTTTGAAACACTATTAGCAACGATCAAGAAAAACTATCCAAGCGATGTTTATACTAAAGTAGTAGATGCATTTAAAGATAATAGACAAATTCAATCAATGGGTATCCCATCAGAATTAGAGGATACACCAAATGAAAATTAATCAAATTATAATGGAAAAGGCCAGTGGCGCCAGAATCCAACACTTAGAAGATTTAATTATATGGGACGGCAAAGTAGGCGCCCAAAAAGCAATCTCATCATTACACAGTTTAGAAAGTAACCCAAGTGATACAACTATCAAATGGGACGGCTCACCAGCGGTTATATTTGGTCGCAATGAGAATGGTGAATTTGTTCTTACAGATAAAAGTGGATTTGGTGCTAAAGGTTATAATGGTAGATCAAAATCACCAGACGAAATGGAAGCCATGTTAAAGAACCGTCCAGGTTATGCTAAAAACCCACAAGGGTATGGAGACTTTATTGGACAAATGAAAAAAGTTTGGCCTGCATTTGAACAAGCAACTCCAGAAGATTTTAGAGGTTATGTTCATGGTGATTTACTTTGGTTTGATACGCCAGGAATGGAAGAAGATAGATTATCATTTATGCCAAACACAACAAAGTATACAGTTGATCCAGCAAGTGACATTGGCAAGAAAATTTCTAACAGTAGTGTTGGTGTTGTATTACATGCACACATTGATTTAGAAGGAAATAAAAGTAAAGTAGATACTACTAGATTCCAAGAAGGGCCGTTGTTAGCAATGCCTCCAGTATCAATTACAGACGTTCCTGATATTGAAAGTGCTAAGTTAAGTGAACTTGAAAACTTTATTACATCAGCAGGAAATGATATTGATGCAGTATTGGCTCCACCAGCAGATTTAAAAATGAAAAACTTCCCAGACATTTTATACATGTATATGAATAACCTAGCAAAAACTAGATCGGTAAATAGTATTGGTAGTAAACATTTTGTTAATTGGTTAACCGCAGATGGTTCTAAAGTAAGTAAGGCAAAACAAGGTAGACTTGTAGAATACTTAAAACAGCACCAAAAAGGATTAGACGCCGTATTTGCATTTATACGTAGTATAGGACCTATTAAAGATAATATTATTGCACAACTAGATGCCAACCCAGCTGATATTGAAGCAACAACAGCCGGACAAAAAGGCGGCGAAGGTTATGTAATTGGCAAAGATGTCAAACTAGTAAATAGAGCAGGCTTTACAGCCGCTAATATGGAAAAGAATAACTAGATGTATAAAGAGAATATATAATGAGTGATATAGTAAAACAATATTCAGAAGAAAATAACGGAAAAGAACTTTCATTTATGCAATCGCTTGGCGAAGCACGTATGTATAAATCGAGATCGCAGATTTCAAGTGAAGGAGCTCGTAGTATTACCAATCATGCTTTTGTTAGTATGTTAAGTTTATACACAATGAGTCAAGATTACGATGCGGCACCTACTGCTAGTAAATATGCAAAAGCAACAATTTCTAGAGGGAGCTTTTCACAACCTAGCCCAGGAGGAACAGACTTATATCAAACATTGTTTACATTAAGCAAACCAGAAGGAATGTTTAAGAATGAAAAAGATGCACTATTAATGAATAAAGTCAACTTTAATCCTACTAAAACTAAAGCATTTTTAAGAAGAATGCAAACAGGACAAGTAACACAAGGTGAAGCTCAAACTTTCTTTTTTAGATTAGAAAAAGATCTTGCAATTACTGATCCAAAATTAAAAGCAGCCAGAAGGTTAGCACAGAATTGGGGCGGCTTAACTACAGCACAACGCACACTAGTAGGATCACAACTTGATAGACATTATAGAGCAAATGCTTTACGTAGCGACATGTATCCGTTGTTTAAACGATTTGCAAAAAATAATGCCTTGATTGCAGGTAGTGGAATAACTAAGAAAATTGCTAAACGTATCGCAAGAGGTGCCGCAGCATTTGCCGTTGGATACGCTGCCGGTAAAGCTACAGAATTATAAGACATGTATACAAAAAGTAATCAGCGACCCACAGAAGTCATTGGTCGTAATACATCTTTCTATTCAATTTATACGTTAATAGATGTAACCGATTCAAATGTATCTAGTCCTAAAATAAATGCAAAAAAGTTTTATCAAAGTCAAAATTTGAATACATTTATGCAAGTAATTGGATTAAGAACACAACCAATTATAAGTAGTGTTGTTAAACTAGAATCACAAAGCATGTCAACTCATAACTTTGGTAATGATTTTACTGGATCACAGACTGTTTGGATACTAAAATTTGTATCAGAAACAGACGGTGCATGGAAAAAAGATGATATTGAAACCGCATTATTGCTAGAAGATTTTAACTTTGTTCCTATACATGATAATTTAGATGAAACAGTAACAATAGATGGAGATATTATAAATACTGATAATGAAGATAAGTTAAATACCTACTTCAAATTTAGTGAAAACATATAAATAGTAGTATATACTACGACAGTATATAAAAGAAACACAGCTCTTTAATAGACTGCAAACAGGATGAACAGATAAATGGCAATGCAACAGTCAAGACTTGAGCGTGAAAACTTAGAAGCACACGTAGATTTATGTGCAGAGAGGTATCGCGTTTTGGAAGAAAAATTTACAAGATTAGAAAATAAGGTCGATGACCTTGTGGACTCTGTTCAGAAGTTAGCCGACAAGGCTACAGCAGATAAAGTTTCAGGGAACAAATTAGTTCTTGGAGCTGCCGCAACAGTTATTGCAGGATTACTATCTACTATAGTATTATTATTGCTGAACCTTCAGGGAATGCAAGGGTTTATACCACCAGGATAATAGTAATGATATTAAATGAGTCATATAGTAACGTTGTTACAGAAGCTAAAGTAGTATATGCCAGACGAGGTAAAGCAGTTACTACTAAGTTTAGATGCACAGTAGGACCAAGAAAAGGTCGTGTTGTAGCCTCTCCAGCTCAATGTAGCAAACCTATAGATTTAAAAAAGAGATTCGTGCTTAAAAAAACGAGAATGTCAAAAGGTTCACGTATGATGAAAAAAGCACAAAGAACAAAAAGAATAAGTCCACAAAGTAGAATTGTGAGACAATTAAATAAAGCGAGAAGATAACATGGCAGATTCATTAATAAATAAAGTTCAAGAATTTTTAACAGATAATAATATTAAAATAGAACAAGATCTATTATCAACTTCGCTAAGAGAATTAAATTTCAGTCAAACACTTAATTTAATGGATAGTCTAAAAGTGAATGATAAAAACGCAGTATTAGAATTATTAAATATTAATGCTTCAGTAACAGAAGAAGCAAATGATGTGTATACAACAGACACAGATGACGGTGAACTAGCAGATTATACAATGCACGGATTAATTGACAAGATTGAAGATTACTATCATGATAAAAATGGTAGTGACGAGCTTGATGTTCAAATTGGCGATGATGATGTTTTCATTGGCAACGATCATTTTAGCATTTACAAAAACAACGAAGATTTAGGCGATAACCTATACAACGAATTAGAACAAGAAGATATTGCAGCCGGACGCGGTCCATACCAACATAAATTATCTGGTGATGACTTAGAAAGATCAAAAACAATGACACCAGATCAAATAAAAGTATTAGCAAAAGTAGAAGCAATAGACACTGATGTAGAAGAAGCATATGGAACAGTAGGAACACAACAAGCATCAGCTTCGACAATTAAAGCACAAACAACAAAAAACGACAATAACCAGCGTGACTTTACAAACAATCAACAAGATCAACAAAGATCTGCATCAAATGTTCAACGCACAGTAGCAGGCGGTAATAAACAAGCAACAGGACAAGGCGCAGCAAGATCAGTTGGAGCAGATCCAGATGATGTCGAACGTGGACAAAATGCAGCACAGTCAAACGCAAACGCAGAATTATCAAATCAAAATGCAGCTGAAATTGAAAGATTAAAGCAACTCGCATACGGGAGACGTTAATGAGATCTATATTAGGCCCAGGCGGAATCCCGACATTTGTAAACAAATTAGAAAACAAAGTATATGAATGCATGATGGAAGAAAGAGTATGTAAAGACGACCTTTCTGAACGTGATGTATATCTTATGCAAAGTCTAGTAAATAAGAATTTAGTTAACAAACAAGTAGAAGGCAAAAAAGTCTACTACAAACAAGCGAGGAGTATATAATGCCATCATCTGACGATGTCCAAGGAATGCAAGACATATTAAATAAATTAGCAAACGCAACAGAACAAAAATCAACACCAGTAGTTACTGACAAATCAGTAGCACCTGGAAATGTTTCATCTGATGCAAAAGCCATGTATGAAATATTACAAAAATTAGATGAAGCAACCACCAACGCTACAAAGAAAACAATTACACAAAAAGATACAGAATCTTCTATGTTAACAGCAGTTGCACTTAAAGAAAATGACAATATTACTATTAATGGTAATTATAATGTTGAGATAGTGCAAAAATATGTAATTGATGGGGTTAAAAAGAAATACTATAATGTTAAAGATGCAGAAGGTAATATGTTATACGAAGACGTAGCATTATTTGAAAGTGCTATGGGAATCGTTAAACATTTGATGTTTAACAAAACACAACAACAATACAAAGTAGATCAAATTGCAAAGTTAGATGAGCGTTATGCTGGATATTTAACAGAAGCAGCTATGTATAAACAAAAGTCAATGACTTTAACTGAAAGTTATAAGACAGATGTATATATAGCCAAGCAAGGAAATGCAATACAAAAGATGTCAAATTGCAAAAAACAGATCAAATCACTGCTCTAAGCATAAATACAATATAAGTATATTAATCAGAAAAATGGGGTTCTAAAATGGAATTACAACAATTAAAAGAAAACAAACTAACAACACTCAAGCGTGTGCTTGATGATGTTTTTAGTCTAAAGTTAGACTTTAATGCACCTAGCTCTAAGTTAGAAGCAATACAAGAGTCTACACAAAGAAAAATTACAGATCTTCGAGAAAACGGCCAAGACGTTAGTAACAAAGATTTTCAAAAGCTACTACTAATTGCGGAAGGAATGGATATGGCAATAGAAAAAAAGAAGCTAGAAGAATCGGCTGATTTAGATCAAGCCGAAGTCCTACTAGCAGCAAAACAAATGGCAGATGACTTACAAAAGATGGCCGAAAACTTAGCAAGTATGCAAGTTGAGGACCTAATGAGTATTCATAATGCTATGAAAGAACAAGTTGGAACAGCAGAAGCAGATGCATTTAATTCAAGTGCCGAAGCAGCTATTGGCTCAGCTCTAGAGGCAGTTAAGTCTGCAAACGAGCAAGTTGGAAATGCAGTATTAACAGCACAAGGTATGGCACCAGAAACATCAGACATGGATATGCCTGTAGAACCAGAAGGTGACATGGAAGCAGGTCTTGACGCACCATTAGATGCACCAATGGATGACGAATTTGGTGGAGCAGATGCAATGGATGCCGATTCCGACATGGACGGACGTGAGATGAAAGAAGATGCATACTTGGCAGCAGTTCGCACAATTAAAGAAGCACAAGCCGAAGGCAAAGTTTCTCCAAGTATTCTTAAGCAAGCGTTTGCACAGTTAAAGAAGTAAAAAATGAGGTATAACGATTTAATAAGGCATACTCTAATAGATATGTTGTCAGTAATGACAGCGGAAGAAGCCACATCAGTATCGTTAGAAACATTAGAAAAAACATTAGATGCACAAAACATGCATGTCGATGGACAAGAACTACGTGAACTACTTGATAGTATCCCCATTGTAAATACTATAAAAGATAACGTAGTTTTCTTTAATCACGACGGCGATGTTGATGCACCTGATCCAGAAAAACAAGACAAGACAGTTGCAAAACTGGCTAAGAAAAAAGTAGATAAAGAGATGAGCAAATGAACATAGGATTAAACGCAGCACAGGCAAGAGCAAAAAGTTCACAAGATATGATTGTATTCGATGAATGCACAGCAATCATGCGAGCCGTAGTTACAAAAAGTGTTGCAGGTGATTACGATACATATGTATCCGATGGAACTACAATGACAGAATCCACACCAGCCACAATTAAAATTGGCACAGTAAATAATCCTACAATTTCAGCAGGCGACACCTTTATTATTAATGGAAGCACAATTACATTAGGAACTTCCGGAACAAATTTAAATTCTGTTATAGCAGATATAAATGATGCTGGTGTTACAAATGTAACAGCAAGCAAAGACGCAGGTTATTTAGTTTTAAATATAACTTTACCTGCATCTACAACATGGTCATACGAAATAGGATCAGGCACGGCAAATACAGCATTAGGTTTTACAGATGGCATATATGTCCCTCCTACACCCGATAGCACTACTTATTTCACATCATGGCAAGGCACTATCACAGATAGAGCTTTGGAAAATCAAATGAATTCAGTTATTAAATATTTTAATAACTTGGGTTATAAATTAGAAAGATTAACTAACTCAGCTACAGGAAAAACATTCAAGTGGCATATATATTGGTAATTAAAGGAGCATAAACAATGGCACATAAAATGACAGTAAAAGTTTCACCAGCATTATTAGATAGTGCAACCGGATTAGGTGAAGATAAAGTATTATCAGAAGAAGCCGCAGCTATACACGAACAATTTGTAGCAGAAGGCAAAATTACATCTCAACAACAATCTAATGAGAATACCGAAGATGGATCATATACACTGACAACTATTTTCGTTGACTCAGCAACAGCTGATGAATTTTTAGCAGCTATGGCTAACATAAACGAATATGACAAAAGTGGTTCTTCTCGCAGTGAACACACTAGAGAAGATATATAAAAAAAATATTATCACCGTAGATATTATTACGACCTGCGTGGTTGCTTAAATATAAGGGGAAATAAAATGGAAGACTTACAGGCATCAATTGATGCAGTAAACAGATCAAAAATATGTGCAAGAAATTATGCAGATACTCCAGTAGAATCAGCACTAATTGACCATTTAGCACAGGTGGCAATGGGCGGCCCATTTAAACAAGGCCGCAGGTATTTTGACATCTATACAATTACAGATCCAGATAAAATGGATAAAATTTGGAAGCACACAGCACGCCCAGATGAAGAAGCAGCGTTAAAGGCTTGGCCAAAAAAGAACAAAGATGGGACACAAACAACATTTATAGGTAATGCTCAAGTATTAGCACCTGTGTTATTTGTATTTGCTGGATTAGATACACCAACACCGGATTATCCAGACGAAGAACATTGGGATCCAACAGCATTTGATATAGAAGAAGAGGAACAGATGAATACTCAATTTGCAGTAGGCTCTGCAATGGGAATGTTAACATTTGAAGCTAACAGACTAGGATTACACACAGGAAATTGTGTATGTTTTGATCCACATCCAATTACAGAAATGATCAAAGAATGGTCAGGCAGAGATGACTTTGATTATGCTGCACTATTAGTAGGTGTTGGATATCCAACACATGAATGGAGCCCGGAAGCAGAAAAAGAAATGAGAAAACATCCACATTCTGTTAATCATGTATACGAACCACCAGATCTCTCAGATAGAGGCGACCCAGCTCATTATACAATTTAATAATTACAAATGACTACATCCAAGAAGATAGCAATCATCGGGTGTAGTCATTTTGCTGGCCACGATCAACCAACACAATGTAAATCTAACTGGACTTATCAGTTATATAAAACATACCCACATCATGAATATAGAAATTATTCTAAAGGCGGACAAGGAATAGAACAATTTCAATGGGCCTTACTGGATGCCAAAAAGTGGGGTGCTGATATTGTATTCATGAATAGAACATATCAAGGTCGTTGGGCATTTATGGCTCAGATAGCACACGAAGAACCAGTTTGGGAATATGCAATTCGATACCAAGAACCAAACTGGCAAGAAGTCCGTCCATCTTATGAATTTTTTTGGGGAACCGTTAATGATTCCCCAAAGTATGAAGACGGCTCTCCTTTGCCAGGTCGTGTGTATAACTCTCAGAATCCACAACAATCAGTAATAAATTTAAATAAACTGGAGCATTTTTGGAAGATAAATTTATCAGGTAGTGAATTACGAAGATTATACGAAATAGAATGGTATAGAAATGCACATAACTTATATAATTTTGATAACTTATTTCTAATTGATTGGGATTATAGATCCCATCAAACCCAAGAAATTAACGAAGATGGTGGCCAACGCAATGTTATTCACCATACTTCTAATACATGGGATTTTAGTGTGATGGAATATTTTAGAGAAAAATATAACTACCAAACAAACGAACATGATGATGTTCATTTTGATAATTATCTGGCCAGCATTGGAATACAAGTATCAGAATCTGATAATCATTTGACTTCTAAAGGAAATTCAGAATTACTTAATAACTATATTTTAGCTAACAAAAAAGTTATTGATGCGTTATCCTAATGAAGTTAATCATACATCAAAGTAAATCCAATCATTCTACTAGTAACAGCTTCATATTGCCAAGGTGGGTATATGATTGTGATACCCATATCCACAAAATTATTCCAAATGGAACTTCTGCTAAATTTACAACAGAAGAAATAAGCAAAAATGCTGATATAATTAACAAATCATTAGGTTTTAAGTATTTCAAAAACGTTTATTGTAATGACCAATATATTTACATGGATATGCACAAATTAGAAAACGCAAACTATAACTATGATGTAGAAGCAGACGTTTACTCATTAATAGATATTTGGATAGATACAAATTTAAAAGTATTTCCATTATGTAATGTTGATATGACTAATCTTAACATTATGCTATACAAAGACAAGCCTGTGTTAATTGATTGGGATGATGCATTACAAGGTAACAAGCATACAGCATTTTACATTGTAGCAGAATTATTTCACTTCCTGAGTATGATGGTTATTAACTATTCATTTGCAAATAAGCAAAAAGCTACTGAATACATGCAACATAAAATACAATCAACTTGTTTAGAAATTAATATAGAACAATGGAATTGGATAATCAATAACTGTCATCCTTCTGGTTATAACTTTGAAGAAGTTTTACATTGGAGTGAAATTCCTGGTAGTTGGCTACTAAGAAAAGATTGACAACTTAACGTTTTTAGTGTAACATATAAGCATGGCTGAATTAATCAAACTCTATGACTACAAAGAACTTACCCGTCAAACACAAGCTGACGGCAAACGCATGTATGAGAATCCATACGGCGATCCAGTTCCAAGTGTCACAACAATTTTAAGTGCTACACAACCAGCAGAAAAACGACAAGCATTAGCTAACTGGCGTAAACGTGTTGGAACAGAAGAAGCACAACGTATAACAACAACTGCTGCCAATAGAGGCACAGTAATGCATAATATCCTGGAACACTGGGCATTAGGCGAATATGAAACTTACAATCCAGGTAACAATATTATTCATAGACAGGCTAAAGCAATGGCACAGGTTGTTGTAGATAATATCGATAAAGATATTGATGCAATATGGGGCACAGAAGTTATGTTATGTGCGGCAAATTTATATGCAGGAACAACAGATTTAGTTGGTATGTATAAAGGCAAACCAACTATTATGGATTTTAAGCAAACTAACAAACCCAAAAAGCGTGAATGGATTGACGACTACTTTTTACAAGGAGCCGCATACGCATTAGCACACAATGAAATGTTTGAAACAAAGATTCAAAACATTGCTATCTTTATGTGTAGTGGTGATTGCCAATGGCAATTGTTTGAATCAGATGAAACAGAATTTCCTTATTGGTCAACACAGTGGGCTAAAAGATTAGAGAAGTTTTATGGCATGTCATCATAAATACAGTATATAGAAAACGAGGATAAGATAATGGCAACAACAAAAATATCGCAGATTATTATTAGAAAACAGAACATAGGGGACATTCCAAGCTCTTTGGCAGCAGGCGAATTTTACCTTGCAGAAGATGAGCAAAGACTTTTTCTAGGACAAACACCTGTTACTGGTGTTGTAGAAAGCTCAACTACTACTAATGCAAGTGTATCATTTGCAGTTCCGATTGGTGGAGTTTCCACTCCGTTATATTTAAGTAATCTAGCAGACTATTCAATTGTTGTAACCAAAGCCTCAGACAACTCAACAACTACAGTTCCAGCAAATGACGTAACAGTAAGCGATCCTGATGGAGAAGGTAACAACCCGCCAATTTACACATTTGCTCATGGACTAGGTGGAGCGGTTGCAGGTGGCGACACATTTGTATTACATTACAATAAAGAAATAACAAGCTCACCAACTGACGACAGAGTTAAAAGAAATACTATTAAATTTACTAACACTGGCGGCCAAGTTGAAACAACAGGTATTAATTTTTCTAGTGCCGTTGTAAATGATATTAGCATTGATTATGCATTGTTTAATGCAACACATATGCGTAAAGGAACATTAAGTATTCTAGTTAATGGAAATTCTTCTTCAAACATAGAAGACAAATTTATCGGAGATTCTCAATTAACTGATGTAGAATTTTCTGTAACAAATGACGGATCAGGAACCTTTACACTAAAATTTAAGACAGCATTAACTACTGAATTACAATTTAATTATACACAAACTGCATCAAAGTTCGTTACAGCGTAATATAACAATATGAACGAATTTTGGCAGTGTTCGCCAAAGCAACGTCTTAGTTTGTGGAGGCAATTCCGAAAAACTTTAGCAAGTATGGAATATCTAGAAAGACTACAAGCAGTTGTAGACTTTTGGAAAATGGCACCGATGTCTAGTATGCATACAGACATTTACGATGCCAAAACATGGGCCCAACCTTGGGATTTTATTTGGGAAGGCGTCTATGATGAGAACAATGTAGCATTGGGTATGGCATATACTTTGCAGTTAGAAAGTTATGCACAGTGTGAAATTTTACTTGTGCAGAATACAAAAAAAAGTTATATAAATTTAATAGTTTCGGTCGACAAAAAGCATATTTTAAACTATAATTATGGTATAGTAAATGATATGAATGATCTAGATAACGACACAACTATTCTAGAAAAAATTAAGGTTAGCAAGTTAACGTAATACTTTATGCTTTGATTGTTATTGTAAATAACTTATTAGCTAACTAAAGAAACGGATGAGAAATGACAAATAATATTACGGTTATTAAAAGAGATCAAACAAGCGAACAGTTAGATCTAGAAAAAATGCACAAGGTAGTTTTTTATGCTTGTGAAGGGATTACAGGTGTTAGTCCAAGTGAAGTAGAAATTAAAAGTCATATTTCATTTTATAATGGAATAGAAACAGCAAAAGTTCAAGAAACATTAATCAAGGCAGCCGCAGATCTTATCAGCGAAGAAACACCTAACTACCAATGGGTAGCAGGACGTTTAATTAATTATCACCTACGTAAAGAAGTATATGGTAAGTTTCAGCCATGTAGTCTTAATGAAATTGCTAAACGCAATGTAGAGCTAGGTTATTACGATGAGAATTTTTTCGCCGTTTATAACCCTGAAGAAATTTTTCAACTTGATCATTATATCAAACATGACAGAGATGAGAATATTGCATTTGCTGGAATGGAACAGTTTCGTGGAAAATATTTAGTTCAAAATAGAGTAACAGGTGAAATATACGAAACACCACAGATTGCATACATGATGATTTCAGCAACATTGTTTGCTAACTACCCTCAAAAAACAAGAATAAAATATGTAAAGGATTTTTATGACGCTATTAGTAATTTCGATATTAGTTTACCTACTCCTATTATGGCCGGACTCCGCACGCCACAACGTCAATTCAGTAGTTGCGTTCTTATTGAAACCGACGACAGTCTTGATAGCATTAATGCTACTTCTAGTTCTATAGTAAAATACGTAAGTCAAAAGGCTGGTATTGGTATTGGTGCAGGTAGTATTCGTGCTATTAACTCACCTATTCGTAATGGTGATGCAAGTCACACAGGTGTTATTCCATTTTATAAAATGTTTCAAAGTGCAGTTAAATCATGTAGCCAGGGTGGTGTGCGTGGTGGAGCAGCAACATTGTATTATCCAATTTGGCATTTAGAAGTTGAAGATTTACTAGTGCTAAAAAACAATAAAGGCACAGAAGATAATCGTGTAAGACACATGGACTATGGAGTGCAATTTAATAAACTTATGTATGAGCGTTTGCTAACGGGTGGAAATATTACTCTTTTCTCACCAAGTGATGTTCCAGGACTTTATGAAGCTTTTTTTGGTGACCAAGACAAATTTAAAGAACTATACGAAACTGCTGAACGTAATACACGATTGCGTAAAAAAACAGTTACAGCAATTGAGTTGTTTAGCCAGTTTATTGAAGAACGTAAAAATACAGGTCGTGTATATCTAATGAATGTAGACCATGCAAATACACATGGCGCATTTGATGAACAGGCAGCACCAATTAAACAAAGTAATTTATGCTGTGAAATTAACCTACCTACTAAACCATTGAAACATGTGTTTGACGAAGAAGGTGAAATTAGTTTATGCACATTAGCGGCAATCAATTGGGGCAATATTAGAGCACCAAAAGATTTTGAACGTGTCTGCAGATTATCAGTAAGAGCATTAGATGAATTATTAACATATCAAGACTATCCAGTTGATGCAGCAGAACGTAGCACAAAAAATAGACGCCCATTGGGTATTGGTATTATTAACTTTGCTTATTGGCTAGCCAAGAATGACTTAAACTATCAAGACATCAATAAAGGTGGTTTAGCATTAGTTGACGAATGGGCAGAAGCATGGAGTTATTATTTAATTAAAGCAAGTGCAGATTTAGCCGAAGAAAAAGGTGCAATTCCTAAAAATAATGAAACTAAGTATGGTAAAGGTATTACACCTAATCAAACTTATAAGCAAGATGTAGATGAATTAGTCCCACACAAAGAACGTCAAAATTGGAAAGGATTGCGTAAACAGTTAAAAGAAACAGGTATCCGCAATTCAACATTAATGGCACTTATGCCTGCAGAAACATCAGCACAAATTAGTAACAGCACAAACGGTATTGAACCACCACGTAGTTTAGTAAGTGTTAAACAAAGTAAGCATGGTGTGTTAAAGCAAGTGGTTCCTGGTTTTGCTAGGTTAAAGAATAAATATGACTTACTATGGAATCAAAAATCTCCAGAAGGTTATTTAAAAATTATGGCAGTATTACAAAAGTATATCGATCAAGGTATTAGTGTTAATACAAGTTATAATCCACAGTTTTACGAAGATGACAAGATACCAATGAGTGTTATGCTACAACATCTAATGATGTTTTACAAATACGGTGGAAAACAATTGTATTATTTTAATACACATGACGGTCAAGGCGAGCTCAATATAGATGAACTTAATGGAGTAAATGCTTTGCCAGAATACGAAGGAACATCAGACCTTGATGACGAGGACTGTGATAGTTGCAAGATATAATAGAGAGTAATATAAAATGACGTCAGTATTTAATTCAGCAAATAAAACAGATCACACTAAAGCATTAGCTTTTATGGACCCAGCAGGTGCAGTTGCAATCCAGCGATATGACACTATGAAGTATAAGCAGTTTGATAAACTAACTGATAAGCAGTTGGGATTCTTTTGGCGTCCAGAAGAGGTAGATGTTCTACGAGATGCAAATGATTTTAAACTTCTTACAGAACACGAGCAACATATTTTTACAAGCAACCTCAAAAGACAAATATTGTTAGACAGTGTTCAAGGCAGAGCACCAGTAGAAGCATTTGGTCCATTAGTGTGTTTACCAGAACTAGAAGCATGGATTCAAACTTGGACATTTAGTGAAACAATTCACTCACGTAGTTATACACATATTATTCGTAATGTATATGCTAACCCAAGTATTGTTTTTGATGAAATGATGGATATTCCAGAAATAATGGATTGTGCAGCCGATATCTCAGAATGTTATGATCAACTTATTGAACTTACCTCTTATTACAACTTATTAGGCGAAGGCAAACATACAGTTAACGGTAAAAAAATTACAATTGACAAGTATGAAATTAAAAAGTTACTATACAAAACACTAATGAGTGTGAACATCCTAGAAGGTGTTCGTTTCTATGTTTCATTTGCATGTTCATGGGCATTCGCAGAACTTAAAAAGATGGAAGGTAATGCTAAGATTATTAAACTAATTGCACGTGATGAAAACTTGCACTTAGCATTTACGCAATCTTTATTAAAGGTTCTACCAAAAGATGACCCAGACTATATTAAGATTGCTAAAGAAACAGAAGAAGAATGTATTCAGATGTTTGTAGATGCAGTAGAACAAGAAAAAGCATGGGCAGATTATTTGTTTAAAGATGGATCAATGATTGGATTGAATACACAGCTATTAAGTGATTATATTGAATGGATCGCATCAAAGCGTATGGCCGCAGTTGGATTAAAATGTCCATATAGTATATCACAAGCAAACCCACTACCATGGACACAAAAATGGATTAGCGGCTCTGAAGTGCAAGTTGCTCCACAAGAAACTGAAATCAGTAGTTATGTGGTTGGTGGTGTTAAACAGGACGTATCAGAAGATACATTTAAAGGATTTAGTTTATGACAAAAGTAGTAGTATACAGTAAGCCACATTGTCCTTATTGCGATAAGACTAAGGCATTACTAAAAAGAATGGACATTGAGTTTGAAGCAAAAATGCTTGATGAAGATTTTACAAGAGAAGATTTAATGGAAGTTGCTCCAAGAGCCAGAACCTTCCCACAAGTGTTTATTAACGGAACAAACATTGGCGGGTATGATCAATTGACAACATACATTGAAACAACCAATTTTAACGGAACAGGATTTACATTATGATTATTGAAGCACCTTATAAAGTAGGGGACATAGTAAGTATCAAACTAAGCAGTGGTGAAGAAATGATTGCGAAACTCGAAGAAGAAACAGCAACACACATTTCACTAAACAAGCCACTTATTTTAGTAGCAGCAGAAAAAGGCGTAGGCCTATCACCATTTATGTTCACAGTTAGCCCAGATGCTAAAGTGCGTTTGAATATAAATAGTATTATATGTGTAGTTAAGTCAGCGAAGGACGCCGGCGATACATATATTCAACAAACAACAGGTATACATTTAGCAAAAGCATAATATGGCAGGAGTTCACCGAAATACAGACAGTCGTGCATGCGGAGCCTCAACTAATGTTACAGGACAAAGCACGGTATGGGTTAATAATAAACTATGTAGTGTTCATGGTGATCCAAACACCCACGGCGATGGCAATTTAAAAGCAGCATGTAATAATGTAAAGGTTAATCATAAATTAGTAGTGATACAAGGTAATAGTGCATCAGCAGATAATCTTTGTCCAATACCCGGTGGTGATCATTGCAATCCAAAGGCAACTACTGCCAGTGGTGACGTAAAGGTTGGAGCATAACGTGGCAGATTTTGAAACAGCGGCCAATTATTTAAAGAACACTGATGTTGATTTAGTAACAAGTGTTACTGTTGATGCCGGCACAGGTGAAGTAGAAACAACTACAACTAGTATGAGTTTACGAGAAATTATCTGTAGTTTACTTGCAGGTAATGGAATTAAACTTCCTAACTTACAGTTATGTTTAAAAATTAACTTAGGCAGATTGTTAGGTATATCAGGAGTTCCACCAGAATTATATAAAGCACTTGCAGAAGCCGAAGCGGCCTTAGACGAATTTATAGCACATACAAATATTGATAATGTATTGGCAAGACTTAATGCAGCAATCGCCGAGTTTGCCGCAATTGCTAATATGATTAATTTCTGTGGAACACCAGTTAATCCAAAACCTATTCCAAATGTATTGAAGCAGATATTTGGTTCATACTTGGGAGCAGGTAAAGACATTCTTGACAAACTAGGAACCATGTTAGACAGTGACGTAGGTGGTTGCACATCAGGTAGTGGATTTAATGCAGGTATTTTCCAAGGTGGAATTCTTAAATCGTTGGGAGATGTAATTGACGAATTTGGTAGTCTTGCAAATGCTCCACAGGCAACTATTAACAGTTTAGCAAATGAACTTAATGCATTTGCATCTGATATGAAGAATTTAGTTACATTAGAAAATAACTTTAGTGGAACAAACTCTAATGGCGGTAGTGCATTTGCAGATACAAGCACACAAGAAACATATACCGGCGTTGGAACTGCAATTGATTCAAGCACATTAACACTAGCAAAAGCACAAGGACTTGCAGCGGCACTGAAAGCCGCATATGATAGTTTAAGCGGATATCCAGTTGATGATCTAGGAAACAGTATATTTGACTATTTGTTAGATAAACAAATGTTAGACAAATTAAAGCAAAACGATTCGGCTGTAGCTGCATCTGTAGTTAGAACACCGGTTTATGACTATTGTGGCGTAATTACAGGATATACAACATCACCAGATTACACAGTAGCTAAAAGTGAAGGATCTCCAGTAACATTATCTACAGCACCTGGTATAACTGGATTAGAAGAAGGTGGAATAGTAAGTAATAGTTCACCGGCTACAACAACAAATTTAACTAACCCTAATCCAATGGTCAGAAAAGGTGTTCCTGCTACTAGTATAGGTAGTCCAGGCGATAAAAAGGGTGATTTAGCATCAGATAGCACACATATCTATATAGCTAGTGCAGATTATGACGGAATTACTAGTATTTGGGCCAGAGCTTCGCTAAGTTCTTGGTAATATTCAAAAAAATCTAAAAAAACAAGACATTTCGGTTGACAAAAGACTATCTTACTGTTATATTATATATAATTGTATTAAATAAAGAAATGATACTAAAATGAGAGCACAAAAATATAACGATGGAATTAAGCGAATCAATGCTAAAATTGAGGTTCCGCTTAGTAATGACGATGTAGGTGATTATATCTTAAGCGCCTTAATTGGCGAATCTATAGATTTAAGAAGTCTACAACAAATGAATAAACGACAACTTTTGCATCTTGCTAAAGAAGAAATTAAAACGTTTGGAACAGAAAACCCAAGAGAACGAGTTAATGGAATCGATAACGATACAAAAGTTATTGTTAAAAACTATGTGAAACAAATGTTTCCAGAACTACAATGATTAGGAGATCAACTATGAATAAATTTGCATACGGAATTATACTAACAACTATATTATTCGCTCAATCAGTATTTGCTGATGCGATGATGATAACAACTAATGTTGACAATGTTACTGGCTTTGTAATAAAAGCAGAATTACAGAATACAGGGTCTACTCAAGTGTTAACTCCAACCAGATCTTGTTCTGTTGTAAATGTTCCAATTTATGGTAAAACTGGCGGTGCACAAACTGGCGAAGTATTAGGCGGCGCAATTATTGGTGGTATACTAGGTAACCAAGTAGGTGGTGGTAAGGGTAAAGATGCCGCAACTATACTAGGTGCAATACTAGGGGCAGACTATGCCAATAAAAAAGGCGGACAGCAAACTATTGTTGGATACAAACAAGTAGAACAATGTGAAATTATTAATAAAGTAACATGGCAAGAAAACCCACCTAAATGCAGAGTGACAGTAAAAGTGCCTGCAATGAATAACTCGTTGCATACATTTATACTTAACAAGTGTCCTACACTCAATGATACGTTTACAATTACAGCAAAATACTCACTGAGATACAACCGATAAATAAAAAGTAACAAAAAAGCCGGTATAGCTCAGTTGGTAGAGCAGTTGCCTTGTAAGCATCAGGTCGAGTGTTCGAATCATTCTACCGGCACCACCAACTACACATAATATAAAAACATAAACATGAAGGCGACAGGACTGCCGGGCTTAAATGCTTTACTAGGAAATACAAATAGACAAGACATTAACAAAAATTATAAACAGTTCGGGGGATTGGTGAAATGGGATCACGTCTGGTTTGCATCCAGGAATTAAGAGTTCAACTCTCTTATCCTCCACCAAAAATTAACCCAGCCAACGTGCTGGGTTTTTTCTTAAATAAATAAGTGTAAAGGTATTAAACATATGTTAAAACAAAAACAAAAACCATTAAGCGATGACCAAATATTTCTAAGTTCATCAACAGAACAAATTACGTGGGGCGAACTACATACTAATCTAGACGCTAAAATTGAAAGACTAAAAGAACACGGTATTGGTCCTCACGTTGTTTTTGTAGTAGCAGAACAGCAAGTCACAATAGATGATTACTTGTGGATACTTGCTAGTATTAAGAATGGTGGCAGTGCAACACAGGCTGATGGCAGACAAAGTAAAATGGAATTAGATGGATTAATTGCAGGGTCCAAAGCAATATGTATTATACGTAGCAACGAGATCACCATGCTAACAGACGATTTGACACCTACAATACTGCATCCATTAGAGATTTACAGAGGTATGACAAGCGGAACTACAGTTAAAGAGTTCTTTGAAATGTATCCTTTCTTTTGGGATTATGAAGATCACGAAGAGGCAATTGTAGACGGAGAAACACTATTGGGTTGCACAGCACATGCATCAACTCAACATTTGTTTGCTATTGCACCAGAGTTTGAACAAGATGAACGTCCAAACATACTTTGCACACACGGATTTACAGCAACATACAATCCATACAACATGTTAAGAATGTATTATATAGGAGGCAGATTACACTTCCTAAACTATGGAGATGATGTTCCTGAACAAATAAGAAAAGCAAATCCTAATTGTTGCATTTCATATCCTATTGCAGTTAAGAATATTGTAGATGCATGCCCAGATGATTTTAATTGGAGTGGCATTAAGTATTGGGAATGTTCAGGTGGACATACACCTGAGTCAGTTGTGCGTAGTATTGAAAAGAAGTTTAACTTTGTATGTATGCATAATATGATGGCAAGCACAGAAGCAGACTGTCATTCACGTGCAGAATATAGACCAGGTGATCCAATAGAAAACTTTTATGGATTTAAACATAGAATATACAATGGTGACCTTAAACTAGATGAAGAAGGTGTATTGTGGTATAAGTATGGAACACGTGATTGGCAAACAGACGGTGATAAGTTTGATGACAAAGACGGAGCATGGTTCTATAAAGGCAGAGCATTTGATGATGTTATCTTTATGAAAGGTGGTGTTAAGATTTACACTGGTATGATTGAAGCAAAAGCATTGGAAACAGAGGGTGTAGAAAATGTAGCAAGTTGTAGTAAAGATGAACTACATTATTTGATCTATACAGGTAGTGCAGATATATATAAGTTGGCAAGTAGTTTTAAAGTAATGCAACCATCAAAACGACCACATGAAATATATCAAGTTACTGACAAATTATTCTTTGGACAAATAGATGATACAAGAACTCCACAAAAGTTACAAAAAAGTAAATTAGCAGGAATTGTTTTAAACGGACCAGCTGATCAAATACTAAGTCATATGCATGTAAAGGATCACTCTCAAGTATGAATGTTACCAATTCATTAACAACACGTAAATCTACACGTGCTTATATTAATAAAAATGTAGAAATATCATTAGTTAATGCTATTTTAAGACAAGCAATGTTATCACCTAGTGGAGATAATCATCAACCTTGGCAAGTAGCAGTATTAACAGGTAAAGCAAAAGCTAACTTATGTGGTAAATTAGAACAAGCATTTCGATCTGGTGTAAAACCTATTATGGATTATGAATATTATCCACAAAATAAAAAGTCTGAAAAAGAAACAAAATGGTTTGGCGAGTATAAAAATAATAGAAAAGAATGTGGACTAGCATTATATTCTCAACTAGGCATCACTAGAAAAATGAAAAAAGAAAAAAATGACTTATATGCTAAAAACTATAGAGCCTTTGATGCACCGGTTATGTTATTATTCTTTATTGATAGAGAACTAGGCTACGGATCTTATGTTGACTATGGAATGTTTTTACAAAGTATTATGTTACTAGCAACAGAACATGGGTTAGCAACTTGCCCACAAGGCTCACTTAGTGAGTATGGAAATATTGTAAGACAAGAATTGCCGAAATACAAAGATAAAATAGTATTATGTGGAATGAGTATGGGATATGAAGATAAAGACAGTTCTATAAATAAGTATAGAACAACTAGACAAGATGTAAATAAAAAAGTGGAATATTACAAATGACATGGCTTAAAAACGTGTTAAATATAAGTGTAGATGAACTCTATAAAGATTGGGACTATCATAAGTGGTGTGTAGAAGCAGGATGGATGGACGGTCCTATTGCATACACTAATAAATGGGTTAGAGAAAACTTTGAGCATGGAACACAGTTGGCAGATGTTGCCTGTGGCAATGGTCAAATAGGTATTGGATTCGGTAACACTGATTATATTATTGATGGATACGATATTAATCCTAAGATGTTATCAACGTTTGAAGCAAACAATTATAACTCAACAACATTGCATGATATGAATAGTTCAGCACTTCCGCAAAAATATAAGTGCATTACAGTTATAGGTGCATTTAATAAATCACATATTCACAGTAACAGTGCAAAAATGTTTGCAGAATCATTAGAAGAAAATGGAATGTTAATTGCAAGTGTAAGTATAGTTGACAACGAAGACCCATTGGAACTAATGGGATGGAGATCACAGCAACACTTAGAAATTGTATTTGAAGAAAAGATTAAAAGTCTATTAACACCAGACGAAGGACAAAAGTATCATATTATGACTGTATTCCGTAAGAAATAACTTGACCTATATAAGATACATGTTATAATAAAACAACTTACTAAGTAAGTATTATTTAAATAATTGGAGAAATAATGAAACACCTATTAGTAGCTCTAGCGTTTGCTATGAGCATGATATCTGTAGTTAAAGCAGATGAAATTAAAATTGCTGAGTTGAATTGGCAATCCGGATCAATGATAGCAAATATTGATGCTTACATTCTTGAGAATGGATATGGGCACGACACAGAACTTGTTCCTGGTGGTATTGATGCCACTATTGCTTCTATGATGGCTACTGGTTCACCAAATATTTTCGGCGAAGCATGGACATCTCTATTAGGTGATGAAGCTACCGCTAACATCAGTTCTAATGCAACTGACTCTCTTGTTCAACTAAGAGATGAAATTGTAGTAGGTGCTGGCGAAGGTTGGTATGTTCCAGACTATATTGCAGAACAACATGGATTAAAGACTATTGCTGATGTATTAGCAAGACCAGATTTATTCCCACACCCAGAAGACCCAAGCAAAGGTGGAATTGTAATTTGTCCAGAAGGTTGGAGTTGTAAGAAACACAACGAAAACTTATTCCGTGCATTTGACATGGAAGCCAAAGGTTGGAAAATTATTGACCCAGGTTCAGGCACAGGCTTGAATGCATATTGGGAAGGTCAAGTGCTAAAAGAAAAAGGAGTTGTTGGTTATTATTGGGCACCTACTGTATTAGTAGGTCGTTTAGGAATGGTTAAACTTACTTCTGATATTGAATTTGATTCAGCACATTGGAGTGATTGTATTGCTAAATTAGAATGTGCAGATCCAAAACCAATGAACTGGCCAAGTGCGGCAACAGGAACTATTGTAACCCCAAACATTAATAGTGCAGTAGCGGACTATTTAATTGCTCGTAGTTTTGACGGTAGCGTAATTACTTCTATGCTAGTTTGGGCAGATGATAATCAAGCAACCGCAGAAGATATGGCAGTTGAGTTTCTAAAACGTCATCCAGAACTTTGGACGGCTTGGGTAACACCAGAAGCGGCCAGCAACATTACAGAATCGTTGCAGTAGCATGAACTTTCCATCGTTAGATAAAGGAACTATAACTAGTTTCAAAAAATCAATCGATGCAACGTTTAGAGAATTTGCGGCAAATTGGGGAGAGTGGTTTACAGACTTACTCTCTCCATTACAATGGTTGCTAATAAACTTTGAAAAGTTATTACTAGCAACACCTTGGTATGTTTTCCTAATTGTATTTGGTTTTATAATTTGGAAAGCAACTGCCAATTGGAAAATTGTAATAGGTTTCTTGGCTAGTTTTATAGCAATAGGACTAGTAGGCATGTGGAACGATACAATGCAAACATTATCTATTGTATTTGTTTCAACATTTGTTTGTATAGCAATTGGTATTCCTACAGGAATATTAATGGCAAAGAATAATACAGCACAACGAATTATAATGCCTGTGTTAGATCTGATGCAAACTATTCCAAGTTTTGTATATCTAATTCCGGTAGTAATGTTATTTGGGTTAGGCAAAGTTCCAGGAATGATAGCAATAGTTGTGTTTGCTATTCCACCTGTGATTAGATTTACAAACCTTGGCTTACGTGATGTAGACCATAACTTAGTTGAAACCGGACAAGCAATGGGATTAAAACAAAGACATATTTTAGCATTCATAGAGCTACCATTAGCACGAAATGTTATACTAGGAGGCGTAAACCAAACAGTAATGATGGCACTAGCAATGGTTGTAATTGCAAGTATGATTGGAGTTAGGGGATTAGGCTCACAAGTAATGAATTCAATAGGCAATGGATATCTAGGACTAGGTGTTATAAGTGGGCTCAGCATAGTTGCATTAGCAATTATTATTGATAGAACTATACAAGCATATAGTAAAAAATATGATAAATGGAGTCATTACAAATGAATCCGGTAATTGCAATTAATGTAAACATGGCGTCTAAAGGACACCAGATTGGCAGATTAGTATCAAGTTGTAGTAATGTTACTTGGTATGATCATCCTAACAACGGAAGTAATCCGTGGGAACCATGTAATAATATATTAAATGCAGAACTAAGTGGATTTCATTACGATAGAAGATTTGCCGATAATACAACTATACCACCTGTATTAGATTATGCAAGACGCAGTGGATTACCAGAACGTCCAGTTATAGAATACAAAAATAGGTTGCTAACGTATGTAACACACAGTTATTTAGATGAGTCACGCGAATATTTTAATGGTAAACATCTTGTAGTGTTAGATAAAGATGTAGAAAGATTTATGAATACATCATGGAACTTTAAAGTAGGCAAAACAAAAAAACTTGTTAGTGAATTATATACAGAAGAACAAATAATAGAAATTCTTGATAGCACTTACGATAATTATAAAGCCAATATAACAGAAGATGATTTTGTCATTGAGTCAATAATTGAATTATTTGATCAAGATATTTTTAAAATTATGTGTAATGAATTAGAATTAGAATTTAACGAAGATAGATATATAAAAGTAAAGAACTTTATAAATAGAAGTAAATGGAGGTAACAAACAATGTGGTTTAATTGGAAGCATCTTAGAGATGCGGAAAAGCATGCCAGACAAAAACCGGGCAATGCAGTAAAGTTATATTTCAAACATATGTATGTAGGATTTAGGGAAGCAGGCAAACAATTGCTTATGGCTATTGCTAGTATACTACACGCAATATTTCCACCATTGTTTGATTTTAAATTACTTGATATAGTAATTGATCAAACTATAGGCTTACATAAGTATTTGCCTAACCATCCAAGTTGGAAAAGATTAAAAGACGAATTAAAGAAGAAATAATAATATGAATTTAGATGGACTTAAACTAATACTGACTCATGGTGTTAGTATTAACACAAGTGGAACTACAGGTGACCCAAAAAAGATATTACAAACACCTGAAAAGATGAAATTTGCAGATGAGATTGCAATTGACAGTCAACAGATAACAAAAGACAGTAGGATATATACGGTATGTAAAATACAACATGCAGGTGGGCTATTGGCACAAACTTTACCAGCCTTACGCATTGGCGCAGAAGTTGTAGTAGAAGATTTTAGTGCATATACATGGGTTAAGGAAATACACAAGTATACCCATTCTCATCTTTCTCCAAATCATGCAACAGCAATAATGAAAACCAAAGGCTGGCGCACAGTAGACTTAACTGGAATATGGATAACATGTGGAAGCGATCCAGTTCCTTGGGATACTATTAGTGCGTTTGTAGAAAAAGGCGCAACATTTATGGCAAATTGGGGCATGACAGAAGTTGGACCATGTGCTATTAACACAGTATTTGAAACATTAGATAAAGTTGAAGAATACAAACATGAACTAACCATCTTAGGTGATAGATTCTATTGTGACACTACAGTAGGACCAGATGGGCAATTATACGTTAAAGGTGATATAAGCGTTTATGGAGATAATTGGTTTGCTACAAAAGATGTAGTAAAAGAAGAGAATAACAGGTATTATTACGTTAAAAGGGCGTCTTAGACGCTCAAATACCGTCATACACGCACGAATTATACACAGGAAACAATTACAACATGGCAATATTAGAATTAGAAGTGTTAAAAGTTCAACACTACACAGATGAACTATTTCACTTTACAGTGGCAAGAGACCCAGGATTAAGATTTAGAGATGGTGAATTTGTAATGATTGGACTAAACAACTGGTCTGAAAAACTACAAAAGAACAAACCAATTATGCGAGCATACAGTGTAGCAAGTCCTAACCACCAAGATACTATTGAATTTTATAGTATTAAAGTGCAAGACGGACCGTTAACTAGTAAACTACAGCATGTAACACCAGGCGACAAGATATTAGTAAATGACAAAGCAGTAGGCACATTAGTTAATACAAATATTAAACCTGGGCGTAATTTATATTTACTAGCAACAGGCACAGGAGTTGCACCGTTCTTGTCATTAGCACGTGGCGTAGACACATATGAACATTATGACAACGTCATTTTAGTATGGGGTGCAAGAACAGTTGCAGAACTTCCATTTGATGCAATGTTTAGAAATCTAAACGAAGATGAAATATACCAACATGTAACAGAAGGTAAGTTTAAGTTTTATCCAACAGTAACAAGACAATTTTATGAAAATGAAGGCCGTGTAACAACAGCAATGTATGAAGGCAAAGTGCAAGAAGCATTAGACTTACCAGCGTTAGATCCAGAACAAGATCGAGTTATGATATGTGGAAGTATTCCAATGAATAATGAGCTAGTAAAATGGCTAGAAGGCAAAGGATTTGAAGAAGGCAATAACAAAACACCAGGAACTTATGTAGTTGAAAGAGCATTTGTAGAACAATGAATTATAGAGAGTTAATTGATAAGCACAAAACTACTATTGTAAATAACTTTGAACCAACACGGTGCGAAGAAAATGTATTTACTGAACGTGACTTACATCAATTAACTTTATATCAATTTCAAAATGCAGATGATTTGCGTTGGACAGATACAAGCAGTAATATACAGCCCATATTAAATGTTTCACAACTGTTTAAAGACCTTCCGTGGATGCAAGACAAATTTGAATCAATACTAAAACACGACTTCAGCGAACATCACACAGGTAATTATTACATTACTACACAGTTACACGATGCACATGTAGACCTAATGACAGAATCAGAAACAGAATTTGACTGGGCAGAGAATTTAATTCCTTATAAAAGTTGTGTGATACCATTAGTCATTACAGCAAGTGCAGAAGCCTACACAGCATTTTTTAAACAAAGGTATATTGGAACAAGCATGACATTTGATCGTGTTGGACAAAGTTCACAAGACAAAAGCATGTATGAGATTGCACGTGAGTATCCAGAGTTAGAAACACTAGATACTCCAACACTAGAAAACACAGATTATATATTCCCACATATAGATGATGGTAATATATGTGACTTTGAGTTGGAAGCAGTGTTTCCATTTCTTCCAGGTAATGCAATAATATTTGATGCATGTCAGTTACACGCAAGTTGTGTAACACGCAAACGACCAAACTTCAATTCACTGAAAGCAGGAATAAATATTCAGTTTTATATTAAGGTATAAATATTAATATAGGGTGAACCAAAATTGGCCCGGGTAGAGATTCATTGCTTGCATGTCAACACTCTTAGGACGATAGCTATCGGACAGGTTTACCCTAATTAATTACAAGGAAAAAATATGCACACATTATATTTGGTAGTAAGCCAAAGTTGTATTAATCAAATGGAAATTCCATATTTGTTAAACAACAGTCCAGAATTACATGGAACCAGCGGCCCAGGAGAACATTGGGCAACATATGAACTAAACGGCAAAGAAGTAGATCACGAACCTGGTCCATTAGGCAAAATAAGAGTCCATGATGATTATTGGAACTTAGATAATGAAGATAGGCAATGGTATAATTTTGATGTGCGTAATGAAATGAATATTTCAGAAGATCAATTAAATGGATTACTTAATATAAGCAATAAATATTCAATTGCATTATTATTGCATGCACAGAATTATGATGATGTGTGGAAGTGGAGTAGAACACAAAATGTTATTATAGTAAATCCGATAATTAGTCAATGGAGCGAAGCAATTAACACATGGGCAGCACGTGAATATAATTATCTAATGGAAGATAATAAAAATGCTAATTTTAGTGGATATGATCATGTATGGCCAGGTCCAATAAATGTTGCAAAAAAATTCATAGAACGTATGGAATGGGATCAAGAAATATCCGAGCACCATGCAGATAGATTAATAAAACAACCACAATGGATGAAAGCACCAGAAATATATACATTATGGGATAGTGTTGGAATAAAATCACCATCAAAAGAATGGATAGACGCATATATTAAAGACTACAATGAACATCAAGAATGGAACATAGACGAAGTTAATAAATTAAAGGATGGATACGATGAAATCAGATAACATAGATACAGTATCAGAATTAGAAACAACACCAAAATCAGAATTTTTACCTTTTAAAAATACACTTAAAATTTACGTCTTTAAGAAAGAAAATGCAGTTCAACTTAGTTTTAAATTATCAGACAATGCAGTATTTACTGATAGACTAAGTATTCAAGATATGCATATTATTTGCAAAGAATGGAATAATGGTGGCGTAAATGGAATTGAAACTTGGATGGGAAAAGTATTCTGGGAAGAACGCAAAGTTGGTCCAAGACCAGAATGCAAACCAGCAAGTTTTGTTGCCATACAATTTAATAAATGGAACTTTAGGTTAACAATAGAAGAAATGAATAACATAGTGGAGGAGTTTAATAAGCAGTTGAATGGTGCTAATCATTGGGATAAATGATAAATAGCATTATGGACATATATAAAAAAGACAAAGCAGTAAGCGTAGCACTTTCAATAGCCTTAATATTGCTTGTAGCCTGCCTGTCTTGCATGGTTTATTCATATGTTAAATTACAACAAGCTCACCCATTAGAAAACTTACGTGGTGCAATACTACAGCCAGTTTATGATGGAGATCCAGTTTTAGAATTCCAAGGCACATACGATAGGTATGTAAAGTGTAATATGACAGGATTTGATGTGCAGTTATATAATGAAGAAACAGCAGATATAATTACATTAACACCAGTTCATTTAGCAAAACCAGTTCCAGTATTACCTGAACCAGCAGAAGGTATAAAAACACAATTTGCATTATTCATGCCAAAAACAATATACCCAGGCACATGGAAACCTTCATTTACAGGATTCTACATATGTCAATTAGGAATATTTGTAGATCAAAAAACACAAGTAATAAAACCAGAAGCGTTTGTAATCAAGCCAGCAGTAGTCGAAAAACAATAGGTTGACAAAACCAAGACTTCTTGTTATAATATACACTATTATGACAAATGGAGATACAAATGATATTAGGTAAAATTCAGAAGAAAAAACTATTCGAAACGCTCTTTGCTGACTGGCAAATGAAAATTAAAGCATTATCACCAACATTGAAAAAGAAATCAATTAATTTATTAGCCGAGTGGGCGGCAGAGTCACAAATCAAAAATTATGAAAACGAAAACAGAAATAGATAAAGCGTTCGAACCAAAAAATACGTGCAGTATATGTGAAAGTCCTTATGACGATGATGCAGGTGGAATACAAGGACACTTTGGCATACTGCCAGTTACTTTTTGTGAATGGTGTTATAGTAGCATTTATGATATGGTTTATCAAGAGGTAAAAGAAGAAGTTATTGATCAATTCAAAGAATGGCAACGATTGAACCCAGAACCATGTGGTATGAGTAGAAAATAAATATAAGCATGTTATACCCCACCATAGATTTTGTTCAGTTTGACTTAAATGTAACATGTAATGCATTTTGTCCAGGATGTCATAGATATACAGTTATTGACGATCAGATGTATCTTAATCCATTTTTATCATTTAACACAAGTCTTAATTTAGAAATCATTGAACAAGCAATGATAAACAAACGTATTGTTGATCGTCCTTGGATTGATTTTGTTGGATTAGTAGGTGAACCAATTGCACATCCAAAATTTACGGAAATTATAGATATTATCTACAAACATAGACCTAATGCTAAGATTAATATACATACAAATGGTGGTTTAAAATCTACACAATTTTTTGAAGAACTTGCAATCAAACTTAAAAATAATCACTATTTGCTACAATTTTCAGTAGATGGACTAGAAGATACAAATAACATATATCGTATAGGTGTGTCTTGGAAAAAGATAATGGAAAATATGACAGCATTTATAGATGCAGGTGGCAATGCTATTTGGAAATTTATAGTTTTTCCATGGAATGAACATCAAATTAATGAAGCTAAAATATTAGCCGAGTCAATTGGTATTAAATTTCAAGTAGAGAAAAATAGAGACGATAATTCTCCACATATGCTTGACTATATGGAAGCTTCAGAAAATATTAACAAAAAAACAAAAGGACCATTAGGATATAAATCATCGCATTCTGCTTCTGCATTTACTAAAATACAAAATAAATGCTTTGATCCTAAAGGAATTTATATAAATCAAGATGGCAGAGTATTACCTTGTTGTATGTTTAATGCTAGTTTATCCGATGAACAATATAGAGATGAAATGTTGCCATATATCAACGAAGATAACGAAAATTGGAATAACTTGCAATACAGCACATTAGAAGATATAATGAATAATAACTGGTGGCACAAGCTATATGGCCATTTGGATACAGCACCATGCACAGTTTGTATCCGTTCATGCGAAAAAAGATAAAAAGATGCATTTTTATGGTTGACAATACCAAGAAGTCTTGCTATAATGTATACATAAACTAAAAAAGACAGGAGTCTAAAATGCAACAAGAAATAAGCAAACTATTAACAGCAATCAAAACTGACTACATTAGATGGACTACCAAAGGTGGTAAAGAAGAACTAACTGGTTACTTCAAAGAAACTGTTGATAAGTTCGATGATAGCTTTACAGTTAAAGTTGGTAAAAAATATACAAAGATTATCAGAGATGGTGGTGTTTGGGGTTTTATTGCTAATGATGATTTTGTAACATCAAATGGTAAATCATTTACAAAAGGTGATATACTTAAAGCTGCTGGTTGGCAGGCACCTGCACTAAACAGTGCAAGAGGTAACATTTTTAATGATGATTATTCAGTTGCGTGGACAGGTCCACATTATTTAAAATAGAAAGGAAATATATGTCAAAAACAATGCAATGGGCGTGGGATAAAGCAGAAGAAAAGCTAGAAACCACAATTGACAGAGTAAGACTTGGACAGTTAACTCAAAGTCAAGCAGTAAAAGAACTTGAAGATGCACATGAGGCCTGGGAATTAATGGGCTTTGAAACTATTACAGATGTTATCGACTATATGGTTGATGAAGTAAAAGTAGAGAATATCATTAATGAATAAGGCATACATCTTTGATGTAGACGGAACACTGACACCAAGTCGTGGAAGAATGGATTTTGTATTTAACAAATTCTTTTACGGCTTTTGTCTAATCAACGATGTATATATTGTTACAGGAAGTGACCAAAGCAAAACAGTAGAACAAGTAGGTAATATTATCTACAGTGGCACCAAACGAGTATACAATTGCAGTGGCAATGATGTATACGAATCTTTTGAAAATGTATACACTAATAAATGGACATTACCAGACGAGCCTTGGAAGTATTTAGAAAACAGATTAAATCATAGTGGGTTCCCACAACGAGCAGGACTACACTTTGATGAACGTCCTGGCATGTTAAACTTTAGTATTGTTGGTAGAAAATGCACAGCACAACAACGCAAAGATTATGTGTTGTATGATACATACCACAAAGAACGTGAAGATATTTCAAACGAATTTAATACAGCATTTAGTGACAAATACGATATTATGTCTACAGTTGCAGGTGAAACTGGATTGGATATAACACAAAAGAATTGTGGCAAAGCACAAATACTCAAAGACTTTACAGACTACAAAGAAATAATTTTCTTTGGTGACAAATGCATGGCGGGTGGAAATGACCATGATATTGCACAAGCATTAATAGGCATGGGACATACTGTATTTTCAGTAGGTAGCTGGCATGATACTTATCGTATTTTAGCAGAGATTCATGGGCCCAATCCGCGAGGGTAAAATTTGGACATGGCTTCCAAAACGCATGAGCAGTGGAAAACTAGTTTTTTGCACATACTATTACTATGAAGAATTCCTAAGAACAGCAGACCCAAGACACAATTGGGTTCATAGATATGAATATTCCAAACGAGAATATTTCCTAAAAAAACTTTCAGAAAAATAACAAACCCTTGTAAAATAAGGGTTTTTTTATGGCTATAAAGGTTGACAAGCAAGACATCTTACTGTATACTGTAAGTATAGTTAATAAAAAAAGGAAAACTGTATGTTAGACGCAAAATTTATCAAAGCATTTGAAAAAGCTGCAACAAATCCAGAAAACATTGATGAGAATAACGAAGTTATTTGGAACTATGTTGATGCAGATCTTAACATAGATGGTATTGCTGATGAGATTGGTGAAAACTTTTATAGCTGGTTTAATGATATGGCTAATCAGTTTGAATTGAATCAAGCCGCAAATCGATTAGAAGTGTTGAAAACAGATTATTTGGGACAATAATAATGATTAGAGCAAAACAACCTAAAACAGAGATTGTGATTGATTTGACTGGTCCTGATGGAAATGCTTTTGCCTTGATGGGTTATGCACAACAATTTGCACGTCAATTAGACCTAGATGGAAATAAAATAATCAACAATATGAAAAGTGGTGATTATGAAAATTTAGTCAAAGTGTTTGACGATGCGTTTGGTGATTATGTGATTTTGGAGAGATAAAGATGATAGTAACAAGTGCAAAAATATTTGCAACGGCGGCTCATGCCGCAATTGGACAAAAACGTAAATACTCAGGTGATGATTACATTATTCACCCTGAGCGAGTTGCGGCAATTGTAGAAAAGCATGGCGGAACAGATGAGATGATTGCTGCGGCATGGTTGCATGATACAGTTGAAGATACTGATGTTACACCTGAGCTTATTATAGAAATGTTTGGTGATGAAGTTGCGGCTATCGTTGATGGTCTTACTGATGTTAGTTTGCCTAGTGATGGTAACAGAGCAAAACGTAAGTCAATTGACCGTATGCATAGTGCAAGTGCTTCAACTGAATCACAGTTTGTAAAATGTGCAGACATTATTGACAACAGTTGGGATATCGCTGATAACGATCCTAGTTTTGCAAAAGTATACAAATCAGAAGTATTTCTTTTGTTAAGTGCAATGACCAAAGTTAAGCATACTGAGATTTGGGAACAAGCAATGAAAAGTGTCGAGTTAATGCCTTAATTGGCATTAACTAAATACTGTTATGCTTTATAAAGAAATTGATACTGTTGAGTTTGATCTCAATACAGTATGTAACAGTTATTGTCCTCCTTGCCATAGATATGTAGTTCATGATGGAGAACTATATCACAATCCACATGTAAAATTAGGTGTTAACTTAGAGTTAGATGTAATCGAAAAAGTATTCTGCAATGAACGTTTAGCAGATGATTGTTTTGTTGACTTAGTAGGATTAGTAGGTGAACCAATTGCACATCCAAAGTTTATGGAAATAGTAGATATTATTTACAAACATAGACCAAATGCAGCAATAAATTTACATACAAATGGTGGATTACGAACTGAAAAAATGTTTTATGACTTAGGTAAAAAGTTTAACAAACACAGTTGGATTAAATTCTCTTTAGATGGATTAGAAGATACAAACGGCATATATCGTATTGGAGTAGACTATAATAAAGTAGTAGCAAACATGCGAGCATTCATTGATGGAGGTGGCCGTGCAATATGGAAGTTTATTACATTTCCATGGAATGAACATCAAGTAGAACAAGCCGAAGCATTATCAAAAGAATATGGTTGTGATAAATTCCAACAAGATTGGGATGTTACATCAGAGAATGATATACATGATATAATGTCTGCAGCTAATAACAAAATTAATAAAAAAGTAGCAGTAGGACAAGGTGGCGATAGTGAATTACCTGAATTTGAATCATACA
>Ga0208298_1000018_pt1 | contig 62603 bp, 76 predicted proteins | sample 14BtaG_FD_184088 | JGI IMG/M metagenome (GOLD analysis project Ga0208298, IMG submission 184088) | Marine viral communities from the Subarctic Pacific Ocean - 14B_ETSP_OMZ_AT15311_CsCl metaG (SPAdes) (version 2) | ecosystem: Environmental > Aquatic > Marine > Oceanic | place: Pacific Ocean... | reverse complement strand
ATCAAGAAAGACATATTTCAATGAAATGAAGTCACTAAAAAGAGACTGCGTAGCATTTGGAGAGGAAGAATGATGACTAACATGACAAAACTATGCGATATTTGCCACAAAGAAAATGCACTACCTAACTTCAAGGTATGTCAAAAACACTACGACCAAATCATGATAATGCGTAATGCGTTAGCATTTGAAACAGAAGAATAATATTCACTATATAAAGAACTAACAAAGATGAGGAGATGACCAAATATGAAATCAAAGTGCTTATTTGAAAAAGAATGCAATGGATGTGGTGATTACATTAGTCATCCAAGTGACATCGAAAAGGGATTGTGCCACTGGTGTCAATCGAACAGTCACTTGCTCTTTCATTTAACAGAAGAACTAAGGAGATGAACAAATATGGAAAAAACACACCTAAGAGCATTTAACATTGAATTGACAAACGACTTCGTAAATAACTGTCGCACTATCACGATTTTCGATAACCGACATTTGCATCGAGTCGAACTGACGACATGGGATTGGAGTCTAAGCCTTAGAGGTATTGCAGACAGATGGTTCGAACTAAGAGGTATTAAAATTGAATCCTTTACTTACCTACGAGATGAACATTTAGTATATCTAACCAAAGACTTTGCGACTCAAATTACTGACGAACCATTAGGCTTCCCCACTCTTTCTCAAATAGTCATTGACTTTCCAAATGGAGAAGTTGAGATTCTTGCAGAAAGAGAGCCGTCAAAGATATACAGAACTGATTGTATCTATCAAGAAAATTACATAAAAGAAAAAACCGAGTTTGATGAATGGCATTTATGAGATTCAATATATAAAGAACCAATAAAGAAAAGGAGATGAAGAAAAATGAGTAACAGATTAATGCACATAATTGCACAGCAAACAGAATACGAAGAACAAGAATGGAAGACTAGGGATTTGAAAGAAGCAAAACAAATGCTCAAGGATGCAATTCAATATCAAAAATACTGGACTGAAAGAGGTCACTCAAAGAGTCTCTATAACGATGAACCACTACCAACCAAATTCAATGTCTACTGCGGCATCTTCACAAGAGCAAGTATAGAAGTCGGCATTCAACAAGCAAGACAACTACTTGAAGGCTACTGGAAAAGCGGATTAAATGACATCGAAAGGAATTTAGAAAACGGTTACAATACCGCAGAAAATGAATTTACCATTGAGGTTGATGAATACAACATTCAATTCAAAGTCAAAGTTGAAACAACTGGCCAACATATCAATCAACCTAAATGGGATAAGGTAAGCGAATTTAGAGAATCAGTATTCGACGAGGAAGAGGAGTGAATCAAATGTTTCAAACAACCAAAGACACAATACTAGACAAAGTACTATCATTGTTGAACACGCCACTACACGACCACGCTATCGAAATGATGGAATCAATCAACCAAGTACTTGACGAATTTGAAGAATTAGCAGAAATAATAGGTGAATAAATATGACATGGAGAACACAATACTGCTACGATAAAAAAGCAGGATTAACATTAACTAACGACTACAAACTTATAGGTGGCAGTCATTCTCATACTAGTCGCCACTTCCCCACTGTTAGAGGACTACTCAAGTATTTGAGAACTCAATACCCTCAATGGGTTTGGAGGTCTAAATTAACACACTATTACGGCACTATTGTCGAGATACAAATGAAAATGTTGTCGAGATACAAATGAAAATGTAGAGGTGAATAAAATGAAAATAACAAAGAGAGTTTATAACATTGAAAGAATTGAAAAAACAGCGTACTGCTTTGCAGTCGAAGCGACATCGAAAGCAGAAGCATTGAGAATGGTAGAAAACCACGAGGCTCATTACAACGACGCTTATGGCCTTCACGACTACAAACCTAAAGTCACTTCAATTACCGAATATACCGATTGCCCTAACAACGGTAGAGCATGGTCGGAAATACCACTCAGCGAAGTTACATTTGATGATGATGGGAACCCACGAAGAAAAGATAAACACTTCAACTGGCACTATAATGGAAAGTGTAAAGGTGAAAAAGAAGCAAACGAGGACTTCTGTTACGAATGCTGTCACGCTATGAAAAACGGCTACAGATTCACGACATCAGCCGAGAACGCATGGTTGAACAATCAGTACAGTGAAGGGCTAAAAGAAAATTGACTATATAAAGAACTAACAAAGAAAAGGAGATGAAAATTATGGCAAAGAGCAAGAGAAAATACAACCCAAAGAAATCAAAAGAATGGAATGAGAAATGCGAGCAAGCATGGTTCGACACATTTGCTGAGGCAATTCAAACAAACCACCTTCCGTGGCAAAAGCCATGGAAGCCTAACGGCACTGGATTTGACGGCATACCGATGAACCTAGCAAGTAAGAAAGAGTATCGAGGTGGCAATACCATGAGGCTTATGATTGAAGGAATGTTTAGAGGTTGGACTGACCTAAGATTCGCTACAAGAAAGCAACTAATCAACGCAGGACTTTCTATCAAGGGACTCAAGAATGGTAGCGGTTGCATCGTCAAGTATGCTGAGCGAAAGCCATACGAAGAAGAACAAGACGACGGCACTATCGAAATCAAATACCGATGGATTAGAAAGTGGTATGAGGTATTCAACATTGAGCAGTGCGAGGACTACGAAGCACCAAAGCCTGACCCGACAGCAGAAGTCAAGCCGACTCATGATATGATGAAGCACTTTAACGACTACATCAAGAACGAAGGTATCACCTTCAAGACTGGCGGCAACAGGGCTTTCTATCGAAGCAGTGCTGACCTTATCCAACTACCTACCCATGACTCTTTCATCACTCCAATCGGTGAGGTCATGACAGCATTCCACGAAGCAGGTCATTCGACAGGTCACTCAAGTAGATTGAAGCGGCCACTAGGCAACGGTTTCGGCACCAAAGCATACGCCTTTGAAGAACTGATAGCAGAACTATCATCCATGCTTGTAGTCATGCGGCTCGGTGGTGAATTCGTACCGGATTCAGTGCAAGAAGAGAACGCTAACAATGCGGCTTACTTACAGTCATGGTTGAAGTCCTGTGAAGACAAAGATGAGGCTCTAGGTCTAGCATTCCACGAAGCCCAAAAAGCGGCTGACTACATGATTGAATCAATCAAAAAAGGAGATGAATAAATATGCAACAGAATGAGATTTTTACAAATGGTAGACACAAAGAACTAGAAGAGAACAAATTTAACAGCATCATAAAAGACATTGAGGATTTTGCTGAATTGGCAAAGTATAGCGATACGGCTCTTTGGCGACTAATGAATATCATGATAACGGCTAAGGTAGAATATGAAATAGTAAGGAGATGAAGAACATGAAAGATAAATACACAAGAGAAGACATAGGATGCTACTTCGATGCGGCATTCGGATTTGAATACAACACGAGAAGGATAATTGAGTTCACATATCAACATGGTTGGGATGCTACTGACCTTAACGCAGAAGAAATGACAGACCTTGATGTTCTGATTTGCTTTGTAGATGAAGCAATTGAATACCTCAATGTGGAAACTGAAAGACCAGACAATGTCTTTTGGGCATGGGAAGATGGAGACTTTGGACTATGGGAATACAATGAGGAAGGTGAACTAATATGAATGAAGAGATAACACAATACGAGAAAGAAGCGATTGACTATATAAAGAACTAACAAAGATAAGGAGATGAATAAATATGACAGAAATAAGATGTGCAAAGTGCTGTAAAATAACAGATGTAGATGATGAAGATATGTGGCAAGGGGACTTAGAGGATGTGGCTGACGGCCATCTATCCTTTAGATTCACACATTATTGTGACAACGAAATAGAAGAAGAGGATTGGGAAGAATGCGGTCATGTAATCGAAGTCATAAGATACGCTAAACTACAAGACTACAGGGATATTGAACAAGAGGAATAAATATGAAATTGACAGATGAAGATAAAGGATGGATGTTAAGTGCAATTTTCTTGGGTGAGGAAGGTATGGAATTGTTCAGTGAAAAATGCTGGCATTGGATTTCTGAACCTTGGAACAGCACACCACTACACGAACAATGTAATTTCTATCAGAAGTATGTCGAGTTCGGAGGCGAAGATAACTTGAGATACGACAATGAAAAAGCCTTAAACAAAACAATACAATATGCTGAGGATAAAATCATGGAGGCTTTTCAATTCATTGAGAAGCATTTTGACCTCTACAGCCAAGATTGACTATATAAAGAACTAACAAAGGAAAGGAAGTGAGAAAAATGGAAATAACATTACAAGAACTAGACGATTATGCTAACACAATCAAGAACGAAGCAGAAGAAACCATGCGTAAAAAGATAATCTGTTATATCGAAGAAGGATATACTACTAACGGGCTGTTGTTTATGCTTGGTAGATTCAACCTCGTCACTGGCAAAGCGCATGACTGTAAAGCATCAATAGACGCTTATAATATAAACAAACCAATTATGGTAATCAATCCGAGGGATGAAGAATGATTGACACAGACAAATACGAAGGACATACACCTGCACCGTGGGATAAGTTGAGTGAATACTGCCCAGTTGGTAGCATTGACAAACAACTCATAGCAGACGCACCAAAACTTCTAGCCGAAGTCAAGCGGTTGCGTGAAGAGAATAAGAAGTATGAATCCTTCTTGTATTTTGAGGGGTTCAATCCTAAAGAGGTGATTGAATGATTGACACAGACAAATACAAAGGACATACACCTGCGCCTTGGAAGACAGGTGGATATGATGTTCAGGCCATCAAGGTGTGGACTGTTGATGGCTTAGACGAAACAGAAAATTGGATTCAAGTTCCGATGGCTGACCGACTACTTGCCGTAGACGCACCACTTCTCTTAGCAGAAGTCAAGCGGTTGCGTGAAGGTATTGAACATGCACTTCACATTCGGTTAAGACATGGGCAAGAAGAAGGTTGGAAAGAATTGAAGAAGGTGATTGAATGATTGACACAGACAAATACAAAGGACATACTAAAGGTGATAATGAAGTTGGTTGGAGAATAAACAACAATTTCGTGTCAAATGGTAAATGTCCTAACGACAGATTCATTGCTTATGTTCAACCTAATGAAGATGGAGATAAGGTCATTGAATTTTCCAATGCTGATGCAAACTTGATTGCAGACGCACCAAAACTTCTAGCCGAAGTCAAGCGGTTGCGTGAAGTGATAAAGAAAATCAAAGACTGTGCTAGTATCAATGCACAGCATGATGACATATTAGAAAAGCAAGAATGGGAATATATATTAGAGGTGATTGAATGATTGACACAGACAAATACGAAGGACATACACCTAAGCATTGGAGAAGGAAATACAATTTCGGACAGATGCCATTTAACAAGGCTGATGAGAACTTAATCTATGACGCACCACTTCTCCTTGAAGAAGTCAAGAGGTTGCGTAAAGACATAGTTTCTATTCTCGGTGCAATTGACTTACCGGACTATGATGAGTTTCCTAATACACAAGAGGAATTGAAACAGATGATGTTAGACTACGGGCAAGAACATTTGATAGCGGAGGGATATTGATGAAGACACTCAATGAATTGATAGCACACATTCTCGGTATAGAAGATTACCAAGACCCAAATAAAAAGAAACAAAACAAGGAGGAATAAATATGATGACGAAAACAGAAAGGATAAAATTGAAAGCAAGAAGAAACGAAGGAACACTCACTCAGTGGGATGCACTCACTCAACTCAATAGAGGAGAATTTGTGTATGTCGCAGATGCCGATGGTAACTGGGATGGTACTCAATGGATGAACAGACTACAGAAGATGGTCTATCGAATGCAACAGGCTGACGAGCAATATCCTTTACTCAAGACATGGCACAGCAACTATTACTGGGACAGCGAAGGTTGTGCTAACAAAGGTGTAGACTCAAGACCTTACCTTCGCACTGAATCCAAAGGAGAAATGCCATACTTAGGCTACTTACATACATTATTCAACCGACTCAAAGTATTGAAGGAACTATCATGGGACATCAAAGACAAAGGGATGGTAGTATTTACATCAGCCCTTAACAACCCTAACAAAAACAAAGACATCCGTATATTCGATATACCATTAGAGATGCAAGCAGTAATCAAGGAAAAAGGCGTAAGTCATTCCGTTGGTAAGTTACCTAACGGAGAGGAAGTCAAGCGTAAGAGAAATTATCTTGCATATTCACAGACCAACTACAGATTACCTAATCATAATGATAAGATGCTCATAACGGCTGACACTATGAGGGCATTCGACGATTGGTATGCTGAGAACATCGGCTTCATTACACGATGCCTTAAGAAATCTCAAGCAGAACAGACTAGAAACATTGTGAAAAACAAAGCCGAACAACTTGGTAATAGAATAGCCCAACACTACGAAGCGGCCACTGAATACTATAATGACCACCATGGACTTCATGACAAAGTAGCCGAACACCGAAAGAAAATCGAGAAGGGTGCATCAGTAGCGCAAGCAATGATAAACTTCTACGGTGTTGAACATTCTCTTAACGATTTGGTTACAGATTGGCGAAATGACCGTTACAGGCGAACTAATTTGATTGAAGACTACTCTATCGCTAATAAGATAAGGGAATACAGTTATGAGTTAGAGCAAGCCTGCCCTTCCGTGAAGTTTGAAAAAAGGCGACAAGAAATTTTACGACTTAGTATGGAAATGCTAGGAATGCAATCCTACATCATCGAACATGCACCGATTGGTGGCGAGGCTTTGATTGCTGAGCAGTTCAATACATTTAACGAAACTCAGAATACTAATGTCAAAACAGTTGAGCAATACATGCAGTTTTGCCCAGACCCTGTTGTAAGCAATATTTATGTTAGAGAAGAGGAAGAATAATTTTCAGTATATAAAGAACTAACAAAGGAAAGGGAAGTGAGAAAAATGCCAACGAAGAACCAAAAGAAAGCAAGTAACAGCAGATACCGAGCGAAATTCATCAAGCGATTGTTGAAGAATAAGAGATTGAAAGAAGCGCAAGTGACTCAAGAGGAGGAATAAATATGACAGACGAATTTGTATTGGTGACATTTTGGATAAGAGATGGAGAAAGAGAACACACTTACGATACTATCCTAACAAAAGAGCAAGCCGAATGGTCGGATGAAAAATTGATACAACATTGTATTGATGAGGATGCTTGCTTGGATGATGGTAAGTTCAGCAAAAGTAATACATATTGGGTTTATGGTATGGAGGCACTTGCCGCAGTTGAATTTAAACAACCGATGAGTCGTGAAACAAAAGAACTATTCAACAGTTACAGGATATGGTGATGAACAATGACAAAGTATTACATTAACAAAGAACTAATCTACCAATCAGTCTTAGAAGATATCCAACATGACCTACTGAATTGCTGTGTCAAAGATGACCTAGACTACTTCCTCAAGTGTTGGAAGGATGCAATCGAACATGCATTAGAAAGAAACGAATATGAAATTGAGGTGAATGAATGACTTACATGATTGGAACTTATGTAGCACTGGACAAATGTGCTGAGTGCGGAAGTAAAGATTCGGTTACTCGATGTGACAAATGCGGAGAACCCGTATGTCAATCATGTTCAAGGATGCTACTGGTCAAGAAAGAACTCACGATTAGGCATGACAAGTGTATGCCTTACACTAAAAGAAGGGGGTATAAGAAATGAGTAAAGGATTAGCAATACAATTAGCGAAAGCAAGAAAGAGAATAAAACAATTAGAACAAGAGAATGAGCAACTAAGGAGTGATAACAATGAATGAACAGATTATACAGACAAGACATGGAGAGGCAATGCCTCTCTATTTGATAGAACACAGAAACGGAACACTAGAGGTAATATTGGAGTTGATTAACGAATGATTGACATAGAAGAAATAGAGAATATGAAACAATGGACTAATGATTACAAGGTAAGAATATTTTGGGATTTAGTTGCCGAAGTCAAGCGGTTGCGTGAAGAACTTGAAGAGGAAGAAGAATGAAAGACTTAGAATGCAAGCGATGTAAAAGAAGAACCAGCGTCAACATTCATCCTGTCTACAAGGTATGTGATGAGTGCTGGAGGTCTACCACAAAGAACCCATTTAGCAGAGGTGATTAATATGAACAATGATAAATTACAGATTAACAATACTAGGATAGTAGCGAGGCGAGTCTTTGAGGAACTTTACTTTTTGAAACAAACAGCGAAACCAATCAATGACAGAATAAAAGACCTGACTCACTTTCTAAATACTCTATATGATAGATTGTTAGAAGCAGGTATCAAAGATTACTCTATAGAAGATATGCTAGGTAGGGATGAAGAATGAAAAAAGAAGATTACGAAAAGCAAGTACAAGAATTAAACGAGCAAGCGATTAAACTTGAAAAGACTATACAGACATACAATTACTTACAGAACGCTATGCAATTTGGACATGAGTTTGAAACCCATGTTCATAGCAGTGAGTTCGGTAAGATAGATTTGATAGAGGTTATCTGTACCGTATCTGGTGCTAACTATCTCATCGAACCCAAGACACCTATGCTGATGGAGATACCAAACGACCCAAGATTGTTTGGAGATTTAGCAGGTAAGAAACTCAAAGACATTGAGATAGATGTCGACCAACCTTCTCAAGAAACCACAGAAACAGATGAGAAACCTACACTTCCACTGGAGACCGAAGCCACTGAAAGCGGCACTTACAAAGTCGATGTCTCTAACATAGTAAAGAACATGAAAGGAGAGGAATAAATGAGGCGAAGTTTTCCGTTTGGAGATAACTCTACGCTGATGGAAAAATGTAATCGAATCAGCGTCGAACAAGAACTCCGTAATAAATACGATAGAGACGAATGGCAAGCCGTGAAGGATGACTATGGAGTTGGTTGGTTAGAAACAGTCGATGGAAGCAAGGCTGACATATTCTTAGATGTCATGGAGGAACAGCACAAGGAAACTGAACAAGCATTAGATTTACAGTTTTACTTAGACTCATTAAACACAAGAAGGATTGGATTGATAATCGACTACGCTCGATACTCAAAGACTATCATAGATTCATTAGACTATGATGATGTTTGGCTCAAATTACTAAAAGTGAATGTCGATTTAAACGAATACAAACCCGACAAATTTGAGTTTATAATTGAATCATCAGACGGATGGCAGACCCTTGAACCTTCGAGGTTCGCACAGATATTATTCGATGAAGAGGAATAAACATGACAATGAGCGACCATCAAGATAGTGACCACTTCGCATACAACAGAACATGGGAAGACATACACAACATGCTTGATAGAGCAGAGAAAAAACAGAATCAACATTACACTGCTATGCAGAGATGTAAAAGAAAAGACCGTATGTATCACATGAGGAATTACAAAGCGTTGGAGGGTGTGGTCAAAGCCCTTCGATGGACACTAGGAGATATGAACATAGACCATCCACTGGAGTGATTCAGTATATAAAGAACTAATAAAGGAAGAGAAGTGAGAAAAATGACATACAATGATGGAATAATGAATGAACTAAAGCATGCAATTGAAGTTTGGAGAATGAACTATTTGATTGAGAAAGGGATTGACCCTCAGCCGAACATCGCAAGTGTAGTCGGTAAGATTGAAGTCACTCTTGACCCAGTAGAAGTAAATCAGTTTGACAGAGGTGAAGAAGAATGAGTAACTCGCTACCAAAGGAATATTATTCAACCACACGGAAATTACATGTTCCTGTCTGGGAATTGAACGAAGATGATTTTGATTTTCACCAATCTGCAATGATACTTAGATGGGCACAGGCGACTGAAAATGAAAACCTAAAAGCACTAGTGAAAAACTACATCTCCTTTTTACAGGAGGGTGAAGGAAAAAATCAATTGGATGCCTTTGACTTCATAAATAAAATTAGATACAGAGGCGAAGAAGAATGAGTGAACTAAAACTTAGAATCGAAACAGAAGAATACATCTACGAAGAATACACGGGGGCTTGAATATGAACATGACACCTAAGAAAGCAGGTTACATTAGATTCCTAGAACTGATTGCTAAAGACAGCACTAGTCAAAAGGACAGAGAGTATGCAATTGACCAACTGGTTCAGTTGGCCAACGGCGCTACATACAACGGAGAGTGACGGCATGAGAAAAATACACATAGTTGAATCAGCAGATGGAGAAACAGAATACGAAGTTTTCTGTAAAGAATGTCACCCAGATGGCGAAGTCTGTTGTGACAGGTGCTTACACTACAACGGCTTCGAGATACCATGCAAAGCATGTATCGGTGAAGAAGAAGAATACGACAACCTTTGCTCTGACTGTAAGGTAGAAGTAGATGGCGTTATCGCTGACAGATATTGGATAGCAAACGGAAGGCTGTGATAAGATGCAAGAATTAGTAACCGTTGAACTTTACAAACACGCTCAGTTTGGTGAGCGAGTTGGATTGAAGATGCGGTATAACTTAGATACCTTTCATTACTTGAAAGATAACATCCCTTTCCCTAGATATATGTTCGATGTCGAAAAGAAACTGTGGAGTATTGACGCAAGTCCCGAAACAGTAAACGACGCTTGTGAACTGTTAGACAAACTTGGCTATGATGTCAGCGTCGTAAAAACATACACCAAATCTTTTTCCAAAAACGGGCGAAACAAATCTAACTGCTGGGTGAAGAAAAAGCGTACACGGCTCTATCTTCACTGGCCTTTTATTCGAGACGAAGACCTAAGAAACAAGGTTCGTTTGACTGTAAGAAGTGTGGCAGGTTGGAAGTTCCACGCTGACGATAAGTGTTGGAGTATTCCAATCGCACAGGCTTCTACTCTATACAGTATGCTTGCAGATTTCTACGAGCCTCTAGCCGAAGCCATCCGAACAGATGACTCGGTCAAGGCTGAGATTGAGAGTAGCATCGAGAGAGTAGAACTTAGCGGTGCGGCTGAACTTGATGTTGTCAGCCTTGAAAGTATTAACGAAAGACTAGCGGGTAAGTTTCCCGAAGGTCTTGACCTATACCCATTCCAAAAAGTAGCAGTTGCTTTTGCTGAGGCCAGTAAAGGTAGGTGCCTTATCGGAGATGAAATGGGTATTGGTAAGACAATCAGTGCCATAGGTTATGCGGCTATCAATTCTAAAGCCCGACCTGCTTTGGTTGTCTGTCCATCCAATGTCAAATTCAACTGGAAGAAGGAACTGAACAAGTGGTTACCTAATGAGACTGTTCATGTGGTAACTCCTTCTTCCGATATCAAAGCGGCTGATGTCAAGAACATTGCCAAAGAAAAAGGTGCAAAAGAATCCGACTTGAAAACGAGGAAAACGGCTGAAAAGTTTTTGGAGAGCAGAGGTATCTTTGCTGACAAATACATACCAGATGTCGATTTCATAATCATCAACTACGATATGATGATGAAATATAACAAGTCACTTTACTCAAAGATGCTCAAGTTAGTAATCCTTGACGAGAGTCATTACATCAAAAATGTCGGGAGCAAAAAGAATCCTGTTCAAAGAACTACGGCTACTCTAACAATAGCACACGCCAGTCCTAAAGTGATTGCTTTGTCTGGTACTGCCATATCTAGTAGACCAAAAGAGTTCTTCAATACTCTCAATCTCATGAGGCCGAGTCAGTTCAATTCATTTTGGGACTTTGCACAAAGATACTGCGACCCATATAATGACGGGTTTGGTTGGAACTTCAACGGTGCATCTAACATCAAAGAACTCAATGAACGCACAAGAGACTTGTGTATCCGTAGACTCAAGAGTGAGGTGCTACCCGAACTACCACCGAAGACACGGACTTTCTTCCCTATCGAATTAGATAAAGCGGTAAGAAGCCCATACGATTTCGCTCAAGAAGAATGGGACAGGCAGATTGATTCTTACTATCTAAATGGCCAACCTTTGCCGAAAGGTATCATGCTCACTATGATTAACGACCTGCGACAGATATGTGGTCACATCAAGGTCAACTATGCGGCTGACTGGATTGAACAGTACAGAGAACAAACAGGTAAACCGATAGTGGTATTCGCACATCACCGTGAGGTAGTCGAAAGGCTGGCTAAGAAAGTGAACGGTAAGATAATATCCGGTGCGACTGATTCAAAGACAAGGCAAGAACTTGTTGACGATTTTCAAGCAGGTAAGATTGGTGTCTTAGTCTGTAATACTATTGCAGCGAAGGAAGGTATCACTCTTACTAAGGCTGACACAGTCTTGTTCATCGAAAGAGAATGGACACCGACTGACGAAGAGCAAGCCGAAGACCGTGTATATCGTATTGGACAAGAGAGCCAGCATGTACACGCTGTCTACCTGTCATGTGTTGGAACAATTGACGAACACTTTGACAGGGTTGTAGAGCAGAAGCGACAAGTTGTCAAGGCTGTTCTCGACGGTGGTAATGTTCAACAGCGAAAGGGTCTTGTCAGTGAACTAGTTAAGCGATTGAAGAAAGAGCGAGGCTGGAGGTTCAAGTGATGGGAAGAGGCTCTCAGAAAAGTTTGGATTGGAAGTCCGTCAGAGAAGCGGCTGTAGAAGCACTTGACGAGATATCCGATGACCAAGAGCATGTAGTCAAAAGAGATTATTACGCAGTAGTTTACGAAAAGTACTACGCAAAGACTGGTCACAAAATGCATTACAATAATCACATTCCTGTAGAAAGAATACTTCATTGTATCAGTGAGAATTTTCTTAACGACCATGGATGGAAATCTTGCAGTAGGCAACTGATGGTTAAACACTTAGAGGGAAATCATGTCAAAGCAGTTAGATGTATCAAGAGGTTGATATCATGATAGACTTTAGTGAAGTTGGTACAATAGTATTACACGACATCGAGGGCACTAAGTGCGTTCAGTTATTTCCACATGAAGGTAAAACCATTCAAGATATGTTGGAAGTTTTAGACGAAGGGCTAGGAAAAATGAACCATGATAGTTCTTCGGTTATCCAAAGAGGTATTCTACTTGACCGTGAAGAGTATAAAATCAAGCGGAGTACACCGATTCCATGCGTTTTTCTGTTCGATTGAACGCAGATTCACTATATAAAGAACTAACAAAGGAACGGTAGCGAACAAAAACCAGCAAAACGAATGGTAAGAAATATAAACAGAAACAAGGAGGAACAAAATATGACAGAAGTAGTATTGATAGGCAAGATAACACAGAGCACACAGAATTTGGTAGAGGTCGAATACCCAACAGTAACGGGCGTTCACACTCTCAGATTGACGAGGACAATGATAGCACGATTCGAGCGCATCGAAGGTGGCAGAGTTGCATTGTTGGTAAGACCGGATGACGGAACAGTAAGAGGCGCACATATTGCTAAGATAGTTCAAGGCGACTGGGCACCACTTCATGTAACCCAAGAACAAATTGACATAGTGACTGCTATGGAAAACCACGAAGACATCCCAACGACTACACAAGCAGAGGAATCGGATGATGTACCTGTATGGTCTTCGCCACAAGAAGCACCGACTATTACATTAGTAGACGAGGACAGTGGCACTGAAACGGTGGTCATGCCAGATGGCCCATTCGATGAAATGCTGTTTAGTGGCGGAAGAAAGAAGAAAGACACAATCAACTGGGACTTTGAGCCTGTAAGAAAACCTGCTTTCGTAGTTCATGAAGAGGGTCAAGAAGGCGCTACTGTTGCTAGAGTAAATAACGAAGCAGGTGAGCCAATCGCTTACCACATCTTCAATCCACTCTACCAAAGTAACAAGCGACCTGCTGGTGCTTACTTGGGAACATTCAGTCCGACATACTATCCTATGCCTTATCGAAAAGGATATGGCCCAATATTGGATATGGCTGCTGAGAAAGGTTGGCCAGCGCAAGTCCTTGCATGGAACGAAGGTAAAGCGTCTGCTATGTTTGTAGACGCTACCAGCAATGTAGATTGGGAAAAGGCTACCTCTCACTTAGGAGACAAGTGGACAAGAAGAGGCTTCCGTAACCAAGGCGACTATCGTATTGGTTTCGCTATCTACAACAGTCTCGATGGCTCATCAGCGTTCAAAGTCCAAGCAGTTGCTGAAAGACTACAGTGTTCAAACGGACAGGTGTTGGGCGACAGTGCTACCATTGTCAACCTCAAGCACACAACCAATGCACTAGGTAACTATGACTTTGAAGGCTTGGCTGAGAAGATAATGGAAGTATTAGAAGTAGCGGCTCAAGAAATCATTGTAGCCGAGTCAATGAAAGATATACAAATCAACAGAGATGTCTTTGAGAAACTAATGACTATCTGTCAAAGAAAGAAACTAATCACTAAGCCAGTTGTCAAGAGAGACGACGCAGGTAATGTTACTGGATTGAGCAGGGGCTACATGTGGAGACTTATGGGACAAGGTTGGACTAATCCAAGCGAGCCTTGGGTAGCAGTCAGTCCCAAAGACCAAGGAACTCTATACCAAGTCATGAACATACTAACAGGTGCTATCACACACAAGCCAGAGTGGACAGACGGTAAGGGAACTAATCTGAAAGGTTCTACGCTCAACTACAACACCATGACTGACAGACTACAGACAGTTCACAAAGTGCTTGGCGATATTACAAGGAAGAGTATTGACGGAGTATCTATTGAGAAGCAACTTGAGAACATACCAATGTTCAGTCAAATTTTATACTGAGGTGAATTGAATATGGACATGCAAGAAGTATTTGATAGAGTGAAAAAGGCCAGAAATATATTGTTGTTTGATAGAAACTTATACAAGGCACATGACTTGTTGGTTGACATACTAAATGACATGCAAAAAGAATTGGAGGATTAAACATGAACGAAGAAACACCAGAAGAAGCAGTGAAACTAATACTAGAACGACTGAGAGAAGGAGGGCTTTGGCAACCACAAGGCTTGGGATTATCCTATGTCAAAGAAGGTAATAACAAAGTCACACTGACAGCGCAAGAAAATACTCCTATGAGTGCTCAAGCAAGGATAAGAATGAGGTTGCTACTTGAGGATGTCGGATGGACTGTAGACGAAACTACTTGTCAACTTGTTGAAGTAGAACATTTGACTCCAGAGCAGAAGCATGTCAAAGAAATGCAGATGCGACAAGAATTAGCACAGAGTTGGAAATGCTCTTGCGGTACTCCATTGTCAGCCTTCCCACTTGAAGAAGGTGTATGGAAGCACGAAGGTCAACAAGAGATGATATTACCTAATGGTGAGACCGAGATGGTTGAACAATGGCATGTCTTGATAACTTGCCCTACTTGTGATGCAGAGATACCAACCGAACCTTACGACTACGGCTTGCTCGCTGGCGACGACGAAGCAATGCTAACTTACAAAACCAACAAAATAGTTTACACTGCGATTGACCGACCTGCGATTATTAACATGATAGATTTTCAAGAAGGTGATTCTTTATTGATACTAGGTACATTCTGTCCGTTCAACGGTGACCTACTGCCTCCTCATGTAAGAGGTGCAGTTGTTACATTCAAAGAAATAGAAAGGAGCGAAGAAGAATGAGAGTAGAAATGTTACAATCAATAGACGGTGATTACTTACCGTTTATCAGAGCGTTAGTAGTGACCAAAGATGATGTCAGTAAACCTTGTGAAAATTGCGGTAAGCCCTGTTATGACCATGAATTGTTAGCCAAAGAAGACACTGATTGGTGTTTGAATTGTAACGATGAATACTATAGGAAGGGTTGGTCGGAAATGAAAATGGGTCTGTGGTGCATGGAACAGATGACCAAAGGTATGGCTGTTGCAGTAATTACTAGAGACAGAGAGGAATAGATATGAATATATTTGTATTAGACGAAGACCCAGCGCAAGCCGCTAGATACCTAGATGATGTCAGACTACCTAAGATGTGTGTAGAAAGCGCACAAATGATGGCATCAGCCCTGCGTAGGCATGGTGCTACTGATGAAGAGATGCCTCTGACTAAGAAAGGAACGCCTTACATTGGTGGCTACAAACACCACCCATGCACAATATGGGCTGGCGACAGTCAAGAGAATTGGATGTGGCTTGCTCATCACGCTATGCAATTGTGTGAAGAATACTACAAACGATTCAATAAAATGCATGCTTGTACTGACCCTATCTACCACATGATAGGTTTGCAAAAAATAATTCCTAACACTGGACTCACACCATTCGCACAGGCCATGCCCGACGAATACAAAGACGATGATGTAGTCAAAGCCTACAGGTCTTACTACAAGTCTAAGGAATACAGTAAAGGCGGTGTAAGATATATCCGAGCCGATGTTCCTACTTGGTGGGAAGTGGTTGCTTGAGTGCATTCGACCAAGAGATTAAGTGGCGTGTTCCTTCAACCACTGCTAAGTGGAAAGGAAAGGCTGAGATAGTCATGAGCGTTGCTACTCCTAAAGGTCGAGGTAAACCTGCCATTGATATTAGAACTCGAAGAACAATAGAGCATCCGAAGGGTGAAGGCTTTACGAGAGAGGGCGTAAGGTTGTCACTTGAAGATACAAGCACTCTAATCAAAGCATTAACACATACCCTCGAAGAACTGAGGGAAACAGATGACATCAATAAGTGATATGATAAAGCAATTAGAAGTGAAGGCTTCTAAGTATGACGAATTGATTAGTGACTTAGGTGAACTCTTATCTAAGCATAGCGCAGAAGTAATTTCTAAAAATAAATTAGATGTAGTGACCAAACACAGCGATAAACCTAAGAGAAATTATCTTTTATGGAGATGTGAATTAAATGATTATAATAGAACGATGAAACCAAGAGGTATACCTATACAGACTGGATGCGGTAAATGGAGTATCTTTTCAACTAAAAATAAATTTTCTGACAATAAAGAAATAATGCCTACTTGTCGATACTGTGGTCGCAAAAAACGCATCACACTATCTACTCCTAATGTATATCAATTTAACAACCGTGAGGATGCTTTAAAAAAGCAATATAATTTTGGAGGAAACGATTGATGTTACTGGCTGAGGCATCTCAGATATCCGAAGAACTGCGTAATTATTATCGCAACTACATGCGAGATAGTGAGAACCGTTCTCAATACTTTAACAAGTTGATAGATACAGTTAGCCTCGCAGTGCGTGATTCTATAGATGATTTGAACCAACTAATAGATATGTTCTATCCTTCTTATTCTAAATATCCAAGACAGTATGTTTCTTTTCGAGACCTGAGAGACGATGTATGCAAGAAGTTGTCAATCTCTCCTTTGGTTTGGGATGAAGCACTGGCAGGTAAACCGATGGTGCCACTGTTAGCACTTGAATCCCCAGAGTACGGAGGCGACGGATTGACCGTCAAGCAAGGACTCAATCTAATGTCTCGAATAAAAGACCTAGGCTTCCTCGAAATTGCCAGCAAAATAAATGAGAAAGAAGCATTAGTATTCTGGGCAAGAGCCACAGGTGAAAGACCACCCATCCCTATCAATCGCTTTTTACAAATAATATCCTATGTAGTTGGCGAGAACCCTCAAACATTACAATCAATCAATATCCTACTCCAAACGATGCTACCGGCAGAGATAGCACAGAGAATGATTGGTACTCAAAAACCAATCGAAGTAAGAACCATGCAACCGGGTCAACCTTTTGTCGGCCCTGTTTACAAAGCATGGGACAAATTCACCACTCCTACAGATGTGTTTGTAGAAGTGATATCAAATCCAAGAAGATACTTACACATCACCGAGTTTCCAAAAGGTAACTTCAAAGGTGTTCTTTATGATAGGCATCGACAACTTATGGGTAAGCCTCTCAGCCTACCTATTGAACAAGAGGCTATCTTGGAAGTAGAAGTAGATGGACTAGACATAAAGTTCGTCACTGATATATTATCACTAGACAAGGATTGGGATATTCACAAATCAGATTATAGAGACAGGGTGAATATGTTGGAACAATTGAATTTGAGTAAGCCTATTAAATCTGGTAAGTTCGTATCCAACGCTACCGACTTCACTAATATGTTAGAAACAATAGAGCCCACTGAAAGACTGAGGCTTACTAACACTGACGGCATAGTTGCTGGAGGGCAAGGTGGATGGTTAGTAATGAAAGACGCATTCCACATACAGTTACTCGTTAACGCAGTAAAGCGTGACGAAGAATATGATACCTTCGTAAGACTATCTGCATTAGACGGTTATGAGAGTTATGAAGTCGGGCAAGTTAAATTAACCGTCTCGGTTGCACAACATCTCCGTCAAAGGTTAGCACAGCAGGGAGTGCTTGCTGGACAAGACTGGTTACCAGTCGACGAATATGGAATGGTGGTAGTTATGGAGATGAAAGAATTTTCTTTACAAGACCTTTCTGTTACTGATGGTGAGATAAAATACCTTGATGATGACTTAGGATTTTCCGATGTCTCTCAACTAACAGACTTGATAGAAATGAGTGACTGAAATATTGACTATATAAAGAACTAACAAAGGATGGGAGATGATTAGAATGAACCTACGAGAGAAGTACAGACCGCAGACCTTAGCAGACCTAGCAGGATGCTCTGAGTTTATTACTTCTGCTGAGACATGGACACTAGAATCATGCCCTGCTAACATTCTACTTGTTGGCCCTCCCGGTGTCGGCAAGACCAGTGCTGCTATTGCTCTGGCCAAGGATTTACTTGGAGAGTTCTTTAACTCGGTCAACTTTAGAGTTACTAATGCAAGTGATGAAAGAGGCATTGACGCTGTAAGGGAACTAAAGCAGATTAGTAAGAGCAAAGCACTTGGTGCCAGTAGACGCATTGAGTTCCTAGATGAGTTTGAAAGTTTCACTGCGCCTGCTCAAAAAGCACTTCGTCAAGTAATGGAAGAAAGTCACAAGAACACCATCTTCATTCTGACAGCCAACGACATTGGTCCTATCCACAATGCGATTAGAGACCGATGTCTCACATTTGTATTCAGCCCTATCGACCCTTACAACACTGATAGGTTAGAGATGATAATAGAAAAGGAAGGTATGCCTAAACAATGGAAAGTGCATTTACCTAATTTAATCAAATTCGCTAACGGTAGTCTAAGACAGTCGATAGACATACTTGATAGCCTACCTAAAGAAGAATCTGCTCTTTCAGATAGGATACGAAAGGATGGAGAGTTTCTAAATAAAGCGGCACTTAATCTGATGAGTTCGGATTATACCAAGTTAACCGCTTATCTTAAGCAAGCCATAGAATCGGGACAAGGTCGATTCTACATACTGAAAGGTTTGCGCTTTCGTGCCAAGTCGCTTATGGAAAGCGAAGACGATTGGTACAATTTCATGTTCACCTACGGAGAGTTTGTTATGATGGCTCAGCAATGGCCTGATGATGACTTGTCGTTTGTGGAATACTTTGTAGCAAAACTAAAGAAAAATATGGAGGAATGATTATGGAAGAAAATAATGGAACCAAATGGCCAGAAGATGTGATTGAAAGACTGAATGGGTATGCTGAGCGAACCGGCATCAAGTTGGGGGAAGCCGCCAACAAATTCAACAAGTGGTTGAAAGATGAGTTTGCAGTAGAAAACCCATTCGATGAAGACCCATTTTATCTAAGTCAGTGGAGTGAACAATTCGTGATAGAGAATAGAAACGAAAGTGCAGGTCGTCAGCAAGACACTGTCACTTATGTCGGTATGTTTATTGGAATTGAAGACACTGAAAGAGACAACCGAAAGGGTATGTATGACAGAGCAATTAACATGTTCAAAACTAACAGAGATAGAGCAATTGACGAAGGTCACATTGGTATTCTAACTGCTAAATCTGGTAAGTGGCACCTCAATGGTAAAGAGACAAACGACAGGGTTCAAGGTAGTGACCTACCTTGGTACGGCTTTGAGTTTGACGACATGATTCTGTGCCTAATGGCTGAAAGAAACAACGAAAGAAAACCCATTGCACCCACTAGTATCAGTAGAACTGCTTACTTCTTGGGCTCACCGGAAAGTGGTGGTGACATAAAGAAATGGTCAATCAGCCTTCAAGGAAAGTCTATGAACGCTGGTTACGAGAAGTGGGTAGCGAGTCGAATAAAGGTAGTAGAGCCCAAGAACAAAGACCAAGACATTTTGTATACCAATCGCAACTTCCACGAAACAGTTGAATACACTGACTCTTGGCTACCTGAGCATCTTAGAGTAGCCTTTAGCGCAGAGAGACTTCTAATCAACGGTGACATGCATGGTGAGTATGTAGAGTTAGGTAACTTACTTGATGCTCACGCAGCAAAGAAAATCACTACGGCCAATGGTATGACAATCAACCCTGTCGTAATCACATATGGTTCAATTACTTATCTGAACAGAGAGCCGATGGAAAGCGAGTATGACCCGACTGGTCGCTCGTATCGTCTCAGCATCTATCGCCAGAATGTAGACCCGGTGACAGTCTGGGTATCTGGTAGAATGCACGATGAAGACAGAGTGTTTGAATACAAAAACGCAAAGGGTGAATGGGGTCACTACAATGAAAAGACCAATGTTATCGTAGTCGGTAGATTGAGACTACGACCATTCAACAATGAAATGCAACCAAGCCTATCAGCGCTTGGTATTTACATTCCACACAGAACTGCTCGCCCTGCGGGTGGAAGTGGGAACACAAGCCTAAATCAATTTGGAGGAGATGAACAATGAGTGGATGGGATGCATTACTAGGAGACGAAGCACAGCCAGTAACTACAACTCAGCCGGTTGCACCAGCAGCCGCTGAGCCTGTGGTTCAAGAAAACATAGAGCAGAATATCAAGGAGAAGTTAACTCCTGAGACCTCTACTGAATTTATCAGTAGGTTCCCTGCTATTGCACAGGAAATGAAAGAGCAAGCGAAAGCGCCTGCTATACAACCTAGTGCTACTTTCATGGGCGTAGTTGGTCACGAAGGTACTGGTAAGACTGGTCTGGCTATGGATGCTCATAAGCATAAGCATGGCGACTCTCTTTGTATTGTAATTGACCACGATAACGGTGGCCTATCTTGTAAGCAGGCTCACTACAACAACGACCCTGCCTTCCGTATATTCTCGCCTTGGGTTATGCAACAGGAAGACAAGACTGCCTACAACTACTTACTCAGTTACAACCGAGTCATGGAACTTGCTAAGTTTGCTGTAGAATACGCAGAGAATCAGTACAAGCCGGACTTTGAAGGACCGATGCTCAAATCATTCATCGTCACTGGCGTTGACCAGTTTGATGAGATGTGTATTACCTGTATGAAGATTTACGACTTGGACATGACTGCTACTAACGCTGTCGAAGCCAGTCACTCCAAACTCAATGCCGAGATTGGTTGGAACTGGAATATTCGTGCTACAAGATTCAAGCAACTAACTGCTCAGTGTCAAAAACTGAACAGACTAGGTGTTGATGTCTATTGGGAGACTCATCTTAAAGAAGACAAAGATGGCAAAGTAGGATTTGACGGATGGAAGTTTGCTTGGCATGCCAGTGGTAACAAAGACCTGTTCCAGATACTATGGTGTAAAAACAAGTATATGAGAAACAATGATGGCTCTTTGACTGGCGAAGTTAGATACACTGCTGAGTTCTTCAAGCAGAAGACTAACCCAAACTTGTTGAACCAAGAACGACTTTACTTCGTAACTAAGAAGGGTGAAGACGCACAGTGGTACGGTTTACCTGAACTACGAGACGGTGTAATCTGAGGTGATTGACTTGGTTAGTTTCACAATCGACAAAGATAACTTCAACCACTTTATCGGGAGTTTCGGTAAAGATTTGGCAGACATTGCTATTGACGCTAATGTCGGAAGTATCTCTGCGGCGGTGGGAAAATCTACACATTATATCTATAGAAAGATAGACTGCGGAGTGGAAAAGGGTGGTAAAGTATACATCACTGATATCCCTAAGTTGAAATCTTTTCTTAGTAATGTAAAGTCAAAGGACTTAGAAATCAACCAAGAAGGCAAGACAGGTACGCTTCATGTAAGGTGCGGTAAAAGTAGTTTACAATTACCGACCTCTTCACATATAGAGTCGCAGAAGAGAGTTGGCATTATGCAGAAGGCTATCGAGCAATCCAAGCAGAGTATGTGGCGTATGTGGTTTAACAGTCCGTTGACGCATCATGCTACGCTCAACTCACTTGAATTGAAACCGGCAACTGGCTTCAAGAAAGTCTTAGGTGACAAGTATTCTTGTAAAACCGAGTTCGATTCAGACGGCTCAGAGTTTATCGTAAGAGGTGGTAAATCAGCAACGGGTAAGATGTTCGTTAGAGCGACCTTAACGCAACTCGAAGCACCTGCTACATCAGCAAGGTCGGCTTTTGATAAGTGGCTACCCGACTTGTTATCTAACATACCTAACGGTGATGTAGAGATTCACACTGCCAACGAAAGCGTACTAATTGTAGTGCAACCCAGCACAGATTTCATCATGATAGTCATCGACCAAGAATACGAGGAGGACTGAATATGACTAACTACATACATGTCAACAACCAAAGGCGAGATGTCTGTTGGCTATGCGGCGGCAGACTCATTTGGGGCGCAGACTTTGACCCAGAAGACTACGGCTACGAGGGTGACGGTATAGTGGCTACACTACACTGTTCATCTTGCGGTGCCGATGTAACTTATGTACAGATACACGAAGAGGAATAGATATGATAATTGACATCTTCAAGCCAGACCCCACAGGTCCCGACCATATCTACAAGAGATGGCGTGACGCTGAGGGTAATTTGATTGAAGAAACTGTTACCGACTTCGAGCCTTACTTTTGGATTTCAGCCAATACTTCTAAGCAAATCGCTAACTCGGTCATCGACCAGTTCCCCGGCTCTCGTATAGACTGGGAAGACAAAGCGGTTGGTCTTAGAGACGATGAACCCTTAGTCAAGGTATATGCATACAGGCAATCAGATGTCAAGAGTATGGCCGCCATGTTCAGAAAGACATGGGAAGCAGACCACAGTCTACAAGACAGATATCTGATAGACAATGTCAAAGAAATGCCCGAATGGAAACCAAGAGTATGGCACTTTGATTTAGAGTGGGATGTCAAGACCAAAGAAACCACAGTGATGGCGGTTATAGACAACTACAACAATCGTCATGTGGCTTTTTGTTGGAAGAAGTACAATCCTAACGGCTTACATGATAACGATTATCAATTAGAGAATAAAATCGTAGAGTACGAAGTTAACGGCGAAGTTCAAGAATTTACCTACGAGAGATACCTCTACGGTTCAGAACAAGAAATGCATGATGCCTTTCTTTACTACTTAGATGAATGCAATCCAGATGTATTCGTCGCCCACGCTATCATGTGGGCTGACCTACCTCACTTGATTGACAGACTAAAGCGTTTCAGAAAACTGAGTCCTTTGGGTAGAGTCATGAAGCCTATGAAAAGCGGTGCTTATGACTATGTAGCCCAGCCTATTGTAGGTAGGTTATGCTTTGATACTGCTGCACCAGTAAGAAGTGGTAGCGGCTTTGAGCGTGTCTGGAAAGACAGTGGTCAGCCGCAACTTAAAAATCTGAAACTAGACACTATAGCAAAGGCTTGTAATCTAGGCGGTAAATTTGACATGGATGTCATGACCGGCTGGACTGAAAGGTTTGACGACTATGTAGATTACTGTATGCAAGATACCTTATTGCTCAAAAAGATAGACGAAGGTAACCATGTACTAAATTTCTTTTTATCGCTACAAAGATTATGTGGCGTTTCTTTTGAATCGTGTCATAATGTCACACGGTTCGCCAAAGGTCTGTTGAACAGACGAACACACTGGAAGGCACCGAGTCGCTCTATGCAAGAGAAGCAAGAGTACGAAGGTGCTTTCATTCCACCTCCCAAGCCCGGTAGATATGAGGGTGTGGCTTGTGTAGATTACAAGGGTCTGTATCCTAGTATTATACTGAGCCATAATCTATCTTGGGAGACCCAAGTTCCAAAGCACATGGCAGAAGAAAACCATGTAAGACAATTACCAGATGGTACATGTTGGAGGCAGGATATACCTGCTTTGCTTCCTAAAATTGTAACGGAGATGTTTGAACTCCGTGATGAATACAAAAAGAAAATGCGAGAATCCGCCACCGAAAATGAGCGAAACGGATGGAACACATTACAACTAGCAGTAAAGCGTGTAATGGCTTCTTTCTACGGCATGACTGCTAGTGCTTATTGGGGCTGGTCAGACTTTGACATAGCCAGCGCAATCACAGCCTGTGGTCGAAGGGCAATCAAGGCTTTGATGGAAGAATCAGAAAAGGCCGGTTACAAAGCATTGTACGGCCATACCGATTCAGCGTTTGTAGAAGTACCGTTTGATGAAGCCAAGGCTTTGGCTAAGCATCTCACTGAAACTATACAGCGTGACCATGAAGCGAGTCATTTGATTGTAGAGTTTGAAGCCTATATGCCTTACTGGATTGTAGGTGGTAAGAATCTATATTACGGAATATGCTCTTATCCTCCAGAAGATAAAGGTAAGAAGAAATCAGCAAGGTGGGGTAAAATAAGTACGCTTGCACCAGTTTCTAAGGATTTAGAAAACGACATACTCACTGCCATCTGTACAGGGGCTAACGAAGAAACCGTAATCGGTATGGTCAGACCTATCGCTAAGAAAATAATGAAGGGTGATGTCAGCATCAAAGACATATCCACTACAACTCGATTACAAAAGAGGTTGCCAGAGTATAAGGATACTGCCGGTGGTGCTGTCAAGGCGGCTCGTTACTACAATGAACACATTGCTCAAAGAAATCATTTTGGTCACGGAGACAGTGTAAACTGGGTTTATGTATCCAAGTCCAAAGACGGATTACCTTATACCCCTGTAGTAGCCTACGAAGACATAAGTGAACTAGATGGCTTTGTTATAGATTACGACCTCATGGTTGATAAAATAGTCAAAGATAAGATAAAGCCTATATTCAAAGCCCTTGATTGGGACTTAGAAAGAGCAAGTGGGGCAGCGATGCCTAAACAATATTGGTGATAAAATGAGTAGAATAGAAGACGAAGTATGTAAAAAGATACAGCAAAGAGCAGAAGTAGGTAAAAGTAAGTATGGAGTTACTATGGAAACTGCACCTTTGTCTAGGCTAGAATGGCTTATCCACGCCCAAGAGGAAGCGATGGATTTGGCTGTCTACCTACAGAAATTAATCGAGGAGGAAACGGAATGAGCGATAGAGACTGGAGTGCCTACGCTAAATCTACCTATCAGTGGGAGCCGGGCCATGAAAAGATGCTTCGTATCACGAAGACTAGTCTCACCAGTGACTTCGATTTCTGCCCTAAACAGTATGAATACAAGCGTATTCATCGTTTACCAGAGCCATCGACAGACGCTATGACAAAGGGTACAAATGTACACGACGCTATAGAGTTTTATTATGACAATGTCATGCCAATAGTAGGTGAATTACATACTCTTGTACAAAGAGACAAGATGAAAGAAGCACTTGAACTGGCTAAATCCATTTTACCTGACAAAGAATATCAATTGGGTGAACAACCGTCGATTGATACCAGAATACACTGGGACTTACAGAGATTGAAGCATGTAGGAGTAGATGACTATTTACCTATTATCAATGAATCTGAGATACACGCTTATATCGAAGAAGAGATTGAATTCAATGGCGAAGTACACACTATACCGATTCACTATGCGGGCAGCATTGACCGTGGTTTCAGCGAAGAAGAAGGCGGCGTAGCCATCATGGAATTGAAAACAGGCAAGTGGGTTCAAACTAAAAGAAACGATGAGTGGAAAGACTCAGATTTCAAAGTAAAGTCTATGAGAAGAGAAATGGCCTTTTACAAGAAGTTGCTAAAGTTGGCAGACCATCCTTTACAAGATGTGACGCACTGGGGTTGGGTTTACCCATCGGGTACAGTAGAAGGGCTAGATTCCCTCAACAGATACGGCTATGAGCAAAGAAGCATCAACAAAATATTTTATGAAAGGATTACCGAGAGTATGGATACTACATATACTAAGCAAATTGACAAACTAAAAGTAGGTTTGATTACGGCTTATCTGACTGGTGATTTCCCTACTAGTTCTAGTGCGGGTAAATGTGCTTGGTGTAGTTTTAAAGAAATCTGCCCGGCATGGGAAGGAAGTGACAATCCACAAGAATATTTGGATAATTATCAGGAGGAAGAATGATGGATAAAAGGATGGTAAGCCGTTTGATAGAAAAAATGATGACTATGGTTGTAGACAGAAATGTAGAAGTTAACTTTTCTCATTTAGGTAAAGGTAACGACTATAGTATCGCTATTCAAACATCGCTATACGAGTTTGACGAGAATGTACAAGGGCCGAAGGGACCTATGTACATCACTCTGAACAACTATCTTTTACAAGATACAGGCGAACTAATTAGCACCATAGACAAAATCATAGAAAGCAGGAAGTGAAGCCTTGAAAATAACATTTGATTTTCCAAGAGAGGTAATGGAACTTGGAAATGAGAATGGTAGGGGCTTCCGCAAAATCGTCAGAAGTAGCGGCGACCTAGAGAGATATTGGGCTGGAAAAAACGGCGTGTCTAATGCTTATATGACGGTTTACGGTTATCGTGCCACGAAGCAACCTCATAACAACAGGGTAGATTTACTCACCCCTATAGTAAGGCACTTCGTTATGGACTTCGACCCTAAAGACTTTCGACAAAGGAGTAGACCTGATGTTGACCCAGAGAAAGCAATGGAACAGACTAAGACTTTGCATTATTATTTACTCAAAGAAAATATATCTCACGCTGTATGGTATAGCGGGGGAGGATTTCATGTATGGGTGGGGTTAGATAAGCCTTACATGCCGAGTAACGGTAACCACTTGTCTGCTATCAAAGATGCAGGTATGCAGGTTGTCAATGACTGGATAAAAGATATGAACTTATTTTGCTCTGACCCTGCTGTTCCTTTCGATACCAGCGGGATGATTAGGATACCTAACTCGTACAATTCCAAAAGAGGTTCGTGGTCGATACCATTAACCACTAACGATTTAGAAAGAGGACTAGACCACATTATGGTCAAGGCACTTAATCCTAAAAACGGAGTGATTAGTTATGGCGAAAAAGGGCTTGATTTAGTTATCAAAGAATCGCACAAAAGAGCCAATGTTTTCAACCCCAAATCGAAGCCAATTGATTTACCAACAGTATCAATGGATGGTGTCATAATACTACCATGCTTAAACTCAGCAGCATGTCGACAAGGGAGTAACCCTAGCCATGATGCTAGGGTACAGTTAGTCAAGTATCTGGCTAAACGGCTGAGAAATTTCATACCAGTTGAAAGAGTAAGTAAAGAGAAAGTCGAGAAAAACACAGAAACTATCATAGATTACATTAGGACATTAGAATGGGCAGACTTCGACGAAAGGACAACCAGATACCAAGTTAGTACGATTGTCGGGACAGAATATCCTCAGACCTGCTCTATGCTCTACAAGAAGGGTATGTGTTTAGGTAAATGTAGATATTGGGACAAAACTGGTGCTATTGAGGAGGAAGAGTGATGACATTGCACTATTGTGAGATTTGTGAAAAGCGTGTCAGAGCCACCAAAAGTATGAGAGATAGATACGAATCTATCGAAGACCCAGTTATTATCTGCCAAGTCTGTAGGTACAAAAAACTAGTTCCAAGAAATCTGCTATGCACACGGATTATCAAAAGTGGTCGGCTGTGTAATGGTGTTCGGTTTGATAGGAACATAGACAAATGTGCATTATGTAGGAGGAAAGGCTATGAGTAAATCTCCTCTAATAATCGACACTAATGAAAGAGGACCTCTTCATGATGCTGTTATTCGTGCCGCCGAAAGAGAAGGCTTCTCAGTAAAGAAAGAGCATTTGCAGGGCATGGGTGATTACAAAGCAGGTAATGCTCATATAGAGTGCAAAAGTATATCCGATTTGATTCAATCTACATTTAAGGGTCATCTACAGAGACAAATAGAAAACTTAGACGCTAACTGCGACAGAGTTGTTCTACTTGTACACGGTGACATTGCTAAGTATGTAGCAATGTGTAAAAACCAAGGTAGACCTACCAGTTATCCAAAAGTCTTAGACATGATGCTAGGGATATTTGCCAGACTTACAGCAGATTTCGATTGTCATATTTATCGAGCAAAGGATTACACCGAGGCAGGTATTTTCATAGCCAAGTTACATGCTAAAATGAACAAACCTGCTAGTAAGCATGGTGCAAAAGCAATAACGAGAGTGAGCACTAATGATGTACGAGCAGATATGCTTGTTACGATACCGGGCTTTGGTCCAGATTTAGTGGATAAATTACTTGAAAAATGCGGGTCTATTGAAGAGATGTTGTTTCCCGAATCACTTAAACAAGTGAGAGGGTTAGGAACAACTCTGCGACAAAGATTGCTAAATGTACTGACATCCGAAGAACCGATTAGGATTCAGAAAACATACAACAAGAGAGGGAAAGGAAATGATGGAACACAGAGCAGATAAATATGATTGCGTGAAACAATACCCTATACTGAAAGGGTATCTTGAGCATTTTAACCAAGTGAGCAAGAATAATGAGATACCGGGGTTAATATCTTTCTTTTTCATACTGGGCCAAGCAGCAGTACCTTATGTCAGAATACCTGTCGGTGGTAGTAACCTTGACCCAAGAGTTAGTATATTCTGGATTCAAGATACTAGGACAGGTAAGTCAGCAGCATACCAAATCATAGAAAGAGTGCTAAAAGAATCTGGGATGAAAAGCGAAGATTACAACTCTGGTAACGATGCTGCTTTAGTTGGTACACTAATCCCTGACCCTGAATTTGACGGTCCAGTAAGAGATGCTCCGCTTGTAGAAAGGCCGGGTATATTGGCTGGTAGAAAAGGACTTAACTTTGACGAGGGTAGCGTAATCTTGAAGTCCGGTCAACACAATGAAAATACCACTCTATTCCTGCAATCGGCGCTAAATTCAGCAGGTACTGGTCGTAACATACTTACTAAGCACATGGCAAGAGACACATTCAGTGTCAAATCTGAGGTATCTCTATGGATTACTACATACCCTCCGAAAGGTATCAAGGAGCATGTACTTGACAAAGGTATTTTTCAGCGTGTATTGACATACTGGAGACACTGGACTCTTGAAATGAAGAAAGACATTAATCAATTACTAGCGGAGGCTGTTTACAACATACCGACATACACTGTATCTTTTGAAGAGGTCGTAACTTTCTTTGAGGACATGAAGCGTAAACTGAAAAGAAGAGTACTGGAACTATCTGATATTGCACCACTAGAGTGGGATGAGATGTCAGAGGAAGACCAAGATGTAGTAGTGGGTAACTTGAAACATTTAATGTTCCAACCAGACGAAGCCTATGTACCAGCACTTATGTCAGCCATTGATGATTATTACAGCGCAGTAGAAGTAATGAGTCCCGATAAACAGGGTATATGTTCTTCCTTTATCATGGGTCTACAGAACTACACCAATGTACTAGCACATCATATGGCGATGATTGAAGGAACATGGGTAGTCAGAGGCGACCACATTGACATGGCTAAAGAAATACTTTTAGACTTGTACGGTAACTTGATTCAATGGCTAGAGTCTGAAATAAACATCGGTGCCGGTGCTAGTGAAAAGAAGAAGATGGAAGGTTACTGGATTAGTGCATTCGGTCAAGCAGACAAGTTTGACTTTGACGACACTAGAGGTCACGGATGGGCTAAGAAGAAAGAGGTTATGGACAACTTTGGTAAGATAGCAAACTACAGTAGTCATGCTTCTATCAATGACAAATTCAAATTATATGGCAAAGAAATATTCAAAGATACTCGTGAAGGGGCGAGGATATTTATTAGGCTAAACAAAGATGTCAAGCAACCGAAAGGTGGTAACTCATGAGTTTCTGGGATATAGAATGTATATGCTGCGAAAGTGTATTAGGTGATAATATCGGAGGCTATTTCATGGGTCACAAGGGTAAGAAGAGGATTGCTGTCTGCGATTGGTGCCTGTCTTGTATGTCGGGGGATAACTGATGAAGATGCTAGCGCTCGACATAGAAACTGCTAACTTTAGCCACGATATAGGTGGCTTTGGTCAGACGCATTTATTCGAGCCTACTGTAGTAGCCACATGGGATGGAAATCAAGGCGTGGTATATGCCAACGAGTCGGTTTCTAAATACTTACCAGAAGGTACTGTAGTCAAAAAAATGCATCCTGAGATAATAGGAGACGACTTAGCCAAGCATGTCAGCGAAGGCGGTATGGTACTAGGTCATAATTTGAAAAACTTTGACTTACCTATTATCAGAGATGCACTTGATTGTTACACTGTTGGTGAGATAATGAAAAAATCCACCGAGCAGGTTTTTGATACATCTGTTTTGCTGAAAAGTATAGTGGGTCACGCAGTGCCCTTATCAGATACCTGTTATCACACTTTGAACAAAGGTAAACTTATGAACAGTCACGATGCCCCGATAGAGTGGCGCAAGGGTAATTATAGCAAAGTCGCTGAATATTGCTTGAAAGACGCTGAACTAGTATACGAACTTTGGAAACATGGTATGGAAGAAGGTTTCGTAAAGGCGAGATGTAGAAAAACGGGGGATGTCAAAGAATACGAGGTGGACTGGTAATGTCAATGATAGTCTGCGAAGTATGCGAAAGAGATAATTGGTCAGGGATTAGATGCTCTAAACATAGAGTATGTACTTCCTGTATAGATTCCATATTGGAAGAATATTTTGAGAGGGAAAATAATGAACGAAAACGAGAGCAACACAAGCGCAGTAGTGCATAATATAAGAGCAGCAAAAAGAGCCGTAATGACGGTCAAGACAACACTTGGCCCGATGGGTATGGACAAGATGATGGTAGATGCCGGTGGTAATGTAATAGTTACTAACGACGGTGCCACTATTCTACAAGAGTTAGACATCAGTCATCCTGCGGCTAAAATGGTAGTCGAAGCGGCTAATACACAAGAGAACATCTGTTACGACGGAACAACCAGTACGGTAGTATTGGCCGGAGAACTACTAGGTAACAGTGAACTTCTGTTTAACAAGGGGCTTCATGCCAATATCATTTGTCGTGGTTACAGGAAAGCCTCCAAGTGGGCAACTGACCACATACAATCACTGGCTTTCAAAGGGTCTAAGCATCTCAGTAATGTAGCAAAGACTTCTATTACAGGCAAAGCGTTAGAATCTAGCGTAGAGCATGTTAGTGGATTATGTGTAGAAGCAGTCAAGAAAGCAGCAGGTGACTTTGAAAGAATCAGAGTTCTATGTCAGCCGGGCGGTAGCCTAGATGACTCGTCTTGCTTTAGCGGTGTAGTTTTACACAAAGAGTTCATGTTACCTGCTATGCCTACCCTACCAAATGGTCAGGCTTTACTAATCAACACTGGTCTGAGTGATATCAAAAGCGATGATAATGTTCAATTGAATCTTGGCTCTGCTGCTGAATATCAGCAATACAAGCGACAATCGGGTAGAGAGCAATGGGTAGACAAGGCCAATGCCATAACTAACCTTCTCCCAGAGGGAGGCGTAGTGTTTGTTAGAGACACTGTCCATGAAGTTGTAGGGGCTACATTAGCCAAGCATAACATATCCATGGTGCACAGAATACCTGAAAGTGACATGACAGCATTAGCCAAGTTACTCAACACCACTATTGCTCATACCACAGAAGACCTACAAGAGGCGGTAAAATGCGACGCAGAGTGTAAGACCATTGGTGATATGAAATATGTCGTAGTTAAGGGTGAAGGAGAAGTCACTACGCTTATACTAAGAGGCGCTACCAAACAAACTCTCGACGAGACTGAGCGTGGCTTTGAAGATGCTCTAGGCGTAGTCTGTTTGGCTTACAACAGTGATTCGGTTGTCTATGGAGGCGGCTCTGCTTACCTTAATGCAGCATTGCATTTACGCTCAAGGGCTGCGGAAGCAGGTGGTAGAGAGCAGATGGCTATCGACGCATTTGCTGACGCATTGGAGTCAATACCGGCTACCATTGCTGAGAATGCAGGTCATGACCCACTTGACACTATACTGACACTAAGAAATGAACATAAGGCGGGTAACACTGATAGCGGTCCAGATATAGAAAACGGCGGTGCTTGTTCGATGAAAGAACAAGATGTATTCGAGCCACTTGATTTAGTCAAGCAGGCTATTCAATCGGCCAGTGAAGTTACAATCAGTATACTACGCATAGATGATATCATCGGCAAGCGTGGTGAGTGACTTGAGTGACGAGCACGAAATACCTCCAGCGACTAAGGAGGAAATAGAAGACTTTTTATTTTTTAACAAAAGTCTGAAATCATTGATTTCTAAAGAGCATGTTCAAAATGCAGTAAAAGAAATGAAAGAAAGGAAGGATTACAAACTAAAGCAACAGTTAGCCGCTGAGAAGTCAAAAAAGTTCTATGAAAAGAACAAAGAAGCATTAGCCCACAATGCGTTTTTTAGTGCCACAGAAATAAAAAACTGTCCAAAATCTTTGGTCGCAATTTTAGAGTGGAGAATGGAAAAAATACATGATGAAATAGATAGTGGTAAGTGGCTTGGTGAAAGTTTGGGCTACGCCAAAGGTTGTTTTTTTGAATTAGGAAATCTTTTGTCCTTTCTACCGGGTAGTTTAGGACACGCTGCTGCAATAAAAAATAAAGAACAGCGAACTATAGGTGAGTGGCTAGGCGTTGGGCTTATAGAAATAGAAGAGGAATAAATATGAGACTATGCTCAAAAAGAGGTTGTTTCAATCTAGCCCACCGAGGATTTAGATACTGCTTAGCGTGCCTCCGTGGAAAAGAAGAGGAAGAGTGACCACTCAAATGCACTCGCTTTCTGATGAGGATTCCTCAATTAGTTTAAGTATAGTATGGTATACCAAAACTTATGGCGAAAGAACCCATAACAGAAAAGAGCGAGGGAGTACATCCTGATTATGAACAACCAATATTTGGTTTTAACGAACCTGTGATAACACAACAAATGCGTCAATTAGACGACTTTATAGAAATGTGTCAAGAATATCTATTTAGGCATAAGTTATCTATTTTTGAAAATGAAACTGAGGAAGATGGAGAAGGTAATGTTTCTCTAAATATGATGGTTGAAAGTCCAGAGTTATTATATGACTATATAGAAACAGCAGGTGCATTTTTTAGTGAAAATACTTATTATATGATAAACTCTATTGTCGCTAATCATCAAGAAGATTGCACCGAAGCGGGAGTAAGTGCTATGCTTACTTTGCTAAATTTATGTAGAGAACACCCTCAATACATGCTTTCTGGAAATGGTGTGGGCGGAGGTATAATTTCCCAAACAACTCATGAAAGAATGGAACTACTGAGAAGTTTGTCGGAATAAACTTACCTTCCTAACTTCTCAGCCATTTGTCTGAGATAACGGGAAAGTCTACCGCCAGCCCTTCTTGATACGGGCTCGGCCTTGCGCTTACGGACACCCTTGAATCCAAGTTGTCCGTGAAAGCGTATGTAGTCGCAGAAAGAACACTGGTGTAAGACTACGGGCTCGCCTGATACATAACAACCTGATATCGACAACGGTAGAGAGATGCGATTACAGTTTTCGCATCTTTGCTTGAGCATGTCAATTAGTCTACCCATCAACTCACCGTATGCAAGTCTAGTTTATGCCAATCAGCACCGTCATAGACAAACTTAGCATACTGATTGATTGCTACATTGACATTTATTTTAGTACCGCTACTGTGCCCACCGCTAGTAGAATCAAAATGTAGAGTATGGCTTCCAGCCTTATGATACACTTCGACAACATGACCTCTTGGAAAATCACCTGTAGGGTTTATTTTTCTAGCAGCGTCAGTGGTAACTATCCATATATTACCTTGGTCAAAGTTGAATGTGACATCCGCACTGGTCGTCACTACTTCTAATCTATTTGGCCCTAATACATGGGTATCTGTCGAAGGAGTGGCTTGTAGATTTCTTGGATTTGCTGCGTATATCAGCCCATGTCGATTACCCGCTACATCAGCAGTGTGACTCTGCCATATAGCGCCAAAGGTGCTACCAGCAAAATCTCCGTTTTCTGGTGAGGTGAAGAAACCGTCTAAGTTAGCAGCGGAATTGATAGAATTAGCGGGATAAACTATGTTGCCATTCTCTGCCTTTGTCATAGGTGTTAAAAAGTTAACAGTGTTATCCAAAAATGTTCTACGGTCAAAGATGATTGGGTCATTACCTAAGACACCACTAGTACTTATCGTATACCTAAGCACTGCTAAAACTGTACTTTGGTGATTAGAATCGGTGTTGGCTGTTATACTAGGGTCAGACAAGAATCGGTTAGGTATCAAGGGAGTGCCTTCTGACGCTACAACTGGTGTACCCATTTCGTACATGACATTGTCTTTGGGTGAACCGTTACCTACCAAATATATTACAACGAATACTTCTGAGTTAGAAGATGGATTGCTTGGTAAATCGCCAGAAAAGTTGGAGTCTGTTTTGACAGTAAAACTGACAGTGCTCGATGGACCTCCTGCAAACTTATACATGATGCCATCTATTTTGCAGTAACCTCCGTTGACTGTAATCAAGCCCGCGTTACCTGCTGTGATGTAACCGGGAGTACCAGATACCACGCTGTTTCTAAGCGAATGACCTTTAGCACCATCGCTTAGTCTCAAGATACCATTGCCGTGTAGCCCTTCGTATAAATTAGTAAGACTAGGACTAGTAAGCCCGTCTCCGTCTCTGAGTCCTTGTGAATTAGCCCCGTAACCTGTTGCGCTTGTATGCCCTGCCTTTGGATTAGTCATTGTCCCACCTCGATAATTGCTGTGAATTTTATTTCATTATTACTAGTCTTTTCAATTGAGTTGTAAGTGTATCTACAGAAGTCAGTAGTATCCGTATCATCGCTCGGATTCTTGTACCTGATAACTACCTCTCTCAAAGGTAGCGTAAAACTAACATCTAATGACAGTTTTGCTTCGACTGACAAGGTGTTGTCGTCTATTACTTTGACATCTGGTTTGACGACGACTGCTGGTCTACCTATGCCGCCGTCTTGCTGAGTAGCAACAGTACCGTCAAAGCCGAACACCACTTCGTTAATTCTTGCTCTAAGTGTATCTATCAAAAATCTAGTTCCTTCATCTAATAATGGCATATCAACCTCTCCTGTTTTTCAAGTATCTACTTTGTACTGTGCCCAACTTGAGATGAGCGTTCTTTGATTCTGGAACAGTATCTGACCTTATCAGTAGTTCTTCGTTGTCCAGTACCGAGTGAACACTTCTTGATTTGATGACAACAGTATTTGCCCCCACTCCGGCTAGATGAATATGACCTAATTTGTTACCGCTAGATGTGTAGACTGGTTGGTTGTCAGTAGCAAATACAGAAGTGGCGCTTACTCCGTCTACTGTAAACGAGGTCGTGCCTATAGCATGGCCACCACTGTTGTCAATCAAGACACCCGTACTTTGGAGTACACGACCCCCATGTATAGTGTCTCTGTTGGGCTGACCAAGGTTGAATCCTACACCTCTGTTGTTATCGACTCTTTCTGCTATCTCCCAACTAATTTTGACTTTGAAACCGAAAGCAGTACTAAATTCTTCTACGCTGAATTGCCTATTTCGGTCAAAATCATCATCAGCAGTATTACTAATGTCGACTTCTTGGAATTTCTGCAACACATCTTCTAAAGTACCGTCTACTGAGTTGATATGTAAGTTAGATTTACGATTTATTAAATCATAATTACCACTCAACACAATTTGTTTGTTATTGTCGGTTCTTGATTGATAACTGACTAAATCTCCGGGTTGTATATGAGAGCCTTCCAAAACATCTACTAACATTTTAGAATCGTTAGCCTTTTTTGACATCCTAAGCATGTTTTGGCCTATTCTTCTAGCACTGGCTTTAGTTAAGGCAGTAGGTGCGTAAATACCACCGGGTACTTCGTTAACAGAATCACCTTGTGTGCCAAAATCGTCTACTTGTACAACATTTTTATCATTGTTAGCCCTAGATTTACCTCTAACTACTACTCTGTTGGGTAAAGCACTATTATTGTTCTCTGATGTGCCTCCAGAGACCCTGTTTTCAGTCAAAAGATGCTCTCTTTCTATCTGAGTTTGAGGGGAGTAGACCAGATTACCGAATCTGTCACTTCTTGGTGAGTAAAAGTCATGCTTGGCCAAGAATCTGATGGCGGTGAGTGAGTCGATGCCATAGAAATCTTGAGCAACGAATGTACCGCTTGGTCTTTTCACTCTTAAACCGTTGATTGAACTCTGTGAAGTATTCCCTAACTTAATTGCTAGGTCAGAAGTTCGCAAACCCACGCCTACTTTCTGAGCAAAACGGATAGTTTTGTCAGTAAAGCCTACATCATGTAACTTTCTGCCCTTCAAGTTCTCTATTCCGTACCTGTTACCCTTAGTTGATGTCTTGATTTCGGACATAACCAGCGCTTGGGTATGGTTCTCACTACCAACAGCCAGCGCAGGCAAAGTGCTAGTAGTGGTCACTTTGTCACCGTCATAAAACAATGAACCTTCATAGGTCATACTGTCTGTCGGATTGTGAAGTAAACGGATGGTATCTTCTTCTTCGATGAGTTTGTATCTGCGCTCAGGTGTAGGTATGAAGTCCGTCTTAGTAGGCTTATTAGCCGCAAAGCCAGCCTTTACTTTGGTGTATTGGGCGTGGCGTACAGCGTTATCGACAAAGCGTGGCTTACGAATCTTCTTCATCACAGTGTTCTGAGCAGCGTCTGCTCGACCTGTTGAGAGATTCTTACCTAGTGCCATGTTTACTATCCCCCATAATCTGAATATATATTTTCAAGTGATTGACGAGCCGATTCTTGCTGAGATAGAGGCAGATTTTTCCAAGAGTCGACCCATGTTGGAATTTCCGCTACATTTCTAATCCTAACTAGTCTTTCGGGAGATATATTGTCAGGATATAAAGTATAATCATCAGTTACATTTTCTTGCTCTAAACCTTTTCCTCTAATAGCAAATACGGCAGGTAAATTTTGATTAGTCATAGCCCCTGTCATTGCATAATTTTTAGCAGTTGATGGGTTAGGAGAAGCATACACTCCTCTACCAAATGCTTCATTATCACCCACCAGTAATCCTTGTTGCACTATACCTTTACCTCTGTCGTCTGTGGTTCCATGATAATGAGTAATGTCTCCATATTGGCTAGGAAAATCAGGATGATGTTCACCAAGCGTAGTCTGACGCTTTAGTATCATCCAAGCCTCATCCATTGGTGTCATGCGCCTCACTCCCCACTATGGTCTCCGGTATTATAAGATGCATCCCCTTTGCTGCCCTTTGGATGTAGCGTCTGGCTGTGTCTTGGCTGAACACTGTAATCACCCTCATCATCATCTATAGAACGACGACTTGCGTCGGCTCGGAAGTGCTCAAGAGTATTTTCTGACATGACCATTCTAGCGACTGGGCTGGTAATATCTGACTTATCATAACCTGTGACATCGACACCGGGTATGTTCGGCCCTTGACTGACAGGTACAGTTGTACTGGTCGCTGGGTCTACGGTATAAACAGGTGCGTAAGGCGGATTACTCGGAGTACCTGTACGAGCGCCCGGTGCATCACTAGTGAACATACCATACTTACCGCCAGCAGTAGCCCTGTAGAAGTTTGAGTTTTCTTGAGGACTGCTACCTTTTAACGCCACATAAGACCTGAACATCTGACTGTGCTTGAAGTCAAGTCCAAACGCTGGTCTGTACAAGAATTGTATGTTGCTATCAGAGTTGTTGATGTTCTGAGATATAGGGTCGTGGTCATTATCTTGGTACGGGTTAGAAGTCTGACCTAATGACGCTGTACTAATGGCGTATTTTTGAGACAAATAACTTTCCACTTGTCTTTGCTCAAGGTCAGTGAGTTTCCTGTTATACTGTATTACTTCGGCAATCTTACCGTTTAATTCAAATGAACCAACATGGCCTATTCCCATAGGGTCTTCATCTGCCACCCAAAATGGACCTGTTGTAGAGCCAACACTAATTCCTCTTAAGAACAAATCGAAAGTAGCGGTACCACCTACACCATCTCCACCGAATGTACGGGCAGTAACTATCTCAGGGTATCCGGCAATTGCACTATTATTGGCAGAATAGACACCTGTGTAAGTGGTGTTCGCACCACCTTGCCATCTCCATCTGTTGCTAGAATCCATGCGAATCCATAGAGAGTGACCGGCACGAGTTACAGGGCTATTTGCAAATGTTTCCAATACGCCATTAGGATTACCATCATCAGTATCTGCCCAAGCCACTACAAACAAAGTGACTTCATTGGTGTTGAGCCTTGCATCGAAGGTAAGGGTAAGTTTATCATTACCATCACAATCTATTACAGGCATATCGTTAATCAAGTTAGATGATGCTATGTAAGAAGGTTGAGCCGAAGCAGTTGCTTGTGTAAACTCAAATCCATGAGGCCCCGAATCTTTCCAACTAGTCACGGCATCACCGTCATTTAATTCTAATGTGTCTGCCTTTAACCAAAGAGCCATACCATTTCTTGGGAAAGCACGACCCCACCCTTTGACATCTAGGTTACCAGCGTGTTTGTTCCAGTCCATCACATAAGTACCACCAAGTGGCCACATAGCGTGTGCATCGGAGTGCTTAACTACACCAGTGACAGGAGCAGAACTCCAATCAAGGGCAGTCATATCTAAATCTTTGAGAGTTCTACTTCCGAAGTTATATGCTCCTCTAATGTTAGTTCTTTGTCCGACTTCTCTGTCTGTGTGCAGACTGTGGGCTTCTGTTGACATAACGATGTATTCTCTACTTACACCGTCGTTTAGTTCTGCGATAGTGTCTACATCCAATCCCAATCTAACATCATCTCTTGATACAGGTTCAGCACCTCTAGTATCTGCGTTGATAGTTTCGATAGCCTCGCCGACATGTGCGCTAGGCTTGAGCAGACCGTCATCAGAATCTAGGTCTACTCTATCGCTGATTCCTCTTTCAATTTCGCCAGCCTGTAATGTCTCGTTGCTTGGTCTAACCAAACCTTGTCCGTAGACAGGTTCGGCTGTGTTACTTGACAGTACAAGTCCAGTAGCGTCATGATTTTCACTGACAGCCATAAGTAGACTCTCGTTGAAAACTGTAGGCCATCTACAACCTCTACCATCTCCTCGGTCACCGACTCTCAACATACTTGCTGGGTTAAACCAGTCAACGGTTCCCATATTGGTTCCGTCATTGTTGACTGTGTTCGCATTACCGCTTTGTCTGTCGTTACCGTCTCCGCCAAACAAACCGTTTGCAGCAGGTCTATGAGTGACATTCGTATCTTTGTAAGCATCTTCTGGGTCCCAAGAAGGCCGTAGCCCGAATCCTCTTACAGGGAAACGCCTGACATCTTCACCACGAGTGTTGCCCCACCAGTCAACCATGTAATGTCTGTGGGCTTGTGACAACTCCTCGATATTTTGCCCTTCTTCGTCATTAGGGAAGAAACGAGTTACAGTAGATGCATTTCTTGCAGTTCTAACAGGACAACCGAATGGCCCTGTCATTCTTCTACCATCACTGTACCTGACCTGACGACCAAGTTGGTCTTGTCCGAGTAAACTTGAAACTTGTGTTATCCTCTCAAGTATACCTACATACAGTGCATTGAAATCTTCATCTGTTTGACCGCTGACACTACCTACATAATCCCAGCCATTCGTCTTAGAATCTTGTTGGATTAGTGGCCCGTTGTAGTATCCAAGCATAGCGTTTGAATTGGCTACTTCTAACCAACCACGAATGTAAGGAGACCACCTTGGTCTGTTGTACAATTGCCTAACTGCCATTCTATAACCGAAACATCTGTTTCTATCATTGGGCAAAGATAGCGTGGCGACTCCAGTTGAGTCTTGATATGTCTCACAGTCCATGCCAAAAGTATCACTGCCCCAACCCATTAGCGAGTGGCCGTATGATTCGAGTCTACTAACGGCACCTGCACCATGGCTTCCACCCGGCCAGAATCCGAAGAAATTGTATTTGTTGGAGCCGACTGTACCCCCTTGATGGTTCAGAGTACTAGAACCATCAGTGAGTGCATCCATCTCAGAAGCAGTGTAAACCGTACCGTCGTGTCTTAAAACGGTACTACTATTGTTATCATGGTCGTGTGGCGGGGCTGGCCACTTCATACCGAGCGCAAAAGGACCCTTACTAGCGACATAATTAAAATCGTGATAATGTATAGTCTCAAAATGCTCTGGTACATGGTTGTACGGCTTTTGGTCTACAGGTGTATCAGCGGTACCTGCTTTGGTATAAATAGCCCTAGAAGAGTCGTCGCTGTACCAAGTAAATGGTCTACCCAGATTAGGGTGCCACATGCAAAGGAAAGCATCAGCAGGGTGTAAGGAATTTGTATCTCTACTGCCGTTAGCCAATTGAGGTAAGTTTCTAGTCAGTAGGCTTGTTTCTGAATCTAAGTAAAGTGCATCAGAAACATCATTATCGTAAGGTCTACTTAACTTCAATATAATTTCTTCATTAGTATTTATATTTGCCCAGAAACCAGTAGTTATTTCTGTAACTCCATCGAATGCTGCTGTTACACCTAGGCTTCCTGTAGCAAGTGTACCTCTAACATCTGTGTAAGAAGCAGTATATCTTTTACCGTCTCTTGTATATTCTAATACTTCTCCATAATAAGGATAAACAGGGAACAAGTCAGCATTGTCTACCAATATTTCGCTAGAGCGTACTTCTGCATATATCACTAAGCAGTGAGGGTTTAGACTTCTGACTCTCTTGTGTGGCTCGTATATGTCAAGGAAAGTTGTAGGGTATCCAGCCAAAGTAATCTGAGCGCCGACTGCACCGTAGCCTGCTCTACACAACTCGTAGTAATTATCAGGTTTGTACCACTCAAGGTGTTTGAATTTGCTCGCACCACTAGCAGTCGCACCATCTTTGTGCAGTATGCTCCACCATGGTATGGTCAAGGTTCTACCCGGAGTAGAACTTACAAACATACCCGGCCTGTAAGGTAGGCTTCTTCTAGTAAAGGAAGGGCTAGTAGATTCTTGTACGCCAAGTGGATTGTAAAGTGCCAAAGGCGGAAGAGAAGCAAACTGACTACCGGGGTCTGGGTCGATATCCAATATGACTTCGTTAAGTATTACTTCACATCCTCTTACATCAGCCATCATAGCCTCGGCTAAGATAAGTGCATAAGCACCTCTAGTGTTGACATTCTTTTCTATGGCAATCACTGTGTTAACTTGCTGACCTGTTAATTCGGTTACTTTTGCACCAGCCTCACTAGGTGCCTTTACAGCGTCACTATGGTTTTGATGGAAACCTTGTAACTGTTGCTTAAACACATTCGGCTGAATGATAATCTGGTAAGAACCTACTTCCAGAGGGTCTGGGAAGTGATTGTTCATAGTGTATGTAGCCGCTGCTTCGAGAACAAGTGTATGCCCTCCTGCTGCGTTTATGTCACCTGCGTTAGTACCTACACTGGCTGCTATACCGTATCCCTCATACTTTAGTTTGGTCTCGGTAAGTAGTGTAAATGCACCACCGTGTATGTCGCTTGGACCATACGCTGCACTTGCTGCTGAAAACCACAGAAGCGGGTCTCTAGTAAAGCCTTTAGCGGTTACATCTTCTGAATCTAACCCTAGTCTACTTGCTTCTATTGTACCAATCAAGTCGCTGTCAAAAGAAGAATGACTAGAACTCTTACAAGCAGTATGTAAATCATACAATCTTTGATAGGCAGGGTGAGCATAATGTCCGGGCATCAATGCCATGCTCGGAGTGACATAGTGGTGACCCATTCTTGGAATAGGCATAGGTGTCATTTTTGGTGCGCTGATTGCAGAGTGTGGAATCTTAGCAGCACTTCCTGACAATTCTGTGCTATTGGTAGGCAAAGCATTATACATTGCATGCCAATTTATTTTTTGCATATCTGGACTTGCACCACTATACTCACTGTGGTCTCTTAGTCTACGAGCAGCAAACATTCTTGTTGTTCCAGCAGGGACATAATAAGATGGGGTAACTTTCAATCCAGTTTTACCAGTTACAAATGACTTAAATTCAGGCGATACTACGACACCTGTGAATTTATTTGTACCCTTACCTGTATAAGATGCAATTACACCTTTGTCAGTAGTAGGGTCGTAAACTCTTAGGAAATATCTACCGCCGCTTTGTTCACTTGTGTCTATCCAAGTAGTATCTTTGGGAGTAGAGCCAACATCAATCTCATTATTAGTTTCATCGTAGGCAGTAAATGACAACTCATCTAAATCGTACCGATGTGTCATAGTTGCTCCCATTCTTGTCACATGGAAATATAATGACCTGTCGTGAGGCTCAAAAGAAGACTTGAGAGGGTTGTTATCAGTATGGTCATGCCAGCCCTCTTTGTTAGAAGCAGGGAACTTTAGTCTGCTATTGGCTTGAGCCAACGAGATATCATCACTATCCTGACTGAGGTGTTCCCAACCATTGTTTTCCCATGTCGGCCAAAGTCTTGGTCCAGCATATTCATGGTCGAACATTTGCCTTATCTGAGTTATGTTCTGAGCAGGATGTTGTAGACCGCCAGAACCAATCGTTTCATTCTGATAGGCTTGTATTCTGTCAAAACCTGACCTAATCACAATGTTACCCGGTACTTCATCTGGGTTCGGTAATCTGATTTTGAGATTTGGATTTACACCGGCACCGGCTAGAGCAGGTGCTAAGCCTTCTATTTCTCTGTCACTAATGTGCCTAAAGTCCATGATTACGGTACCGAAAGGAGAGCCGCCTTCTATCCTATGTTCCTGACCTGTGTCATCAACTACCTGTACACTGTCGAACTGTAGGTGTTCGTTTGGTATAAGTAAGGCATTCCTTACTTCAAGAGGGTGTTGCTCTGCCAATTGAGGATGTCCTAGTTCCTGTGCTTGGATGATTGGGAACATAGCGGCATTTGTAGTCTCAAAACTAAATCTTACATTACCAAGTATTTTTTCTCCTACTAGTTTGTAATCGGTAGCACTGCTATCTTTTCTTTTAACCCAAGGAATCATACCAAGACCTCTAGCATTAACAGCAGGCATGGTTATACTACCGCCATCCATACGCTTCCAAACGACATGTTCAGGTAGGAAATTTCTTGCTGCACTCCTCTTGTTGTAATAACCGAACAAACCAGTATGGCCTTGGTTAGCGGCTGAATCTAAGTAGTGGTCTTGTCCAGTTATACCCACGCACTCGGTAGCATAAGTACCTGCATATTCTGACAATGTATTACTTGGTAACAAACTTTCATCCCAAAACAAATCACCTGTAGGGTATCTACAAGCGTTGGCTCTTACCATGTCACCGCTTTTGAAAGCCCTGTGCCACTTATTATCAGCAGGTAAAGCGTTTCCGGCAGGGTAATCTCCAGCGACTACTGGGACAAACTGACTACTGTGTATCTGTACTTCTACATGAGGCCCAGCAGTGGCAGGTCCAACATATCGGTCTTTGTTGTGAATCTTCGTAGTATCCCAAGCAATGGTTCCAACGCCGTTACTGCTATCTGTTTTGTTCGCAATCAGCAAATCACCTGTACAGTTTGTTCCGTTACGGTCAGCCTTAGCAATCAAAGGTAATTCACTTTCGTGACTAATTACAATCAAGTGCCTACTGGCTAAACCAGTAACGCAATAGTCAGATGTAAATGTATTAGTAGCAGTTTCTCCGGTAACAGTTACAGGTGCAGAGCCAGTCAAACAAGTCTCTGCTGCACCGTATGGATTAAAGCCTAAGAAAGGATGCCAAGCGCCTAATCCAGCAGCGTAAGTATTACTACCCAAATCTAATGAATTAAAATAAGAATATCTCTCACCATGCCATCCTACTGCACCTACTGGTCTAGTTCGGTCCACAGCGTCAACAAATCCACTAAAGTGAACTTGACACATATGGTCTCTTGATGCATTAGGGGCATCGTTGTTGTGTCTATGAGTACCTGCTTTAGTCCAAATATAAACTTCGTAAGTAGTACTACCGCTAAAACTAAACGGATTACTGTTATGAGGATTAATTAAGTTAGTAGAACCGCCGTCAGGACTTTTACCTAATGTCAGTGTAAGATTTGGTGCAGAATAAGATGTAGATACATATGGTGCATAATGAGCATCAGTACCGTCACTGACCCTTACCCACCCATATTCTGGTAAAGTCGTTAGGCTACCACTAACTACTAAACTAGCAGCAGTACCACTATTTTCTGCGGTATAACTTACTATAGTAGTCTTAACCCAACCATATCTATCTTGCTTGTGAGCGTTTTGCATAGAAGGCATAAATGTACCACCCATAGCCTTGAGCGGGTCTTTACCGGGGAATGTATTGATTGAAGCGCTAATAATTGTAGCCAATTCTTCTGCGTTTTGCACACGAGTTGCGTCGACAATCACTATGTTTTCATTAACCGCCTGATTGCTAGGGTTTTCGCCATAGAAGGCTAAGTAAGCCTGTGCTAACAAACCACAAGGTCTGAATGCAGATACATTTTGAGCAGCATCTCCACCAGTGCTCAATCTAGTTCCTATTGGATGAAGCGGATTTTTGCTTACACAGTTGTCTAAGAAATGACCGCCCGGATGATATCCACCATCCATATGCCATACAGCGGCAGACTTTCTGGTCTGTAGGAAATTAGAGCCGCCTATAGTGTTAGCAGCGCCTCCAGCAATTGCTACAGGAACATGATTGAACGGATGATAATGCTTAGGTAAGTTGGCAGTGGTGGCTACGCTACCATCGTAATAGAAAGCCTTAGTGTTAACTTGGTTGTAGTTTTTAGTGGCACTTGCATCTTCTGATGGGAATCCTTTGGTAGGCTGCCAATTCATAACATAGTTAAATCCAGTCTCGTTGTTTTTCTGGAAGAAGGTAGTCATAGGTAGGTGAGCCTCAGCACTACCTCTGTTGAAACCACTGTGCTCAGTCGAGTCACCGTTAGCCAATTGATTAGGTAGGAATGTATCTTTAGTAGCATCGCTATTGAAATGAATAGGGACTGCGCTGTAGCCGTTACCTAGTGTAACTATACGAGAGCCTTGTGGTTCATGCGCTGCTGTGTTGTGCGGGAAAGCCTGACCGGGGCCAAATACCATGTAGGTAGTATGGTCTGTGACATCTCCTGACGGGCTATATCTAGCGTGAGGATGAGCAAATCTTAAGACAATAGGGCTAGGAATATTTGCGTTGACGGTATTTGTCCCGTCAGTGTAATCTATTCCTGTGACTTTGCTATTAGCAGTCTTTGTCATATCGAATGTCAACAAAGCATCTTGATTGAAGAAAGGTGGATTATTCTGTCCTCGATGTTGGTCGAGATAAGGAGTTCCGGGGAACATAGCCAACATAGCATTGGTATCTAACAATGCGTAAGAGCCAGCCACTTCTCCTATATTCTGCATACCTGCGCTGCCTGTCGGTCCAGAAGAATACGGATGTGTGTAAAACTCACTGTAGTCATTTTGAGTTCCGTCGTTAATATCTACAACAGCGCCACTGAATCCGCCGCCGAAGTACAGTGGCACCCAGTGGTCAGGACTATCTCTACCGCCACGGAAGTAAAGGAAAGGACTGGCTTTCTTACTACCCGCCCTTCTGACACCATCTATTTCCTTACTGTACCCGTCGCTACTATATGACTTGAATATAACATCATGGTTGTTAGGAGAAAAGTTTGCAGACTTAGCAATTATGTTTACATGAGTAACACTAGATGTGCCCGGCTTACTTCTAACCTCGGCCCAATCAGTAGTACTATACCAAATCAAAAATGGTTGACCCCAACTGTTAGTATCGTCACATGCTAACTTGCCAAACAAAGCCCAAGACTCATTACTAGCAACATGGACCTCAGTAGAAGTAACATTGTGTATTTCGAGACAAGGAGCATCTACTCTTGGAATGATATGGTCGCCTGCTACATCGGTGAAGTTCTCCCCTCTGAGATTTCTTTGCCAAGTGGTAATATCGACCATGTTGTTTTGACTGTCAACTAATATAGGAGTAGCAGTGTTGGCATTAGAACCTCGGTATTTAGTAGTAATATGTAGCACAGTGCTAGGGATGTAGCCGATATCCAACCTTGTACCTGCATCTATTTCGCCTGCGCTCAGACCACCAGTGTGCTTACTCGATACAACTGCATCAGTAGAAGCACCTTCTAACAATCCCCAGTCTTTGCTTCTTGTCGCCTCGAATAATTTACTCAAGGCTACCTTTCTGTCTGCTCTGGTATGAATTCTAATAGCGGTAGGACTTACTCCCCATTCGCCTAAAGTTTGTCCGTCTGGTGCGAACATGTTAGTACAATCGAAACTCGTAACATCCAATCCTTCTAATCCTGAATCAGGCATGTTGATAGCATATTCGACTGCTGCGGCAATCACTTCGTCGGTCAGCAAAGAACTAAAGTTGAGTCTAGGACTCATAAACCAATCGCCATTAGTATGACTGCTAGAGCCACCAATGACTCCAAAGAACTTGTGAGTACCACTGTAATCGTTGTGCGTTCTACTAGTATAGTAGAAATTTAGACCTTGGATACCGCTTTGCGTGGAAAGTTGGAACATACCACTTTCTGGAAATCCAAGATAACCCAGTATGTCAGGGTGAGTTTGCATTACCGCTGGTGCGCTTGTGTCGTAAGGAGCATCTAGTACCACAGTCATTGTACCACTTGAGTAAGTTGTAGCGACCTTTACTCCGACAATTGGAGCAGGGTAGTTGTTCCAAAGATTACCTTTTAGTTTACTTAGAGTGCTACCACCTGTCTTTTCTCCACACACCTCGCCAGTACCGACCATATGCCTACCGATAGTAAAGCCGCCCTGACCTACATCTCTGTCATCAAAATGGATGATAACTTCTTCATCAAGTGTAGAAGGCAAGTATGTATTGTCGTTAGCAAAACTTTGGCCAAACTGTCTGTAAACCATTCTAATTGTATGATTGTCTCCTCGGTGGTCTACGAACCTAAAGCCGTAAAGTGGATTGTTACCTATGTTTTCTTTCTTCATATCTGCTTTTGGAATATAACCGTCGTTACTACCATCAGTAGTGACTGTCATAGCATCTGATACATTTGATGGGTTGCCGTATTTAGATAGGAAATGATTTTGAGTACCATCATTATCAAAGCCCCACTTACTTACATCAGGTGCCCAACCGGGTACTCCTGCTTGGGTCAAGCCACCAAAGTTAATTCTAGCCTTGGCTCTTGTACCTATCCTGAGTCCGTCTACTAAAGTAGAAGCAGGACTCTTGGTTTCAAACGATTCATTGAGTAAAGTATTACTATTCCTTCCGCTGACAACTTCTGTATTAGCAGACACTAATGCACCTGCACTATCAGTCCTGTCTGGCCCGAAATTTAAGTTGTTCAAAAACGGGTCACTAGGATTTTCTGGAGGTAAATGCTCTTTCAATGTCGTGATAGGCGCAAACGGTCTACCGAATCTGTTGATAGGCATAGGCGCAGGATGCATATTCTCTCCAGTCATCTCATCGGGCTGGCACCAATAGTTTCTGAAACGGCCACCGTGACCTATCAAAAACTGTGGTCTGTAAGGACTCTGTGCTTTACTACTGTCTAACCAAGTACAGAAATTACGACCAGCGGCACCCGGAATAGTAGAGTGTATTACTATAGAAAAGCCCGGATTATCTTCTGAGTCAAGAACGACTCTTCCAAGATGGGCACGAACATATCCCATGTGAGTACCACGGTCATGGCTTGAAAACGCTTTGCTTGGGTCCCAGAAAGGCGCAGGGTCGTGTGTTGAAGCAGTAGCAGCGAAATCAGCATGAAGGTGAGTGGCCGCTGGGTCAATATTCGTACTATAAGCATTTGACTTAGGTCCGGGGCTAGATAAGTCAAACTTAGAACTGTCACCTAAGAATTGGTCATTTGGTCTACGAGCGTGTGTTTTACCATTCCTTGCACCTGCTTGATTAATTAACCTAACCACTTCTCTAGCAGCCGATTCTATATTGGTCACGCCGTCTTTGAGCGCAACTTCTCCTAAATCTAGGGTTAATCTTCTGACGAAATCCATATCAGTCCATTGGTCTAAATACTGCAATCTCGCCTCAGTATGTGAAGTTAAATCTAATACTGAGTTCCTAATACCTTTCATGGCTAAGAAAGCAGGTATAACTCTAGTACCGTCTGGGGTATCAAAGAAAGTAGAAGATTCTCTACTTGTGTCATCAATCACTTGATGTTGGATTAATGCTTCGTTTGCTGAGGCTACTGCTGGATTAGTTCTACTGCTATAACTGTCTTTGTCTATATTTGTTAGCCCACCAACATTATGCTCCGATATTGCACCAGAGTAACTTTCATTCCAATCAGATGCGTGAGCGTAACTTGCCTCGATAAAATCAGATTTTGTAGTAGTATTCATTCTCTTGTTTTGGCTAGGGAAACCAGCCGCAACATCTAATTGGGTACCTGAATCTGTGACAGTATTCTTTACAACTCCTGTTTTGTTAGCATCCTCTTCGCTAATTCTAGCAGCGGCAGGGCTTGACTGAACCTGCATGTGTAAATCTTGGAATGCAATAAATTCACGGTCATGGCCCACATCGTAAAGTAATATTCTAACAAAATTGTCCGTACACTGGTAAGGGTCTAAGTAAGCAACAACTGGTGCAGTTATTGAAGTTCCTACAACCTCAAGGTAGTTCAATTCGATTGTTTTGTTAATGTGCTGTACTAAGTTCTGAGCCGTTTCTATACAACTATTTCCGATAAGGAAGTTTTCTAATGGAATACTATCCCTTGGGTTAGCATCTACTTCCCCTACTCCGCCGTTAAAGCCTTTCCAAACCTCTGCTTCGTTAAGCGTTCCTCTACTCTTACAGAACAGACCTTCAACTGCGTGAGGATTGGTGTAGTGCATGTTCATCCATATTGTATCACCTTGTCTAATTCCACCCGGACAGTAAGGATGTGCCCAAGCCCTGTTTAGGAATGTCTCTTTGACTTTTGGCCAAGTGCTTGCAGAAGTAGCGTACAAGTCTTCAACATATATTTCGTCACCTGCCGAAGGAGTAAAACCAGTATCAGGGCTGGTAATAGTTAATGTGTTTCCTGACCTATTATTGTAAAACCCTCTCTTCACATTTCCACTAGAATCTACCCAAGCAACTCTAAAATTATAATCGTTGTCAGGACTTTTGATAGGGAAAAGGCTGGCATCATCTAATTTGATAGAAGTCGCAGGACTTCCAACAACCAAAACCGCCTTTGCTCTAGGTCGCTTACTGATAATCTTTGGTAAATGGGGATTGGTAGAGGGGCCAGCCCTTAACTCGATAGCACTGACATATTGCTTCATCCCGTAGTCAGCGTTACCACCTTGTGTTGTAACATTAGAACGGTCATAGTAAAACGACCTTCTTCTTTCGTAACCAGCACTAATCAAACTTGGATTGTCAGCAATACTGTTGTAATTCATATCCTGATAACCCGGAGCAGGAGTAATGTGTGCTCCAACTCTGATGTCTCGCAAGAAGTTTGCACTGAATGCGTGGTCGTCTCCCGAATCGACTACAGTAAGATAGTGGTCGGAGGTGTTTCTAGCGCTGTAAGTAAACCATTCTCCGTTAGGCAAAAATGCTCTTCGGTATCTAGCCTGCCCACCTAGATTAGCAACTTCTGTAGGAGGCGCTGTTGGTATAGGAAAGATATTAGCATCTTCGACATAGACACGATAATTACTTGAGTCGTAAGGTCTGGTTACCTTGGTACCACTACGGTGCGTACCTCTTTGGATAGTGTAAGAAAACGGACCAAAAATCTCAGGGTCTTGAGGAGAAATAGCATCTGCTCTTCTACCGACTGGATTAGGGTTCCAAGAATGCGCTGTATGAGTAGCGTCTATGTGCAACTTCATACTGTTATCAGGGCCGGGGAAAATACCCTTGTCTGGATTGTCAAAGAAGAACTCCTCAAATAGAGGTATTTCAACAAGCGCACGAGTGCTTGCGTACTGACTACCTAACTGGTAATCGTGCTGAACCGTGTCTAGGCTCTGGAACAACCTGTCGTTGATTGTTGTCCCGTCATTACACATTGACTCTTCGCTAAACTTATCATCGACATGCAGTACGCTAGTCTCATCTATTCCAGTAGCAGTAACCCAAGCGTTGAATGAATCCGCTTCTGAGCCATCCGCTAGTACAAATGTACCTGAACCTACAAGTCCAGTACTGTTACTGAATGAAAATAAAGTACCTGTCTTACTGGTATATTCAGCACTGGCAAACTGCTTTTGTTCTCCTTGGTTACCTGATAATTCAAGATAAACTCTTCCTGTAGCAGGGAAACAATAAGTTCCCCAAGATTGTAAATCGTCAGCATTGTTGTTCAAAGGTAGCACTGATATCTGTCTCTTTGTACCTATACTGATAGTAGCATTGACTTTGGCTTGACAGTCTCTACGAGTGTTCCAAGCCAATCTGCTGAGTGGGGCTGGGTCCCAAGTCTCCTTTGTGTTGACTGCTCCTTGACCTCCACCGCCAAGAGTCATTGTCACTACCGGGGCACCCGGCATGATTTCTTTGACAATGTGAGAATCTGGACTGGCTGAGCCTTTGACACTGACAGTCGAGGATGCTATATCACTAAGTAAGCCGTGTGCCCTAAGTACAGTGTTGCCATCGGTGTCATCTCCAAAAGAAAGCACTCTTGCTCTCGACATAAGGTGTTCAATACTGATATGGTTTCTCATTTCTGTATCTTTTATCATTTTAGATAATTGGGCGAAACGACTCCTATCTGTAGGCTGAATGACTAAACTAGTAACATTGTTTCTTGACTTATGTTCTATGATGTCAAAGTATTCATGCACGACTGTGCTTTGATTTGTACTACCTCTACCTGCCGCTTGAGGTTCTAAAAATAATTCGTCTTTGTTTACTACAGCGTCACTCGTACCTGCACCTATAGTAATACTACTACTAGTGACAGCAGTAACTGTACCCAACTGCTTACCATTTGCTTTGTAAATTACATCATCGACTGCTATTGTGTTATTTACCGTACCACCTGTTACATTCATTGCTGTCGAAGTAGAAGCAGCGTAGTCTGCACTAAAAGTCAAACCTAGTCTTTGTCTAGCCCCGTTAGTCGTTTTCCTTAATTTTACATTGGCTAGTTCATCGTAATCAGAAGATTTGACGAAATGATTACGGACAAGTACTCTATGAAATACAGAAGACCTGTTAGATAACTCTGATTGAGCCAAACCTATCCCTTTAGGTGTAGTCTGAGGTGCATCTGTAGCAACGCTAGGTAAATAATTAGTCGGACATAAACTCAAATCTAGTTGCCCTTCGCCAACTAATCCTTCTGAATCGTCTCCTTCTAACTGACCATCGTCAAACGGAAATAGATTGGGAGTCTTGAATGTCATAACACCGCCGGGTGAAACTAAAGTTAGAGGGCTAGTATTAGCAGATGTCCTCATCAAATCAAGTATACTCGTTGTACCCGTAACTATTGTACTGACATCGGGTAAAGTTTTGTTGATTAATAATTTAGGAAAGTTATCTGATAACTTTACTATGGCATTGTTAACGGCAGCGGCATTGAACGCACTATTATTGGGAGTAGCAGAAAATACGATTGTCTTAGCGCTATAAGTTATCGTAGCCGTTTGGTTGGTATAAGAAGTAAAAGGTGTCTCCCCATTTATTGATATTCGACTGGCTGGTATTACAGTACCGTCTACTCCAAACGATTTTACGCTTTGTAAAGTAAGCGTGGCAGTAGAAATGTTCGCAGTCAATCTGGATGTGGCTCCAACATCAAAATGTTCACCTGTTCGGTCTATTGCGTTATAGTGTATTTGTACAAAAGGTGCATAGTCGTAAGTTTCTAACTCAGGTAAAACTAATGTTGCTATTCTATCTTCGTTGGAAGGTATCAGCGCTTTAATATCGCTCTTAGCATCTGTAGAAGATATAGACTTCAATAGGAAAGGTTCAGTGTTGAACTGAGGTCCACCTATTGCTAATAATCCTCTTTTAGTGTCGTCTATATCAGACATGCCATTTTCTATAAAGGTGGACACAACAGATGAATAAACTAAATCGTTTACAGGAATTTTACCATGAGTATCAAAACTAGAGATTACGCTATTGACTGGTACTATATCCTTTATGTTACCAAACTGAGGCATAAAGGTAGCATTGACTACATCACTACCTGCATCTAATTTCTTTTCGACATTGTGCGATTCAGGCGGTGGGAGTAGACCCATAAACGGATGGCTTTTGACATGATTTAGAATATGCCTACCTGTATGGCCAATTAAGAAATCAGTACCCATGTTAGTCGTACTTGCAGAAAATTGATTGTATTCGTGAGAATCGACTGCCATGCTCATAGAAAACATAATGCCGTGATTTTCAAAGTCACTTTCATCAATTATAACCTGACCTTGTCTTTGAGAAAACTGAGTGCCGCTACCTTGTGGTTGGAATACATTGCCGTTACCACCGTCTACTATACAATCACCTATCACTACTACGAACTCACCTGCGTCATGGGCCATTAGTAGTCCTCTTTGTCCAGTAGTAGGATTTGCGGAGAAATCTAAGTGAATTGATGTAACCGTTATTTGTCCACTATTCGGATTTATAGAGCGCAACCTTACTCTTTCAGGGGCTTTGTTGGTAGGTTTACCTGTCTTTTTGTCGTAACCTAAAGGATTAATAATTAAGTTGAATGGTACTTTTTCTAGTTCTCTGTCATTGCTAGAAGTAGCAGTGTAAACTTTGTAAGAGTATTTACCAGCACTGTACGGAGAGTTGGTAAACAAAACTGTAGAACTACTAGTCGAACCAGTCAATTCTTTTATCAAATCATTAGCCACAGTTGTACTTACAGTAAAAGTAGAATAACTTGCCGTAGATGCAACCAAAGCGGGAGTTTCTACTCTCATAGCAATAGGGTCAATTGGCTCTTCAAATCGCCATAGACCAAGTGTGTTATCACCTTTAATTGGTGCGAATTGTTGTCTACCAGAAGGCAGAGCGCTAGCAGACAAATGGATGGTTTCTAATGTCCCTCTAAAATCTCCACCTCTACCGCCCAAAAACATTTGACTTTGCTGTGGTACAAGTTCGTGTTCTTCTTCTAACACTTGCTCGACGAGTAAGTCACCGTTGACATGCATGCTGAGTATTCTCCTGTCGAATGTAACAGTAACATTCAGCAACTCTCTGGAACCCTCAGCAAAAGCAGTAACATCATTAGTATCGACATCTGAACCTAAGTTTGCAGAGTTGATAGTAGAATTGTTAGTTGGGAAAAGGATACCATCCCAGTAAGCAAGTAACCCGTTTGCCTTGTTTACAGCCTTTGCGCTGCTAAGTGTGAATACATTGTCTTTACCATTATTTTTATTTCTCAATCTAACCTCAAAGAAAGCAGGTGCTGAACTACTAGGAGAACCTACTGTAAGCCTCATAACATTGTCTTGTTCAAATATAGTACCGCCAGAATCAGGAATAAACCAAGTTTCCAAAGTAAAAGAACTCATAGAGGTAGGTAGTCTCTTTCTTTCTTTGGTCTGTGCGCCATGCAAATTAGTATTGTTTGTAGGAACTAAAACGCTATCGCTTATACCGTTGAATTTCAATCCATATCCAGCATCTATTAGTAAACTCATATTACACACCTATTACGAAGTCCGATGCTGACAATAACAAACTGTAAGCGTAGTAGTTGTTCCCAGCATCATAACGCACATGAAGTTTCTCCGGTATTATCCTAATACCGCCTTCATTTACACTAGAAAGATTAGTTTGCAGAGTCAGCCATATTGCATCCTTGCCTATACCGACCAAAAAGCCAAATAGAGATTCTATCTCATTTGGAGTAATTGCTTTCAAATTTCTTTCAAACCAACTGTCTGGACTGTCATCTGTTTGTAGCCCAGTCATGTTCAACAAAAGATTGTCCATTTTTTGAGAAGCGGGGCGATTGTTGCTCGCTGAACCTTTGTCCAATACGGGCACTTCACCAAAAGTCAAAAAGAAATTACGGGCTACTCCAGTTACCCCAGAACTTTGTATCAGGCTGTCGTAAGGTATCTGTATACCTCTCAACAAGTCTACTGTTCGGTCTGAATTAGAAACCAAACCTATCAAATCTTGCGCCTTATCACCTGCTGATTTTCTTGACTCTACAGGTGTGTGACTTTGGCTATGAAATTGAGTTTCTCCAAAAAAAGAATTCAAATCAGCGCTTATTATAGAAGGATGTAATATTGGCTCTGGGGGTGAATGTAGTTGTTCAAAAGTCAATATAGTTCCGTTTTGGATTACTCTAAATGCATCACTTAACTTTCGACCTCCGCCAAAAGTGTTATTAGGTTTTTTCAAAAATCCAGTATAATACGAACTAGTTACGATTGCATCGCCGTTTAACTCAAATGCTGCCTTCACTCTGTTAGCCATTTCTAAAGCAGGATTGTCAACTGTATGTATGTCTCTGATTGGTAAATTGATTACAGCGTCATATTTCGCTGCATCAGAAGCGTCACCTGCTCTCCCCTGAAATGCTTTAAGTGCTATAGTCGGAGCATTTGTATAAGTGCTTCCTATATCAAATTGTATTCTGACTCCTATTCTTGGGACTGAACTAGACATGGTAGATGTAGAAAAACTAGTAAGATTACTATCCATTGAACTGTCGTGAGTAACGATAGACTGGGCGTTAACTTTGTCAGGATTAGAAAGCCAAAAACTAGGTATAAGTTTAATTGCTTGATTGTTGAATCTTTCAACCATACTTTCTCTCCTATCTATGAATATAGAAGCGTTTTCTAACAAAGGTACAGTATTTGTTTCATGCAATTTAATATTATAAATTGCTTTAGTACCGTTTGGAATGCTGCTATCATCTGTTATATGTTCTATATTTCCTATTTTGAAACCAGCAGAATCGAATACTTGTAAAGATAAATGTATTTGTTCACCTGCTGACAAAGCGTTGGCTATGTTACCGGTAAATGTAATGACATTACCAGATATAGATTGAATGTCACCTATTGTCAACCCGCTTGACTTTACTAACCTGTCGCCTATGTTGAATTCATTTTCGGCAGTGAAAGTACCAGACCCCGAATAGTTCACTGTTATTTGGTTGAAGGAAGTAGAAAATACAGAAGCAGAGTTAAAATTTCGATAAGCGTTAGCATCAATCTGTGCAGTGCTATCGCTAGCAAATTCCATATTTGAACCCGGTAAAGCCTGTACCGTTACAATATTACTTTGGTTTTTACTTAATCTGTTTATAACTTTGAACTCTGAATCTAAATTTAAACCATTAAGTGATATAGCATCTACTCCGTTTGTTCCACAAAAGTGCTGCAACGAGGATAAAGGTGAAGATGAATTAGTAGGAAAGAATGCACCAAAATTAATTGCGCTTCTCATAGGCTCTGCCTCAAATATACCATCAGAATTAGCGTTTACTCCTTCATCATCAACGAATATACCATTTACTTCTATCTGTATTTGAGGAGTGTTAGTGTCTATTGCGAATCGCTTGAGCATGTTATCGGGAGTAGGAAAAGCGCTGGCTTTCCTATCGACTGACATGTCTATGCTTTGAGCAACCAAATCAATCTGGTCTTTACCGTTAGCAAGTAATAGTCTGATTGGTATCGCCATTTTCTCACCTCACAATATTATATCAGCCGCTATGAATTTCAAACTAAAATCATAGGCTTTCATTTCCGCTTCTCGATGGACATTGAAATCCGTGACTATGCCGCTTATGCCGTTTTTGAAATGGCCTTCTGCTGTATGTGAAAACAAGCGAGATGCATGTACACTGTTTATTGATGACAACTTGTCACTAGTATTACCTTCGGTAGTCAAGAAAAAATTTCTTTGTGCTACTTCCGAATCGAGATTAGACTTACCCTTTGTAGCCAGCGAGTTGTAGGGTATCTGTATACCTCTAATGTAATCACCTTGTGCTTCCGGCGTGTTGTAGATAGTATCTTGAACAAAGCCATTTGCTACATCTATTACCTTAGCAATTCTGTTACTGGGTTGGAAATTCAAAAAGTTATTACTGTTAGCCAATATACCGATTATGTCTTGCGTTTTGTCGCCGCCGCTTTTGACTTTCTTACCAGATTTGCCACCAGAAAAGCCTTCGATTACAGGTGCTTGACCTACTCCTAAGTTAGTGTTTATTGTATCTGCTAACAATCCCAAAGATGTCTCATGACTCTGAGTAACTGTAACTCTTGAATTGTGACCACTAGATGATTGACCGATTGATGTAGTAAACGCTTTATCAAGAGTAAGATTACCAGCCGCATTGACCGCTTTACCTAAAGTGATGTAGTCACTAGTTATTGCTTTAGAAAACAGGTAAGAAATGTATTCGTCGGTTCTTGTCAGTCCTCCGCCACTATCTCTAGTAGCGCCATTTTGATGGGAAGGGAACTCAGGCCCTACAGCCTTTTCAGGCAAAGCGCTGGCTTCGTAAGTATCTGCATTCTTCACTGGTATGATTACTACAGGGAACAAATCGTTACCATTCAAGCCAGATGCATCTCCATAACTAAACGGCTCTATCCACACTTGGTCTCCGGTAGCGTGAGTAGCGTTACCTTGTGATAGATTTATTGTAATTTGATTAGAAGTAACAGCAGTAACTTCTCCAAAGTATTCTTGACCGCCGCTAGTTTTACGGTAATTTGCAGCACTATCGTTTTCCTTGAACACTATCCTCATAGGGCGATTGTTTTCTGTAAGTTCAAACCACTCTCTTGGGTCACCCCCAGTGACCGGTAAAACAGTCGCACCCGCTGATATAGAGCCGATTGTCATGTTGGTCTTCCTGCGTTGATTGAGAAAACCGTGTGGTTCTTTGACCGAGCCGACTAACTCTTTGTCAAACGCTACTCTGATGTGTTTGTTGTCGTAAGAATATCGAGCCAAACCCTCATACTTACCTTCTTTGAGGTGCATGCCATATTTTCGAGCGAGATAGCCTTCTATTTGGTTTCGCTCGTCGGTAGTAACTGCTCGGTTGTAAATCAACACTTCTTGTATAGCACCATCTAAACTAGTGCTAGTATCATGACCTAAGTAAAGAACTCCGCTACCAGCAGGTGTGTAATCAACGCCTGATGTTTTACTGCCAACTTCTTCGCCACGAGAATATATCTTTACAGTGTCTGCTTCTGAGTTAGCGTTTGTGTCATCCATCGTGTAACATATCAACTGAGTGCTGTAACTATTGCTACTTCCAGAATTAGAATTCAAAGAATCAGCGACACCAGATTCATCCCAGCCAGCCACAACTCTTGTGTTACCTTGGTCGAAGGATAACGAATAACCGCCTGTAGCGGATTTCAAAATAGGCTTTACACCTGTCGAGAAGTTCCTAGCGATAACGAATATACAAAATTCTTCGGAGTTTAAAAATGCACTATAAGGTATGTCTAGTCTATCAGAGCCATTGAAAACTACTTCGGCCAACCCTCCAGTAGATGCAATTCTATGGAACGGTCTTAGCCCGGCAGTAGACTGAGTAGCATGTCTCCCGTTACCACTAGCATCATTCCATGTTTCTACGGATGTGTTTGGATTACCGACTATGTTTTCGGGCTTCAACCATAACTGCAAACCAGTCTTGACAGGATTATCTAACAAAGTGGCCTTCTCTACCCAATAACCTACAGGCAAGTCGATGTATCTTTTACTCCAATGTTGTAATATACGATTACCCAAATCTCCAGAAGATGTAGGGTGACCACCTAGACCTCCACCGAAACCACCACCAAAGCCGCTGGAAAAGCCACCTCCACTACCTAGACCAGTACCGCCTATGGCAGATACTCCCATAGCACCTTGAGTGTTAAATGCAGATGGCATTAGCCCACCTGTCATCCCTCCGCCGCCTCCGCTATCGGGTTTGGGCGTAAACAGTTGCTGAGGTTGGTAGAAGTCAAAGAACGCAACGGCGCTACTGGTTTCTTCTTGACCAGTGTCGTCAGCAAATACACCTTGTATTTCTATAGCAACTGCTGCTTGATTCAAATCTATACCCAACTTCTTAGCATCGAAAAACGGTATGCCGAAGTTACTAATTTGCCTTTCAACCACTATGTCAATACTGGTAGCATCGAGAGAGATAGTTTCACCGTTCTCTTGAACAAGGCGAACAGGCATTCTCTCTCCAGCGTCTACCAAACTTAACCACTCCTGTTGAAACCACTTTGTGTGAGCGAGCCGCCAATCTTTGACTTGAGTTCTTTAGTAACCATGGCGCTTATTTCTTTGGCTAAAGTACGCTTGTCTGTTTTGTCGGTAACTCCACTAACATCTATTTTTAGATTGACCGTTACATTGGTCTCTTGGTTTACTCCGCCACCTGCTACAGGTGATGCTGTTTCACCCATACTTTGCTGCATTGGCTCAGTCTTACTCATGTCTCTAAGAGACTTAGTCAAATCAATTGTATTCGTTTTGGTCATAGCCATTGACTTAGTGAACTTGTCCATTTGTTGCTGCAAAGCCTGCATATTCTCTTTAGCGGTTTTACTGTACTCGCTAAAGTTTTTCATCGACTCTACAGTCTTAGGGTCTATATTGTCATCTACCATTCATCTTCCCCCATGATACCCACTAAGTCATACCCCAAATAAACTGCGTTTTCAGCAGCCTGCTCTTCACCTTGCATAGCCTGAGCCCAGTAAAGAAGTTGCTTGGCATCATCTATGTTCAAGTGTCTCACATCCTTTAGTGTCATATTGTAATGTGTCATCAATAAATATTCCATTGCTTGTTTCTGATAGCGAAGCCGGTCACTCACAGGTCTCCCGTTGATGAAGAACTTGATTTGTCCGACTTCGCTGGCCGAAAAACTAACCAGTCCATGACCTGACTTGGGTCTGGTAAAAGGCTAGTAAGTTTATTGCCATCTTCTGGAGACAGGCTCTCTATGTCAATTTCTATAGATTGCCCATCTGGATTTGTGTAACTGAGCCAGTGGCTAAAAGCATGTCGCCAGTAGTCCGAAAAGTCTAGGCTACCGTGAGTCATTAACGGTGCTACTTTTTGAATATGATAAAAATTCAAACGCCGCTTACTAACTTCTATTGGTTTGCCATTTATTGTTATTTTACTCTTGTTCTCCTGTGACATACTTACTCACTTCCTCGTCGGATAGTGCCTCTTCCGAGGGGCTATCCTCCAGTTTCAGGTGAGCGAATGGGTCATCACTGGCTCGCCCTGCTTCTGGGTCAAAGAGGTATTCTCCACCCTCTTCCTCTTCTTCTTCAATCGCTTTAGGTAAATTGAACACAGCAAATGGATTGAGTGAAATTCTCTCTCTCATCGGCATGTCAGTCCCTCAGCAATGGTAAATGGTATCTTCACTAATTACTTTAACATTCTGTGGTTTTAGTTTCAAAGTGGTAAACAATAGACCTTTGTCGTCAGGTACAGGTATCGCTAAGTCAGTGATGATATAATCGTCTATGATTATTCTAATACTAGGTATAGTGTCAGAACCGGCTGTAGTTGGCTTAGTGAAGTGCAACATGATTGTACCACCAGTAGTGTTAATTGCACCACCTCCTCTTTGCGTGTGCGTTCTTAGTTCATGATACAAAGCAGCATCTTGAAGTGCCAGTGTCACTTCCATCTCAAACTGCTCTCTTCCCTCTCTAATTATCGAGGCGTTACGAGTTCCGCCATACGGCACTTGTTTCAAACTCAGACCGTTAGCGTCTACGCTTTCTGCCACCGGATTACTTTGTATAGTGTGAAAGACCTCTACTCCAGTCTTGCCTCTAAGTTCAAATGCACTAACTAGCCCTAAGTTTTGGTCAAACGCCGTAACGCTTCCGTTGTAAAACATAAACGGCTTTTCTGAGCCTTTGGCTATACCTGACGCTTTCTTACCTCTTAGAGTATCAGCGGTGTTTTGGAACATTCTATGAGCAGTATATCTGTCACCTTTGTTAGCGCTTTCTAATCTACCTGTATCGGTAAAACAAGACAATGCATCGAATATTGCACGATATTTTAACTCGGCATCAATAGTGCTTGATATTTCATATTCAACTATTTTGCACCCTCTAAATATACGAGTAAGTTGTTTAGTGTCTCCCGCAGAGCCCGGAGCAATAGTTGTTTCATTGGTAGCATTAAATGACCCAGCGTCTCTTGTTCTAACACTATGCTCTAAACAGAAACTGGGTATAGTATCACTTGAGAATAGTAACCTATGAACATGGTTATCAATCTGGCGACTAGATTGTACATGCGGGCTACCGTCAGCATTATTATCACGGTAATGTCTTAATTCTAATATATCAGCGGTAGTGTGTTCAAATTGCCAATTGCCGTCTACATACAGTCTAAATTTACTACTGCCTAAACTTTCTATAGCACTTATTCTTCTGCACTCGTTACTTTCCGACCATTCAAAATGATGAGCGTCACTGCTTAGATTAGAACTAGATTCAGGCGGCCAATACTTATCGGTGTCTAATTCAGGAGTTTTGTAAGTAGTCATAGGAACTTTGGTAGTATCCTTGATGAGTAAATAATCACCCACTTCTGCATTAGTGGTTCCAAATTTAATATTAGATGCGTCGTCACTCAAGACATCAATGTAACCTTGACCGGGCGCTACAGACGCTACTATGGTTGGTAATGGACTAGTGTTATGTACACGCTCTCCGCATTTCTCTTTACTGACAACCTCTCTGCCTAAACTATAGAACAACCATTTGGGACTGTGTAAAGGCATCTCGATTGCACCACCCATGTGATGCACTTTTCCTGTCTGCTGGACTGCTACTTGTCTACCTAGACCTACGACATAATAACTGTGTAAATCTACTTTCGTATCAGGTAATGTCATGTAAGATGCCAAACCGACAAAGCCGTCAATCAGACTAACTTCTTTAGACAACTCTGCCGCTGTGTTCATGACAGAATTAATATCGCCTTGCACTGTCGGTAAACCAGTAGAATGAATCAAAATAGCGTCGCCAGTCCCACTACTGACAGATGCTTGGAACGGTGTCAAGGCAGGTACAATCTTAATCTTAGTAGAGTTACTATCGAGTGTGTGGTCTATTATAGTGTAGACTTTACTGTTCAAATCTGTATAGTAATAAGAAGAAAAGTTGTTTGTACCGACAGCAGAAGAATGAAATGTCATCTTTTGACCTATCAGCATGCCCAAAGGTATTTTCAAAATAGGTAAGGCTGGCTCAAATATACTCGTATCACCAGCGGCACTTGTACCAACAAACTGTATTTCTGTAAAATCTGGAGAAGAACTACTGGTGGTAGCAGTCCAAGTTCGAGGTACATTGTGTTCGATAAACAGACTAGTTTCTTGCCCCATAACGACTTCGGAGACATCTCCTTTGTAATGGGCACCGAAACCACTCACGGTATCATCTCCGCTAGTATTACAACTTCTACCTGAAATGTGTGTCTAAATAATTTCTTAGTACGGTCAGACAAATCAGTTCTAGTTTTCAAAACCATGCGGTCAAAGTTAGCCCCGTCACCTTTGCGACTAGTGTGTATGATTCGGCGCATTTCGTTTTCCATTTTTCTTAGCCTTGACCTACCCCTTGCAGTTCTCATGTCAATAGTTATGTTATAGCGGGTTGTAACAAAGTTGTAGAACAAATCTGGCACTCGCTCTTCTTCAGCAGTTTCGTAACAAAGAATAAAGTCGTGCCTTTGTAAATCTAGCCTTTTGCCTCTCTCTGGACCTTCGCTGGCAATGTCTATGATTACCGGCTTTACATTGTCAGTATTAGCCCTATTCCAACCAGTACCTGTACCTGAATCGTGATTAGCCTTTAGTAAATCAATGACCGTTTCCAAAGGCTCTTTGAATGTAGCAACCATTACGAGAACACCACCACTTCTTTGTAGCGGGTCAATATGTCTGCTGCTTCTTTGCGAAACAACTGAATCTTAGAACCTAAATCGACATTCTGAGAGCCCTCCGGTATCAAAACGCTACGGTCATCCGACATTAGTAAATCAGCCGCCACCATCTTAGTAGCGGCCTCTTCTACCGCTTTCTCTACATATCTTTCGCCATATATGTAAGATACCTTAACAGAGTTGTGTTCAAAGAAAGGATATGAATTGTTGAAGTAAACTATCCCCATCTCAGCGTCTAGCCACCAGTCACGCAATCTTGCTTGGTCACCACTAGAGGAGCCGCCTTGTAAATCGAGTTGAAGCAAGTGCTGAGTAATAGTTCCGCTAGATTGTGCTGTCCCTATTACATTTGCACAACCTGTAAATCTTTTAGAAACTTGATTTATTGTGAATGTAGCATCACCTCCACCGCCAGTAATAGTAATGACTTCAT
>Ga0208298_1000017_pt1 | contig 63217 bp, 66 predicted proteins | sample 14BtaG_FD_184088 | JGI IMG/M metagenome (GOLD analysis project Ga0208298, IMG submission 184088) | Marine viral communities from the Subarctic Pacific Ocean - 14B_ETSP_OMZ_AT15311_CsCl metaG (SPAdes) (version 2) | ecosystem: Environmental > Aquatic > Marine > Oceanic | place: Pacific Ocean... | reverse complement strand
TATGATATTTATAGTAATATCGTAATATTATGAAAATACATCTTTCTGAAAGTCAGGTTAAAAAATTAATTAGTGACTATAAAACAATTAATGAACAATCCGTTGGGTTTAATCCCATAACAAAAACGGAGACAGTTGATTTTAAATCAGTGTGGAATTCTGGTATGTATAAGATTACATCTAAACAGGTCCAAAACCTAAATAACCAAATGAAGGTTATTCAACAATTCTTAGACGCAAACCCTCAAACTAAATTAACTATTCAAGTTGAAGCGGGTGAGTCTAGAGTTACAAATTACGATAACGAGATGGGACGTAAAAAAGTACCACCAGGGTACCTTTCTACCAAGAGAGGTGAGTCATTGGTTGGTTATTTAAATAATTTCTTTAAAAAATTAGAAAATGCGGGGGTCTCATTTACATACCCATCAATTCCAAAACCTAAAACTATTGTAGGTTCCACACCTTACAGTAGAGATAAAGGAGACGATCCAAAGGATCCAAAATATACACAAGAACAATTTGTTAGATTAAAAATAACCGCATCAAGTCAGAGTGAATGTCTAATCGGTTTAAAGGTCTTAATAGGTTTCATAAATTCATCGGGTCACGTCTGTGATGAAGCGTTATTTGAATTGAAAATGAATGGAGTATCCTTAGGTATTGCAAATCTAAATAATGGTAAGTACGATGTAAATGGTTTTACAAAAGATTTAGTTTTATCTGATCCTATGATTGATGTTAAGAAAAAGATACAAGAACATAATAACAAAATGTACTCTAAGATGGTAGGTGCAGAACGTAGAAAATATGCTAAATGGAGAGAATCCAACCCTGGAACCTCTTATAAAGAGTATGTATTTGATGGTAAACGAATAGGGGATTTAACAGCTATAGGTGATGTACCCTCATATAAAACCTACGTGCAACAATTTTATAGAAAGAACAATCCACTTAAGGTAACTTACAACGATGAAACTATTTTTACTAGAGAAATGTTAAATAAAATGATCGAAGACCGTAAAGGGATGTCCCCTATCCCAAAGTATGAGATGAATACATATAAAAGGGCTATTGGTAAACCGTTCAAATTTGATAAGGATCAAAAAAATAAGTCCGTCAAGGCGTTACACCAAAAATTAACAACTCTACCTGGTAGGACTTCCGATAAGAAAAAAGGAGGTAAGCGAACACAAACATTTACCATAGACACCGCCAAAGCTAAAGAGATATTCGATCAGGGTAAAATAAAAGACAATAAAATAATTTTAAGTATGAAACCTTTAGTATCACGATCAGGACCATACTCACATTATTACGAAAATGGATCCCACAGTAATGTTCCCTTTGTTAGGATAACTAAAGACGGTGAGAGTAAACATAAGTATAGGGGATACCCATCAGTATCAGTCACTAGAGGTAGTTTGAAAGAGGTAACTCTATTGGAGACTGATTTATGTGGTAATCCAATTACTGCAAAGAACCAGTAGAATCTAACTCTTCAATCATTTGTTTTGTAATTAGATCATTTATTGCTTGATGTATTGAATCCATTTGAGTTTTTGTGTAAAACTTACCTTTAAATTTGTGGTATAGTACACCCTCAGACTTTTCTTTTTCCCATATCTCAAACAATTCTTTATTGGGGTCTTCCGAATACTCCACCTCAACAGTTTGACAGTGTGGTAGATTTTGAGTTTCAACACAAGAGGTAAAAGATACCCCTAAGACGATCATTAAAATTAACTTTTTCATAATATTTTATTTTTATTCTTATACAAAGATAAGAATATTTTTGAATATACCAACAAAATACTAATAAATTTTAAAAAATACTAGTAGTTATTTGTTTTTACCACCCTTAATACTCTTAATTAAGAATATAACGATCAGGAAAAAACTCCCACCTAATAATAAATTAAAGAGATATTCAAACATTCTTATTTAATTTAGTATAAACCCCCATCTAAGTGAATCCTCGACAGATCTGAAGGTGTGAGACTATCCCACCATTGTTCCTTCATATCTTTTAATATTAAACCTTCATTAGTGTCCCTACATGATTTTGATTTACATACATAAACAAGACCTGTTTGTTGATCATAGTACGAGTCAACCGAACTTAAATAAATCATGGTTAATACCTGTTTCATAATAAATATACATAAATTTTTATCTAATATCAAATTCACGTATACCTTCAGACCTTCTTGACTTCAGGGCGAACGTTTTAAACATCTCTCGTTTACCTTCTCCATCCATAATACCATCAAGTACTATTGTGGGTTTTGTTGCATCTGAGGTGATTAAAATGATCTTAGATAAACCAACTAATCTATAAAGGAATGGCTGGTACAGTTGTACATCTTTTATTCTAAAGTATTGTATCTCTTCCGTATTCACATTCAGTATTCCCCTTTTCTCAATAATAGAGTCTGAGGTATAGGTCCATGACCAAAAGTATAAATCAATAGCATAATATAACCACACAACTAAAGGAATTAAACCAAATTCTGGTGAGAAATATGTTACACCTATGGCTAATACAAACCAATGCATTCTTATCCACTGTGATGGTTTGTCTATTGACGACCCATTTGTATTTGTCTGAAAACTATTTGTGTTATTCATCATAATCCTAATTTTTGTAGTTCAACTACGGTGGTACTAAAGTCTTTGTGTAAGATACCTATACCACCGTTAGATATCCATTGTTCTATGTTTGATTCTCTATCATCAATCAGTATACAATCTTCACCCGCATATTTCTTTTTATTGTTTGAGTATTCTAATAGAAGTGGTACCCCCGGTAGCTCTCTATTAACCCAAGAGTTCTTACCTTTTCTCGATCCGTATCCGTTACGAGATGGGGAGGACAATAGTACGGGATAGTATTCTTCTATATACGACCATAACTTTTTACCGTCCTTCATCCACTCTAAATGGTACCAAAACTCTTGACCCTTTTCATTTATGGGGTTCCAAAATTCAGGTGTAGTGTGCCACTGACCCGATATATCTAAACCTGTGAGTTCAAAGTAACCCTTCTCGAAATCAACAAGGACTCCATCCATATCACAGAATATTTTGTATCTAAGGTTATTAAATAATGTCATTTTAAAAATTTGTTAAGTATATTCCTGTAGTAAAAACCGTAAGTAGTGTAACTCCCACACCAATTACGAACCCTTGTAGTTTTGGATTTAAATCTTCGAATTTTGGTATCATGATTTTTTTATTTTATTAATTAAACTTGTAATTTCATCTTCACTTATATATCCAACAACATCATCACTATGAAACTCGTCATAGAATTCCCTTGTGAACTCACCATCTTTAAAAATGGCAATCTCGTAAGAATCGTATTCAAGTGGGTCTGATAGGTTAACTCTCGGTGAGCAGTAGAAAAACTGACCACATACAATGGAGATATCTATATTGTCTTTAATGTTGGTTTTGGATTTGAATCCACCCGCTTGATGGGGTTCGAATTTAATTTCTTTAATTGTCATGATATATAATTTTTACCTTTATACTGACAAAGATAATAATTATTTTGTTATATACAACTAAATTCTAAAAATATTTTAATAATATACTAATTATTCTTCCATAAGGGGTTCCATGGAAATGTATTCTTTCACTTTCTCAATTGAGATAGTACCTGTGTATCGTTCTCTTTTTTGTTCACCTTTCTCTTCGATTATAACCTCTACAGGTACTCCATTCTTTTCACAATCGAATTTATCTTGTATTGTTACCTGTACATGTTCGTTATTAAAACGGTATATTGAAGTATACCCACCATATTTTGTAAAATACTTATTTAGTATTTCTTGTAACTCGTTTCTTGATTTTTCACATTCGGGATGTGATTCAAATTCTTCTTCCAATTTAGATGAGTAACCCTCGATATGGGTTTCCATATCTTTAAGTGATACTTGCTCTAATGGAATTTCCCACATTGGGTTCTCGTACTCATAGTTAAGATCTTTACTATCAACATATACATCAAATAAACTCTCACTATCGGTTATTTGTGTGATATTTTCTTTGGATATAAACAGAGCCAACCTCATTACTGGTATGTATATGTCATGACTATTACGATCTTCATCAATGTCTATATATTTCGTTATCTCATTCTCTTTAACTTCATTTGCAGACCTAACACCCTCTTCATTTAAATGAGCGTATTCATCCGCAAGATCATTAATAAGTTCATCAAAGTACGTAAAACTTATTTTCTTAATAAATTCATCACGATTACTTGCATAAGGGATATAATTTTTATCGTAGAACGCTTCGAGTATTGGTGTTAAAATTTCTTTTTGCTGATCTTCGTCAGTATCTGTTATGTCACTCCTAAGGTAATCCCCATGATCTGCATAATGACCTGAAGAAGACTTATACGCATCTAACGCATATTTTGTCGTTTCAACGTCATCACCTATCACACTAAGTGTAAATACTATTCTATTATTGTCTCGTTGGTCCGACGACACATCTAATACATTACCGTCGTTAATAAATGACCCCTCATTTAGTTTTTCAATAAGTTCGTCACCATTGTTATTAATTAGTATTTCCACTAACTTATTGTCGGTGTCCCCAATCTCTTTTTCAGTTAATGTGGCCACGTCCACATAACCTAAGAAATCCATTCTCTCCAATTCAGTACTGTCGACTGGTGTATCATCAAACAATGATGGGAAGAAGTATTTTGTAACTTCCCTATGTTTGTTAAAGAAATCTGAAGTAGAAATTCCCCTATCCGCGGGATTCATAAATTGTTTAGTTTCAAAATGGAATTGGAATTTCTGTGTTGGTTCGTCCCTTTTCACAATAACATATAGACTCCCTTTGTTATTATGTTGTGAGAAGTGGTTACTACGACCTTTATATTGGTCATTCGTCGAATATGGTCCCCAAGCAGTACACCATTGTGTACCGTGACCTAAGTAAGCGGCACCTTTCTCAGTTGTTGGGGTGTATATGATCCATTTCTCACCACTCATCAATAGTTTATGATCAGAATCAGTTAAAGTATTAACCACATCAAAGTAATTACGGTCCCCATCCTTAACATAGTATTTCTCCACGAGGGCATATAGGTCACCTAATTCTTTTACTTTGTTCACATCAACAGGTACTTGGTGTTTGTAGACTAACGTAAGATATTCTTTTGCCTTTGGGTAATCCTCTGGTTTAAGTTTATTCGATTTAAACATTTTAATAAGTAACTTAGCGTACTTACCAATCTTTAGTATTTCGTAGTCTTCTGGTATTTGTTTAAGTTTTGTTTTGGGATCTAAACTTATTATGTTAAGAAACACATTCCATTCTATATCTGAATAGTATTTTTTATATATTTCTTTTGGTCTCGCCTCAAGAATAAGTTCGTAAATTGTTTCTATTAATTTCATCCCTCTAATTTATAATCATACTCAACCTCACCCAATCTATCGTTAATCATGTCGTTAACAACCTCGTTACTGGCATCACCTTGATATCTATCATCAGGACTAAACTTAGGTGAGTCGTAAGTGTTTTTATAAAACATTTCCTCGAAATAACATTTAGGGTCGTAACCACAATCTTCGTCCATTTTATCTATCACATCCACATCATCCACATCGAGACCTAACATATCCATCATTGTTGAGAATTCTATTTTAAGTGTAACCCCTTCATAGTCAAAACTTTTAATATTCCCATATTCCACCAAACATTCTCTTAGTAGTTCTTTTAGGTAATAAACATAATCGTCAGCCTGTGCACTACCCAAACTATCCCTTAAAACATTTTTTATGTGGTCTTCAGTATCGTATTGTTCAATTAGGTCCTGTAAAGACTCTCCCTCATGGTCCTCTATTTCCTTACCTTCTCTCTTAATTAGTTTATTGATAATACCTTTAATTGTCTCTTCATTTTCGGGACTTAAATAATAATCCAAAACTGATTCCCAATCCCCGTCGTAATAGTAGTTTTCATAAATATCGAAAGTATCACCATCTAATATGGTCTCAAAAAGTCCGATGTCAACTTTTCTATTATCTTTAGTTGTGTAACTACGTATGTTGTAGTCACCACCAACATAGTCACCAATATCTTCAGGACTTATATGTATCTCAAAATCAAACGCACCACTACTTGCACCCAAAACAAACCTAACTCTGTTTTTAAAAAAATCAGGATTACGTTTTAATATTGCTTGAACTTTATTACTGCTCAGTTCCTCATAAAGAGAAGATAACTTCATAATGATAAATAGTTTGATTTTAAATAAGAAACCCCACTGTGTGGGGTTTATATTACTTATTTATTTTGAATACTGTTGGTGATTCCGATCCGTCGTCTTTAAAGACAAAATAATTACCTTTATCATCCTTACCCAATCTAAGTGGGACACCATCTTCGTCACTTTCCATACTCTCAGGTTCGTCACCCATTTCCTCAGGACCTTCTTGACCCATTTGCATTATCTCAGGATCTGTGGAACCCTTCCACTCTTCTTGTTCGTTAATTACGTCTTGAACTAACTTCTCAAGATCCTCTTGTTTTAATTTAATGACTTTTGACATAATAATAGTTTACTAATAAATATCTAAATCTTTTAAAAAGGGAAGTAATAAATCCTTTTTACTTATTTTGGGGTTATGATCTACGTTCCATTCTATTTTAAGATCAGGATCGTTATAAATTATACCACACTCACTCTCCTTATTGTATTGATTATCAACTTTGTATTGGAATACCGCCGATGATTGTGTTGAGAATCCATGTGCACATCCTTTAGGTACAAATACAGATTTAACATCGTGTTCGTCCAACTCAACTGTAACCACCTCACCATAAGTGTCAGATGTTTTTCTAATATCCACAATTACATCTGTGACTTTACCATGGATACATCTTACTAATTTAGATTGTTCAAATGGGGGTTTTTGGAAATGTAGACCCCTTATAGTGTTTCTTTTTGAGAAGGACTCGTTTTCTTGGACTATTTGAAAGTCTAACCCTGTTTGGTTGTTAAAATCATCCACATTAAAAGGTACAGAGAAGTGTCCTCTTTCATCGAAATACTTATCGTACTCAATTATATAACAATCTTTTATTTTGGTCTTAGAAACCCTCATTCAACTTATTTTGAATAGACCCATTTAACTCTGTATAGTATATTTTTATTAGTTCGGAGTCCTCACCCATTTTGGTAAAGTGACTAAGAAAAAGATTTACATAATTTGCGGCTCCTTTGATTTGTTCCTTAGTGTGACAACTATCAATAACCTTCAATGCCTTTTTATATGTTTTACTTAGACTCATAAACTTTCCTCTATAGTGTGAATATAAAGTGGGGTATTTTCACCCACATAAGCGTTAAGTACATTAAAGTCTAAGTGTTCAATCGCGTCTTCATGTGATAAACCTTCCTCTAAAAGTACCTCCACCATTTTAGAAATGTCATAGATTAGTTTACCACTGAGTGGTTCTAAACCAATAATTGCATCATCAAACCCATCGGCCTGAAGAACTTCAAGTTCTGGAAATTGGTCATGTATTTTTTCAATATTACTCATATAAATAATATACGAATAATATTTTAATAAATCAAATACTAAAGGTGTTTGTCCTTTATTAGTTGAACAAAACTGTTAGTTAGGTTCTCAATACTTGTTTTATCTTCCGTAGAGGATTTATCAATAATTGGTCTAATCTGATTTTTATCGTTATAAAGAGTATTTTTATTTACTTCTGACATAATAATTTAAGTTTTAATTTATTCTTTACCTGTATCACCGCATCCACCCATTGAATATACACCTCCATAACACATTGGTTGTTGAGAACAACAATCTATGAATCCACCACCTTCATCACATTCACCCATAGCATAAATACATGCACTATTGCAACTACAATTGGTCCATTCTTGGTTTTTATAATAACACAAACACCCAATCTGTTCTTTATTGTGATGAATAACACTTTGTGTAGGGGTTTCAGAACTATCTGTTCTGAAATAGTAATCTACCTCTTCGACATCTATACTATATGCAACTTCATGGACGTACCTATAACCCATAGAAACTATCGTTTCGGGAATAAGGTTCCCCCCACTTAATTCTCTTGTTATTACTTTACACCCAACCAATAAATTATCCGCAATCATGAATCTATACAACTCATCGTTTGGTCCTGATGATAGGATTTGACTTCTACCTAAAAAGGTATATGTTTTACCCCCACTTAAGGTTATAATGTGTTCAAAAAATCCCGACTCTTCGGAAATAATACTATCAGTACTAACTGAAGTATCGGTGAGTTCACTTACGTAAGATATAATCTTGGTATTAGATATATTGACATCCAAATCTTGAGTCATAACCTTCATTACAAAAGAACTATATTCACTATTTGGAAATATCTCAAGAGAATACTCCGTAGTCCCTGTACCACTGATAGTAACTAAATCGGTTGTATACTTGGGTTCGGTATCCTCATCACCATTACCGTTTGCATCATATACATCTTTCTCTAATAGAAACATAACTTGAGCACTACCCTCACAAGAAGCGTCGAACGTTATTCGACCACCTTCAGGAAACGTAATGTTTGATAATTCTGTATTGGTATTTGCAAAACCACCCCATTCGTTAGATGTACTTGGATTATTATATGTTGGGTGAGAACCTTCTTCTTTAGTATAAGACATACCTCCAAATGGTCCATCAAATACAGGTGAATATATTACATTACTACTATTTAAATCATTTATATTCGAAACAAAATTAGCGTGGGATTCGTCATCAGGTCCTAATCCCGATAATATCACACTTGAGAGGTTATCACCTACTTTAAGATCTTTTAGTTTAACTAATGAACCATCACTTTTTTTAACATTATCGTTTTCAGATCCAGTATAAAGTTTCGAAACTGCCGTTGACCCTGTTTTTTGTAAGTACTTAGGTCTCTCCCATGGAGATAGTTCATTTGTTGTACCATCGTAATCCACAGCATCTGTTATTGGTAACCTATTAGAATGACAGAATACGTCGAACGGATTTAAAACTGACAGGTCACTTCCGTATAGTATTGTAATATGTCTGTACGTTTTTAATTTACCGTCAATTAAATCGTTAGTGTTACAAATATATTCCTGAAGTAATTCATTACTATTTAATCCGTTTTTAAGTGTGTTTAATTCCTCAATACCATTAATTCTATATACTTTAGGGTAATTTTTATAGTTGGTCGTAGGATACCTTTCCTTAATAATAAAGTTAGGGTGGTTACCATTGTCTGTTATCGTCGTACCTATGGTATCTACACTAATCTCATTCCCATCATTAAAAAATACATTAGGTAATGAGTTGGGATTACTATCAGATATTAATTTTAGAAACCCAAAATTATCTTTACAGTACGATTCATCAACTAACGCATTGTCGTCATATGCAATTCTTAAGATTAGTTTATCATCCGCATCATCGATCAATGGTAAAGATCCATCTTGATTTTGAGTGATAAAACTAACATTGTGAGTTTCACCATATACATTAGATAACATATGACTAATCTTTTGATAAGAAGAATTACCGTCATGTTGTTTGTCTAACCCATCTTGTACGAAGGTAGGACCTAAAGCATCTATAATGACAATACTTGTTATGTTATTATCTAAAAGAAACTGATCAAATACAGATTTATTAAAGTAATCTTCGGCTCTTACAAATGAAGGTAAAACAGAAGTGTTACTTTCTAAGTGTTTAAAATTACCGTTATTATCTTTAAGGTAGTCATTACCTACTAGAACTGCTCTCATATTAATGTGTTTTTAACTTTTGTTTTAAAGTGTCCTTGGTCTACTTTACTCCACTTACCTTTTGGACACTCATCCCCTTTATTAGTAAATATCTTACCATGTATAAAACAACCACAAACACCACAACTACAAAAATTATCCTCAACACTACCCTTAAGAAATTCACATCCTTTACAAATGTTTAATCTTTTTAGTGCCAAGTCTTTTTGTTCTTTAGTTGGACTAATTTTTATTCTATACGCCTCAAGTATTTTATTGAAATCTATTTTCATAACAATAAATATCTGTTTAAAATTTTAATGGATGACTTTAGGCGTGGGTTTAGGTTTCCCACATGCACCGCACGTCTCTCTGTAACCAGCATTTAATGCTCCACAACCACAGTTCCAAGTGGAATCAACATAACTATTAATCATCTTACAATATTAAATGATTTAATAGTATCACATAGAGTACATATTATTGTATCTATTCTACCTCTTACACAAGAATCTTGCTCCCAAAGTTCTACATGATTTTTATCAGTATCACAATTACACTTACCAACCTCAGTACATTCAATAGAATTCCACTTTTTAAGTTTTGGATCCATTAACCATTCTTTCCTTAATAAACTTACCATACTTTTAATTTTATTATTAATATAAGGATATTTTTACAATATGTCAACTAAAAGAAAAAGGGACCCAATTTACATTGAACCCCTTAATAGATTTGAATATAACCAAAACTAATATTACTTTTTGTTTATAGTTTTCTTTATAATATCTTTTATTTCTTCTTCATTTAATCTCATATCCGCAGTATCAACATCCTGTCTTGTCATCTGAGCCCTTTTAGCCGCCAATTGGAATTGTTTCTTACCACTCATTTCTTTCTTGAAGTTATCTAAAATTTCTTTTAGTCCTTGAACTATGTTAACATCTGTTAGTGGGTGATTATCTCCTGTGTCTCCACCTACGATCTTACCGTCTTGTTCTTTTTCAACCTTACCGTCAAAATCCTTTTCTTCACTCAATTCAACATCAACAAAAAGATTTATTGATACATCCTCATCCTTAAATATTTTTCTTGCTACTCTATCAGTAGGTAATTTCTTTGCGTATTCAACGGTATAGACTAATTCCCATCTATAACCAGATGTCATTTCACCTTCACCTTGAGCAATACCTTTTATTTCTAAATCAGATGATACCATTACTGAAAAATCTTCTTCATTTGGGAAGTCACCTCTGTCTAATTTGAATACAGGTGTTTTACCGTATCCACCCCCTTGTTGAGTAAAACGTGTTTTAGACCAATTAGAATATCCTGAATTGTATTGTCTTCTTAAACTATTAGATTTTTTTGGATTATAATCATCACTTTCAAAATACTCAGGTGTTCTACCCCTCATAACCGTTTTCTTTGTGGTTTTTTGGAACTCTTCCTGTGTTTTATATAAATTTATATTGTGTGATTGGAATGTAATCTCCTTATCATTTACTTCACTGTATTTATTTCGATGTTTTGGGTTAAGGATAACTATTTCAGGTAAACTTATTCTCTTTAATGTATTTACGAAATCTTCGTCATCAACTAACTCGTTTTTTAGTACGGAATTAAATGCTCTATTTATCTTCTCTCTCGTATAGGTAGTCCTACTTCCAGATGCGTCAGGTACTTGATCTGCATTGTCAAAACTAACTTCATCTCCATCATCACCAGGGATAGGTTTTACCCCATCTATGTCTCTACCTCTCGGTTTATATGCTGGACAGTTTTCCTCTTTTAGTTTTACTTTACCAAACTTCTCTTTTAGTTTACCTACTAAATCAGGATGTTTCTCTGTCAATTCATCCCACTCACAAGTAAATATAATTGGTGTAACCTCCCCATTATCATATCGGTACCAACCAACATGTTCTATTGGTTTACCCTCATTATCCGTTTCAAACATTGCCGTCCAAGGTGCAATCACTTCTTTCTGATCCACACTTGATACTGTTTGTTCACTCCTATTGTCGTCAACAATAACATCACCGGCCTGTATTTGACTTACCTTAACGGTATTCTTATTTTCCCCATCAACCTTTATAACTGATTGAGATGTACTATATGTCATCTCCTCACCATTATCTAAAGTTAAAACAATTTTTTTAGATTTTTTTGTGGGTTTACCTGGTTCAACTTCTTTCTTTGGTAGTTGATCTGGTCTTAATGGCATTTCATCTAACTCCTTAGATTCGTCGAAACCTTTATACCCAGGTCGTCTTATGGTGGTTAGATTCTCACCAATAAGAGTTAAAATATCTTTTTTGTTTAATTCTTCCATTAGATTGTTTTTATATATAAATACTTTATTTATTAGTTTAAACCTTATAAACTAAAACTTTCCCCACATCCGCAGGTTCTTGATGCGTTTGGATTGATCCATTCAAACCCTTTACCGTTTAAACCTCCTTGGAAATCTAATACCGTTCCCGCTAAATAAAGTAGTGAAGGTTTATTAATAACCACCTTGATTGCATCCACTTCAAATACACTGTCCCCCTCATTTATCTTATCATCGAAGTCCATTTCATACTGTAAACCACTACAACCACCACCACTTACACCAACCCTAAGGTTGTGAGTGTCAGGAGTTATACCACCTTCCATCATTAAACCAACTATTTTTTCTATTGCTATTTCTGTTACGTCTACCATACTATAAAATATACGAAAAATAAAAATCTATATCAAATCGTACTTCTCTTTAACCCACTTCACTTTGTCAAAGTTACTCATACGTTTGTTGAGTGTGTCTATTGCACTTTTAAAATCAGAAGGTGTTGGTGAATTTGCCTTACCATAACACATGGTTTTCTTACCTTTTCTATATTGAACATCCACCCATCTTTTCCCCTTCCTTAAAGAGATAAATATTGATGCAATCCCATGTGCGAACTGATTACCCATACAATTTTTCATTATATGTCCCTCAACTTTAAACTCCTCTTCTTTAGATAAGACTTTGGGTTGGTATATTACATCACCTACCTTGATAGGTTGTTCAACATATTTAACGAAATCTTCGGGGAAAAGATATCTAACTCTATATCCTTTCTGTAGGTATTTTCTTAGAGATTCCCATTTCTCAAATAGTGCGTCCAATTCCGAATCTTTTGTTGCGGTGAATTTTAATTCGATACCCCTTTTTTCAATCTTGTTTCTTAATTCAAATAAACGATACAAGGACATTATTAATGTCCCATCTGATGTTAAGTCTGTATTTAATCTTAAACCTTCTTCTTCCCACCTTCTAATTAACTTAACCATGTTTCTCTTTTCGGTCTCATTTTTTAGTGGGTGGACCTTTCTATTGGGTGGTGATTTATAACAATGTAAATGCCAATCAATTTTATTCATATAATCGATATAGTTATCACCGAATAACTTACTAAAATAATTAAGTGATTTAATTATTATCGGCATCCCTTCATCATTGTTATTTATCGAACCTATAAATTGTCTATTTTTTATTCCATACTGTTCTAAAACAGCGGGTACAAATTTACGGTCATTGTTTTTCAGGTATTTTTGTTTTGGGTAATCCTCTTGAATGTCAATATAAATTAGATCATGACCTTTAATATTTTTTTTATCTAAATGAAAATCAACAATTAGATCGTACAAAGGATCTATCTCAACTTTATGATATCCTTTTTTTGAAAGATACTCATCTTTTATTCTTGGTTGGATAATTTCTCTTATTAGGTTCCACGCTTCCTCTGTTTTTTTTCTGTACTTAACACCCCAAGTAGAACCTTTCTTAGACCCACCAAAGAACCCCACACTAGTGATATCCTCTAATTGTGAGAACTTATTTTTATGGTCTCTACCATTTGATGATTTGTTACCACCTAAGAATCCTTTGTTTGTGGTTTGAGTGAAGACACGAAAGTCTGAACTCTTTAGATCTATCGATAATCTGTGTTCTGTTTCGACACGTCTCTTTAATTCGAACTCATTCTGATTACTCTCGTCGAACCTCATATATGTGAATAGGTATGAAAGTTCAAGTATTAAAGTATCGTCATAATGATATATGTCAATAGAACATTTCTCCCGACATTTACCTTTATCTGTTTTCTTGTTTTGTTTGTAATTGAATACCTTCTCCACACCTAAAATTTAAGTGAAAAAAAAGTGATTCTGTAGTGTTAATTGTAATTACTTATCTTTAATTATAAGTGATTGTTCTGTGATTGATTGATCAATTATTAATTTATATAATGACTCAATTAAATCTATCGACATGTCATCTTTTAACGTATTGTCTTTTAGTTTGTTAATGATTTCATTTTTACGTGATTCACACATTTCAGAAGAATTATATTCTTTCTTTAAGGTTCCGATTCGATTAGTCAATTGAAATCTTCTTCGTAAAACTTCGTAGAGTTCTTTATCGACCTGATCCACTCGTCTCCTTATTGAGTCCAACCTGAATTTGTAACTACTTTGGTCCATACTTGTTCCTTACTTTTTCTGAGATAGGTACCGAATCCCCATTTTCGTCGACTCTAACAAACCTAATGTTAGTTTGTAGTATAACTGTTTGACTACCTGAATATACGTTATGTGCTCTTGCCTCTAAGTAAAATGTGATTGAAGTGTTACCAACGTGAACAACATCTCCATAAATTTTAATCAGTTGTCCCTCTTTAGCGGGTTTCTTAAATAGACATTTATCGATCATGACAGTAACCATTCTTGGTGTGTCACATATTTCCATGGCGTAGGCGGCACCTGCAGCATCTAACCATGCTAATAGTTTACCTCCAAATAGGTTTGCATGAAATCCTAAATCAGATTTCTTTATTGGGTGTGTTGTTATTAATTGCATTAGTTACTAAGGGGCGCTTTAATTGTGGGGTGAGAATGATAGTGTAATATTTCATAATCAAATTCACCGTTCAGTATATCTGAACTTTTTAATTTTAGTTTTGGTAAAAATTTGTGTGGTTCTCTTTTTAGTTGTTCTTCCGCTTGGAGTATGTGGTTCTTATATAGATGTACATCACCTAAATTACCTATTAACTCACCAGGTATCATACCGACTTCGTCAGCCAATAATGACAGTAACATACCGTAAGATGCGATATTGAATGGTAAACCTAAAAATGTATCCACACTTCTTTGACTCCACATTAGTGAGAGTGATCGTTTAGGTATCCCCATTGAATCTAAATGTTCGTGATAGTAATCTGAGGATTTGGATATGCTACCCTTATTCATATAATCTATCCTTTCATCCAACCCTAATTCCCTCGTATACACTTGGAATCCATAATGACATGGTGGTAACACCGTTTTCTCTAACTCTCCAACATTCCAAGCACTTACCATAAGTCTACGAGAATCAGGATTTGTTTTTAGTTCTTCTATGAGGTTCGCAATTTGGTCAACAAAAACAGGATCTACATTATCATTATAACTAAACCACCCTCTCCATTGTTTACCATAGATCGGACCCAACTCTCCCCACTGTTCTCTAAACTCCTCATCGTCTTTAAAATCCTCCATAAATTCATTCATGGTGAGTGGTTCTATGGTATCATCATCTTTAAAGTTATAATTATAAATGTTTAGGTAATTCTTATATGCGTCACCATTCCAAATATTACAACCATTGTCTACTAAGTATTTGATGTTAGTGTCTCCCTTTAAGAACCATTTTAATTCCGTCATAACAGATTTTATCGCCATTTTCTTAGTGGTTAGTAATGGAAACCCGTCACTCATATCATGACGTATTTGTCTACCGAATAAAGATAATGTTCCTGTACCTGTACGATCTTTTTTCTCAGTACCGTGATGTAAAACGTTTTCTAATATACCGAGATACTGTATGTCTAATTTATTCATAACTAATTATTTTATAAAATTATATGTTTTCCAACCCAACCTATAATACAGAATAGATGCTCGTCTATTCCAATCATCGGTCACACCATACATGGATTTTATTCCTCTGCTACTCTCCTCTTTAAAGAACAAGTAACACATAGAATATCCCGAATTATTAGGTCTATCATCTTTATTCAAACTCACAAAACATCCACCCAAATAAGTCTCATCATCTGCTAGTTCTTGATCAATATCAATCCAATTATATGTAAAATTAGGGTTACCCCAATTCCACCCTATACACCTATCTTTATAGTAAAATAAATAAGTGTACGATTTTGATTCAAACCTTTTAATGACTGTTTCCACTGTCGGTGCATCTCCCCAATCAGGAATTTGTTTTATAATTAGGTTAGAGACTTCCCTAATATCATCAATATATGTTTTGTAGTTATTTACATCAACGTATTGAAGAGAATAATATGGTGAAGGGTTATGTGTCGTTAGATCCCCATCAACCATTCTATACTGTACTATTTTATTTACGTCTACCATTAAAGGTTACTGTCCAACTATTTCTGATTTTTAGATTTGAATCTATTTGATTCACTTGTCTTGGTATGTTTTGTTTTTCTACCTTTTACTCGCTTTCGCCACATCTTAAATGAAGAGTCTGTCATATGGGTTCTCATTATCTTACGAACCTCATTCTCTTTAATACCGAATTGAAACTCTATGGCTTCAAAGGGAGTTCTATCTTCCCACGCCATTTCTATAATTCTATCTAAATCTTCTATCTTCACTTTAAATCTTTTCTAATATCATTCTTTACTACTCGTAAATATTTTGCTCGTTTCTTTGCATCTACAAATGGTACGGACCAAAATTGTTTTGTCTTCAACCAACGAGATATGTTCCACCCAAACACAAATGTGTAAACCCCCATTACTAATCTCAACTTAACTGAATTAAGATACAAAGTAACAACAGGTAACATCGGTGCCCCATGTGTAATATATGTTCTAACTTTCTTATCACTAAGAAATGGTTTTGGATATGCATACTTACCAAACAATGGTACAAACTTATATGCAAATCCTGGTGTAAGAACTTCGTCGAAAAATGTCTCAGTTTTAGGGGTAAGTCTAAACCACCAAACAGGAGATACGAAATAGATGTGGGTTGACCATTCAACTAATTTTTTATATCCCTTAATTAATTCTGTTCTATCACGATGCAACTTATCATCATATAAGTCTATAACCTCAAATTCTTCTTTATATCTAGTTAACTCTCTTACGATAGTTTTAAAGATACCATTGTAACAAAATGATTTTTTATCTGGATGTCCTATTACTACTAAATGTTTTTTCATTTCCAAAATACTTGTATACATATTAATGCGCAACACAAAAACAAACTAACTATTGTTTTAGTATTAAGTCCTTCATTGAAATGGTGATTCACTAATACCGCATATAAAACCATACCAATACCAAACCCTATAAACCTAGCGGGCCACAATAAACCTCCTGTACCTGACACAGCATACTTAGTACCCAACACATAAAATATTGATAGTAGGGACCCACTAATGATAATTATCCACTCGTTTTTTTGAAACCACTTCCATATGAATTGACCATTCAATTGATAGAATGTTAGGAAATGTGCTATGGTGAAAAGGAAAACACCTATTAATAGATCGTTATACTTCATAATTAATAAAATATACGTAAATTAAATTGGATTATCAACTAATTATAGAAATGAACGTAAAGATTAATGATCAAGTATTTGACGCGGAATACATGACATCACCTGAGGAAATCAAACAAGGTATGATGGGACGTAAGTCCTTAGACGGTTGTATGGTTTTCAATATGGGTAAAGGTCATCATCGTTTTTGGATGAGAAGATGTTTAATACCTTTAGATATTATGTTTGTAAACAATAAAAGAATCAGTGGTATACATCATAATTGTCAACCATGTGATATCAATTGTGAACAAAGATATTCGGGAATAGGTGATCACGTTATCGAATTCCCATCAGGAACCTGTAAAGATAATTTTAAGGTGGGTGATAGGGTTAATCTTCACTTTGAACCAATGGGTTAAATTCATAAGGAACTTTCGGTTTACGTTTTTCAAATACCCAAAAATATGAATGATATTTTCTAGCGTGGTGTTGTTTCTTCCACTTGGTTCCATTGAACGCATTAACCCTCACATTGGAAGTTAATACAAACATATCTCTTGGGTAGAAACCTAAAGAATATGCCATGTTCATTACCATGACGTGACTAAAGTGTTGTTTTCCACCAGAAACCGTATCCTGACATTTCATTACTACAAACCCATCTTTCTTAGTAAGTCTGTATAATTCTTTTAGTGTGTTGTAGTAGTTTTCTTTTAGATCGTTATATGTCCCATAACCCTCAAATCTTTTTGCAATTATAGAACTATTAGGACCATTTTTCTTATAACCCTTTCCACTTCCCACAATGATGAATGGTGGGTCGTACATGATTGCCCTCATTGATTCATCCTCAAATGGGAGATTCTCAGAATCAGACTGAATTACGTGTTCATAATGTGGGATCAAATCCGTTTTATGTGTTGGGTCCGGTAGTCCCTTCCAAAAATTACCTTTAGAATACGTACAATCCAAATCAAACTTATCAATACCATACAAGTGCATAATATTGGTTATGGTTTCGAAATTAGAGTTATATACACTCTTTACCATTTTAAAATCTTTTTGTACTTCTTCCATTCTATTTGAGTTTGATTATAGTAAAATATACATAAAATAAATTAGAAAAGAAACCCCCCTACAGAAATAAAATAAAACTTTTATTCGGTATTAACTATTGATTATTGACTTTAAAATATTTATACTTTACAAAAGTACCGTTACTTTTTAATAAACCTAATAATTATTATAAAACACTTTATACTATGGGATGTGGATGTAAAAAAAAGAAAAAACAAGAAACAACTAATCAGACTACAACTAAAACTATTCAACAGGAACCAAACAGTCCTATTATAGTTAAGGTTGAAGAGGCTAAGAAAAATTCGTAACTCACAGACGTGAAGTTATAAATCCACTAAATGCCACAGTATTAACCTACCGTGGTATTTTTTTGATATAAATTATATATATAGAAATATATACAAGTATGAGTAAAGCAAAGACAAAGTTAACTACAGTTAACGTTATAGAAAACACTTACAAACAATTCAGAATCAAAACAATAGAGACTGACGGACTTAACTTTCAAAAATTAGTAAATCGTTCTTTAGATTTATATAACACTAATGAAGAGTTTAGAAGTTTGATTGATAGTCATAATGTATTAGCCGTTAGTGGTTCAAGATTTTAAATGAATATGAGTAAGAAAAAGATTTTACTTTTATCTGATGACATGAGAATGACATCAGGTGTGGCGACCATGTCAAAAGAAATGGTTATAGGTAGTGTGGACAAATTTGATTGGGTTCAGTTGGGTGCCGCTATAAAACACCCTGAGTTTGGTAAAATTGTGGATCTTAATTCCGATGTACGAAATAAAACGGGAGTAAAAGACGCAAATGTAAAAATATATCCATCAAATGGTTATGGTAATATTGAGAGGTTACGAGAATTAATTTCAATTGAGAAACCTGATGCAATTTTACATTTTACTGATCCACACTATTGGCAATGGTTATACGACAGTGAACATGAAATAAGACAACAGATACCCATTTTCTTTTACCATATATGGGATGACTTACCAGATCCTTATTATAATAGAGATTATTACGAATCTTGTGATTGGTTAGGTTGTATTTCAAAACAAACCTATGGTATAGTTAATAGGGTTGGTATGTCAAATAGGGAGGTCACTCATAAACCGTTGAAGAAGTGGCAAGTCAGTTATGTACCTCACGGTATAAATCCTGAAACTTTTAAACCTGTAGAGGTTGATGATGAAATGAGGAAATTTATACACGGTGACAAAGACTATGACTTTATTTTGTTCTTTAATAATAGAAATATTAAACGTAAACAACCATCCGATGTAATATACACATACAAAACATTTTGTGACACACTTACCGAAGAAGAATCAAGTAAATGTTTACTTCTAATGCATACGAGGTCTATAGATAAAAACGGAACTGACTTAGTTGCAGTTGTTAATGAGTTATGTCCTAAGTATGATGTAAAATTTACTAATGATAAGTTTGATCAGGATAAGTTAAATAGAATTTATAATACAGTTGATTGTACTATTAACATTGCAAACAATGAAGGTTTTGGTTTGACCACTGCCGAATCTGTAATGTGTGGTACTCCAATAATAGTAAATGTCACTGGTGGATTACAGGACCAGTGTGGATTTGAATTGGATGGTAAGTTAATAACGGCCGATGACTACATAGAGATAGGTACACTCCATGACCCTAAGAAGTGGGAAGGTAAGGTTACTCATGGTGAGTGGGTAAGTCCTGTATGGCCAGCATCAACAACACTAAATGGGTCAGTTAATACTCCTTATATTTTTGATGACCGCATCAATCATTATGATGTTGTTTCTTCTATAAGAGAAATGTACAATTTAGGTAGAGAGGAAAGAAAGAGACGAGGACTCATAGGGAGAAAATATATGGTAAAAAACTTCTCAACTAAGACTATGTGTAATTCATTAGTTAAAGGTATTGAGAAGTCACTATCCAAATTCACCCCTAAGAAAAAATTTGAATTATTTAAAATAACATAATTAAAAACTATAATATGAACGAAAAATTAATAGAGATGCTAAGAACAAGTGCATTGGCAGAGAAATCAAAGGCACTTTTAACTTTAGATCTTTTAGGGACTAAAGGGTCAGGTATTGGGGATCACTCAACAGGTGACTTCTATAAAAACGCTGAAGAAGCGTTATCAATGCTGGTAGATGCTGACGATAAATTAGAAACATTAGACAAGTATTTTCCAAAGGATTAGATTTAACACAATATGATTAAACAGAAACTATTATTTAGAGGACCAATTAAGACTTTAAGTGGTTATGGTTCTCACTCAAGAGATTTGTTGAAGTCCTTATATGATATGGACTCATTTGACATATACATTGACAGTTGTAACTGGGGTAAGACTCCCATGACCGCTTTAGAACCCGAGGTGAATTTATTTCATACTTGGATAGAGGAGAACATTGTAAGTAGTTTAGATTTCATACCTGACGTGTATATTCAAGTGACTGTACCTAACGAATTTCAACGGAAGGGTAAGTATAATATTGGTGTCACAGCGGGTATAGAAACCACCGCAGCACCTAAGGAATGGATAGATGGAATAAATAGGATGGATAAGGTTATAACCACATCCACCTTCTCTAGAGATGTTTTACTACAAACCGTCTATAATGAAACAGATAAAGTAACAGGTAAGTTAATCTCTCAACATAAAATAAATGTAGATTTAGAAGTTCTTCATGAAGGTGTGGATACTTCAATATACTATGAGAAAGAATCGGACTTAGAGTTAGATTTAGAAGATGATTTTAATTACTTATTTGTTGGTCATTGGTTAAAGGGTGACATTGGACAAGACAGGAAAGACGTGGGTATGTTAATTAAGTGTTTCTGTGATTCGTTTAATGGTGTTGAGGATTCCCCTGGATTAATTTTAAAGACATCCAGTGCTAACTTCTCTATTAAACAAAGGGAAGTGATGAGAAAGAAAATACAAAGGATTACATCGTCTTATAATAGTCCACCCAAAATTTACTTATTGTTTGGACAACTCACCGATAATGAGATGAACGACTTATACAACCACCCTAAGGTAAAATCAATGGTAACTCTAACAAAGGGTGAAGGATTTGGGAGACCTCTATTAGAATTTTCTATGACGGGTAAACCGATAATTGCATCTAATTGGTCGGGTCACAAAGATTTCCTACCAATGGATAAAGCAATAATGTTAGGTGGTAAGTTGACCAACGTACATGAGAGTGCCTCAGATGATTTCATACTTAAAGAATCTAAATGGTTTACGTGTAATTACGGTGAAGTTATTGAGGTGTTTAAAATTGTGAAAGACAAGTATGAAGAGTTCTTAGAAAAGTCTAAACTTCTTAAAGAAGAGAATGAAAATAACTTCTCTTTAGAATCAACGACAGTCAAGTTTAAAGATATTTTAAAATCAGTAATAATAAACGCAGTTAAACCAAAGAAAACTAAATTGGTTTTACCTGAATTAAAAAAAATTGAAAAGGAATGAAGATATTAGTAACAGGTGGTGCAGGGTTTATCGGTACTAACCTTATAAAACGATTATTAAAAGAAGGACACGATGTTCACTCAATAGATAATTACGATAGTGGTTTAATTGAGAATGAAGTTGATGGATGTAACTATCATACAGGTGATATACAGTTAATTGATCTTATGGATAAAGATTTTGATATTATATATCATTTAGCCGCACTGTCAAGAATACAACCCTCTTTTGAAAATCCATTACTAACTTACGATACTAATGTAACCGGTACTCAAATGGTTTGTGAATTCGCAAAAACTATTGGGGCTAAAGTTATTTATGCGGGTTCGTCTTCAAGATGGCATGACCCATATCAATCACCATACGCGTGTTACAAACATCTTGGTGAGGAAATATTAAAAATGTATCGTAAGGTTTATGGTTTAAACTGTGAAATTGCACGTTTCTATAATGTTTACGGACCTAATGAAGTTGTCGATGGAGATTGGGCAGCAGTTATAGGTATTTGGAGAAGACAGGTAAGGGATGGTGAGAAAATAACAATCGTAGGTGACGGTGAACAAAGAAGGGACTTTACACACGTTGTTGATATCGTAGATGGTCTTTATAAAATTGGGATGACCGATAAGTCTCATGATGATGCATGGGAGTTAGGGACGGGTATAAATTACTCCATCAATGAAGTGTACTCGATGTTTAAAAATAAGTTTGAAGTTGACCATATATTAATACCTGAACAGAAGGGTAATTACCGATGCACACTTAGAGAAAATAACGATATGGTAGAAAGACTAAAATGGATACCAAAAGATAGATTAGAAAATTATATAAAAAGTTTATAAATGAAAATTAGTTACGCAATAACTGTCTGTGATGAATTCGAAGAAATAAAACGTCTCGTTGAGTTTCTACTTAGGACCAAAAGACCTAAGGATGAAATAGTTGTTTTATACGATCAGAAAAATGGTTCCGAAGAAGTATCGGAATGGTTAGTCAAACATAATAAGTTACCTAACTTTCAAATGTGGAGAGGTTTCTTCGATGGTCATTTTGGTGAGTGGAAAAATACACTTTCAGATTATTGTAATGGTGATTACATCTTTCAAATTGATGCGGATGAAATACCTCATTTAAATTTAATCAACTATCTACCAACGATACTTGAGGCGAACCCTAAAAACGAAGTATTCTTAATTTCGAGAGTGAATACTGTTGAAGGTTTGACAGACGAACACATTAAAAAGTGGGGTTGGAATGTAAACTCCATAGGGTGGGTAAATTTTCCTGACACTCAGACAAGAATATGGAAAAAAGAAAGTAGAATAAGATGGTACGGTAAAGTACATGAAAGGTTAGTAAACTATAATACATATACTAACTTACCTGAGGATGAAACATTTTCACTCATACATCATAAAGATATTAAAAAACAAGAAAAACAAAATAACTATTATGACGAACTACAAAGGTGATTTAATTGTAAGTAGGTATAAGGAGGATATATCTTGGTTATCGGAGTTTTCCGATTATAGAATTTTTTTATATAATAAAGGGGAACCTATCGAAGATTCTATTAATTTACCTAACATTGGTCGAGAAGGTAACACGTATCTAACTCACATAATAAAAAATTACGATAATTTAAGTGATTGGGTATTCTTTACTCAAGGACATCCATTTGATCACGTTACAAATTACAAAGAGGTTTTAAAAGAGTTTCCAAATACAAATAGATCAGTGGTTTTTGAAAAACCTAACCAATCACTATTTTTTAGTAATAGTCATCATTATAAAAGAGTTTTACATTCAAAACCAAACGGTTTACCACATCACGGAGGTATGGATATAAATGGTGTTTGGGTAGAACTATTTGAAGACCCACCCCTTGAACTATACCCATTTACTGCTGGTGCAATATTTGCGGTTAGTAGAGATACGATCAGAATGAGAAGTGTGGAGTTTTATAAAAAGGCCAACGAGTTGTGTGTCGATAGAGTATTAGGTCCGTGGATCTTCGAACGACTATTCATTTCAATATTTGATGATACTAATAAATAATGGATATATCTTTAGTACTTGCTGTTTTTAACAACTTAGACTATACTAAGAATACCTATGAGAGGGTTAGGGATATATATCCTGACGCACCTATGGTGATTAGTAGTGGTGGTTCTACAGATGGTACATTAGATTGGTTACAATCTTTGGATGATGATAACCTTTCCTTTATACACGATGATGACCAATTAACTTTCTCAGACAATTATAATTCAGCTATAAAGTTAGTTGATACAGATAAGTTGGTTTTGATTCATAATGATATGGTCATCGGTAAGAATTTTTTAGAGAATCTATCGGAACTGATTGATGAAAAATCTCTTATTACATACACTACTATTGAACCCCCAATTTTTAAAGGACATAAAAGACCTGGTAAAGTTATATTAGAATTAGGTAGAGGATTTAACGATTTTAATTATCACTTATTTGATCAATACGTTGACAAAGTTAAGGAAAGAAAGGACTTAGTTAATGGAGGTACATTTTTTATGTCGGGTTATAAGAAAACATTTATTGATGTTGGTTTATTTGATGGTTTTACTTTTGATCCTTTTTTCTGTGAAGATGATGATTTCATTATTAGAGCCAAATTAAAAGGTTACTTACTTAAGACAACAGAGTGTGCTGTAGTATATCACTTTGTTTCTAAAACAAGTAGAGTGTTAAGGTCCGAAGAAAGTAAATTAAGTGAACATAGAAACATACGTAACTTTATACGTAAATGGGGTATCACAATACCTACATTCAACGAACTGTATTATTGGGAAGATGAAATTTTTAATTACCCAACGTTTAATATGGGTATTGAATTGAGGAGTGACAAACACCTATATAAGTTAGAACCTTATTTTGATAAATTGTATTTAGGTGGCACTACACCCACCGAATATATTGCAAATGAACAACCTAACACTAACTACGATTTAAGATCTAAATTCTTATTATGTGATATTGTAGACGTGATGATTATTGAAACCGAATCAATGAACGAAGAAGATCTTCACACAATAAACAAAATCCGATTATCAATTCCACACTACGATGTAGGGGAATATCAAATCGGAAATTTGAAAATCATAATTAAAAAGAAGGTTTAAACTACCCCACTAAATTAAATAAGACATTGTATTGGTCCTTTGTTTTACCCGCATCTTTAAGGTCGTCCTTAGTGATTACTGGATGGTCCAATTCTATCTCTTTAGTTAGTAACTTATTATATTCATTTAAGAATTCTACATACTTAGGATTTTTAACCGTTTCAGTTTTCTTCCCTTTCTTTTTTTCAATTGTTGGTGTTATTTGTATACCACCTTCTTCTGTTTTTTCGCCAAACTTTTCTATTAGTTCGTTTCTTAGTTCATCAACTTTACCTCTTTCATCTTTTAATTTCTCAGAGAGTTCTCTAAGTTCATATTTCAATAAGATTGATAATGGTTGTGCTGCAAAACCTTCATAGACTACTTCACCATTTTGAGGATTAGTATATCCATTTATTTCCGCATCTAATTGTAGGATTTGATCGATTGTTAACTTTGTTGACATAATGTTATTTTTTAAAAATATAGTTTATTTAATTGTAAAAGTCAAGTCTAAATAACTATAGACTATCATAATTATTACCCAAACCGAAATGGATAATAAATATTTTTTAATTGGAGTACCAAAATACTGTTGTCCAATGTAGATACATTTGTGTGTTGGGGATAAAAGGTAACCTGAATAACACATGGTAAATAAGAATAGAAAATATTGTATTCCCATAATAGAGGTTACTAATGAGACTATCCCTGCGTACTTCCCTGATGACCCTAATAGAAATGATCCAATAAAACATAAGGTACCAACTAAGAGTATGTTATGTTCGGATGTATACCCTTCTAAATTAGTTTTTATTTCATTACCATATAACGAAATAAGATTAGAAACAATAATCACAATACCCACACTCAAAACTAATCTCCATCTGACGTGTTTTAATAGTTTACCCCACGAATTGGAGTAACTTACTAAGTAAAGGGTGAATCCACAAAATAAAGGTAAATAACGATCCGTTAAACCCGCCAATACTAATGTTAGTATGAAGGGTAGGAATATTGAATATATGTTCTTATAATTAACCTGGTGATCTTTAGGTATTTCAATGTTCCCGTCTTTAAATTTGTAAATGTATGTACCTATAACGACTATGGATATTATAAGTAATGGGTAAACCATATTCATTAGTTCCCCATATGTGATACCTAAAATTGCCATAGGTATTATAACTGTCTTTTCTAATGGTGACCATATATAATAATGGTGTGTTGACAGGTAGTCAATTATTCCGTAATTCTCTCTCCCTTCTTTATCTTTAGGTGCAATGGTATCAAGTATACCCGCAGAAACCGCAACCCTACCGGGTATAGGTAACACCCCACCAAATAAAGATATTAGAAATAAAACTAACTTCTTAGATTTAACCGTTTTAAGTATTAAACTAAATACATCTACCAAATACCCTCTCTCTTTTAAAATACCTGTTATAACCATTATAAATGAAAGGTATATAAGGAAGTGTTGGTTATTTAATATTACATCTATCATAAATTCATTTTTAAATTGAACAACACAGACCTCTTAGGTAAGTCTGTTGATGATCCAGTTATTCTACTTTCATTATTTAGAATATTATAAACGGATACTCCCAAATTAATAGGATTATTTTTATGTTTAAATAACGTATGGTCATAACCTACAGAGATTATGTTCACTCCCTTGTTGTGGGCATACTGTCTAACATCATTCAAATCGTTTTCAGATAGTTCATCGTCTTTAATTTGAAATGACCAATCTACCCACAAATTATCCTTACTTATCTTAACGTAGGTTCTAAATGGAGAAACTTTGTTGATTGGTTCATCTGTCGATGTTTTACCATAAACATATTCTAACCTAGACTTAAGACTAATACCCCTATTAAGTAGGTTATCTTTATTAAACCCCACATTTGATGACCATACCTTTATTTTACCTTGATTTACTGTTTGGATGGTATCTGAATTAATGAATATGGTACTTATTGCATCATTCAATAACCTATAATTAAAGTCCACATAGAAACCCCTATTCTTATACCCAACCCTATACGAGTCTGAGTTTTCCTGTTTAAGATCAGGATTAGGTAGTTGCTCGGCCTTACCCGTTGTAATAGATTGTTTTACCATAAGGTAGCTAGGTGCGTTTAAAGACCTTACATAACTTCCAAAGAAACCCTTCTTACCTATAATAAAGGAACTTTCGAATCCACTGAATGGTTCAATATCTGTAATCTTTACTGTCTTGTATCCACCACTTACAAACACATTAAACCCTTTAAGTTTTATATCCCACCTAAGTCCTTGTTTGAATGTTTTGTAAAGGTCATTAGGGACATAATCAACACCTTCAGTTTGGTAATCAATATGTTCAATTACATTAGATGTATATAGTTCAAGATTGTCACTAACCATATATTCACCATTTATAGTGAACGAATTTAATCTACTTTTTATTCTTGTTGTTTTGTTGAGTATATTTTCTGAGAAGTTTTGATATGCAAAGTTTACTTTTAGATCCTTATAATCGTACTTATGATTAAGTAAAATATATCTCTGTAATTCCCACGTATAGATTTTAGGATCTTGGAAACCATTTATTCTTTCACCACCATTCCATTTATCAGTTCTCTCTAAATCGTTGGATTGGGTGAAGAGAAAAGTAGTTTTATTTTTATTAGACCATTGATACTCAGTGATTAATGAATTCTGATTATAAGAACTGTGTGGTATCTCACCACCCACGGACCTTACATTATCGTTTATAATACTATTAACCGCAATACCAAACTTACCTTCTTTGTAAGAAATATAATTAGTTGTTCCATTTACACCACCATCATAAGATAGTTTTATTGATGATGAGTCGATACCTAACTCTCTATTAATTGTACCACCTATATTACCTCCATCACTAATCCTTATTCTCTTAGTAAAATTCATAGGTACCCACCCAAAGTATTGATTAGGACCTGTTCTGAATAATGCACTATTAAACCTTATATCGTTTATGACTTGATCAACTTGGTTACCTGTGAATCCACCTAAGAAAGGACTTAGTTGACCCGGACTTGTCTGTTGTAATTGTATTGACCTTTCATATATCTTAGGTTCGATATATACTTGTCTAACTTGGTAGTTAGTTCCTGCAACCACGACAACCTCATCTAAAGTCTTTACTTTTAGTGTATCTACTTTGGTTTGGGAGTATCCTACATTACAAAATAGTAGTGCGATTACTATGTAAAAAATAAACTTTCTCATAGATTTTAATTTAGATAAAATATAAATAAAAGTCAACTATTTTTCTATAAGAAATATACCAATTCCGTTCCAAAAATCTTCCATATCTTCACCCTTTGTAAAGATTTCTTTTTGGTGTGATACGAACAATTTTTCCTCATCTATGATTCTATAGAGAGCACCACTATCCCAATTCCAATCATCCATTATTAGTATTGTCTTGTCTGAAAATTGAGGGATTATTTTTTTAAGTGTAACATACTGATCATGGAATTTGGTGTCTCCATCATAAAAAATAATATCTAATTTAGGTAGTTGGGAATAATCAAAGGTTGTATAATCTGTTTTATATATATCTAACCTATCAGGGTCTCCGAACCGCTTAACATTGTCTAAGAAGTTTTCCTGTGGTGTTACATCTAACCCTTGTTTTAGATAAGATGCCAATTTTTGACTTACACCCATCGGCATTAGGTTTGGTGATGCAAAATTGTCAATCCCAATACCATGTAGATTATCATTATTATAAATGGCAGAACAGAAGGTTGCACCTCTGAAAACCCCAATCTCTAAGTACGTCCCACCTATTGAACATATGTTGTTGAGTAATGACCTTACTTTGTTACTTGTAATTCCGTGAATGTTTAATACGTCTTGGTTAAGTTTGGATACTTCTCTTTCACCCCACCTAATTGAGTTGTCTATGTGTTTAATTAGGTCCATTAAGTTTTCTTTTTTTGTGTTCCGATACTATATCACAATAGTTACAATCCCAACATTGAAATTTACATTTCTTAATTTTCTTTCTCCACCCTCTTAACTCTTCGTATGGTACACCATCTAAATATGTTTTAGAGGATGAAGACAACACCTCTTTACCTTTGGAATATGACTCAATAATTTCCATAGTTTCATTAAGTCTATCAAAACTATCTCTACCGTGCATTTTAAAAACGTCAATATGGTTTAGGTATTCGTTAAACTCCTCTTTGAATGGAGGAATTGTTGCAGTTTTAAAAAAGAACGCATCTACCTCGTCTTCCCATTTGTGTTCACATGTAACTTTAGATATTTCATGATGAAAGTATGGTAATTCGTTTGGTTTTCTAAGGTTATTATATGAATAGTGTTCATCCATAACAGGACACCTACCCAAACAACCTTCATTAGTAAGTAACGCTATTTCAATATACCTACCGTGTTTTTGTTGAAACATTAGTTGTGCTCTTCTAATGTTTTTTAATTCTTCCATATCCCTCATCAATATTCTGTCTACATTAATGTAATCAAAACCTTGTTCGGCGGAATACCAAAAATCTTGTGCGGTGTTAACCTTTCTGAGTATGGTGTTTTTAATATGCATCTCAGGAAAATGGTCCTTTAGTCCCATGGCCACCCAATGACCATGAGGAATTGTCATAGACCTTAACCCTTTCTCATAGAGTGGTTTTAAATTATCAATAAAGAGTTTATAATTTTCATACTTTGGTGATACGTTGAAATTATTAAAAGTTGCACTTACTTTTATACCTAACGATTCTTGTATCATCATTGCATTTTCAAAAACAGAGTTTCTATCATTATCATCTATAATTGATCCCATCGCATCTTGAGTAAATGGTGGTATCCTACACGTGAAATATATATCATAAATCCAATCCTTGTGTTCCTTTAAAAAAGGATAGAACACATGTGTGAATGCTTGTTCACTTAACATCGGGTTTAACGGTATTGAAAAAATCTTACTCATTCTCTAAACATCCTCCACATATTCCATTACATTCTGTCTTGTAAAAAACACAATCTAAACAGTCTTGTGGTATTTTATAATTTTTATGATTCTCCCTATAAAGATCATCGAACTCATCTCTTAGAGTTAATATATTATTTTCTCCTGAAATTTTCAATACATTATCTATCTTAACTTTGTCTTGTAAAGGATAACAATGAATAGACGAACCATCAGGAAAGATGTCTAACGGCATAAACCCACATATCTTATCATACCCTTTTACTTTAAAGGTCGCAAAATCAAATGAGTTTTGTATAATTGATTCTTTTGTTTTACCCTCCCATAAACATGGAGGTACTTGACAATCAGATGTAACCCTTATATTGTTGTACATCCCAAATTTAAGTATTTTGGTAACCTCCTCACCCATCTCTTTATTATTAATCAGATAGGTACCTGTCAGATCTAAACCTAACCTTATTGCATTTAGTTTACCATCCAATGCATGATACAACCACTTTATGTAATCGTACATTTTTCTTTCCTTCCAATCCGACGATAATGTTAGTGCGATGAACAATCTTGAGTTTTCTTCAAAACCCCACGTATTGGCGTACGCTGTATATAGTGATAGGTAATTCTTTTTGAATAGATTTAATCTATTCTTTTCATCTAATTCCGCACCATTAGGTAGAACCCACTTAATGTGTCTTATGTTGGTGACTATGTAATCTAATGTTCTTTTACCAAATAATAAGTTACTTACTAAATTAACTTTATAACCCCTTGAGATTATATAGTCCATTAGTCCTATAAAGTTTGAATGTTGTGTTGGTTCACCACCTAAAATAGTGACCTCTTCTCTAGATCCTTTAACATCAAAGTGGTCAAGTAACTCACCCACCTTTTCTATCGACATCTCACCAAGAGTATGTTTTAGTCTTGCATCTTCTTTTGTAAAACAGAACGAACAACCTTTAGCACATGTACCATTTATTGCTAAATTCATTTAGTTATTTTTAGAAATCTATCTTCAGTGTCAGTGGGGTTGTCTCAATTTCCTCATCAATCTTTTGTTGTCTACTCATACCTACACCAAATTTCTCATGTCTTACCCTGTGACAATCCGCAATGGTGTTACAATTTTTAACTTTTGTTTCTAAAAGTTGTTGTTCAAGAAGTAGTGTCGCTAATTTTGTGTTATATGTTGTAACATTGGATATAATCTTATCCACTAATACTTGTTTCTCGATACCCCTACCACTTGAAAGTATGTCTATTACAGGTGTTGGGTAGTTACTATTCTCTTCATATGCAAATGCCTCTCTTTTTTGTTCTTCCCACGTATCTTTCTCTAAATCAGATACGTCAACCATAAGATCTTTATATCTTGTAAAGAATCTATCCGCAATAACCTTTAGAAGAACCGCTTTGTTAAAATCAACACCTAATTGTTTGTCCTCATCTGTAAGTGTGTATTTAATTTTTTCTTCCTCGGTTTCTGAAGACTCTGCTAAAACAGGTACCTCATCCATCAGTGAAGAGTTTGTTCTAATACTCACATAACTTTTATAAATGTCGGCAAAAATAAAACCCTTTCCCACATCTTCAGTTATAACAGAGGCATTAAACTTATCCAAATCTAATCTCATATCGTCGTATATGTCTTCAATACGTCCGTAGTAATAATTCATGTAGGATCCAATAACTTTAATGTATCCAGGGATTTCACCAGTTATTTTAAAAATAATATGTCTCATTATAAAAGTTTTTCAGTATCAGGTTTATCTGCCTTACCCAACTTAAGTTGATTCCTCAATGATTCTTCAATGGAGAAACTATTTGTTGTTGCGTTAGACATTAGTTGATTAATGTTCTTATCTATAAATACTGTGTAAGAGGAAGCAAGTGATAAAACTTGTTTCTGTTGTTCGGCCGACATCATTAAAATAGAATCTAAGTTACCTGTACCTACTCTACCATACGATATCATATCTAACATGGCTTGTTTTGCCATTCTAACCGTCCAATACTCGTGTTCAAATTTATCTTCTAATTCTTTATTACCTATAACATCTATTAAATTAGATCCGTCAGGTAGTTTGGCGTCATCAGTGTCTAAGAAATCTTTTATTAGGTCAATAAACCCTTGTCTCTCAATATAAGCGTCCTTCAAGTTTCTTTTAAACTTTCTAAGGTCAATCTTCATATCCGCAATATTAAGGTCAACTAATTGTTTTCTTTTGGGGTCGGTAAGAAATTCTTTACTCTCCTCTTGTATTTGTATTTCTAAGTCTTGTTTTTGTACAGTATACTCTAAATGTTCGACCGCATCTTCACGACCTCTGAGTTCGAGTAACCACTGTTTCAATTTTGCGTATGGAGTAATTTGTGCTCCCCCAACAAAAGTCTCTGCCTTATATCTCGGTAGTGCGAATGATACCTGTTCCGCTATTTCTATGAGTTTAGAGTTAACACCATCTCTTTCGTATTTAAAGTCTTGCATATAATAAAATTTTACTATAATATAAGTATAAAAAAGAATTAAATAAAGTGTAAAATGGTATTATTCTCTCCAAGCACAGTGACCTGAAGACGTACCTGCGTTCACTGCTGGTGGAAGACCTGCCGGATTTAAAACACCTGTGTCTGTTTGATAATACATCTTCCAACTATCGTTATTTTGAAGACTACTACCGTAACAACCTAACATGTATTGCCAATCCTGTCCCATTGCGAAATTCTCTTCACCACAATTAGGTCTTAACTTAGAAACATTACCAATATTAGTATCTGTAGATGTATCCCATCTTCTCAAATTGTAACCACCTTGGTAAGATCCCTCATTACCGGCATAACCCTTACCAACTTTAGACGCAATACCTTTTTGTTGTCCGTGTGCTGACCATGAACTTGACGCACTTGATATGGTCTCCGTAGAGAATTCCATTTTTATACTACTTGTACTCCATCCATAACCATGAGTTTCATTACAGAACGAACTCGCTCCACCACTACTACTTATCGAGGTTACACCATAGTTTGTTATTGTCGTTTCATTACTTAAATTAAATTTATCCACCTCAGTTCTGTTACCCGCGAAAATCCAAGCAAACTCATGTTCTTTCCACATGGTTCCACAATCGGACCTACTATATTGTAAGTCGTGGTTAGATTGGTGTGCGTAGTTAGTGTCCGTCATCATATTAACCGCTGAAGTTGTGTTACTATGTAGAGTTGTCGGTCCTTTGTGTCCATTATCAGTGTTCACGGACCACATATAAAATATAGATTTACTACATGCTCCTGAGGTATAGTTTGCAGGGTAGTCTAATAACTCACCTATGTGTGTTGTCTGATCAGTTGCATTAGTCGCTTTGTGTACATTCTTCCAAGGTGAACTTGATTTGTAACCACCAGCCATATACGAATAGTTTATTATTTGTCTGTACTTAAAGTTAGTCCCTTCATTCTGTTGTGCCGATATTCGTTCCCAACCATTTTCTATATTTGAAACACCAGTATAAACCATAAGATAACTTGTGTGTTCGGATGATTCTTCCAAGAATAAAGAACCCGATAATGGGTTCGATGGTCTCTGTGACTTAACACCTTTCGGTGGTCTTGCAGTGACTCTGTCCACTTTAAGTGAACCACTAACGGACATATTTTCGTATATCATATTCTTTCTATTTTATTCTCTCCAACCACAATGTCCAGAAGAAGTCCCTGGGTTTACCGCGGGATTTAAACCTGTAACACTTGTAGTTCCTGTGTCTGTTGAATACGTGAATTTCCACGCATTATTATTTTGTAAACCATTATAATTACCTAACATATACTGCCAATCCTGACCCATAGTAAAGTTTTCTTCACCACAATTTCCGTCAGGTTTAGGGACGTTACCAATATTCGTGTCTGTTTGATTACTCCATCTTCTTAAATTGTAACCTCCATTATATGAACCTTCATTACCGGCATAACCCTTTCCAACCTTAGAACTAATTCCTTTTTGTTGTGAGTGATTACCCCAACGATCCGAGGTTGTAAATGTTTCGGTTGCAAAATTTAATTTTACACCAGCGCCCGATGTCCAACCATAACCATGGAGTTCATCTGAAAATGCGGAAGCACCATCACTACCGTTTATTGTTGTTAATGTATATGCGGTATGTAAAGATTCTGTAGTTAAATTAAATAATTCCACGGTTGTTGAACCACCACTAAAAAGGTATGCCATTTCAGTTTCTTTAAACATAGTACCTAAATCACTTCTTGATATGGTAGTATCCATTGCCGCGGTATGTGCATAGTTGGTATCGGTCATCATATTTACTGCTGACGTGGTTGTACCATGTACATTACCCGCACTTTTCCAAGCACCATCATCATTAACAGACCAAACATAGAAAATTGTTCTACTACATGCCCCTGAGGTATACGATGCGGGATAATCCAATAACTCACCTAAGTGAGATGTTTGGTCGGTTGCGTTTACTGTTTTGTGTACATTCTTCCAAGGTGAACTTGATTTGTAACCACCCGCTAAATATGAATAGTTTATTATCTGATTGTACTTGAAACTAGTTTTACCAAAATTACTTTGATTTGCAATTCTTTCCCATCCACCGTCGTTTCCATTACCCGTATAAACCATTAAGAAACTATTATCAAAACTACCTGAGGTTGTCATTTCTAAATATAGAGACCCATTTTCTGGTGAAGATGGTCTACTCGCCTTCAAACCTGAAGGAGGTCTTGTAGGTCCTTGTCCTCTTAATGATCCACTAATTTCTAAATTTTCAAATATCATATCTATAAATAGTTAATTTCTCCAACCACAATGTCCTGATGATGCACCTGCGTTAACACCTGGTGCTAACCCTGCAGGATTTACCGTACCTGTATCTGTTGTATATGAGAATTTCCAACTCGCATTTGATTGACCCGTACCATCGTATGTTGCTAACATGTATTGATGGTCTTGTCCCATTGTAAAATTCTCTTCCCCACAATTTGCGTGTGGTTTAGGAACATTACCAATATTAGTTTCGGTAAAAACATCCCACCTTCTTAAATTGTAACCTCCATTATATGTACCTTCATTTCCACAATAACCTTTACCAACTTTAGAACTAATTCCTTTTTGTTGTCCACTAGATGCCCATGAAGATGCTCTTGTCTCGAACACATCAGTTGCAAAGTGACATTTGTTCCCACTTTGGGAACCATACCCATAACCATAGTTTTCATCAGAAAATCCTGAAGAACCTAATGTACTTGTAATGGATAGTGTTGTTGTAACATAAGGTGATCCACCTGGATAATAAGTGGTGTACATTGTCTCGTTAGTTAAATTAAATTTTTCTACAGTCGCCACCGATCCACCAAAAACGTATGCAAATTCAGTTTCCTTAAATAAAGTCCCACAATCATCCCTGGCATTTAATAAATCCCATTTAGATTGGTGTGCGTATGTGGTCTCGTTTACCATATCAACACCAGATGTGTGGGTTGAATGTATGGTGGTGGCTCCTTTATTACCACCGTCAGTATTTGTGGACCAAAGAAATAATTTAGTTTTACTACACGCCCCTGAGGTATAGTTTGCTGGGTAATCTAATAACTCACCTAAGTGAGATGTTTGGTCGGTTGCGTTAATTGTTTTATGTACATTCTTCCATGGTGAACCTGACTTATATCCACCTGCCAAATATGAATAGTTTATTATTTGTCTGTATTTGAATCCTGTTCTGTCAGTATCTTGTGAACCCACTGGTTCCCAACCATCATCATAATTAGATGACCCAGTATATGTAACAACGAAACTACCACTTGTAGATTCTTCTAAGTACATAGAACCAACCTCAGGTGAAGTGGGTCTTTCCCCTCTACTACCTCTCGGTATGATAAATTGTCCACTCACGTCAAGTGAACCACTAACTATTACGTTTTCTCTAATCATTTATCTTCCTTTTATCCTGTTACGACTACTCTTCCTGATCTACTTGTTTCAAATTTAACCACAACCACCCCATTTAAAGAATTTATCGCCGAAGGGAAAAATAAATCACCATTACTGTCATATACCTGTACAATTACATTATCGGTTCCTAAACCATGGGTAAAAGTAACGATACTCACATTAACGAATGTAGAAACATTAACCGCCGGTATCTTTTTCCAAGATTGCCAAGTACTATTATTTTTACCTCTAACGGCAATTCGTCCACTTCTATAGTCACCCGCAATTTGATGTTGCCATGATGAACTATATATTTGTGAATAGAGTGCTCCGTCCGTTGCATTCCCTGAAAAATTATCTACCCCAGCTGTGTAGTATGTGATACCCGCACTATCTAAGGTGTCTGCGTTAATCCCTGCAGTGTGGTTTGTGTTTCTAAACGGAATCCCATCAATCTGGTCGGCCGATCCCGCTGTTGTTGCGTAATTTGCATTATCTGCACTAGATGCCGTACCAATAAACTTACCGTCATTATCAATATATGATTTATCTGATCCATCTCTTCTAAACTGTACGATTCTATTTGAAGAAGAATCTGAAACTATATACCATCTGTTTGAATGATACTGTATTTTACCAGCACCTCCTGGATTACCTGTCCATGCTGATGTTGCTGATGAGAGTATGGAAGAGTTAGTTATATTGATTGCCCCATGTCCTCCAGTGAAATTAATCGGCATAGTTGCCGTATCTGCTACATCTGCTCTCAAGAATTGACTTGAATCAACACCATCAAGTAAATCAGAATCTGCCGCCTTGTCTCCTGTTCCTAAATACCTACCGTCTAAATCAACCGTCTGATTGGTTGCTCCATTCACACTCGCAGTAAGAACACCATTACCAGTGTCGAAACTTAATCCATCAACATAGTAATTTCCACTATCGGTAACTGTTTCCGTAGCCGTAGTTATACCAGTAACGTGTCCGTTACCATCTACTAAAATGTCTTGAACATACGTTCTACCACTATTGTCAGAAGATGCGGCCGCAGTAATATTATCGTGTGCTGTATAAGTTTCAGTAGTTAAATACCTACCATCAATATCGACAGTGAACCCTGCATTACCTACACCAGTACCTGTTATTACACCCGTAGTATCATCAAACGTAGCTCCACTTATGTAATCTATATCATTATCATTTCCACTATCAGTAACTGTTTCTGTTGCTGTTGTAACACCCGTAACGTGACCATTACCATCTAATAAGATATCTTGTATATATGTTCTACCTGAGTTATCCGAAGAAGTTGCCGCGGTAATCGTTGGGTGTTGTTGGTATGATGTGTAGTTACCTGCGTGAACCACAATATTACCATTGATTCTAACCGCACTGTTACCGTTAACCACAAAGTTAACACCGTCAGTTGCATCATTCTGAGATTTGATCTCAATAACAGAACCTACCAACCCACCACTATTAGTTGTGTGTAAGATATGTGCGGTATCTGAGAAATCTGTGGTACCTTCTTTATCATAACTCGTCCAATAGATACCTCTATCTTGGTTGGATGTAGTTACAGGTCCATCAAACTCTATATCACCGTTACCATTAATTACTTTATTGTTTCCAACATATAAAGAACCAAGTGGGTCAATAGTAATAGCACCACTTGCATTAACATTAAAGATTGGGACACCTGATGAATCAGAGACGGCAAATAAATCACCTGTTAGATCATCCGTAATTGAGAATAACTGACCACTTGTACCTTGGATATCAAATATTGTTGATCCCGATGTGGATGATGTTAATGTTAGTTTATCAGTAAATTCTGACTGACCATTTGAACCTAAGGTTAATATTCTTGTACTAGATTTAACGAATTGTAAATTACCACCACTATTTGTTGTTAGATCATTTGGTGACTCAACAATTCTAAACCCATTACCACCTAACCATTCAATACCTTCTGTTGGTCCTGGATCTGCAATTGTAATATGATTTACATTACTAATCTGACCATTAACCATATTGATACCATTACCATTCATGTTAATAGCACCACTCATAGTTCCACCGGATTTTGGTAAGAAGTCACCTGATGCATACCCTGCAGCTGAGTGATCTCCCCATCCGTATGCGGTATTCCAATTTCCTGAGTTGTTGGCGAAATTACCTGAATGATAAACTTGTAACCATGCTTGAGTTGAGTTTATTGCAGTATTACTAAATTTTCTATAATATATGTTACCGTTAGAACTAAACCCTAATTGACTATTGTATTCTCCTGAGTGTCTGTTAATATTTAGGAATGCATTTGAATTATCTACTGTTGGCATCCCTAATGCTCCTGAACCTGCACTTACTTGTCCTGTAAATATTACCCTATTTGTGCCAGGGTGAGTATTTGCGGATCCACCATCACCCAAGAAACTGTTAGATTCCGATGTTAGATATCTACCATCGATATCGACAGTCCATGTTCCTCCATGATATGTCCCTGTTATAATACCATTACTTGTATTGAATGTTGCACTTGTCGTATACCAGTTAACATCTGTATCAACTGCAAATCCCGAAACATCTACGGTACTCCCGTTTGATTTGGTTAGGGTTAGTATCTGATTACTACTGTTATATGTACCACCTGTAACTGTCACATCCACTAGTGTAGGACTAATATCTACAGTGTATGTGTCTCCATCATTTCTTGTGAATGTAATAATACCGTTATTTAATGTACCACCTGTTGTATATTCATCATTTTTCACATACCCTTCAGTGGAATGGTCTCCCCATCCATATGCGGTTTTAAAGTTTTGTATGTTTGTTTTACTTAATTCCTCACCGTCAATATAAAGTTTCTTTTGGTAGAGTTTCATCCACTCTTGATAGTTTCCAGTACCATCTAAACCTACATCATACGCTCTCCAAATAAATGGTTCACTATAATCATCAGAAGTCCAAAACTCCATTACACCATCATTACTGCTGTAGTTAAATCTAATACCCGCACCATCATTAGTTCCTGTTGGAACAAACTTTATCATTGGGTTAGTACCTGTCATATTAAGATCACCCGATAACGATCCTCCCGACAATTGTAGATATCTACCATCAAGGTCTACAGTGAATGTATCCCCACCATTATTTCTTGTGAAGGTCACTATACCATTACCACTATTAAATGTAGCCCCTGTTGTAAATTCATTTGTGTTTGTGAATCCTGTGATGTACCCAACTTGTGAGTGATCTCCCCATCCGTATGCCGTTTTAAAGTTTTGTATGTTTGTTTTTGTGAGGTCTTCCCCATCTAACCTAAGTAAATCTCCTCTAAGTAGTGCGGTTTTTCTTGCTGCCCAACCACTTACCCAATTGCCTGTTTCTGAATTAACCTCAAGACCTTGTTCTGCATTTACATAAACATATTCATTTCCTTGTCCCGTAGCGTAAGCGTAAGATTCACCAGCATTCAATATTAAGTGTTGTCCGGCTCCCCTTATATCTCCATTGATTGTTAATGCTCCTGTGAATGTATCTGTAGTGTTTAATAGGTAACCACTTAAATCTTGATCACCGGTGTACCCCGCAACTGAATGGTCTCCCCATCCATATGCGGTATTCCAATTAGATATGTTGGTTGAAGTGAAATCACCACTGTGCCATAATTGTTTCCATGTTTGCCATGTTGAACCGTCCGTTCTGGTCCTCATGTAGAAATCTGATCCGTTATAATGTGCACCTATCTGAAATATAGATGCCGAACCACCCACATTACTTGAAAATAGGTGTGCACTAGCTCCCGTGTAATTTATGACATAACTTCCACTACCTGTAACTCTCGTTTCTGTCTTAGAATCATCAAACGGATTACCACCTGTTAAACTTATACTTCCTTTATTATCTTGGAAATACCTATCGTCATGATTATGTGAGGTTAATGAGAATCTACCATCAATATCAACATTGAAGGTGTCACCACCATTATTTCTTGTGAAGGTTATTTTACCATCACCTGTGTTGAATGTTGCACCTGTAACAAATTCATTTGTGTTTGTAAACCCTGTGATGTAACCAACTTGTGAATGGTCACCCCATCCATATGCTGTGTCCCAATTACTATCTTTTCTTGTACCCGCACCTGTACCTGTTGCCGGTTTAGAATATATACCTTCTTTATACATTAACTTACCATCGGCAAGTATTGTCATTGTGGATTGATTTGTTGATAATATTATAGACGCACCAGAACCATAACTAGAACCGTCACCATGGTAATGTGTTATATACCCTCTTTGTGTACCATTCCCTGGATTATCACTAAATTCAATACCCGTACCTAACCCATTAGTTGAGTTTTCTAACTTTAAAGTGTGTGTGTTACTACTTGAAATAGTACCACCACTTAGTGGTAAGTATCTACCATCAATATCAACAGTCCATGTTGCACCACCATTAAGTGTACCTGTTACAATACCGTCACCACTATTGAATGTTGCTCCCGTTGTGAAATTATTTGTATTATCAAGTGCGAATCCTGTAACATTAACGGTAGTCCCGTCTGATTTGGTAAGTGTTAGTGTTTGGTTAGTATCATTGTAAGTACCACCCGTAACAGTAACTTCCGACAATGCTGATGATATATCTACACTGTATTGGTCACCATCATTTCTTGTGAATGTAACAATTCCTGTCCCACCGTTCCATGTTGCTCCTGTTGTGTATTCATCATTTTTTACATATCCCTCTGTTGAATGGTCTCCCCATCCATATGCCGTATTCCAATTAGTTGATGTACCATCTAACGCAGTTACAACTCCTGAGAAATTACCTAAAACACTGTTTACTATGGACCACCTATAGGATGAAGACCCTAAACTTCTTACATTATTAGTGTAAGGTCTAACGTCTCCATCGAAAGCAGAATATGACGTACCAAAATAGTAAGGTCTATTACCCTCAAAGTGAATCCACCCTGAGTTCTTAGAACCTATATCAATATACCCCGTGGATGTTTTAAATCTAAATGCATCTCCTGATGCTTCCTCAATTATTGAGTCACCATCATTAAGGTTTACCCCACCAACAGTAAGAACGTTAGAAGTTGTTGATCCCCTATCAGTTACACTATCTAATGTATCTGTCTCACTATATCCCGTAATATATCCTTCGGTAGAGTGATCTCCCCATCCGTATGCTGTGTTCCAATTTCCTGAATTACCACCCGATGCAGTTACAGTACCACTAAAATCACCAAGACCACCATAAACACCTTTCCATCTGTATGCAGATGTACCCATATTTGAATTAGATGATGTAGTCGTGGTATTTGGTATTAATGCGGTACCAACAAAATGTACGTGGTTTTGATCTCCACTTCTACTAAAACTTGTACTACCGAGTTGTATGGTAGGTACGGTAAGAGTACCTGTCATGGTGTCTCCACCTAATTTTACAAATCTACCGTCGATATCTACGGTGAACGTAGCATTACCCACACCAACACCTGTTATCACACCCGTACCCGTGTTAAAGGTTGCGGAACTTATATAGTCAATATCATTTCCACTATCGGTAACTGTTTCAGTGGCCGTAGTTAGTCCTGTTACGTGTCCATTACCGTCTAATAGTATATCTTGGATATATGTTCTTCCACTATTGTTAGAAGATGCCGGTGATGCAATTGGTGGATGCTGTGTTAAATATGTATTTGAATCTACACTACCATCCGCTTTTAAGAATTGTGATGATGTACCTCCATTTTTAATAAATGAAGATGCAGTGACTGAATTACTAAATGTGGTTACACCTGTCTCCATTATTCTCATTAGGAGAGAACTACTTTGGAAATTATATATATCTAATGGGTTACCACTAACATTACCACTATATCTTATACCTAAAACATCCGTACCTGACTCATTAAATTTAATACTTGTTGCAGTTGCGGATGCTCCTGTAACAACGATTCCTCCCATCGTTAGTGTTTGATCAGTTGTTGATCCTCTATCCGCAACACTGTCTAAGGTGTCTGTCTCAGAATAACTAGTTAGGAATCTTCCGTCAATATCTACAGTATAAGTGTCCCCATCATTTCTTTTGAATGTAATTACACCATTACCTGTATTGAATGTTGCACCTGTTGTATATTCGTCATTATATTCTGTTAGGTAATTTTGATCACCAACCCAATCTCTTGTTGCGATGTGATACCACGTTGATCCCGTTATTGAGTCAGTACCCGCAAAATTTCTAAAGTATAATCCGTCACCATTAACTACTGTTGAACCACCTAATTGGAAACCATAATTACCATCTGTTTGAGATACGTGTAATATTGTGTTGTGACTACTGATAGGTCCATTAGACGCATAATTTCTATATATACCAAATTCTGTATAATCATTAGCGTCACCATTTGTACTATATAATTCACTGTGTATTTGTGCTCTTGTGTCTAAAAATCTACCATCAAGATCAACAGTATAAGTATCCCCATCATTTCTTGTGAATGTTATTTTACCATCACCCGTATTGAATGTTGCACCTGTTGTGTATTCATCGTTGTAGTCTGTAAGGTAACTCCCTGTTTCCGCCTCAATACCATCTAACCTACTATCTAAAGTGGTTAAGTCGGTATTATCTAATAATCTTTCTTCAGATCCTTTTTGACCACCCTTCCAATAGTTGGTTTGTCCGTCCCATATTAAAGAACCAGATAATAAGTCAGGAGATGTATTATCCCTAACTTCGATACCCGCATTTTGTGCTCCACTACCATTTAAAGATATAATGTTATCCCCTATTTCAACAGTTGTTGAATCTACTCTTGTTTCTGTTCCTTTAACTAAAAGATCCCCTTTAATAGTTACGTTAGACCCTGTAAATTCTAAACCACCTTCTATTGTGTCTAATCTACCGTCTAAACCTGTGATATCACCGTTTAAACTTCCCGTTTTAGTTTCTAAACTATCTAACCTTCCGTCGTGTGAACCACTTGTCGTTTCTATACTATTTAACCTATTATTTTGGGTTGTGTTAGTACTATCATTAGAAGATGTATATGAATTAAATGTGGTTCTAATACTACCACTTTCAGTCTCCAAAGAAACCAATCTAAGATCTTGGTTTGTGTTGGTAGTGTTATTAGACGAGGTGTAAGTGTTTAAATCATTCCTAAGTGTTGTCACATCAGTATCGGTTGCATAAGTATCGTCAATACTCGCAGTGAATGATTCTAATGAATCCGCTCTACCTTCTAAATTACTTACATCTATATTTAAACTTCCCGTTTTTGTTTCAATAGAATCTAATCTATTATTTTGTGTTGTATTAGTGGTATCTAAACTACCTGTTTTAGTTTCGACCGAATCTAACCTATTACTTAAATTAGTTACATCAGTATCGGTTGCGTATGTGTCGTCTATACTTGCTGTGAATGACTCTAAAGAATCAACTCTACCATCCAAACCACTAATATCACCATCTAAACTACCTGATTTTGTCTCTAAAGAATCCAACCTATTATTTAAACCTTGTTTATCTGTTTCGTTGGACGAAGTGTAAGTGTTTAAGTCACCCCTTAGATTAGATATATCTGTATTTAAACTACCAGTTTTGGTTTCTAAAGAACCTAACCTATTGTTTTGTGATGTGTTAGTTGAATCATTAGATGATGTATAAGTATTTAAATCACCTCTTAAATTGGTAACATCCAAGTCGGTTGCATATGTATTATCAATACTTGCAGTAAAGGATTCTAAGGAATCGGCTCTACCTTCCAAATCAGAAAGATTGTTAGAACTTAAATAACTACCTGTTTCTGATTCAATACTATCTAACCTATTGTTTTGTGATGTGTTAGTTGAATCGTTGGATGAAGTGTAAGTGTTTAGATCAGTCCTAAGTGTTGTTACATCAGTATCAGTTGCGTATGTGTCATCGATACTTGCGGTAAAGGATTCTACACTGTCTAACCTACCATCAACCAAGTTATAATTAGTTGTTCCTGTAATATCCACTTGTATGGAACTACTAATGACGGTTTCCGTATTCAATTTGGTTTTTACTCTCGCGTCTGTATAATATAAGTTACCCGAACCTTCAACTATACCGTCAGTATCTCCAGCACCTCCCACAAAAACTTTTCCACCCATACCACCATGATTAGTACAATAGTAATAGATTGTGGATGGTGTGTCTTGATTCACCACAATTTGAACATAGGATCCCGAAGAACCTTGTGAACCACTAGTGGTTACACCATTTGTATATTGTGTCTGGTTGTTAGAATCTGTTGAGAATCTAAATGGGTGTGATGAAACTGATGAGTCAGATACGTCAAACCTATATATTAGTCCTTTTGCCAATGATATGGTTTGTCTCTGAATACCATCTATATAATACACCCCACTAATTTGAGTTATTTTAACATCAACATATTGTGTGATAGGTGATGACTCATTTAGTTTAAATTCAGAACCTGAAACAACATTTTCTGTATTTAATTTACTTTTTATAGTTGTATTGATATTGGTGGAGAAAGTCTCTAAACTATCTAACCTACCATCGTGTGAACCTGAAGTTGTTTCAAGTGAACTTAACCTATTATTACTTGCTGTGTAGTGTGCTGCAAATGATTCGTCATTTTCCGTATCTACACTATTAATAAGTCCCACAATTTCTGCGAATGAGTTCTTGTCTGCTTCCGAAGATGAAAGTATCGCCTCTACATCAGAATTTAAAGATGCAACATCAACTCCATCAACGGTTCCCGTTAATTCTATACTACCGGTAACAATCATTCCGTTACCGAAAACAATTGAGTTTCCGTCAGAAGATATTATTTTATTACCCGACGTTATTTGTATGGGCGCATCTAATTCTATGTTACCTGTTCCCGAAGAACTTAATGTAATATCACCATCTACAGTTTGTAGTGTAATGGTATCAGAACCCGTTTCTAATATTTTTATTGACTCACCACTATCCGTAGTAACTCTTAATTCGGTACCTGTAGTTGAAAGTACTTGTTGTCCATTTATATATAATGACCCTGATGAAAGATATAGGTCTCTCCACTCCTTGTCGGGTGCACCTAAATCAATTGTATTTGTGATACTGGGTATAATTGAAACATTGGTTATCAAACTGTCTGAGGATATAGATGCGGTTGCTGATGTACTTGCAATTCTATCTAAACTTAATCCTGTAACTCCACTTGCAGGAACATTAATTAAACCACTACCATCTCCCCTAAAGGATCCCGTGAACGAACCCGATAATTGAGCTAACTCTTCATCACTGTCGTTAGTGGCCATTAACTTTAAACGACCATTATTTACCTTAAGAACTTTCTTATTTGAACCGTGACCTAACTCGATCTCAGATGCAATTAATCTTTTTAAGGTGTTGCCACTATCATGAAGTTGTACGTCACCATCACTATTCTTAGTTATTTTTGTACCACCTAAATCTATAGTACTTCCCGCCAAATATATGTCATTCCATCTTTTAGTATCGCTACCCAAATCATGAGTAAGTGTTCCTTGAGGTAACAACGATCCACTAATTGTTTGATCCCCAATAAACACATTACTTCCAGTGGTAGCTGCGGTATTTTTATAATCATTAAAACTTGATGTGAGTAAGTATGAGGCTGCGTGTGATGCACTTATTGCATTATCAACACTTCCGTCAATCTGTGCAGTACCATAGATAGTTCCTTGTACTGTTAAATCCCCTTGTATTTCTGCAGATGCGGAAACGGATAGGGATCCTGTAATGTGTGGATCAAATATATTCATCTATAAAAACGTTTTTCTTATTAGATAAATACTTTATAATTCAATAGTAATTTGGTTTTGGTGAGATTTATAAGGACTAAATATATTTTTTCTATATTAGGTCCCTATCACTATTTGATTTTATTCCCATTTTATTAAGGTGAGGGATTATTACTGTATTAGTAAAATACTCGTGACCCGACTCTAAGGGGTGGATACCTGGGTTTTTGGAGTTAGGCATACCTGATGGGAAATTTTTGGATACGTATTCATAACAACCATCAACATCTAAGAAATTATTGAAATCTATTAATTGGTATAAGTGTCTCACATCCTCGGACTCTATTATATTTTTAGGATAGTGATTAAATATATCCATAAATGTCGTCATGAAATATTTTACACCCCTTTCTTTTAAGTACCATTGGACTAATAATATAGAATGTATTGTATTAACTAACATACCGATATCGGAATGAAAATATTCATAGTATGATTTCATAAGTGGGTGTGGATTAACTAATCCGTCCCAACCTGGGTTTATGAAGTACCACTTTTTTTCTACCGCAACACTGGTGGGGTTATCAATTTGACTAACATGACCATTGTTACCCCAATTATCACTACTATAATTATTTTCACTATGAAAATCAAATCTATCAACTCCACTCCACATAACCCCAACCAAGATATCTTCAGGTTTTGTGGTTTCCAACTCCTTATTTACAGCATAAATTAGTTTTTTGGATATTAGTCCATTTCCTTGAGATGCCATACCAACATTATTAAGGTTTTGTTTCCTTACATTTAAATGTTTTATTAAAAATTTCGGCCAATTCCAATCCTCAAAAGTGAAGCTACAACCAGAAACAATTACTTTCTTCATATGATATTTTTTTTATTTAAATCGAATTGAAATCCCGTCAATTCGGAATATAATTTCTCACCTCCCGAAATAGATGGTAAACTGAGTTTAACGTGTCTCAATTTGAAGTATTTGTGTATTTCCCTTATTTTGTCATCTCCAACTTCCATTCTCAATTTATGAATTACATAAACTTGTATAATGTCGTACCATTTCATATAGGTTGCATGAAAAAAACCATTAAATTCTTGGTTTAAGAAATCCAAAATATTTTCTCTGTCTTTAATAGTAATTTTATCAATTTTTTTCTTTTTGGTAAGTTTATTGTAGTTTTTTGTTTTGGATAGTTTTGTTATTACTTCACCACCCCCATAATTAAAGTGTTTACCTTTTATGTTATGTAGTTTAAAGGGAAATTTAACGTCGTTGATGTTGGGTACATTATTATATTTATCTACCTGTATCGTAGGTATATCATTAAAGATAACATGTCTATGTTTATCTGATGATTTTTTATAGTTTTTATCAATTATTCTCAGATTAAGGTGTAACATTAATTGTTCAATATAACATGAACCGTATTCCTCCTTATCTATATTACTACCATATTTAATATAGTGATCTATGGAATCTCGACATACTTTAGAAAACAACTTATGATTTTTAACGTAAACAATATTCATGTTTGGAATAGTCTCAAAAGACCCGTAAGAATCGAATAATCTACTCTTATCTTCCTCCGAAAAAATTAAATCAAAGAATAGTTTTGAATATGTTTTATTGATATAGAAGTAATTATTTTTGTTCTTGACCTTTTCGGGGTTTTCGTAAGGTGGGTTGATATAATATTTGTAAAGTTCGGATATTAGTTCGTCCTTAGACAATTCTGATGGTGTATGCATATCAATATGACTGAATAGGTAGTCTTGTTCATAAGTGTCTAATATTATTTTGTTAAATAATAAAGTGTCGGTATCAATATGTAAGAAGGGTTCATTTATTGATTCATATACCCTTAATTTAGGTAAACTCCACGTCTTAGAGTCTTCTCTTTTTACTATTTTGTTATTTACTTCATCATAGGGTAATCCTAAATCTGTTACTTGATTACACTCTTCGATATCACCATAAAACGATATATTACCATAATGTTTTTTTGCAAGTATCGCACTGAGGTATTGAGTATATAACAATTCCTTCCATATAATACCTATTTTATCTACATATGTGTGTACAACCTTCATATCAATGTTTGTAAAAAAATGGGTCTCTCTCTCTTAACTTATTCATTTTATCTTTAAAAAGTTTTTTCTTTTTTCTTTTCTCAATTCGTTTTCTAAACCAACCTATTATTTTTTTTATCATCATTTGAAAATTACAAAGTTATCTATCACTAAAACATCAATGTCTGTTGAGTCAAATGTTTCTAATGCATCTTTAGGTGTTAGTACCATAGTCTTATCTTTTATGTTGAATGATGTGTTTAATAGTATTGGATATGATGTCAAAGTCTCAAATTCCCTTAAAAGATTATGTATATCATTATCTTTATAAACTGTTTGTACTCGTGCGGTACCATCAACATGAGTTGTGGAGACAAGTACATCTTTATATTGGCTACGAACCTCAACAACTTGATTCATATATCTCAAATCGTCATTCATTATAAAATATTCGTGTTGTCTTTCTTTAGTTACCATAGGTGCAAAAGGTCTGAACCCTTCCCTCCTTTTTACCATTTTATTTATTCTATCCTTCATTTTAGGGTTTGTTGGGTCAGCTAAAATTGATCTATTCCCTAATGCTCTTGCGCCAAATTCAATTTCATTTCTGAACCAACCAACGACTTTACCCTTTTTAATTTGTTTGGCAACTATTCTATATATATTTTGGTTATTTAGGTACATAGTTTTTCTATTACCTAAGTGTTTCTTAGATTTTGAATTTACGGTATATGATGGACCTAAAAATGGGGTATTAGGTATCTTAACATTCACCCCATTGTTAACATAATAATTAATTACGGAACCTATAGAAGATCCTGCATCAGATGGTGCTGGTGGTACCCATACCTTTCTAAATCCAGTGTTTCGATATATCTTACCATTTGCCAATCCATTATATGCACATCCACCACCCAAACATAAATTACTAGTCTGATACTTTTTACCAACATAATCTAAAAGATCAAACAACACCTTTTCATATACATGTTGAACCGCATATGCTAAGTCCTTATGTATTTTTTTTATTTTTTCATCGGTGGTTCTTGGTAGTAAACCCAATAATTCAGATAAATCATAGTTGTACATAATCTTATCAGATTTATGCCAATTAAAATATTTTAAATTACATTTTATTTCTCCGTTTTCGAATTTTATTAATTCACTAACCTTCTCAACCAACTTAGTTTTATTCCCATAAGATGTTAATCCCATAACTTTATATTCACCCTCGTTTGGTCTAAACCCTAAGAATGCGGTCATTGCGGAATAAAATAAACCTAAAGAATGTGGATAAGATGAAATGGTTTCAACGTCTAAAACTCCTCCATCATATTTAGATATGGTCGTTGTGTCGTATTCTCCAACACCATCGATAGAAACTACTGCGGAGGTTTTATAAGGAGAACTGAATGATGAATAATATAAGTGTGAATGATGATGTTTTGAGAAAAAGATATTATCAGAAATATCTGGTAGTAGTTTTTTTAACTCTCGTCTATTTCTATAAGATTCCCATTCTCTTCTAATTGATAGTAGTGGATGACTAAGTAAGTGTTTTTTTGAATATTCTCTAACCCTTTTATTTTTTAGTTCCACATCCTCATAAAAACATACCACCTCTACATTTTCTTTTGTTAAAGAATACTTTTTTGTTACATAGTTTAGTACTTTTTTAGGAAAAGTATAGTCATGTTTTATACCTGTGAATTTCTCTTCTTCGCACGCAAATATTAATTTACCATCTTTAAATAGACATAAGGATGAATCGTGATAGTAACAAGATAACCCAATAACAAACATTTATTTTCTTGTATTTCCGTAATGTATAATTTTTACATTTTTATTCGTTTCAAAAGATCTCCACGGATCCACCACTACAGACCCATCGGGGAAATTATAATCGTGATGTTTACCCATATGACCTAATAAGTAAACTCCTTTGATTGGTGTCTCTAAATCATACTGTACTTTATATTTACTACCATATGCGGATTCACAATAATGACCAACTAAGATTGATGAGGATCCATCTAAGTACTCAACATCAGGTTTATATGATTGTCCCAATATCACTATAGGTAGGTTATGGATGTTGGATTCAATTACTAATTTAGTTGCAATGTTTTTTGCCTGTACCTCTCTCGCCAACATAATTGCATCGAATAAGTCATATCCCAAATCCAATTCTTGAGCCATGTATCTTAATGCAATATTATCACGAGGATGACATCCTCCTCCATCTCCCATACCGGCTGTCATATATGCAGGACCCAATATTCTATATGTAGATCTTTCTAATGCCCCAGTAACTACATCTACATTCATATTACCCGATTTCTCAGCAACATCTTGAATCATATTCACAAGTGCTACTTTAGTTGAGATGAATGTGTTATAAAATATTTTAATACCCTCAGCTTCATCCCACGTACCAAGTTCATACCTTGTACCTTCACTAATGAATGTTTTGTAGAAGTCTAATAGTAATTTAGCGTCTCCCGTTTCGGAACCATCTTCTGTTCCGATAATGATCATTTCAGGATTTACCATATCCCATTTTACCGTACCCATAGCTATTAGATATGGGTTATATATAAACCTACCGTTTGGGATTAAGTCAATAAATTCTCGTCTAATAGTACCTGGTAGGACTGTTGAGATTAAAACAATAAGTTGATCTTTTGAAACGTGTTTATTTACCTCTGTCAGGACTTCTTTTACTATGTCGTAATTAAAGTCCTTATTTTCTAAATGTGATGTTGGGTACCTTCCATCATAGTCTGGATGGTGTGGTGTTGGGACAGCAATGAAAATTAATTCCCTATCCTCACATGCGTCCTTAATTGTTGGGACCATTGCAAAATTTTCAGGTTGTACCTCACTTATGTCATATCCTATAACGTCATGTTTTTCTGCCATTACCTCGGCCGCATCTTTTCCGAGTTTACCAACTCCAATAAAACCTACTCTCATACTAAATTTTTTTAATTATTTTATTATAAATATTATCTAATGGTTTATCAAAAAATAAACCTCTGTTATGTTCTAACATCCATAAGTCTCGTTCAAATAGTATATTTAAATCCTCCACACTTAATTCGAGTACTTTTTTTACTGAAGAAATAAAGTGGTCAAACCTATCTCGATCATCTTCAATAGTGTCATAACCATAATCAATCCAATCTGCCATTAAAAACCCGTAATTTTTTATATCTTTCACCAACCCACAGTAACCAAAAGGTAAGATAAAATGACCTTTAAGTAAAGGGTTCCAAGTCTTTTCAGTTACAGATTTAACTTGTTTGTTTTTATCGGGTATTAAATATGTTAATGTTTCCACATATATACTTAAAAATGAAGAATTATAGTATCTATTATGTATTGGATTAAATGCCTCGAACTTTACGAAGTTTTGGTTATCGGGTTCTTCCTGAGAGTCTAAAGAGATACCTCTATCTGGGTCATTTGTGTACCCATCTTCTAATTCTAAAATATACCTTAAACATATTCTTTTATATATCCTATCATTAGGATTATCTATATATGTCCTGTTAGGTGATAAGAATTTCTTAAGTTCTCCAACTTTCTTTATCTCAGAAAGTTCAAACATCCGATTAGAACACTGACCAAAGAATTCCGTATTTTTCAAACCATAACCCTCAAAATTTGTAAATGCACATTTTTGTCTATTCCATAAAAAGTCATAGAATATATCTTCTTTTGTATTAAAGTTTGTATGAATGTGTAGTAAAGTTTTACCACCCTCCATTAAGAGTAATTTCATACGACTTAAATGGGGGATAATACTTGTATTTTCATGAACATGAAAGATATCTAAGTGAAATACGTATTTTATGTTTGGGTACTCTAATATCTTGTTGACTTGGTCCTGATATATTGTGTGGTCACATAGTATTGCAACACTATCACACACATTAATATCACTAACAAAATTAAAATTATCTCTTTCTATAATGAAAGGTGCTGAATGTAGATGTTTTATAAATCTAAGTCTATCTAACTCCAAATCACCTACCTCATCATTCACATATAAGTTCATTTTTAATTATTTTAACTATCTTATCGATTCTGTACCAAACATTATCTATTTCATCGTACGAAGTATCACACCAATCCGTTAAATGACTTATGTCCAACCCATGGTACTTATGGTATTCTTTTTTAGTCTTACTTAACATACCTTTAGAAGAGAGTAAAATAAATTTCTTATCCTGTTGCACACATTTAGTTGTTTTCTCAGTAATAAATGACCTATCGTTAGTAACATCACTTTCCATTATCAGGACAAAGTCAACCAAATCGTAGTATGTTGGGTCGTACTCTCTTGTGTGTGATATTTTGTGATTAAATGAGGTCACATCTAACACTTTATTTGACCCCATTTTTTCTAACCCAATCTGAACTCTCCTTTTTTGTTCATTTGGGGAGTCCGTCATAAAATACATATCCTTAGTTTCGTTCGTAAAAGTTTCCAATGGATTAAAACCAAAGTAAGATATATAACCACACTTATCTAACCCCTCAAAATATAATAGGGATGTTAGTGCGGTTCTAAATGTTTTCGCTTTACCACCTAATAATAGAAACTGTCTACGTTCTTTTTTTTGTACGTTATGGTTTTTAGTTGGTATATAATAGTCATAATATTTTACGAAGTATGGTTCTATTGTAATATTTAAACCTCTATTTTTAACGACCTTAAGATCTATAATAGATTCATCTACAACTCCGTTAGTAAAAATATTAATTGGTGATAGGTCCTCGTAATGTCTGATTTTCTGTAGAAACTCCTGAGATAATAATTCTGTCGTGGAGTCGTAATAAATTTCTTTATTATCATTTAGACATAGTTTTAATAATTCATCAAACCGTTCATAAAAATTGTCGCCTACCACATCATAATTAGTTATTAAAATTATTTTTGATTGGTTAACATTATCCACAATATGTTTTGGTCTCATAGCGGACGTATCACGACTTATACCTTTATAAATGTATGTTGGATTTTTGATTATCATATTAGTCTGTTGTGGGGTACTGATGTTGGTTTAGGTCCCTTAACAGGTACCACTTCTTTTCCTTCTAAAACATCAAACAAATTCTGTAATGTTTCCCCTTTCATTAAAACATTAAAATTATGTATGAGAGTTGGTAACATTTCTTGAGTAATTCTAAAACATTTATCCATATCCCAAGACGCAATCTCCTCCATCACCTCAAATATTTTATCCATTCTTTTATAAAAGTCCATCTCTTGATCATAACTTTCATCCCACCATCTTGAAAATGTTTTATACCCTTGATTTTTAAGTACCTCTAAAGACCTTGGGTTACCCATTAATATAAATGGTTGCCCAACAAAAATTGGTTTATATATCTTTTCAGAAAAGAATACCGTTGTTTCGTGAGTTAGAGACTCAGATACAATATTTACAAAAGACTCTTTGTGTGCTTGGGTATTTAAACTATCCGCCTTATTATTTTCTAAATCAGGTTCGTCGTACCAGTAGTGTACTCTCGAGTCGTGGCCCTTATAATAATCCCTAATAGTGGTTTTCCATTTATTTTCATATTCTTGAGGTATTTGACCGTCAACCCAACCGAAATATCTGTATTCATCATTACCATCGTAACCACCTAAAGAAGAAATAAACTTATCCTTAAATTTTTTATTACCATTTAAAAAACCATATAATAAAACCCTATGTAGTTTTGGTACTCTATTAAAATTTAAAAAATGGTATTTTTTATTTTCAGTCAATGACCATTTTATGAACTTTGATAACTTTTCTCTTCCCCTTATTTCACACTGTGGATCTGTAATGTGACCCGGATTATGAAACCATAGATTAGAACCAAAATAACCGTAGTCCAATATTGAATAGGATTTATCGTCTAAATAACCTGTTAACGATAATTCCGTTTTTCTTGTTTTAGCAATAAAATTAGTCGTTATAATGTACATGTTGGTTTCGTCTAACCCATAACGTTTAGATAAGTTATCTAACCATTTGTAGTTCGTGTCGTCCTGTCCAAAGAAACCTTCCGTTGGTTGCATGAAACATATCTTACATTTACCATCTAACGCATCTTTTATTATGTGATCATCTAATTCAATTGTATCGTAATTTTCAAATAATGCGTTGTTATAAATTACTATCGGGTAAATGTAATTGATGTCAAGATTTTTAATCTCGTCTATTGAATATATTTTATGCCTATGGTAGTCATGATCTAAAAAAACCTCGAAACTTTGACCTCTAAATTTAATGAGGGTGTCCATAATTTTATTATCCAAATTTGTTTTTCTTTTAAGTGGGAATGTAACTCCTATGGATTCGGCAATCTCTTCTAAATTATTAAAGTTTCCATCTTTATCTCCCTCCTTTAATAAAGGGTGGGTGTGCCAAGGGTGTATGTTATAATCGGGTATGTTGGAACTAACAAACTCCACTCTTCCTTGAGGATCATATACTAATATTTTGTTGTAGACTATATTCATTAAAATGTGATTCCTTTACAATAATTATAAAACTCTTCGTATTCTGGAAATGTCTTTAAAAAGTTAGTCCCCCTTCTCTCATCATGGGCATTAAAGAATTTATAAAAATTGTGTTGATTTTTTAACAATTCTTTCTCGTCTTGTGGGGACACCATCCAATCATATACCCTATGGAATTTAGGTATTTCCATTTGAGTGAACCCCCATATTTCTTGATCAAAATTGTGAGGAAAAGTGGTTAACGTTTCGGCCAATTCACCATGACTTTTAACTAAATCAGAAAAACTAAGTGGTACAACTCTGACTGTTTGGTGTTCGGGATGTCTCAGGAATGAACAATCTAACGAGACCGCTGTCGACCACGCCCTATCAGGAGAACCGTATTCCATCTTTAAACCATAAACCTCCTTTATTAATTTATTATATGTTGTTAATGATAATGCATTATAAGTACTCATTATACCTACGGTGACGGTAGGACAGTTAGTTAATATTTTATTTAGGTTATCCCAAAACTTATTAAATACTAAACCCGTTCTTGCGTATTCCGCTTGTTCTCCCCAACCATCCACAGATGTATAAATCACAAAAGTTTTAACTCTACCCTCGTCTTCGATTCTTTTGATCTTATCAATTAGTCTATCAACTAGTTTGTCGGGGACACCTAAATTAGTGTTGATTGATATGTTTAATTTTGTGTTAGGGTTTTCCTCGTTAATAATATAGTCTAATACCCCCCATGTATCCTTACTTAATAATGGTTCTCCTCCCGTAATTCTAAATGTATCGAGATCCCTATATAGATCTGGCCACCATTTCCAAAACGCCTCAACATATGGGTTATATTCTTTATGGTGTATTGGCATTCTACCTGACTTTTTTAACCAATCAAAATTATTAAATAAATCTGTGGTAGGGTAAGGTCCGTGTTTTTCAATCTCCTGAGCCCATGACGATGAAAACGATGGTCCACAATAAGAACATTTAAAATTACATTTATTAGAAAACGAAACCTCCATATATTTTGGGTTATAGTCTTCTCTCCAATCCATTTCTTTTATTTCTTTATGGTGAGGTTTTGACCATGGTTCATGTGACTTATAAACCCTATCAGATATTTGATTAGAGTTGTCTTCTACCTTCCAACAGTAGTCACACTCAGAAGGTCTTTCACCATCTAACATTTCTTTTCTTTTTTTCTTTTTGAAACGTGTATTGTGTAAAGCGGACGGATTTCTCTTTATCTCTTCAAGAGGTATTTGATGTGTATCGGGGTGGTGACACGAATGCGTTCTACCTAGATGTAAATGTGTGGTAACTTGTGTCCATTTAGCCAAACAAAACCCACAACCAGTTTTATTTAGTTCATTTCTATAATTTTCAAATTTTTCTACTTCAGGATGACTCATAATTTTACGTTGTATATTTTACACTTTAATGAATGATCAATAACCTCGACCAACTTATATTCTAAATTGTTGATACCATCATTCTTATAATTTAGTTTACCTTTTTGCATTTCAGTAACAAATCTTTTTTCATTTTTTGCGGTTGTTTCACCTTTAACCCACTTACCATTAACTAAACCCTCATCTAAGTGAGGTAAACAATAAAATTTACCATCTCTTCTATATGGTAAATTACTATCATCAATTTCGATGTTTTCTATCACTTGATTCACATCATTTTTTTTGGTGTGTTGGTCTTGGTTTAAGTCATATATAATATTATCTTCATTTAACTTACATTCTTCGAAATTATCAAAAAACCTATCATATATTTTTACTTCAGCAATCTTACCTTTAAAATTAGTGTTCTGATGATTACACCTACCTATGTGGAAATCACCTTTTGATACGTGAGATTTTATTTTATTGGGTAAGTTAATTGGTTTTGATTTCAATATATCCCCATTATTTGAAACTAATTTATCGTTTGAGAATATATATAATTTTTGTTCTTCATAGTTATATGAAACGGTAAACCACTTCCACTTATCTTCTACCGCTTTTGACCAATGATAAAGAGGGTTATTTGATATATCGAAATTTAAAGTTGATAGTGCCCTAGAGTTGTTAAAAGATAAACCCCAAGTCCAACTACCATCTTTTCTTAGTATAGGATATTCTATAAATTTTCTCTCTTGATCACCCACTAACCATATCGGAACAACTTCAGGTTGTTGTTCGGGTGAAACTAAAACTGAGATAGTATGATCTCTAAATAATGGTGTCGTCAATTCCCGATTAGAATTAAAACTGATCGATGACGTTTCACCATTAAAATGATATACCTTTTTATTGTCTATCACTTCATACATTTTTCTATCCGAATAACCTTCGTAGAAACATCTCCAAAATAAATCATCATCTTCTTGTCCCCAATCCCAATATTCATTAGAATACCCATTTGTTTTTAATAAATGTTCTTTATTAAACAAAACTACACCTCCGAAGTATTGGTCGTAACCCATTGACCATGAGTATTTTGATAATTTAGTTGCAATATGTACGGGATTATCATAAGGAAATGAATAATCACATGTTTCATCGTGAGGTAACATATCAACGTCGTGAAAAGCGACATAATCACATCCATCTTCCAACGCTTTAATTGCGGCAATATTCTTCATTGCACCTCTATTAAATAATTTATCATCAATCTGATGTCCCACATAAACACAATAGTCAATGTTTTGATTGTTTAAGTGTTTTTCTAATTTAGGGAGTAACTCATTTAAGTGAGACTCTCTATTTCTATACGGTATACATATACCTAATTTATGACTCATATCCCTACAGTTAATTGTGTTTGATTATTTCTTTTAGTTCTATTCCATATCTCATATTTAAGATTAGATAATCCATCTTCATTAGGATTTCTATAACCTTTATCCATTTCATTATGAAACCTTAATTGATTATATCTTATATTAACATCTGTCCAAGCACCGTCTTTATATCCACTAGATTCATGAGATTGTAAATCGAAGTAACCTCTCTTTCTAAAAGGTACTTTTATCATAACTTCACGTTCGTTAGGGATAAGTACTGTTTCACAATTAACTAATGTTAAAACATTGTCTCTATTTGATAAGTCGACAACATCATAACCTACCACATATCTCATATCAAAGTAATGTATTAACTCCCCGCAATTAGTATACCCCTCAAAAGTTCTGGTAAGGGCGTATTCTGTATTCTTAGTTATTGGTTTTATTTCTTGTGTTGGAATGACCACCCTATAAATTGCAACCTGACTTATTGTTCCTTTGAATAGTTCCTCTTCTTCATTTTTTGAACCTATAAAAATTTTACCATCTTCGGTTTTTAATAAATCTTTTTTATATTTTGTATTTCCAATCAATTCACCATCTTGGTACATAGTTATTATTTTACGATCTTGATTTATAGTAACAACTAATGTTTTTTTAATGTTATGTTCTATTTTAGAATCAATAGATGCCCACTCTTCACCATCTTTCATTAAGACTTTATATCTTCTAAAAGAATCGTAACTTATTGTTAGTTCAATCTCAGGTATTGATAATACAGTGTACCTATCATATCCATTTTCAGGATTACACACTATTGAGTCTGAATCCATTGTGATCATGATGGTTAACCCATGACTTTCCAAATTCCCTAGGAAATCAGAGTAGGCATATGAATCCACCCCGTTAAATTTTAATGCAGAGTCTCCTCCACCCTCAACATTACGAACTAACGTATCAAATGGTACTCCCCTATCACAACATCTTTTAAATAGATCATCATCTTCAAACCCCCAACCCCAATATTCGTTAGAATATCCATTGATTAATTTAAAAACATCCGACGGAAAAATAGTGACTCCACCGAAATACTGGTCGAAAATATCTCTTTTAAAATTCTTATCCTCAATAAGAAAATCTGTTGCTAAATGTACAGGTACGTTGGAGTGTGTGTAATCAACTTTAAGTGGTAACATATCAATGTCATGAAACACTACATAGTTACACTCTAATTTAAGTGATTCCTCAAACCCAATATTAAGTAACATACCCCGATTAAATAATTTTGCATCATCTTGCTCTACGACTATTAATTCGTAATCAATACCCCTATTAGTCATATATTCAGTTATCTTTCTTTTAAAAAGAACTAACTGTTTATACCTATTCCTATACGGTACTATGATACCTAATTTATTCGGACTCGTCTTCTTTGTCATCAGATGTTATAAAGTTCTTATGAAATTCGTGTAGGTAGTATTGCATTCTCTCATCCCATCCAGCCTTATCTATTTCTTCAAACCATATGGTTAGAGCGTCCAAAGTATTACCTATTTTCTCTAATGCCTTAACTTTTCTTTCTTCAAGGAATAATCTTTCCTCTTCTAAGTTTATTTCTGTTCCTTTTTTTGCCATAATTATATACTTACTATTTTTCTTATTAATTTATTCCAATGTTTGTACGAACTATAAATCGGTTTATTTGATTTTAAAAATAGATACTCTTTATTTTTTATATCTACATTAAAATTAGTTTTTCTTAGTTCGTCATATAACTTAAGATACTCTTTAGAGTATGCGTATGCTTCGTTAATGTCTACCACTTTTTTTATACGATCTTTACATGTTTCATCCCATTTAAAATGGTGTACTTGTATTGAGTATTCTTTATATGGTGCAATAATTGGGTGGTCCCAACCCTGCCATCTCCATGTAGTATGACCATCGATGTTTGCATAATGTTGTCCATTGGTAATCTCAATATTACCTTTAACAATACAAACTTTATTTGGACAAGCGTTACTCATGGGGTATCTGAAAAAACCCGCATATGGGTATTGTTCAAATATGGGTGTATCAGTTTGTAATTTTGGGAAGCTACCCCCAACCCCAACTCTATCAATAAATCCACCCCTAACCATGGACCATAGATTGTCTTCACACTTTTCGATCATTTTACGTAAATCATTATTAGGGTAGACATGAAATTCATCAATATCGGCAATAACCCACCAATCGTTTTTCTTTTTAGACTTCATCATGTTATAGAGTATCGTAACCTTCTCCCAATCAAAAACCCTGTCTCTAACAACCTTTACAATTTTACAGTTATCGTGTTTATCTATTATTGATTTAGATCTACTCAGTATTCTTGGAGACGCCATAGACTCGTACACAACGAATTGTAACTCATCCACATGTTGAGAGTAATGTTCTATGAAATGAGGTAGTAACTCATGTCCATGACCTATAACACATAATAATCTTATCATTTCTTTTTTAATATTGTTAATCCTGTTGAGGAGGGTTTATCCTTTATGTTTCCGAAATTAAATAGGTCCATTACAACCCAATCATCGTTATTTTTTAACTCTTCCACTAATTTAGAAGGACCATTGAAGGGGAAGAAATCTTTCTTAGAATCTTCAGATATAATTAAAGTTTCGGAATATGAAGAGTCTGTATCATGTATCATGATTAACCCGTTAGGGTTTAGAATCTTTGAATACAAATCAAAATCTTTCTTCACACCTTCGTACGAATGGTCACCATCTATAAAGAGTAAATCAATCATGATATCTTCTCTTACAAAAAAATCATAATACGCTCTTTCAGATGTCTCCTTTATAAATCTTGGGAAGAAGGTCTTTTGGTAAAAACCCTCCATATCACATATGTTACTATCTCCACCAACACCATTACAAGGATCAACAACATACGTAGTTCCAATGTCACCCCAACTATATGTGGGATTACCCTCAAAAATACCTTGTTTGTGTAAGTCAATTCTCGCTTGTGTCATTATTCTTGGTATATAACCACCACCTGTCCCAATACAAACACAATTTTTGTATCTCATGTGTTGTATCATAGAGTAAACAACTATACCATCACCCATGTGACTGTTAGTTGCACCATGTGTCCACAGAAAAGGTAGTTTTTCACCATTATCTGTAGTTATATGGGACTCTATGTAATTTTGATTAGTTATCATTTTAAATGATTAGGTATCTCCACACTTGGAGTGTGTCTTGTTATGGGTTTCAACACATTTCTTGATAAAGAAACCAACTTAAGGTCCTTTTCTATGGGTATTTGGTTTATTTTACATGATATAGAAATTGATACCCCTTCTCCCGCACCTGACACAGTCTTATTATACTTTAAATCACAATATTCTTTAACTATTTGTAATTTTTCGTATGATTTAAAAAATTCTTCGGAATTAAAACCACTTTTGTTAAATACAATGAAGTATTCCCATAATGTCTCAATATTATCAATATTAGGGTACAGAGTTTTGGCGTAGTTTTTATATTCTAACCATTCGTCACTCTGCATTGGAATATCACCCACAGTTTTAAATTTTGCGGTATGGTTCCATAAGGTGTCTATATAAGAAACACCATCTTTAAAATTGTAATCCCTAAATCTATCGAATAAATTATAGTCTTTAACGTGTAGATCCGCATCCAATAGAATACATACGTCGTGGTTTCTATGTATTTCTTTAACTAAAAGAACCTTATCATAATATGATTTATATGTTCTCTTATAGGGAACTATTGTTATTCTTCCCCAATACTTTTCTAAAAAGTGATTTTCATTGTCAGTAAGTACGTAACAAGGAAATCCTCTCTTAGTAAGATTATCTATAATGTCTTTTGCTCCTTTGAAGTATCTATCGTCACCGAAGCACATAATTCCGAAACCTATGCTCTCCATAGGTAATAATATAACGAAAAAATATTAGAAAGACAAGTCTACCCTAAATCAAAAACTGTTTTATATGATAAAAAGTTTTGTTTTACTTGGGTGTCTGTTAGTGAAGTTTCATATCTTCTAAATACAGGAAGAGATCCGTTGAAATACGCATTCCAACTTTTCCCTATACTATTAACAGGACCTCCATTTGTTGTATAACTATTGAATCCTGAAGTAGTATCCTTAACTCCATTTATATAAAGATCCATTGAGGAGTTGTATCCCCTATTTACCCATACTAAATGATAGTATTCATTATAGTTTACCGTGATACTACTGTTGTGGTTTTTCCAAGTCCCGTCATAATTTCTATAGTGCATCTTATTACCATATATTCCAAATGCATTTGTGACAGGACCTCCCGAATTATTAGATAATAATGAGTAACTAGAACTATGTGCATTAACAATAGTTTCCACAGACCAATCTCCATTACCTAACGTTACACTATCCAAATCAATATAATTAGAACTACCATTAAAATCAGGATAACCTTCAGGTGTCCATAAAACATTTGACGTGTCTATGGTCTTATTACCTTTTAGGTCAATTAATGACTCGGTATTTGACCTACTTCCTTTAGTAAACTTAGTAGATTCGTTTTTACCTACCTCAACTTGAAAATCGCACATATCAATTGCATATGGTTCACTTGATGAGTTAGGCCACCAATATGATATAAAGTTGTACGTGTTTGATGCGGTCCATGTAAATTCATATTTTTTCCATTCTGTAGTAAGTGGACCAAAACTTGTAGAACTACCAGAAAAACCACTACCGAAATATGTTGAATAACCGATTGATTTTCCTTCACCTCTACCGTCCGATCTTTTTAACCATACACTCATAGTAATTACATCCCCTAAAGTTACAGGTGTGTGAACGTTATACGCCATACCATCAACAACATTGTCAGGTCTATACGCGTGTAATCTAATTGCATTAGTTCCGTGTCGTTTACCTTCATTAGGTACTATTTCCTTTATCAAACCTGAATTTGGTACGTGGGGTGGTCCCCACCACATAGTTGGGAAGTTCGTAGAGTTAATGGGTATTCTTGTGTCGTTAGCGTATGCATCATGAACCTTAAAGAATCCTGTGTCAGGATTTATATACCCTTGAGAACCATTTTGAGAACTATTATATTCATGTAAGGTAAATGAGTTGGTGTCGTTTATTTTTTTAATAACATAGTTGGTTCCCGCAGTAACTCCACCTCCCGTTGTTTGAGGTCTTAACACATCAAAACTTCTTATCGTTCTACCTACACTACCCAATATGACTAAATTATCCGCAACAGAACTAATAGTACCTATTGAAAAGTAAGTGTTACTATTATATTGATTAGTGTTGTATGTACCCCAACTATTTTGAATAGTAAAATTACTGTTATGTTGAGGTGTGGGTACTAAATTAGTTGTTGGTTCACCACCAAAGGAAAATCCTTCAGAGTCGTAACCAAAAACCAAACCTTCATTATTTAAACCTCCACCTACTTTCATATACCGTATCTATGTTTACCATTGTTATAAATTTGTAATATTTCTTCATCAGATAATACCGTTTTATATCCATAAACTTGACCTATATTTCCTGTATGATAATAACCCGCAGAGTGGTAATCAGCACCAAGTAATGTGTTACCACTATCATTAACCCCTCCTCTAAAATTTCCGTTTGTGTTTGTAAACCCAACGGTATTTTTTAAAACACCATCAACATAAATTTTGATATCACCCGTACCACCATTTCGTGTACAAGCCAATAAATGATATTCACCATCACCTGTTATATCCACATTAGAACTTAGTAAATGAGAGGCACCACCACCATCACCCATCCAAGCGGCAGCCGCTCCGTGATATCTACTCATTAATTTAAGACCGTATAAGTAACTACTTGAGGTTCCTATGACGGTTTGGTGTGGAGATCCGGTACTTCCTTGTTTAACCCAACCTACTAATGTTACATTATATAAATTACGTAAAGGACTTGTTGTACCATA
>Ga0208298_1000015_pt1 | contig 66307 bp, 79 predicted proteins | sample 14BtaG_FD_184088 | JGI IMG/M metagenome (GOLD analysis project Ga0208298, IMG submission 184088) | Marine viral communities from the Subarctic Pacific Ocean - 14B_ETSP_OMZ_AT15311_CsCl metaG (SPAdes) (version 2) | ecosystem: Environmental > Aquatic > Marine > Oceanic | place: Pacific Ocean... | reverse complement strand
TCCAAGCCAAGTAACAACTCTTTGGGGCGGTGGAACATCCGTCTCAAACCCTATGGCTTTACCAAGTTCACCTATCGCTTATTATCCTTTAGGTACATCTGCTTGGAACGGACAGTATTTAGCAGAAAACAATGCTATTGGAGATTATGTTTTTGATAACACAAGCAGTACTAGAATAACCACCCCTATAAGTGTTAGTAATTTAACTAATTGTACACAATCAGCTTGGTTTAAAACAAGTACTAATGGTCAATTAAATAAATATATATTTTTTGTTGGTGCATATGGTACTTTTGTCATACAGCTTAATGGAACTGACACTTTAAGAGCTGGTGTTACTGTAAATCCTTTAACTCAAACATATCCAAGTTTAACGTTTAATTACGCTGATGGTAAATGGCACCAATACATAATGAATTATGATGGTTCACATGTTAAACTATACATTGATGGAGTTTTAAAAATAAAAACAGCAAGGACTGGAACTTTAAGAAATGAACCCGGTTATTTCACTAGCATAGGTAATGTACCGGGAACTTCGCAGGCTGGAGCAACTGGAGAGTTTTCAAACTTTATAGCATATGAACACACTCTTACAGATGGTGGTGTTTCAGTAGGTGATACAGCTACTGGTGAGATAGCTGCTTTATACAACTACGGCTCACCAATACAAACTTTAGCTAATATACCTCAAAGCTCTAATCTAAAAGCTTGGTACAAACTCGATGCAAGTGAGATTTATAATAGTACAAGTACAGAGTGGAGTGTAGATAATAACCAAAATCCTTCGGCTTATCCAAGTTCTTTAGATTTTAACCCATCAGGAAGCGCTGATACAATTGTAATTAATGATACTTTTGACACAATAATAACTGGAGCAAATTTTACAATTAGCTCTTGGATAAACTTAGATTCTATTGCAAGTAATCAATTAAAATTTATTTTTACTAATAAAACTTTACAGTTTACAATAACTAATAAAATTACTACTTATTTAACAGGTGCTTCAGGGTATTTTTTAAGTCCTTTTGATAGTAACACCACTTTAAGTACTGGCAAATGGTATAATGTAGTATTAGTTAAAAGTGGAAATGATTATACTTATTATTTAAATGGCTCTCCAGATGGAACTGTAAACAATTCTACATCAGTTATTAATTCAAGTGAAACAACATCATTAATTGGGAATTATTCTTATGGGGGTAATACGTATGGTTTTGATGGTAGAATTTCAAACACTCAAATATTTAATACAGCATTAACAGATGGAACAGGCGGAACAGTAAACCAAATAGAAGCTATTTACAATAATGGAACTCCTTTAACAGATATGAGCTCATTTAGTTCTTTGGTTTCTTGGTGGAAGTTAGATAACACAACTACAGGTATTGAAGATTCAAAAGGAAGTAATAATGGAACTAATAATGGAGCTACTGAATATCCTGGCTTTGTAAATACATTAGCTGGTGAAAGCTCAGGAATGTCTCAAACAAACCTTGTTCAAAGTGACTTACAAACAGTTGCGCCTTATAGTAAATATGCTATGAGTTTCGATGGAAACGGTTATATAGATTGTGGTAGTGTTGGAAATTTTACGTCTTCTTTTACCGCTTCCTGTTGGATAAACAATTGGCCATCGAGCGGTCAAAAAGGAGTTTTAGGAAACACAAATGGACAAAGCCGAGGTTGGTTATTATTAGCTCCACACGCTACAAATTCTAACGCTTTTAAAGTGTATATGGATACTACAAATGGTTGGCATACGGCAGAGAACTCAAATGGGTTTTCTGATAACACTAAATGGGTAAACCTTGTTGTTGTTTACGATTCTATAAATAATACTTTAATGTTATACTCAAACACTGTAGAAGGAGTCACAGCAACTCAACCAACAGGTACTTTAACAACAGGAGCTGACCCCCTTAGAATTGGCTCTGAAGCTGGATATAACAATTTTAATGGAAATATATCTAATGCAGCTATTTGGAATACTGCTTTATCAGCTTCTGAAGTTAGAGAAATTTACAACGAAGGTCGCCCTAGCAATCTACATAACTTTTCTGGTGCAGCTCCTGTAGCGTGGTGGCAGTTAGGTGAAAATAGTAGTTTTAATGGAAATGATTGGATTGTAGCTGACGAAATAGGATCAAACAATGGAGAAAGTAATGGTATGCCAGTAAGCGCTTTAACAAACGGTGTAGGTACAACAGCTAATGGAGTGTCTAGCGGAATGTCAGAAGGTAGTTTAGTAGGTGACGCGCCATATAGTACGGCTAATGCAATATCAAGTGGTATGCCGGTTACAGCTAGAGGAATAGATGTACCGTCGTAAAAAAAAAATAAAACAAGTAAATATATAAATAACAAGTAATTAACAAATAACAATTAAACAATGGCAACAACTTATGTAGTAATTAACTTATCTGATACAAACGCAGTTTTGTTCAGTCAAGTGAATCAGTCTTCTGCTCAAACAATGAGAAGAAACGTAGCTAACACAGAGGGTGTTTTGTCTTTTCAGGTAGAGCCTAGCTTTATTACAAACGGTTCGTTGACACCTGTTGGGACTTATACTCATGAAGAGATATTAGTCTTATTAGCTACTCCAGAATGGACACCTGCTGAACCAGGACCAGGAGAGTAAATAAAAACAAACAATTAAATCAAATCAAATGAAAATTAAAGAAGAAGAATTATTATTAATTCAAGAGCAACAAAAACAGCTTAACGAGCTTGTTCACAACATCGGATTATTAGAAAGCCAAAAGCATGGATTACTTCATGAAATAGCTGGAGCTAATAAAGAAATAGAAGATTACAAAGAGGTTTTAGAAGCTGAGTATGGTGCTATCAATATTAATGTTGAAGATGGTACTTATACTAAGATAGAAGAAGATGTCGAAAGTAATAAGGAAGATTAGTATAGGTTCTGACTACAAGAACGATGCAATGCATTATTCAACTGGTCAGGAAGTATACGGTGGACATACTATTAGTGATATTCTTTTTGAAGATCAAGATCAGTCATATAATATTTTTATAACTAAAAATGATGAAGTCTTGCCTTGGAAAAAGTTTAACGCTAATATGGCAATATCTGTAGAGTACGATTTAAAGTACTAATGAAAAGCTTATATAGCTTTATTGTAAAACCTTTAAATGAAAGGTATGACAATATTAAAAAAGTTGATGATAAAACACTCATCATTAATACAGGTATTGAAAACCATAGGTTTGTTAGTAAAAAAGCTGCTGTTGTATCTACTCCAGCGGCTTACACCTCAAAGATAAAAGTAGGTGATGAGCTTTACGTACATCATAATATATTTAGAAGATGGTATGATCAAAAAGGTAATGAAAGAAATAGTTCAACCTTTTTCAAAGATGACTTATATTTTGTTTCACAAGAACAAATATACATGTATAATCTTAAACCACATTTAGATTATTGTTTTGTAAAACCACTTAAAAACCAAAACTTATTAGAGAACAGGAAAGAGCAACCTAACGTTGGTATAATGAAATATAGTAATAGTTCATTAGAAGCGCTAGGAATCACCCCTGGAACACTTATTACGTTTACCCCAAATTCTGAGTTTGAATTTATAATAGATGGTGAACGACTTTATTGTATGAAATCAAATGATATAGCTTTAACTCATGAATACCAAGGAAACGAAGAAGAAAATAATCCAAGCTGGGCAAAAAGCAGTTGAGGAACTTATAAAGGTAGCAAAAGAAAAGATTGTAGACTCAGACGACGATGTAAGCGCTGATAGATTAAAGAATGCTGCCGCTACTAAAAAGTTAGCTATATTTGATGCTTTTGAAATACTTAATCGTATTCAACAAGAAGAAGATATACTAAATGAAAAACCAAAAGAAGTTAAAGAACAAAAGTCTTTTAGAGGTTTTGCAGAAGGGAGAAGTAAGTGAGTTACGAACAAGCACTTTGGAAAGAAATTAAGGACGTTGTAAATCCTAAGATATTAGCTAAAAACAATAGATTTAAAAAATGGGAGTATGGTTATAACTCTGATTATGATTTTATAGTAATAAGTAAAACTGGAAAAATTGGACAAATCATTGAAATACAAGATCTCAGGATTGCTTTACCGGCAACAGATGAACCGTTTAAACGAAGCGATAAAAAAGCGGAACAATACTGGGAAAGACAAGACTACCCAAAAGAATTAAGTAAAATCAAAAGTAGATTTGACTGGGAAGAATACCCAGCTGAATTTAAAGAAAAGTGGTATGATTACATCGACGAAGAATTCAAAAGGCGAGAAAATGGTTATTGGTTTTACAATAACGGCATGGCTAATTACATTACTGGTACTCATTACATGTACCTCCAATGGTCAAAGATCGATATTGGAGCACCAGACTATAGAGAAGCAAATAGACTCTTCTTTATATTTTGGGAAGCATGTAAAGCAGATACAAGATGTTACGGAATGTGCTACCTTAAAAACAGACGATCTGGATTCTCTTTTATGTCGTCAGCGGAACTTGTTAACCAAGCTACAATATCTTCCGATGCTAGATTCGGTATATTGTCCAAGTCTGGTTCGGACGCCAAAAAAATGTTTACAGATAAAGTTGTACCCATATCAGTCAACTACCCGTTCTTCTTTAAACCCATTCAAGATGGTATGGACAGGCCAAAAACTGAGTTGGCATATCGTGTTCCGGCATCAAAGCTTACTAGAAGAAAGCTTGAGTCGAATGAACAGCTTAGAGAACTAGAAGGATTAGATACAACTATTGACTGGAAAAATACAGGTGACAACTCTTACGATGGTGAAAAGCTAAAACTATTAGCTCATGATGAAAGTGGTAAATGGGAAAGACCTGATAATATATTAAATAACTGGAGAGTTACAAAAACTACATTAAGACTAGGATCAAGGATCGTAGGTAAGTGTATGATGGGCTCAACTTCAAATGCTTTAGATAAAGGTGGAGACAACTTCAAAAAATTATACTACAATTCAGACGTTACTAAAAGAAATAGAAACGGACAAACATCTTCTGGCCTCTACTCTCTTTTCATCCCTATGGAATGGAACTACGAAGGATTCATGGATACTTTTGGACTTCCTGTCTTCACTAGACAAAAGAGTCCAGTCAAAGGAGTTGATGGTGAACCAATTACAATCGGAGTTATTGAGCACTGGGAAAACGAAGTTGATGGACTTAAAGACGACACAGACGGATTAAACGAATACTATAGACAGTTTCCAAGAACTGAAGCTCATGCATTCAGAGACGAAGCTAAAAACACATTATTTAACTTAACCAAGATATATCAACAAATAGATTATAATCTTGAAATGAACAATGTATCTTCTGTAACTAGAGGGAGCTTCATGTGGGAAAATGGTATTAAGGATACAAGAGTTTCTTTTATGCCTAATAAAGATGGTAGGTTTTTAATATCTTGGGTACCACCTAAAAACTTACAAAATCGAGTGATAGTAAATAATGGGCTTAAGAGTCCTGGAAACGAACACATTGGAGCTTTTGGTTGTGATAGCTATGATATATCAGGTACAGTAGATGGTAAAGGATCTAACGGAGCATTACATGGCTTAACAAAGTTTAGTATGGAAGATGCGCCGCCTAATCATTTCTTTTTAGAATATATATCAAGACCTCAAACAGCTGAGATATTCTTTGAAGATGTGTTAATGGCTTGTGTATTTTACGGTATGCCTATACTTGCTGAAAATAACAAACCAAGATTATTATACTACTTTAAACGTAGAGGTTATAGAGGTTTTTCAATGAATCGTCCTGATAAAATTTGGAATAAACTTTCTACAACAGAAAAAGAAATAGGTGGAATACCTAACTCAAGTGAAGACATTAAACAAGCACATGCTGCTGCAATTGAATCTTATATAGAACAATACATAGGTATACTTCAAGAAGGTTATGGAGATATGTACTTTCAAAAAACCCTAGAAGACTGGGGGAGGTTTAATATTAATAACAGAACTAAGTTCGATGCTACTATAAGCTCTGGTTTAGCTATAATGGCTTGTAACAAAAATAGATACAGACCTAATCCTGAAAGAAAATATCAACCTATTAGTTTAGGTATTAAAAGATATAACAATGATGGGGTAACTTCAAAAATAATAAAATAAATAGATGATTTATACTACTAATAATAGTTCATTCCCGGATCAGGTGGTACCTGACGCAGAGAAAGCTACTTTAGATTATGGACTTGCTGTCGGTAGAGCGATTGAGGGTGAATGGTTTAGAAATAATGGTCGTGGTAATAATGGATACGCAACTAATTATAATAACTACCACAGCTTAAGACTGTATGCAAGAGGTGAGCAACCTGTTCAAAAGTATAAAGATGAACTAGCTATTAATGGTGATTTATCATATCTAAACTTAGACTGGAAGCCAGTTCCAATAATATCTAAGTTTGTAGATATTGTCGTTAATGGAATGACTCAAAGAAATTATGAAATAAGCGCTTTTAGTGTTGATCCATTTTCTTTGAAATCAAGAACTGATTACGCATCTACGTTGTTAAGAGATGTTAGAGAGTTAGAGCTAATTCAACAAATGGAGAAAGAGTTGGGGGTTGAAATATTGTCTAAAGAAGTTAGAGAATTAGGTTTAGAAAACGAAGATGAAGTAAAATTACATTTACAACTAGATTACAAACAGTCAATCGAAATAGCCGAAGAAGAAGTTATAAAAGATATATTAAATAAAAACAAATACGATTCTATAAAAAAAAGGTTTTGTCAAGACTTAGTAACGCTTGGTATATCAGCAGTTAAAACAACTTGGAATAAAGCTGAAGGGGTTGTTGTAGATTACGTAGACCCAGCTTCTTTAGTTTATTCTTACACGGAAGATCCTAACTTTGAAGACATATATTATGTTGGTGAAGTAAAGTCTGTTTATATATCAGATTTAAAAATGGAATTTCCATACTTAACAGATCAAGAACTTCAAACTATACAGAAATACCCTGGTAATCAAGAATATTTAAGAAATTGGAGTGGTAAACAAGATGATTTAACCGTACAAGTATTATATTTTGAATATAAGACTTACTCTGATCAAGTTTTTAAAATAAAACAAACACCTACGGGTTTAGAAAAAGCATTACAAAAGCCTGATACTTTTAATCCGCCTGAAAGCGAGAAGTTTAATAGAGTTTCTAGAACTATCGAAACATTATATAGTGGAGCAAAAATATTAGGACATCCTATGATGTTAAAATGGGAACTAGCGGAAAATATGACAAGGCCTAATTCTAACATAAATAAAGTTAGAATGAACTACAATATATGTGCTCCTAGAATGTACAAAGGCCGTATTGAATCTACCGTTAGTAAAATAACAGGCTTTGCTGATATGATTCAGTTAACACATCTTAAACTGCAACAAGTATTATCTAGAGTTGTGCCAGATGGTGTTTATTTAGATATGGATGGTTTAGCAGAGGTTGATTTAGGTAATGGAACTAACTACAATCCAGCTGAAGCTTTAAATATGTATTTTCAAACTGGTTCTATTGTAGGTAGATCGTTAACACAAGATGGCGATATTAATAGAGGTAAAGTTCCTATACAAGAATTACAAACAGGTTCAGGTGGAGCCAAAATACAAAGCTTAATACAAACTTATCAGTATTACTTACAAATGATACGAGATGTTACCGGTTTGAACGAAGCTAGAGATGGATCAACACCTGATAAAAACTCTCTAGTAGGTTTACAGAAGTTAGCAGCGGCTAACTCAAACACGGCTACAAGACATTTACTTCAAGCTATGATGTATATGACTGTTAAAACGTGTGAAAATATAAGTTTAAGAGTAGCTGACTCTTTAGAGTTTCCATTAACTAAACAAACTTTAGAAAACAGTATATCTAGATTTAATGTAGGTACTTTGGAAGAGCTTGCAGATTTAAACATGTATGAGTTTGGAATATTTTTAAATTTAGAACCAGACGAAGAAGAAAAACAAGTTTTAGAACAAAACATTCAAATAGCTTTAAAATCAGGTCAAATAGACTTAGATGACGCTATAGACTTAAGAGGTATAAATAATCTTAAGTTGGCTAATCAAATGCTAAAACAAAGAAAAGCCAAAAGACTTAAAATAAAACAACAGCAACAAGCTGCTCAAGTACAACAGCAGACTAATGCTAACGCTGAATTAGCTGAAAGAACAGCTCAAGCTGAAATGCAAAAACAACAAGCTTTAACAGAGTCTGAAATGCAAGTAGAACAAGCTAAATCTCAGTTTGATATAAACAAGATGCAGCAAAAAGGAGAACTTGACAAGCAGATTCTTCAGATGAAGTTCCAGTTTGATATGCAGCTTAAACAAATGGAGATTCAAGTTCAAAAAAGTAAAGAACAAGAGATTGAAGATAGAAAAGATAAAAGAACTAAAATCCAAGCAACTCAACAAAGCGAGATGATTTCTCAAAGAAAAAACGATTTACTACCTATAGATTTTGAAGCAAAACAAGATCTAGCTAATAATGATATGGGTAGCTTACAAAACCCAGGAGAATTAATGCCTGAGTAAATTTCATTAACTATTATATTATATTATGTCAGAAAAAGAAGAAGTAAAACCTTTGAAAGTTAAGGTTAAGAAACCTTCATTAAAAACTAAATCAAACAAAGTACATAAAGTTGATTTAAGTAAAAAAGAAGAAGTAAAAGAAGAAATAAAAGAAGATGCCATTCAAGAGCCAAGCGCAGAGAAAGTGGATGTACAAGAACCATCCGGAGATGGCAAAAAAGTGGGAGAAACACACGAAGAAAAAGTCGTTGCCACTGAAGCTAAAGAAGAAAAAGAAGTAATATCTCCAATATCTGAAATAACTGAAGAAGCTGCTAAAGAAGTAGAAGAAGTTAAGAAAGAATATAAAGAAGCTATAAGAGATGAAAAGGTTACTGGAAAACCATTACCTGAAAACATCGAAAAACTAGTTTCATTCATGGAAGAAACAGGTGGAACTATCGAAGATTATGCTAGATTAAATAGAGATTATTCTAATATAGACGATACTTCTTTACTTAAAGAATATTACAAAAATACTAAACCACATTTAGATCAAGAAGAAATAAACTTCATAATGGAAGACAATTTCTCTTTTGACGAAGATATGGATGAAGAGCGAGATATAAAGAAAAAGAAACTTGCCTTCAAAGAAGAAATTGCTAAAGCCAAAAACTTTTTGGAAGAAACCAAGAGTAAGTACTACGACGAAATCAAGTTGAGACCCGGCGTAACTCAGGACCAACAAAAAGCATTAGACTTTTTCAATAGATACAACAAAGAACAACAAATAGCTGATCAACGTCATAAAACGTTTCAATCAAAAACTAATGAGTTTTTCACTAATAATTTCGAAGGTTTCGAGTTTAACGTAGGTGAAAAGAAATTTAGATACAATGTTGGAAATGCTAATGATGTTGCAGAAAAACAGTCAAACTTAAACACGTTTGTTAAGAAGTTCTTAAACAATGAGGGTGAAGTTGTTGATACTGTAGGTTATCACAAAGCTATTTACGCTGCTGAAAATGCAGACACTATTGCTAATCATTTCTATGAGCAAGGTAAAGCCGACGCTGTAAAAGATATGATGGCTAAATCTAAGAATATAACAGGTCAAGTAAGGCCACAAGCTAATGGTGATATGTTTATTAATGGATTAAAAGTGAAAGCTGTCACTGGCGCAGATAGTTCTAAGTTGAAATTTAAAATAAAAAAATAACAACAACTAAAAACAAAATAAAATGAGTTTTGCAACTAGCGGGTCTTTTCCTGCTTCTATAGTTCCAATGCCGAATCAAGTAGCTGTACAAGATAATTATATCGATTTTCAGAAGGCTGGTTTTTCGCAATGGACACAACAATATCTACCTGAGCTTTACGAAGCAGAAGTAGAAAGATACGGAAACCGAACTATTGGTGGTTTCTTGAGAATGGTTGGCGCTGAAATGCCAATGACATCTGATCAAGTTATTTGGTCTGAACAAAATAGATTACATGTAGCTTATGATACGGTACAGGTAGCTGCAGTCGCTAATAATCAAGTAACTGTTACTATTACACCTCAAGGTGCTGAGGCTTCTTCTGGTGTTAGAGTTGGTAATACAATTTTAATATCTGACAATGCTACTGGTCTTGTGACTACTAAAGCTCTTGTGATTGGTATTAACGCTACAGGTTTTGTATTAACTTGTGAGTTATATGACGCTGCTCCTGCTGGAATTATCACAGGCGCTGCTTCAAATAGCTTGTTTGTATACGGTTCTGAGTTTCCAAAAGGAACTAATGGAATGGGTGGAGCTATTGAACCAGGTGTAACTACTTACAAAAATTCTCCAATTATACTTAAAGATAACTATGAATTAAGTGGTTCTGATGTTGCTCAAATAGGTTGGATCGAAGTTGCTACTGAAGATGGTCAGTCTGGATACTTATGGTATTTAAAAGCTGAGTCTGAAACTAGACTAAGATTTGAAGACTATATGGAGATGTCAATGGTTGAAGGTGAAAAAATGACTGGAACAGTTGCTTTTGGAACTAATTTTACGCCAACTGGTGGTACTCCAACTCAAAATATCAAAGGTACTGAAGGTTTATTTGCTGCTATCGAAGCAAGAGGTAATGTATACTCTGGTTTTGCTGGAGCTGCTGCTCCTGGTGCTGGTGCTTTAGGTGATTTCGATGAAATCCTTAAAAACCTAGACAAGCAAGGTGCTATTGAAGAAAACATGTTATTCTTATCTAGAGCTACTGCTCTTGATTTCGACGATATGATCGCTGCTGTTAATGGTGGATTTGCTTCTACTCAAGCTGCTTCTTTCGGATTATTTGAGAATGATGGTGATATGGCATTAAACTTTGGATTTTCAGGTTTTAGAAGAGGTTCTTATGACTTCTACAAAACTGATTGGAAATATCTAAACGATGCTACGACTAGAGGTTTATCTAATGAGATTGATGGTGTAATGGTTCCTGCTGGAACAACTACAGTTTACGATCAAATGTTAGGATCAAACATCAGACGTCCTTTCTTACATGTAAGATATAGAGCTTCTGAGTCTGAAGATAGAAAGATGAAGTCTTGGATCACTGGATCTGTAGGTGGAGCTTACACTTCTGATCTTGACGTTATGAGAGTTAATTTCTTATCTGAAAGATGTTTAGTAACTCAAGCTGCTAATAACTTTGTGTTATTTAAAGGAGCTTAATTAATTATTAATATTTAAAAGATAGAAATTATGGCTAAATTAATAGAAGCAAAATATAACACTGACCAACCTTTATATATTCCTTCTGAGGAATTGTTAAAAGTTGTAGCTAGTGATAGTTCTAACAACTGTGTATTTACTTACATTGGTGGTTCAACTATTACTGCAACTATAACATTGGACGATGCTGCCGCTGCTAGGGCTTTAGAAGCTAGCTTACAAGCATCTTGGTTAAAGTGTATAAATGCAGGTCCAGACGCTGCTGGAGCTGTTGCTAATACAACTGTATTTACAGCTGTATCATAAAACAAAATAATAAGATCCCGCTTCGGCGGGGTCTTTTTTAATTATTATATTATATTATATTATGGAAACAAAAGAAAATAAAAAGCCTGTAGCTAAAGCTCCAGCAACTCCTAAAGTTCAAAAAGAAACTTGGGAATATAAAGATAGAAACTATTACTTATTAGGAAATAAAACTCCATTAACTTACACAATAACATCTAGACATTCACGAAGGTATCCTTGTGTTTGGTTTGATGAAGACAAAGGTTATGAAAGAGAATTAAGATATGCTACTAATCAAAAAAGTATATTTGTAGATGAACAAAAAGGTTCAGCTACTTTAAAGCATATTGTTTTTGACCAAGGTCATTTAATGGTTCCTAAAGAAAAAAGAAATTTACAAGAGTTCTTAGCTAAACACCCTCATAAAGGCGTTTTGTTTCAAGAGCATGATAAGATAGAAGAAGCAGTTGATCAATTTGATTATCTTGAAATGGAAATAGCAGCTATGAATATGGCTTATGAAATGGATATAGACAAAGCTGAAGCTATTTTAAGAGTTGAAAAAGGTTCTTCTGTAACTGAATTAAGCTCTAAAGAATTAAAAAGAGATTTATTACTCTTTGCGAGGCAACAACCTGCTTTGCTATTAGATTTGGCTCAAGATGAAAATGTAGAGTTAAGAAATTTCGCAATTAGGTCTGTTGAAGCTAACATTGTTAGACTCGATGATGATCAAAGAACATTTAAATGGGTTGCTAATGGTCGTAAATTAATGACAGTACCTTTTGATGAAAATCCTTACTCAGCTATGGCTGCGTGGTTTAAAACAGATGAAGGACTTGAAGTTTACAAATCAATAGATAAAAAGCTTAAATAACAAGTGATTATAATTAAGGGTGGTTTTATCGCCACCCTTTTTTTTTAAAAATATTAAAATGGCAATAAACGTAAACACGGTATATACCACAGTTTTGAGTATACTTAATAAAGAACAAAGAGGATACTTAACACCTGATGAGTTTAACAAAATAGCTACTCAAGTTCAATTAGAAATATTTGAAAGCTTTTTTGAAGATTATAACCAATACATACGTATGCCAAAAACAAACGTGGAGTTCGCGTCTAGAATGGACCACATAAGAGAAGAGTTTCAAGTATTTGAAAAGAACTCAAACGCTTCTGCTGTAACTAGCAACGTTTATACACAGCCTACAGATTTACATAGATTTGGATCTGCCTTTTATGAAATAGGTACGAATTCTCCAGAATTAGAAATAGTAAGCAAAAGAGATTATCACCAACAGCGATTATCTCCTCTCACTCAACCAACTACTAATTTTCCAGTAGCAATATATCAAGAAGATAAATTAACAGTTTACCCAATTGCAACTACACCGTTGGTTTCAGATATTGGTTTTAATTATATTAGAAAACCTTTAGATGTTGTTTGGGCTTATAGTTCTGGTTCATTAGGTCAATATATATATGAGCCAACCAATACTGGAGCTGGTGTTGTTCCAACTACTGGATCTGTTAATTTTGAAATAAGTGAAAGTCAACAAACTGAAGTTATTTTATCTATATTAAAATATTCTGGTATCGTTATAAGAGATCCACAAATAATTCAAGCAGCTGCTCAAGAACTACAGCAAGAAGAAATAAATTCTAAAAGATAATAAAACATGGGATTAATAAACGAAACTAACGCTCAATATTACTCTGGTCAACAAGCTTTTACTAATTCCACAAGTCTTGGTCCTTACACTTGGACTGGTGAAACCTTATTAGCTACTTTACCAAAACCTAATTTCAAAGTATTAAAAAATGGTACAGAGCTAACATCAACTATTGACTATACCATTAATGGTAATTCAATCACATTAGTAGTTGCACCTATTTTAACAGATATTATAGTAATACAACTGCTAGAGGAGTCTATATGGGATAATTACGGTAGCTATGCTTACACTAGTTTAATAGACATCGTAAATAACTTTATGGTTGCCTATGTTGGTTTAGATAAAATCATACCGAGAGCTAAAAGATCAGATGTTATATTTCATGCTAAAAGGGGTTTACAAGAATTTAGTTATGATACTTTAAAATCTGTTAACTCACAAGAACTTACAATACCACCAAGTTTATCTTTAGCAATACCTCAAGACTACGTTAATTATGTTCAGTTATCTTGGGTAGATTCATCTGGTGTTAAACATATTATATACCCAACTACTTTAACTAGTAATCCTACACAACCATTATTGCAGAATACAGATGGAATACCTGAGCAAGATAACACTGGTGAAAATCTAGAGTCACAACAAGCTAAAACAGACGCTAGATGGGCTAGTAATAATAATCTAAACATTACAGGGCAACTAACAGATGAAATATTTGATCAAGCTAATGTATATGATTGGTCTTGGTGGAAAATGGCTTATGGTGAAAGATATGGCTTAGAACCTCAAGTATCTCAGAAAAATGGTTGGTTTACTATAAATGAAAGAGAAGGTAAGTTTAGTTTTTCTAGTGGCTTAGCAAATCAGTTGATTATATTAGAATACATCTCTGATGGCTTAGCGTATGATTCTAATACAAAAGTACCTAAGATGGCAGAAGAAGCGTTATACGCTCATATAATGCATTCTATGGTAGCTTCTAGAGCTAATTTTCCTGAGTATATAGTTCAAAGATATAAAAGAGAAAGATCAGCTAAATTAAGAAATGCTAAAATAAGATTAAGTAATATTAAACTTGAAGAGTTTACTCAAGTAATGCGTGGTAAATCTAAATGGATTAAACATTAAAGATGGCAGAGGCTAAAAATAATTTTTTACAATCTAAAATGAACAAAGATCTAGATGCTAGACTTGTTCCTAATGGTCAATATAGAGATGCTCAAAATATTGTAATAAGCAGATCAGAAGGTGATAGTGTAGGTACAGTTCAGAATGTTTTAGGTAATACTGAGTTAACAAGATTTGGCTTGACTGACAAACACTTAGAAGTTATAGGATATTATGTAGATGAATTAAATGATAGTATATATTTTTTTATAACAAACTACACTGATTCATCAGAAGATGGTTTAAGTAATTTTGCATACTCAAGTTCAAAGCATTATATATGTAGTTATAATTCAATAACTAATACTTCTAGTATATTAGTGCAAGGATATTTTTTAAATTTTTCTAAAACTAGCAATATAACCGGAGTTGACATGATAGAAAACGTGTTGTTTTTTACTGACAATAGAAACCAGCCTAGAAGAATAGATGTAAAAACAGCTAGTTCAAACTCAAGTTATTATAATTCAGAAGACAATATATCAGTTTTAAAATATTATCCATATACTCCAATATCGTTAATAAAAGAAGAAGTAACTGCTATATCTATAACTACAGCTGGTAGTGGCTATGGCAGTTTAATACTTCCTTTTGAAGTCCCAGTAAACCAAATGCAAGGTGGCACTGGAGAAGGTTTAATTGTAACTATAACCTCTGTTAGTTCAGTAACTGGAGGTATAACTGGTATTACAATGACAAATCCAGGCGTTGGTTATACTAATGGAGACGTTATAAATGTATACCCAAGAGTAGGTGATGGTACTATAACTTTAACAGTTGCAGAATCTTCTACAATGAAAAACAAAACTAATCAATACTTACCACCTAAAGCTACGTCAGGTAATAACTTGAACCCACATTACGATGTTAATTGGCCAGGTGATAAAGATTACTTGAGAGAAAGATTTGTTAGATTTAGCTATAGATTTAGATTTGAAGATGGTGAGTATTCGCTAATAGCTCCTTTTACTCAAACTGCTTTTGTTCCTGAAAATGATGGTTATTTATTAAGTGAAACATTTAATCCTAAAACAGGTGTTTCAATAAGTTCAGATTCAGATGAGCAATATGCTTATACTAGTACTACTAATAGAATAATGCGGAACAATATAAATGAAGTTGGATTAATAATTAATTGTCCTTCAACTTCATCTTCTTGGGCTAACTCTGTTTTAGATTTAAAAATAAAAGAAGTAGAATTGTTGATAAAAGAATCTGATCAAACATCTATAAAGGTTCTAGACGTTATAGAAAGTAGTGATTTATCTAATGTCAGCATAGACAAGCTTCAATATGATTACCAATCAAGAAAACCAATAAGAACGCTTCCTGAAAAAGATTATACTAGAGTTTTCGATAAAGCACCTGTTAGAGCTTTTAATCTTTCCTGCTCTGGAAATAGAGTTATATACTCTAATTACTACGACAAGCATACTAGTCCAGAGACATTAAACTATAATGTAAACACTGTTGATAAGAATACTTCTCAGTCTATAGAATATCAAAACCATACATTAAAACAGAATAGAACATACCAAGTAGGTATAGTTTTATCAGATAGATATGGCAGGCAATCAGATGTAATATTATCTGAAGTTGATGACGGAGTTGTACCTGGTTTGGTAGATACTTTTAGTGGTTCTACAGTATACAACAACTATAGAACACCAAGTGACAATAATTTGAACACGTCTACCACGTCTTGGAATGGTGAAGGTTTAGAAATATTATGGAAAACAGCAATTCCATCTGTTATTAGTAGTCCAGGTTATCCTGGTTTATACGATTTAACAAATCCACTAGGTTGGTATAGCTGGAAAATAGTAATAAAACAACAAGAACAAGATTATTACAATGTTTACTTACCTTCTATATTAAATGCCTACCCAAATAATGCTGATAAAGAGCTAAATAAAACAGCTCATATATCTTTGTTTTCTGACAATATAAACAAAGTTCCTAAAGACTTAACAGATGTTGGTCCTGAAGCTAAAGAATTTAGAAGTTCTGTTAATTTGTTTGGTAGAGTTACTAACATTAACTTTAATACGAGCCCTGTAACTAATGGTAATGTTCAGTTTTACCCAACAACTACACCTGATTTTGTTAATACTATCGGAACGCAGAAAGATTTAAATATAGGATCTTCTTCGGTTATTTCTCAGGAAAGTGCAACAACAGTGGCTAGTGGTGATACTACAGGTACTTTAATTGCTGAAGGGAATTTTAGATCTGATTCTATTATTGGGCAAAGAGTTAGTGTTAGAGCTAATGACGGTACTGTTATATTTAACAATAGACAATTAACATATTATGTTGCTAAAGCTGGGGTTGGTGGTTCTCAAGATGCTGTAATCAAGTTTATTCCAGAATATACCAATAACACAGGTAGTTCTATAACCTTTGATCAAGTATCTTTAAATTCATCTCCTTTTTATAATGCTGAAAACAATCCGTTAATAGGTAGAATATCAACAATTCCTTCAGGATTCAACACTTCTCCATCTCCAAATATAGGTGAACCAGTTGACTTTAATGATAGTTCATCTTCTACCGATGACTCTTATTTCCCTATCAATCTAGCTGTTTACGAAACTAAACCAAGTTTTTCTAATTTAGAAATATTTTGGGAAACGCCTACTTCAGGCTTGATAAGCGTTTTAAATACTGAAATAACAACGGGAGATAGCGACACGCCTTATGGGTACTCTGATCCATCAATAGCTTGGTTTGAAAATGAAGGTGTTTCATCTTTCGTAACTAATAACATATACCCTATTGATTTTGACGGAAACAATATAGTTAGTCCAGATGCTTCTTTTGAATTAAACTCTGTTGTTGTAAATCCTGGAAACACGCCCGTAAACAACTTGTTTGAGCTATTTAATAATGGTAATGGTAGTTTTGTTATAAAAACAAAAAACAATCCAGGTGTTGAAAATGTTTACTATGGTCAAGATGAGGCTTTAGGATTTAATCAATATACTTTTACGGTTACTTGTATCGTAAACTACAGGACAATAACAGCTAGTTTTACCGGTGGTTTGTCTAATATAGTTCCTAGCTGGACTTTTAACATTATACCGGCAACAACTTTTAGCTGGGGTGATCTTGCCAATGTAAACAATAGCGGTCCTATTCAAGGTGATATGTATTATTTAGGTAGTTTATTGACATATGGTAACCTAAGAACTAATACTGAATTTACCGGTAACACCAATGGTAATCCTACTAATGGTTCTGTTATTAGTCCAAATAATTCTAATCAAACTAGAGAGCTTTCTATAAGTAATTTAACAGCTACGTTTGTCTCTGGTGATCAACAGAATTTTAATGGAGTTATACAGCCTGGCCCAGCAAGAATAGACAACGGGACTACTACTGGAGACTTAGATCCAAACGATAATTCAATAACTGGATTAGGTATATATATACACTATAGTTCTTTAGGAGCGCCACAAGGTGGTGGTGGTTCAACCGCTAAGTATGATATTAATTTTAAATTATACGATGGAGGTGGTCTTTTTACAGAGTACACCGTTAGAGCTGAGTTAGCTAATTAATAAAAATATATGTCAACTATAACAAAAGTATCTTATTACAACACTTTTTGGAATAAAAAAGTAGTAACGCAAGGCCCCGCTTCAGCACCAGGTTTAGTTTCTTATTGGCCTGGATTACCATGGAACCCAGCTGGATACCCAGTATATCCTAATGACATGACTATAGTAGCTAGTGATTATGAAAGAAACTGGATGATAGAAGAGTCTAGAATAGTAGGAGGTTATAATAACACTTCTACAGATCTAGGTGTTAGGGCTTATATAAATGAAGAAAAAATAAATCAAAGACATAGATTTAATAGCTTGATATATTCTGGAGTTTACAATGCTAATACAGGTGTTAATAGTACTAATGTGTTTAGTGTTTCTGAAAATATTAGCAAATCAATAGACCCTTCTTACGGTGAGATAAAAAGAACAGTATCTTACGACACGAATTTAATAATTTTACAAGAAAGCAAAGTAAGTCAAAGCTTAATTGATAAAGATACAATATACACTTCTGAAGATGGTACGGCAACAAACCCTCCTGGAACAGTACTAGGTCAAACAATTCCTTATGTTGGGGAGTTTGGAATTGGTAATAATCCTGAAAGTTTCGCTGACTTTGGAATGAGAAAGTATTTTGCAGATCCTTATAGAGGGTCTATTTTAAGACTTTCTAGAGATGGTTTAACAGAAATATCTCAAAATGGTATGACAGATTATTTTAGAGATGAACTTGAGAAATTATCTAATGAAGTTAAACCTTACGTGGTTGAAAACACTACTAACACCACTGGAACCGTTAATTCTATAGTTCCTGTAAGTGATCCTAAAGACATAGAAATAGGTATGAATGTAGAAATAAATAATCTTCAAACTAATTCTTTTGTTACCGACGTGTCTTATGTTTCGCCTTTTAGTATAACTCTTTCAAGTAATATAACTTTAACTGGAGTTAGTGATTTAAGATTTGTGACAAGAGTTAAAGATAAAATAGTAGGAGGTTGGGATATATATGATAGACAATATAGTTTATCTATGCAAAAGAAACCACAAAGTCCTAATGAAGAAATGGCTTATCAAACATTGTCTTTTGACGAGTCTGTTAAAGGTTGGACTAGTTTGTATACTTACAATCCATCAAACTCTTTTAGTTTAAAAAACTCTTATTATACAACTTTTAATGGTGGTTTATGGAAACATTATGATGAAAGTGTGATTAATAATAGAGGGACTTTTTACAATACTCATAATAGCTCTTTTGTTGATTTTATATTTAACACTTCTCCATCTGCTAAAAAAGTTTTTCAAACAGTGAATTATGAAGGAGATAATGGGTATCAAATTAATTATTTTAAGTCAGATTCGCAGCAGACAGATCCTGATATTCCACTAACTTCACCTTCAACTTACTTAACTAGTAATAGTTATCAAGATACTTCGGTTCAAGTTTATAGTTATGATCAAGGATTATATACTGATACTATAACTGGACAACCAAAAAGAGCTGGTTTTGATAGAAAAGAAAACTTATATGTTGCAAACTTAATAAATAATAGCTCTGCTAGACCTGATGAAGTTGTATTCGGCGTTTCTATGAGTGGTATAAAAGGGTATTTTGCTAGAGTAAAAATATCAACAGATAACTATACTAACGTTGGAGGTTTAAAAGAAATATGGTCTGTAGGTAGTAAATTTGTTCAATCATCTTAAAAATAAAAATATGTTATTAGAAATATTTCAAACAATTATAATAGAACCTACTCAAGGTGTTATACCTGCTTTAATGATTGCTGGTGTAGCAATGCAGGGTGTCAATGCTGCTTTTGCAATGGGATCTGCAAACGCTATGAATTCAAATATAGAATCATTAAATGATGATATAACAAATTTAGCTAATGCTAGACAAGAAATACCAGATTTTGGTGAAAATATTAAAGATTTATCAGGAGGATTAAAAAATCCATATGCTAGCTTAAGCGTTGCTACAGGGGCTGCTAAAATACAAATGGAGCAAACAGATATAGCTTTAGCAAATACATTAGATGCTATGCAGGCTGGAGGTATGGGCGCTGGTGGCGCAACTGCTTTAGCACAAGCCGCCTCTAGAAGTAAGCAAAATATAGCAGCTAATATAGAACAGCAAGAAGCTTCTAATGAAAAATTAAGAGCTCAAGGAGAGCAACAACTACAGCAGCAAATTATGGCTGAAAAAATAAGGGTACAACAAGGTCAATTAGCCGCGGATCAATTTGCTTTTAATGCTGTTGAAGAAAGAGAGAAAACAGATCTAGACAGAGCTCAAGCGCTACATGACAATGCTTTAGCTCAGCAAATGGAATACAAGAGCGCTGGTTTACAATCTATAGGAGCATTTACTGGAAGCATGGTAGAACTAGGCGGAACGTTAGGGTGATTAAAATAATAATAAAAATAAATTAAATGGGAACATATAGTCAACCAAGTTTAGTTTTAGATACTAGTTTTTCTAAAGCATCGAAAGCCATAAGTGATTCTACTTCTAAAGCTATAGCAGCTGTTCAAGCTCAGAAAAATAAAGAGCAACAAAAAGCTTTAAGTGATCAGAAGAAAAAAGAAAAAGAAGAAAAAGATAAAATACAGCAAGATTTATTATTAAATAAAGAGCAACAAGAAATTCAAAAAGAAGTTGATAAAAGTATTTTACTTACTAAAAAAGTTAAAAGTGGTGAGTTAAGGTTTGGTAAAGATGGTTATGGAGAAGAAGGTACTGTAGCTAATTTAACAATTGAACAGGGTGAAAAGTATAAAGAAATAAGAAGTAAAAATCTTCCACCTTTAGAACTTCAAGCAGAATTAACCGCAGCTGGACTAGATCAAGAAGTTTACAATGCTTTAGGAAATGAACCTGGAGAAGCCATTGATGACCAATTGTCTAATCAAATGATAGCTAATTTCTCTAGTTTAAAAGATCTTGATTATAAAAAAGAAGAATATTCACAAGTAAAGGAGATAATAAATATTGATAGAACTAAAGGTATACCTTTAATAGCTACATTATATAAGATTGGAGAACACACAAACCCTAACAACCCAGGTGGCCCTTGGACTGAAGATGGCTTACCATTACCACCTAAAAAAGGTAAAGATGGAGTTCCATTATACTTCACAAATGAAGATCAGTTTGATTTAAAGTTAAATATAGCTAAAGATTTAAGCTTTGGTGTAAACAAAGGCGCTTATAAATATATTAACCCAGGTGATGGTAGTGATCCTTTTGTTAGATACACCAAAAGTGATGGTTCAACTTTTAAGATGACTCAAGAAGAGCTTTCTAGATCAATAGAAAGAACAGGTGGAGCATTTATAGGAGTAACAGATGGTAAAAAATACAAAGAGTTTTTAGACGGGCACAAGGAAGGTAGCAACGTGGACTTTAAAGGAATTAATAAAACTTACAAAAAATCAATTGACGATGGAGGTGACTCTAAGGTTGTTACGATTCAAAAAATTAGAGATTTAGATAAAGCTAAAGAAAAATTAAGAAACTACGTAGATGAACAAATAGACTTAAACGGGTTAGGTACAACCTCTTATACTGGGAATATTGTTCAAAACAATTGGCAATTAATGGGTGGACCTTTAGAAGCCAAACCAGGTGATCCTAAGCCCACCGGGGGAGTTTACACTTTAGAAGATGTAAAAAACTCTTATCAGTGGAATAAAGACTCATATGCACAAAGAGAGAGAGCTAAAGAACTGCTTTATAATGACATGTATGCTAGGTTCATGGCTGAAGAAAATGTATCTTTTTCAAGATCTGACGTATCGTTAAGTAATACTATACAAAAACAAGATGCAAAAAATCTTCTTACTTCAGCTATATCTATACCAAGTTCACAAAGAAATTTTGCTAACAATTATTTTGGAACTCCAATTGGTCAAACTCAAGAAGGTGACATTAATGTAGGTTTAGAATCTATTTTAACAAATTATCCTAAGTTGAAAAAAGATAATTTCAAAGGTCAATTAGAGTTGTTAAACATGTATGGTAACGATAAGTATATGAGTGGAGCAGATTTAAGTTCTAATCAGGAAATAGTTGATGTAAATGGTAATCCAATAATGCTTAATAAATCCTCTTTATATATTAGAAGTGGAAACACTTATGTTCAAAGAAAAGATTTAGAGGCTAAAGATAACTTTATAAGAGAACTTAGAAAAGTTAGCGGAATGGCAACTCCTACAGTTTTAAAAGAATCAATGAAACTTTATAAAGGCAATCAGTCAGGAACTTCTACAAATGTAGATCCAAATCCTTTAATAAACCAGAACATTAGTGGTAACACACCAGTATCATCTGGCAATGCTAACAATGTAACTTTACCAACTGGAACTGGAACCACACCATAAATATTTAATATGATTGAAGAAGTACTTAGTGAAAATACACCAACTGAAGAAATAGTTGAGGAAGTGGGTGTTAATTCAGAAGAAAAAAACAATATTGAAGTTGAGACAGAGGAAGATACTGTTGAAAAAGAACCTGTAAAATATAAGTATAAAGGTGCTTCTTTTACTACCGATAAAATACAAGAAGCTGCAGATGTAGATGGATTAAGTATAGATGAGTATTTAGAAAGACACAAGGATATTATTAAAATACCACCTATAGAAGACGTTGACGTTAAAATATCTTTTGAAGACTTTAAATTAAAAAGTGAAGAAAAAATAGTACCTGAACTAAATTCTTTATATCCTAATTTTGTTTTCAAACAAGTTGAGCCAGGTAGTGATAGCTTTACTGTTATAAATAAAGAGACTGGAACAAATGAAACTATAAAGCTAGGAACTATATATAATACTAAGAGTAGAAGAAGTAGTGGAGATGTTAACATACCTATAGGTCAAGAAGGTTTAATAGAAGAAGATGCACTAAGTGAGAGTAAAAAAGCATACAATAGCTTTATTAACTTTATAAACGATAATCCTGAGTTTAACGAAGAGTCTAACTTAATATATAAAGCAACTGGCGAAGTTGGACTAGATGGAATTAGGTCAATAAAAATTGGCACATATGATGATCAACCAAAAATAAGACCAGTTGGCGAGAAGCCAACAGGTGATTTTAAAGGTGCGGGTGATGCTGTAAATCCTAGCAAAGAACAAGCGGTTAGTTTAATAACAGAGTTAGATATATTACAAAAAGATGCCTTTAGAAACCCTTGGAAATATGGTATTGGTAATGAAAATACACCAGGTAAAGAAAAGTTTACTTTAACCGCGGAAAACCATGATCAAATTAAAGCAAAATTAATTGATGAGTTAAGAACTAATACTGAGATAGGTATATATAAAAGCTCTTTTGACAACATGTATAATAACTTAATGGCAGAAAATAAAGTTTTTATAGAGCAAGAGTATGACGAAAATAGATCCATAAGTCTTTCAAGTATAGAAGTTGATGAAGATTTTAAAAGTAAAACAATAAGTAATTTTAATTCTAAATTAACACAGCAAGAATTAAAAAACCAAGAGTTAAGTATTAAGCAAGGTGATATATCAAAAGATATAAACATATTACAAAATAAAATTGATCAAGTTAATAAGAAAGAGTTAACAATTGAATATGATGAAGAAGCTAAAAAGAATGAATTAAAAGCTTTAGATTTACAGTTGTTTAATAAGCAAAGTAATTATCAAGTACTACAGCTTCAAAGAGAAGAGAATGCTACAACAACAACCAATATACCAGGTAGGTTTGGTGAGGACTTTGGTTCAGTAGAAGTTAAAACTACAGCCGGAGAATTAACTAAAAACTTTTTTAACGATAGAGGTTTTTCTGAAGCAAGTATAGATAAGTTGATTAACATAGCTGATGATGCACAATCTGGAATTGAAGATTCAATAAAATCAGAACAAGAGTCTAATCCTTTACTTACTCAAAGAGAAGCTATTGGTAATATATTCAATAAAGAAATAATAAATTTACAGACATTGCGTAAGCAAGGAAGTGAGTCTAAAATAAAATTAAAAATTCCTTCAGGCTTTGAAAGTGGTTATACTACTTTAAAAAATAATCTTAGAACTGCTGGTATCAATGTTGATAAAAATGGTGAAGTAGAAATATCTTTACTTAAGTTGAGACAATTAGGAATAGATCAAAGAGATTTTGAGGGCTTTTTTGACGAAATGCTTAACATGGCTAGCAAGCAAGATGTTGAAGCTATTAAAATATATAACGAAGAATATGATGAAGTAGAAACCTTAGCTAATGCTTATTGGAGCATGTATGCTGGGAACGTAGACATATCAGCTATAGAGAAAGATGGTTTTTTAAAGACTCTTGCAACTTCTACATTCGTAAGTACTTTAGAAAAGTTTGGATATAATGACAAAGAAGCTAAAAATATTGTATATTCAAAAGGAATGTCACCCCAAGACAGAATAGCTGCTATAAACTCAGCTATAGTAACAAGTGCTTATGAAGTAAAGTCATTGTCAGGTGTTGAAATAGAATTAACACCAGAGCAAAAAGAAGCTGTAAAAGTATCTGTAAGTAATCAAATAGCTCAAGGTATTGGTAGTTTCATTCCAGAAATGCCTTTACTAATGGGTGGTGGACAAGCTTTAAACGCTTTAGGTTGGAAAAAGTATTATAACGGCTTGAAAGGTATTAAGAAGTTTGTAATGGGTGCTATTGTTGAAGATATACAAATGCAAATAGCTTTAGATGCTGAGTACGGAACTGGCGCTGTTTTCTTTAGTGTTGGATCTCTTGGTAGAACAACAATAAAATGGGGTAAAAACTATAGAGCTCTTCAACCTGTTTTTCAAAAACTAATAGCATCTGGGCCATTAGGAGCTGTGTCTTCAGAAGTCGCAAGTGCAGTTAGTGCTGTTTCTGCAAGTATAAGAGGAGAGAAAAATTTTGAAACTTCAATAGAGGAACTTTATGGAAAGTTAGGTCCTCTTGAAGAAAGAATTATGGTTCAAACTGGTATATTTTCCGGATTTGGAGCTATGGGTCTTAAAGGGAACGATGTTATTCCTACAAGTAAAAAGATAGAGTTAAGAAATAAGCTTAATAAGAGGATAGAAGATGTTAGAAGAGGACCGACTAGACTGATTAATGGAGAAAAAGAAGCTCCTGGATTACTAAGAGATCTTAAGGATCTTAGCCCTAAAGAAAAAGAACAAGTAGAAAACTTAACATCTGGTGTAAATGAGTTACAAAACTTAATACAATATGAAATAGCTTATGTAGAACTAACTCCACCAAGTAGAGAAAAGTTTGAAAGCACAAATCCTGAAACAGTAAAAGAATATAAAAAAGAAGTTGAAGCTTTTAAAAACAATCTTACAAAAAGATACGTAGATCCTTGGGTTAAGGGCATACAAGCATTTAGTCCAGATTTTAAAGGCGTCAACGTTGTGGTTGGTAGAGGAGCTAGATTTAGAAAAAATAATTTTAGAAAAAGTAAATCTACTGCTGAGTTTGATCCTAATACAAACACTATAACTATAGACATGGATCTTTATACGCCAGGAAAAGAAATACATGAGTTAACTCATTTACTTCAAAAAGAGTACTATAAAAAAAATCCAGCAGCGCTTGAAAATTTAGCAAAAGACGGTATGTCTCAATTTTATGATTACCAGTTTGGAGAGTTTAGTGGTAAAGAATTAGAACAAAGAATTATAGATAAATATAATATAAATACAAACGCTCCAGAAGGTAAAAAATTATTAGCAGAAGAATATTTATCTTTTATGGGTGAGTATTTAAGTAGTCCAGAAGCTTATTATACAAATCCTGCCTTGGCTTCTAGTCTTTTAAATGAAATAAAGTTAGAAATTAAAGACATATTAATTCAAACTGGAGTAAAAAGTCCATTACCTAAAACAGCTAAAGATGTAGTTGAAAATATAGGTATATTATCTAGGAAAGGAATTAGAGGACAAGGAGGAGCTGAAAGTCTTGTATCTGAGCTTATGGGTTTTACCGATAAAAAAAGTATTCCAGATGTTGATATAGATAACTTAAGTAATGCAGAAGCTAATAGAAAAGCTGATAAAGCTAATATTGAAAAAGAAATTAAATCTTCTTTAGATTTAGAAGGTACAGTAGTTAAGAAAACTACAAAAGAAATAGTTGAAGATAATAGAAAATTAAGAGCTGAAATACTTAAAAATCCAGACGGTAAACCGAATAGAAAACAAAGAGATCAAATAGTTGACAATAATAAAAATTTAATATATAATTCATTAAATAAATATGAAACAATTACTGGATTTAAATTGTCAAAAGATATAAAAGAAGAAGCTGCTTTTGAATTACAATTAAAACTCTATGAATACGCTGAGAGATACGACGCTAATAAAAACGATGTTGGCGCTTATTTAAACATGGGATTCACAAAACAGGTTGTAAATACATTAAAAAAAGTAGGATCATTTGATAGAGAGATTAGTGAGTCAGACTTAGGGGACGGAGAATCAGGAGGTTTAGAAAATCTTGTTGATCAAACTTTTAGTACCAGTGGAGACGTTAGTTCTATACCGGAAAAATTTATTGATCCAGCTACAGGAAAACTTGATGTTACCACAGTGTTGCAAGAGCCAGAAGCATCAGCTAGGCTTTTAGATAATAGAATTGAAGATTCAAATTTAATTATAGAAAGTTATAAAACAACTCCTGACTTATCTAACATAAGTAAAGATTTTGGAGTTAAAGACGGTAAAATTAATAATGAAGATGGAACTTTTAAAGGTAAAACCTCAACTAGATTATCTCAGAAAGAAGTGACTTCCGCTCAACAGTATATTGTAGATAATGCTGAAATGCTTTATCAACTTTTACCTGATGGTAAAACCACTAAGACAGCTAAAGAATCTTTAAAAGAAACTTCTACTGGCGTTCAAAAAGTTTTATTAGACGCTTTTTACAAACAAGGAGATAGGGTAAGTACAGGAGCAGGATTAAAAGGTCAAGAAAAACTACCATTTAATAGAAGTAAATTTCTAGAATATTTTGGTATAAAAGAAGATGGTTCTTTTGAAACTTTAAAAGAAAACGGAAAGATTGATCAAAGAATAAAAGCATTAATACATCAAGATGGAAAAGCTGTAACTAACGCTCAGATAAGAAAAATAAAAGAATTAACAGCTAACGAAATAGAAGATTTAAAATCTGGTAAGTCTGAAAACTTAGCTTCCATGAGTTTAAACGATGTAGATTTTTTAGAAGAAGTAGTTGAGAAATTAAATTCAGGAGAAAAATTAACACCAAAAGATATTAAAGCTCTAGCTGCTCAAAGAAACGCTAGTGACTTTATTACTAAATTGTCTCTTACTACTACTGACGAACAAAAGAAAGCTGTAGTTAGCCACTTGCAAAAATTTGTAGTTGATCCAAAAATAAAAATTGAAAGAGAGAAACAAGCTAGACGAGAGGACATGACTCTTGAAGAAATAGAAAAAGAAGAAGAGCTAAGCATATCTAGATGGAGCAAAGCATTACCTGGTTTAAGAAAGCTATCTGGCTTTAAAGATTTACAACCAATAGCCCCTGGTACTAGAAGTAAAAACGTAACTAGTGCAGAAAATAGAGATAGAACTATAAAAAGTTTTAATAAAATTCTTAAAAAGTTTCCTGAATTATTAGAAAATGATAATTTTTCAAAGTATGTAAGAAATACTTTTGGAGAAGGTTCGTTGAAAACTTTTGGTCTTAAAAAATATAAAGGAAAAAAAGGAGATGCTGAATACTTTGGTATAGCTGAATTTAAAGATGTGTTTGGTAAAATTGAAAGCAAAGGTGAAAGACTAGATTTTATGGATGATGTTTTCATGGTTAACTATAGCGAAACAGGTTTTAAGAAAAAATGGGAAAAAGAAATTGAAGCTGCTAAGGTTAGGTTTCCTCTTTGGGAATCTTCTCAAGGAGAGCAGTATAAAAGTTATTTAACTTCTTTTGGTAGAGATCAATTAAGCAATCCTAAATTAGTGGATGCTAATGGTAAATTATTACCTGATGCTTATGAAAGAACTATGGATGCTAATAGAGAAGCTATAAAGTATACTTACGAAAAACTATCAGAAGTTTATAAAGAAAGCCCTACAAAAGAAACATTAGAAGATATAATAACTTTTCTTCAAATACAAACAGGTCAAGCCACAGGTATAATTAAAGGTCTTGCACCTATGGAGTATCTATCTTTAATTGGAGAAGCTACAAGACCTGGAGGTAAAAGATTTCATAATGAGCATAATAAAGACTTATTTATATATAATACAGAATTTGTTAATTTACTTTTAAAATCTAAAAATAAAATTGGAAATAAAAAGTTCATGAAAGAACTAGAAAATATTACCAATAGTGTTTCACAATCTTTAACTTCTGATGCTGATAGAGCAGTAAAGGATGATCCTAAATACGGAGGAACTGGTGGTTCAATAGATCCTATAATTAATGACGAATTATTAACTACTTTTTTGAATCCAGGATCTCCTTCAAGAACTTTATCTTTACGTGATTTTTCTGGTAAAAATGTAAATACAATTGCTAAAATATTATTAAAAAGATATGGTAAAAAAGAAGCTGAAAATATTCTTACTAAATTTCCACCAAGTAAAGCAAAAGTAGAAGTAGAACAACAAATAGAATATCCTAGAACAGAGGTAGTTAAAAATAATGTAGAAGTTCTTAAAGAAGCTTCTATGTCTAGTAAAGATTTAAATCAAACTCAAGTTGTAAATACATTGAAGACTAGGGACAAAGCTATATCTAATGCTAGAGTTAGAAACAAGACAGTGAAAAAAGCTAGAGTATTTGACTTTGATGATACAGTTGCTAGAACAAATAGTAAAGTTTTCGCTGAAAAAGATGGTGAAAGAAAAGTTTTAACAGCTGAAGAATTTGCTAAGCAAGGCAAGGGGCTAGTTGATGCTGGTTGGAAAATGGATTTTTCCGACTTTAATAGAGTTGTTGAAGGTAAGAAAGGACCTTTGTTTGAACTGATGAAAAAGATTAAAGAATCAGCAGGCGATAGAGATATGTTTATATTAACTGCTAGAGCTCCTGAATCTGCTCCAGCTATTAAAGAGTTTTTAGATGTTATGGGTATTGAAATACCTTTAGAAAATATAACTGGATTAGGTAATTCTACAGGTGAGGCTAAAGCTGATTGGCTAGTTAACAAAGCAGCTGAAGGTTATAATGATTTTTACTTTGCAGATGATGCGCCTCAAAATGTTAAAGCAGTTAGAGACGCTTTAGAAGTTTTAGATGTTAAATCAAAAACTCAACAAGCATATGCTTCTCAAGACTTATCAGCTGAGTTTAATAAAAACATAGAAGAATCTACAGGAATTGGAGCTGAAAAAGTTTTTTCTGATATAAAAGCAGAAATTAGAGGTAATAAAGCAAGAAAACAAAAGTTTTTTATACCTCCATCTGCTGAAGATTTCACTGGTTTATTATATACTACTCTAGGAAAAGGTAAAAAGGGAGAGGCTCACATGAAGTTTTACCAAGACAATTTATTAAATCCATATAGTAGAGCTATGGAAAATCTATCTACTGACAGAGTTAATCTAATGGATGATTTTAAAGCTTTAAAAAAGCAGCTAGATGTTCCTAAAGACTTAAGACTTAAAACAGAGTCAGGGTTTACAAATGAGCAAGCTGTAAGAACGTATCTTTGGAACAAAACAGGTCAAGAAATACCTGGTATTTCTAAAACAGATTTAAAAGAGTTAAATGATATAGTATCTGAAAGCCCAAAACTACAAGCTTTTGCAGATCAAATTTTAAGTATAACAAAAGGTGACGGTTACTCTAAACCTGGTAAAAACTGGGCTGTAGGAACTATAACCACTGATTTAATGGATTTATTAAATACAGATAAAAGAAGTAAGTATTTACAAGATTTTAATCAAAACAAAGATCTTATATTTTCTAAAGATAATTTAAATAAGTTAGAAGCTGCTTATGGTAAAAAATATAGGTTAGCTTTGGAAAACTCTTTAACTAGAATGAATTCTGGTAGCAATAGAGTTTCAGGTGGAAATAAATTAAGTAATGATGTTTTAGATTACATAAACAACTCTACAGCAGTTACAATGTTTTTAAATACAAGATCAGCTTTATTGCAAACAATATCTTCTGCTAATTACATTAATTGGAGTTTTAACAACCCAGCTAAAGCAGGTGCAGCATTTGCAAATCAACCTCAATATTGGAAAGATTTTACAAAGCTAATAAATTCAGACTATTTAAAAGATAGACGTAATGGGCTTAAGCTTAATATAAACGAATCTGAAATAGCTGACGCAGCTAAAACCTCTAAGAACAAAGCAAAAGCAGCTTTAAACTATATTTTAGAAAAAGGATACGCACCAACTAAGTATGCTGATAGCTTTGCTATAGCTTCTGGAGGAGCTTTGTTTTACAGAAATAGAATTAAAGATCTAATCAAGAAAGAAGGCAAAACAGAAAAAGAAGCTGAGGAAATAGCAATGAAAGAATGGAGAGACGTTTCTGAATTATCTCAGCAATCTTCTGATCCTAGTAAAATATCCCAACAACAGTCAACTGATTTAGGTAGGGTTATTCTTCAATACGTTAATACTCCTATGCAGTATGCTCGTATGCAAAAAAGAGATATTCAAGACATTGCTAATAAAAGAAGAATACCTGGCAAAACTTTAGCTGAAAGTAACAGGATTAGAGTTTCTAGAATAGCTTATTACGGTTTTTTACAAAATATGATGTTTAATGGGTTGCAGCAAGGTGCTTTTGCATTAGGCTTTGGAGACGATGAAAGCGAAATGTCAACTAAACAAATAGAAGCAAGTGATAAGGATAAGGATAAGAAGTTATTTAAAGTAGCTAATGGAATGATTGATTCTCAACTAAGAGGCTTAGGACTAGGTGGAGTAACACTGCAAGTAATAAAGAATTTAGGTATAGATATATATGATAGATCTAAAAAAGATAATCCTGAATACTCAGAAGCTTATAAGAAATTGTTAGATTTTTCACCTTCAATAAAAAGTAAATTAACTAGGTTTCAAAGTGCTGCATATCCATTTGATAGTAAAAAGCGAAAAGAAGAAGTGTTTGAAAAAGGATTTAGCTTAGATAATCCAGCTTATGAATCTGCAGCTAAAGTTATAACAGCTACAACAAACTTTCCTTTAGATAGAATGTATAGAAAAGTAGAAAATTTAAAAGCCGCGGCTGAAGCTGATACGGAAGCTTGGCAAGCTGTAGCTTTATTATTAGGTTGGCCAGCTTGGCAAATTAAAAATCAAGAAAAAATACAACCTCCTAAATCTAGAAAAATAAAAATAAGATCCGGAGTTAAAGCTAAAAGTGGTAAAAAGAAAATAGTAATTAGATAGGGACAATAAAAATACTGGGCACCATACCCAAAGTTCCTGTAACCAAAAAGGGGAAGTCGTAAATGACCTCCCCTTTTATTATTTTAATCCTTGCAGTATTCGCAAGTACCGCCTAGACATAGTCCGCACATAACTTTACATTTTAAAATCTATAACTTAAACCAAACGCAACAAAGAATCCTCCAGTAGCTATTGCCATTGTATTAGGATTCATATTAAATCTCGGCGCGTTCTTGTGATGTACCATATAACCGGTCCCAGCTGTCATCATGCTAAGACCGGCAATTATTGTTAACTTTTTCATGTTATCTCACATGCTCCTCCTGCACAAGCTAATTCACCTGAAAGATCCGTTTCATCTTCAACTTCTACAATGTTGCTGAGATCAACTTCCTTTAAATGTTTCATAGCCATATCATAATATACTTTACCTATATCTTCAAAAGGTGCTTGAGTATAAGTGCCACCATCATAAGGTAATACAGATAAACCATTGTAATGTTCTCTGTTGTTCCACATCCATTCACCTGCTTTATCCCATTCATCTTGTTTAAGACTTACAGTTGCGGATACATTATGAGTGTTAGATCCTTTTCTATGACCAGGCTTAACCCATTCATTAGCAACTTTCTTTATACGTTCAAGTAAATCAAACGGTGATTCAGTTCTTATAATAGAACCTTTAGGTGCTTTTTGAGGTATACTAATTACTGCAGTATCATGAGGTCTGAAAAATTCATCTTCAACTAACTCAGGATGATTTTCTGATAAATACTTATACATAGATTCGTTTTTACCAACTCTGATCCTACGTGTATAATAATTAGCATGCCATGCATGAATACCAGATGAAGTTCCTAATGCCAGAGATGTCGTCCCAGCAGGCTTCACGGTTGTACATCTTGCAGCTGGATTAATACCAATGGCTTTCGCCGTCTTTGTATTCTCTCTTTTTACTATATTTGCAGCGGCCGTCATATCCAACTGCAGCACAGCGGCACTCCCGATCCCCGTCATTGATACACCGATAAGGGCGTCCTTCTCTGTCGTTTCTCTCCATACGTCTCTTAAATAATGAAAGTCAGTATAACCAGCTTGTAGTGTACCTATAAAGCTTGCTTTTCTAACTCTATCGTTAAAATCTTCTTGTGATTCAAGATCACTAGCATTTACCTCACATAAGTTACAAAACTGAAAAGGTCTTAATGCTATTTCACAACAAGGGTTTGTTCCCCAGTCTTTATCATTGTTAAAATATATACCAGGCTCACCTGATCCTGATAGCTCTACACGTTTCCACAGATCCATAAAAAACTCTTGAGTTACTTTATGTCTCATTAATACAGCTGAATTATTAGCTCTACCTCTTTGTGGATTAGTTTCCCACCAATTACCAGACTTAGCACTAATCATTTCACTGTCTTCAGCAGAAAACAAACTAATTAAAGCAGCACGTCTAATACCACCAGCTAAAACAGCATCGGCAATATGACATACAACATCATGAGCTTCTAATGTAGTGAGTGGTGTACCATCATCTTTAGCATCAAGTATACCTTTAATTTTTAGTATACACTCTTTTAGAGGTTGTGGTCCTGGAGCTTTACCACCAGACGTTACTAATTGAGCTCCCTTTGGTCTAATATCAGAAAAATCAAACTGTATGCTAGATGATCTCTTTTCGCCCATATAAGACTTCATAAGAACCTTAATAGCATCAGCCCAACCTTCAATACTATCACCAATTAAAAACCTTCTTATTCTTTTCTTGTAAGGTTTATTAACAGGTGGCATTTTCTTAACGTGGTGATTCTGTACTGAATAACCTACACCAGTTCCACCAAGCAGGAGAAACATAGTTTCGTGGAAGCTATCAATATGATCAATAGGTAGATAAGCGCAATTATACACGCGGTTAGGGCTAATTTCAATCGGTTTTCCTCCGAACTGAAGTGATCGCATAGACGGTAATATCTTTTTGCTATATACACTTTTGTATGCTTCCTCAATCTCATCTTTTAATTTTGGGTATTTTTTTATATGCATGTTTTTATTTCTTGTAACTAATTCATCCCAGGTTTCTCTACGATTTAATTCAGGTACAAATTTAGCGTACTTCATGTACACTGTTATATCACTTAGTATCTTGTTGCTTAACTCCATCTTGTTTTTCTTTTTCTATTTTTTCAGCTTCTTTTTTTAAGAACTCTATAGCTCTATCGTAGCCTGGTATTAATTTTACAGTTTCTAAAGTACCTATTGCAGTAGTACTAAGTATATTCATTTCATTTATCATTTGTTGCACAACTCTTGTTAATGCCGCAATTTTATTTTGCATCTCTAGCAAAGTACTTTCTTTCATATTTTATTAGTTCTTTATATTTTAAATATCCTTTTTGTTCTATACTCCAGTCTATAAACTTCTGAAGTTGTCGTTCAGCATACTTCCTTCTTGCTAGGTCTTTCTTTTCGAAAGAATTAAGTTCACGGTTTCTTCGCATTCCTTTTGGTTTTGAGGTTTATATAATGTAATGTTCGGTAAGTGTTTATGTACGTAAGCTTTAAATAACTTCCAGCGTATGGGAAAAGATTCATTAGCACGTCCCTTACATTCAATAATAAAGTCACTTCCGATAAAATCTGGAGTATACTTAATGTTAAGTATTTTTTTATTTCCTCTATTACGGTATTCACCTTTACCATTACCTTGTCGTTCATAAGCTTCTTGTTCGAAGTTAAAAGAAGGGACAAGCTCGTAAGTTTGTCCCTCATATTGTGCCTTCAGTTTAGCTTTTTTAAGAGCTATATACATATGCTTCTCAAGCCCTGATGCAAATTGTATTCCATCATGCTTAGTTTTTTTAGATCTTACCGGACCTTTCTTGCGGCTAAACCGGCGCGATCTTGTCATCCCAGTCTAGCTGTGCTGTTGATATTGCTCTTTCAAGATCCATCTGACCAGCATCACTAGGATGCGGTGGTCTGAAACTAGCTTTATTAGCCTCAGCTATAGCTTCATCAGCTAATTTATCAGCAAACTCTTCTTTAGCAGCTTGAATATAAAGAATAGCATCCATAAGCTCTTCTTGTATATCATTTAAATAGCCACCAAGATCTTTATGCTTACCAGTTCTTTCATCGTGTAATGTTCTGCCATACTTAGCGTAGCCAACATCTGATCTCGTAACGAACTTATCGCAGACTCTTTCTACAACAGGATCTCTGAATAATATAGTCTTACTTTTCATCTTTAACAAATGTTCCGTTAACCATCTTACCAGTTCTTTTAGATATAACCTTGTACGCAGCATCGATACAGTCTTCAATAGTTGTGCCACCAAGATGAGCTAGATTTGTAAGCACTACAACCATATCACCTATAGCATCTACAAACTCTTCATTATCATTTTTAAGTATAGCTCTACCTAGTTCACCAGATTCTTCCATTAGCTTACAGAACTGAGTTTTAGTATCGCCTTTAGTATAAAGACCTCTTTCACCAGCCCAGTCTCTTATAAGCTGGAACCTGTTGTCAGTCTTCATATACTCCATAGAACCATTTAGCGTAGCTCTTTTATTTAAAGTATCATAGTAAGCTTGGTAAGCATCTTCACCAAAAGGAAACTTAGGCGTGTTAAAGTACTTAGCAAAAGCTTTATTGTATACATAACATCTTTCTGTAGTATACATAGATGTCTTTACATTTTCCATTATCCATTTAATGGTATCCATATTAATCTCAAACTTACCGTGAGATGTTACCCATGACTTGCCCATGTCATCCATGAGTCTTCCTTTTAGTTTAGATACTGGTACTGGAAATGTTGAGGTTTGTTCGGTTGCGTTTATATTCATTGGTTTTGGTTTTATTTTATTTATATATAAATCTTTGTATTTTTGTCTATCAACCCTATAGCCGTAAGACTGTTGAAGTTCTAACTCGCGGTCGGATATATAATTTATATCTGTACTTTGTTCTAGAACTTCTACTTCGTCTAAGCTGTAACCCTGTTGGTCAACAACTCTGGATATAAGATCACGTGTAACACCTATTTTTTTACCCGGTATGTGGTATAAATAATAATTTATTTTATCCATATATTCTAGCCCTTTCTGTTAATGTATTTTTTTCAGGTAGCTGATCATCATAGATGTGTAAATTATGTGCAAAGTGGTAATAAGTACCCATTGCATATCCTGTTCTCTCTGACACTAGTTCTTGTAGTTTACTGAAACAATACTGATCAATACAGAAACCAAACCAGAGATCATTAGATCGCATAGTGACGCACATATTTAATTTATTATTAACAACTGTAAACTGTACAGCGTATGTGCATGGTGTATCATATTTATATTTAGATATTTCTTTACCATCATATATAGATACGGTAGCTCTTCTAGTTTTAGGATTATCTTTTAACATAGCTACAACTCTGTCTAGCTGATAACCTCTTTCCCATTGGTAACCATAATTAGAATTAACATTACCATTACCATCAGACATATCCTGCCATATCTTAGGTATCTTACCATATAGTTCACCAAGCTTTGCTGTTGATCTATTACCTGATAAGTACCATTGCCATTCAGCTTCTGCATATTCAACGTTGAAGTTTCTAGCTTCATTAGTTATCATGCGATCTGCAGGATTTTCAATAGTAAAACCTTGGTTAAACATGGTCATAGTATTATCAAATCTTTCTCCTTCGTATGGTATTACACCATAATAGAAGTTAAAAGCTTCATCTGCATTTTTAAATTTATTTTCTATCATTTACGTTTATTATAATAATGCCTATACATTTCAAATAATTTAGGCAGTATTTCATGTTTTCTATATTCTCCTGGGCTAATCATTTCTTTATTATTAGCTACAATACGTATTTTCCAAGCAGCGTTGTCAAAGCCAGGTCCTGCTGCTAGCATACCTATTTTAACACCGTGTTTTATACACCAAGAATAGGCTTCTTTATCTTCTTTTGTTTGCCTATACTCATCTAGCTTAACTGTTTTTGCCATACTTTATATTTTATATTAAATTTATCTAGTATAGCTTTATATATTCCTACAGTTTCTTCTACATATGTTTCATAGTCAATTCCATTAGCTGTTATAACATGCTTTATATTATAATCTACTGGTTTAGGCATTAGTCCCATGGCATCTTCTCATCTATTTCAGGCATTTCGTGTGGTACGAAGCAGCCAGACTTTGGTTCCCAAGTAAAGTGAGCCTCAGCTCCATTAATGCCTAAGTTTTGAAACTTACATTTTAATACTTTAACTTTAGTAGTCTTAGCATCGTAGTCTCTATGTACTAATAAACCGTGGTAACTAGCATCATACCATTCACCACCACCTTTTATATTATACATCGTAGGCTCTTCAATCTTACCATCTTGCCCTTTGTACATCTTAGTTGGGTGAGCTACAATAAATACTAACACATCATACTTCTTTGCAAAAGTCTCGATCTTAGTTAGATATTCCATTGTGTAACGGTTAACATCCTCTGTTTGGCAATCAGTGTCTCTAACTTTATTATATGGATCAATAACAAGGCATTTAATACCTTTACGTTTAACTAGCTCAGCGCCTTTACGTAATACTGATTCTAATGTATAACGTTCCATATCAATAAAGAAGAAGTTATCATTAACATGATTAGCTACTTGATTCCATTTATCACCACCAATATCACCTTTATCAGGCATATCACCCCATACTTTACGCATTAATTTATGTGCATGTAAATATGTTGGTGCATTTTCAGGAGATGCAAACGCTGTCTTCCAGCTATATTCTCTATTGTAACCTACAACCATTTGATCTACAAAGTCTGACTTACCTGAACTAGGAACACCTGTCACAGTTATAAACTGCTTAGTGTATGTAGAAAAGATGTTATCAAAGTTATGTAAACCAATTTGAAAACCACGTTTAAAACCATTACGAACAAAGTCTGTAACTTCATCTTCAATATCTCTAAATGTTGTAACGTTTTCAAGAGGTACAGGATGTGCTGTATCAATACGTGACATTAGCTCCTTAGTACCGTGCTTAGTTAAGTACTCATTAGCATCTTTGCAATCATCAAACGTAGTTATATAACATACCTCAGCACCAAGCCTACGTATAAGCTCTGCTTGTAAAGCTAAACCAGGTGGATCATCATCAACTGCAATGATTATCTTTTTCTTATCTTCAAAGTAATCAATACAGTTATCTAGATAATCTAGGTTGTTTGTATTTAATGTAGCACCGTTTGGCACTGACACAACTGGAGTGTAACCAGCTTCGTGTATAGCAAGTACATCCATTTCGCCTTCAACTATAACACAGGTGTCATGACCAACAACACTGTCTATATTGTAAAATACTTTTTCAGCTCCTTTATATAGCTTAAAGTTTTTACGACCATCTCTATATTTAACATTAGTTAGGTTTCCACCTACATAATAATTAAACTGAATAGTATTCTCGGGTTTACCGGTCTGTGGCATAAACTCTTTACCTTCACCTACACCAACCTCATCTAAGGTTTGTTTAGATATTCCCCTTGTTTTAAACCAATCAACCACTTTAGATTCAACTGGCCTATGTTTAACTTCAGGTATTACATACTCACGCTCAGCTCTGCCTTTACGTTTGAATGTATGTAACTGGAAAGATTTGTCACAGTTATGGCAAGTACCGATACCACGCTCCCAATCATAAGAAGAGCATTTAGCTTTCTTATTTTCAGGTTTCCTAGAAGACGAACACAGGGGACAAATCCCCTGCGTTTTTCCTACTTCTAAGCCGTGCTGATTAAAAGACTCAATTAAGAATCCATTTATTTCTTTATCTTCGACTTGCATTTATTTGATTTAATTAAAATGGTAGATCTGGATCAGCAGCTACCGCTTGTGGTTTATTGTTTTGTGGTTGAGCAGCTAAGTTACTATCGTATGGTACTTTTTCAGGGAATGTTCCGTTAGTCCATAAGACTTTAACATTACCTAAATATACCTTAGCTGTTTTAGCTTCTCTTTCTTCTTTTGTTTGTTCTATACACACAGGACCTTGATTGCCAAACTGGTCTGGCTCATCGTTTACTGTAATCGTAATAGGTAGGTATTTACCTTTCTTGCCTGTGATTATCTTTGATTTATCAATTGCATTTAAATTGATACTTGCTTTTATTATTCCTGCCATTTTATAGGGTTTTATTTATGAAGTAATTGTTAGGATCGAAATCCTTATTTTTAAAGAACAGATCATATATTTCTGATGCTTTTTCAACCTTATCAGAACCTGTCTGATAGAAGTTGTCTGAGCAGTCATAGATACCGATCTGACCTGTGTTCTTATCTATAGCCATGAATAACATATCATAGCCAAATAAGTTCTTATATACGAAAGCTTGTGAATCGTAGTTATATTTCTTTGCTGACCAATGAAACTTCTCTAAGTCTGCAGTTGTCTTTAAATCAATAACTAATTTTTCATTATGATTAACAATATCAGCTTTACCTTTCCACCAGTTGCCTGCCATTTCACAGACGCCTGGTACTTCGAAATCATTACCTTCTGAGTGTATAAGATCTCTGCAAACTTTATTATTCATCATCTTCTCAACTAATGCTTCTACTTTATCAACTTCATGTTGTAACAAGCAAACTTCGCCATTAGTTATTTCTTTATAAGCTTTCGTATTACGTGAGCTAGCTTCTACTATTTTAAAGTTCTTGATCTTATCTGGTTCAAGAATAGCAGTATGAAAATAGCCTCCTATAAGAAAATGAGGAAACTGTTCAGATGGCTTTTTAAAGTCTAATGGATTAGTCATCAGTGTTCTTATATCTGAATTAGATATAAAATTCCTGCCAAACTCACCATAATAATGCTCATCGTTCTTCAGCTTCTCTAGTATTTCTTTTGTATCTTTCATAATGTAGCTAATTCTTTCTCTTGCTCTTTTGTTAAACTATATTTAGATTTTATAGCGTCTAACTTACCACCGCTTTTAACATAGTCTTTAGCTTTAGATAATTGTTGCGCTGATATAATCGCTTTTTCAGTAATAGTTTGTTTTTTACCGTGTGTATTTGTAGCATCTGAATCTTGAGTATCATCAATCAAGAACAAATTACCTAGTGCATATTTCTTACCATAAGAACTAGCTGCACCATATCTTTGTGGCATTTGCATACCTTTCTGATCTAAATCAACACCAACTACAGCTCTAGATTTAATATCGTTTTTACCATCAGATAAAGACGCAGTTACCTGCATCACCGGAGGGTCAAAAGATATTAGTTCTTCATCAACTGTAACAGTTACATCTAACTCCTTTAAAAAGGGTTTTGTAGCTTCTAGGATGTCTTCAGCAGACCTGAAATAGTACTTGCCGAAAGAGTTAAATCTTGATTTCTTTGATTTAAACTCTGTTTGAATTTTGGTTAATTTTTGGTTTATTGTCATATATATATAATTACATATTTATTTATTAATTTACAGATAATCAAGCACTTGCGAGTGATCTACATTATCTATTAACTTGTTTACTGCTTGCTTTTTTAGCTCTGATACTCTTACGTATGCAGACACACCTTTAATCTCTAAACCTGCTGCTATATCATTAGCAGACCATTTCTTACCATCAAGGCCATAGCTCTTGTTTAAAACAAATACTTCATCAGAAGTTAAATGTTTGTTTAACAAACTTAATATATAAGCATTAAGCAGTATTTCATTGTAAGGATCTGATTTATCAGGTATTTGATAAACCATATTCTCATCTGATGGATTAGCATCGATACTTAAGAATATGCTATTAAAAAACATAGCAACCATCTTTTTATCTTTACCTCCATCTTTACGCATTTCATTTAGCTTGTGTTCAGGTATGCGCATTGTACCTCTGTTTCTATCTATCTCTCTACGTATTCCACCACGTATTCTTTTAGCTAAAAAAGATTTTAAAGTCTTTTCAATGTCTTCAGACTCTATTAACCTTGTTCTATCTATTTTATCTACAGCTTTACAAAGTTGTAAGCTACCTTCTTGTATTATATCATTAATAGACATAACACCCGACGCTTCTTGTGAAGTTGCAAACTTCCTAGCTATATTCTCTACTAAAGGTAAAAATATTATTTTAAGTTCTCTTGGAGTATAATCAATAAATCTTTTACTTTTTATATTCTCAATAGATATTTTAATATCTTCCTTGTACCTTACGTAGTTTTTTACATTATATTTTTTCATGTTGTCTATTTAATAACTCTTTTTCTCTTTTAAGTTCTTCACCCATGTTTCTATGTATTGTTCTAGCTGTGCAATTTAAAAGCTTAGCTAATTTATTAATTGTAATTTTACCTTGCTCATGCGTGTATAGCATTGCATCGTAAATATCGTCTTCATTAACACTTTTACCTTTACCAGCTATAGTACCTACAATACTTAGTTTCTCACTAGTACTTAAACCAGTACCATCTTTAAATACTATTTTACGTAATCTATTTTTAGGTGGTTGATCAAGATCTTCCATATAGACTTCATAAATCATATTGTTTAATATCTGTTCAGGAACTTCGAAAGTTATAAAGCAATTGTTTTCATAACATATATACTCAGATAAATTTCTAAACTCATCCATTGTTAATTTAGGATTTAAATACCATAAAGTTAATAGATGCCATTTTAATGACTTGTAACTATTAATTTTAGCCTTGGTATTAAACAATGAGTAATACCCATAAGTACCATCAGCATAATACCAACCCCAGTCGTAACTCGCTGTTGGATTGTCTGAAGAGTACTTACGGTACACTATCCTATTATTATTTAGATATGTTAAGTTACGGTGTGACATTAGCCCCTTACTCTATATCCTTAGACCCTAATGTCCCACTTTTTATCTGAGCCTCCAATGTTTTGAAGACCATATCTTCTGCTTCGATGTATTCTTGAAAAGAATTGAAAATTCTATTTGAAATATTCATAATGTTGTTTGTATTTTAATAATTTATCTCTTTTTGTATCATCGACGTAACCTGTTTTAATTGCCTCATTACATATTTCCATTTGTAATTCAGCCATTCTTTTTGCTACGTATCTTTTATGCCGGAAGCACCGGCGCTTGCTTATAAATTTTCTCATCTTTGTTCGCTACGTTATGTTTTTCTCCTATATAATAGTTCCAATAAGCTTTTACACTACATTCATCTTTAAATTCATCAGGCATACACTGAGGTGGTTGTTTAAAGCCATTATAATCTATACCAAATGGCTCTATTTTTAAAGCATCTTCACATTTAGTTATACTTAAATGCTTTTTATTATACCTTTTTGTATATTCTTCACCTAGCCCTATCATATGATCATATAACCAAAAGTAATGATCTATACTTTCTCTAACCCATTTAGTTGATGGGTGATTGTAATGAGCTTTTTTATAAGGTACATTTGCATTTTCATTGAAATGATGATGCGCTGTACAAAGCATTTGGGCTGATTCTAAGATCATTTTAACAACGTGTTTATTGTATTGTACCTTAGCAGCTACAACTGGATCTCTATGTAAATAAAATATATTCATCGTTCCCAGCTGTATTTAGTTTTATCTCTTATTTTATTTAGCTTATCAATTAGTTTGTAAGCAACGTCTTCACTGATCTCATCAGCATAAAACATATCATATATTAATCTTCTCATAATTCAGGGTATTCGTCTCTGCATTTGTCGCATATATCACAAAAAGTGTGATGTTCTTCTGTCATAAATTCACTGCACATTTCACAGTGATATAAATCGCTTTGCCATTCATTTTTCTTCAGCCAAGGCATATAGCTTATTGGATCACTCATAGTTACGTAAGCATTTGTAATGTGGATGTCTGTAGCTTCCAGCTTTTGTACGCTCGAAGTATGTAAATGTAGCTAGTTGGCCTACATATTGTGCTGCATTTTCTAGCATTTCAGCAAGAGCATCGTAGTCGTAGCCTTTACCAGGAGGACAACCGAACTCTACGCCTTCATCATCTTGCATAATAAATTTACCTAACGTTCCTTCACGCTTGCCTTTACCTGGAACAAAGTCAATAATAGTAGCTTCTGCATCGTGAAAGTCTTTAAACTTCATAAGATCCCATGATCTTGTACCTTTATACTTGCCAGATGGTGTTCTGTATATAGAACCTTCGTAACCTAATTTAAGGTTTTTAGCATGAAATCTTTGTGCGTCGTCAAAGTCTATAGCTAATCTAGTAGATGTAACTTCTAGTATAGAGCTGTTCATAAATGATGGTTCAGCTAGCAAGAACAAGTTTCTGTCTACATAAGTGGCTATTGTCATACTAGCTACGTCGTACATATGGTATTGCACTAGTTCTTTAGCTTCAGCTTTGTCAGCATCTGTTGGTTTTCTTTTCTTAACAAGAGATATAATCTTTTCAAAGTCATCTTTTAGTCCGTGGTTGTACAGTTCGCCGTCAAGAATAGCTGTAGGATTTTTTGCAAAGAAAGGCTTTAGAGCTTGTTCAATGTGTTCTACATTCATAAACTGGTTATTAGCACGAGAGAACGCGCCTTTTGCAGTAAATAGACAACGTACGCCGTCTAGTTTTGGTTGTATAAGTGCAGGGTAATCTGCTTTATCTTCGTTGTATTTATGCGCTAGCATAGCTTTAATATTTTCCTGTTCCGTCATTTAGTTTTTTATTTATTACTTGTATTTTCTTTTGTATTACTGCTGCTTTTTCGTATTCTTCTTTATCTTCTAGTATCATCATCATAGTTTGTAATCTAGCTAGTTCACCGACTAATTTTTCTTCGTCGTTTAAACCTGAGCTATCACTAGCTTCGCTGATTACATAGCCATTTTCATGTAGCTTTTTAACTTGATCATAATAATCTTGATCTAGTCTTTCTTGCTTCTCCATCATTCTATCGAATATTAAGTCAGCTAATCTTTGTATTTCGTCTTCAGTCATATTAATATTATCCGTTAGTTATCGTATTTAGTTTGTAATTTCTGGTATATATTCTGTAATTTCTTTACATATTTCTAAAATGTCTTCAAAGTATAGATCATCACGTAGATCATCTAACTCATCTTCATCTGAGTATTTAAGCGCTTGCAACAACTCATCTAGTTCTTGATAAAGGTATTTCATAGTTATAATTTTTATTTAGTTTGTAATTATTTAACTAGTTCTAAGTTTAGTTCTTTAGCAGCGTAGTTAATGTGTTTCTGTGTAGTAACAGACCACCAGCCAAGTTGTTTTAGGTGTGATTTATGGTAGTCTTTATCGTATATTATAGTTGCAACATGAGTAGAATAAGACCATATCTCATTACCATGTTGTCTTAGGTTTTGTTTATATTTTTCAAATGTTCTCATACCACGAAAAGCCCGTACCTTGTGAGTACGAGCGTGACATGTGAATAAGTTTCTAGCATTTGCTGAACACTTTTCACGTTATTCGTGGAAACTAAACTACTATTAACTAACTAACAGTTTCTTCAATTTCTTCGGCATCTAAGCCATATTCTTCTTTTAATTCTTGTACTTCAGCTGGTGTTAAGCCATAACCTTCTTCATCATTATCTTCAATAATGCTGTCTATAGTTTCACCGAAATATTCAAGCATTTGATCATCCATGTAGATGTCATCCCATAGATAACTATCTATGTGTAATACTGTTTCGCTACCACCGTTGTATTGTATTTCTTCCATGATAGCAGATGCTAGGTCAGAGTCATAGTAATATATATTTTCACATATATTTATATTTGTAGTGTCGTGAGTTAATACAAATACATCATAGCCATCTACAGTAGATTCATTATAGCAGTAGATGTCTGCACCGTTAAAATCTTCGGTTAGTGTTAAGCCAAGAGATTTCTTAGCTATTTTAATCATTTTTTCTTCAGTTAGTATCATAATTTAGTTTATTTTACAAATACGCCATATATTGCTAAGATTTGTAGCAGCCCTATGGCGAGAAGGGCTACTATAAACCACACTGTATCAGTGATTTGTTCTTTTTTTTCTTTATCCATTTGCTTGATTTATATCTTTAATTGCATATAATACAAGTCTTTTTAGTCTTTCAGCTCTGTTATAAATTAGCATTCTTCTATTATGAGTGCCTTCGTGTAGCTTACCATCTTGCCAAATCATTTTATAAGGAGTTTTATATTGTGGATTTAGCTGATAACAGGTGTAAATACTGCCTTTTTTGTTTAGTAAATTTACTCTTATGTAACCTGACTTGTGTTCAGATATACATCTACCTGTTGGTAATGTAAAGCAAGTTGTACCTCTTTTTGTTTGAGATGGACTTGATGTATCTTTAGCACCTAGTGCTTTTAATGTTTCTATTGCTAGTTTTTCTTCGTTCATATTTATTTATTTTGTTAACCAATCACCCCATATAATGTCTCTTTGAGTAAGATCGTGATACCATACATCACCAAATGTACAGATAGATCTTATTTCTTCGATAGTTAAGTCAGAGTAATAGTCTTTTTGTTTTAGTTTATCAAATAACCAGTTGATAGATTTATACTCTTTAGCATTTTCTTTCATTTTGGCTTTGATATGTGGTTTTAAATCGTCGTATATCATATTTATATTATCCTATAGTGTTCGTATTTAGTTTGTAATTTGTTTTTTAGTCATAGATTTTACTTTATCTATTAACTCTTTTGATACATTAGTATAAAAACCAGGTGCAAATATTGATATTTTACCATCTTTTGCTGCTTCTAATATATCTTCTTCTACTTGTGCTACATAGTAGTTAAGCGCGTCAATTATAAGTTTTGACTCCATTCCGTTAAATTTCTTCATTATTTTAAGTTTTGCATTACTTGATACAATATATCTCCATGGTGTTCTTGATAGAATTCAAACCATTCATCTTCAAATAGCTCTAAACCTGCTTCAGTTAAGTATTCTGATGAGTCAAACACGTAGTGTTCACTCATTTCATCAGAAACTGCTTGAAATATTAAATCAAATATTTCACCAGATGTTAGCTTTGCTACTATATTTTCAACAGCTTTACCTACCATTTCATGTTCAAAAGGATTTTTAACAGGTACAGGATCTGCGCCTTTACTTGGTACAGTGTATTTACCGCCTTGATCACTTAGTTCAACAGCTTGTTGATACTCTTTTGATTGCCTAATTTCGTTTAGCGTTCTACTTTTTGCCATTTTTGTTAGATTTTAGTTGGTTAAAAGCCATTTTCAACTGGGCTATTTCAGTTTGACACTTTCTAATTGCTTCTTTATTACCTCGATCTTGATAGAATTTTGTCCAAGAGTACAAGTTTTCGAGTTGTTTTGTTATTTTGTTCATATATTATTTATATATATTATCCAATAGTGATCGTATTTAGTTTGTGACAAATCATTTGTATCTTTTGGTATTGTAATTGAGATACTTCTGCGTTGTCTAGCGCTCGATCGAGAAAGCGCTTTGCAATTTCTTTGTCAACTTCATAATAATTCATGTAAGTTTCACCTATGCGCTCGTACATTTCTTGACTACCGATTTGAGTAGTTGAGCAACCATGTATTATTTTAGATTTACGTTGACTTGAACCACCAGTCATAGATCTTAGTATGCCAAAGCCTGCTCTTTGAGTGAGCTTACTAGCTTTGTCTGCATCTTCACGTGACATTACTTGAATAGTATTGCCTGTTTTGTGATGAATAGTATCGATACAACCGAGTTTTTCTACTGTTGAGCAATCAACACACTCAGTATAACCAAGATCTAATCTTGCTTGTGGAATATTGTGGTTACATTTCATACCACGAAAAGCCCATACTGGTTAAGGTATGAGCTATAGCTTGTTAACGCTCGTATGTTTTTGGGTCGAGTTACAGCATCACACTCATGCCCGTTAACAATGCTTATTCGTCAGTTGTTTGTCAACTTGTTATGTAAGTAAGACCTTTGTAGTTAAACCAGCTTGTATAGTCGTCTGGTATATTATTTATAGTTAAACCTCTGTAGAACTTGCCATCTAACTTGATGAGTGCTCTATTGCTATTGTAAAATTTGATTGTTTTCATATTATTATTATCCATTAGTGTTCGTATTTAGTTTGTATTTTTGTATTAGTTCTCTTACTTCTTTACCAAGTTCTTGGTCATTAGGACACTTTATAGTGAGTTCTCTGACTACTATTCCTACTGTGGCTAGTAAAGACTTCTCGTCTTCTGCATGATCCCACTCTTTATTTCTATTTATCATTTTCATATTTTAGTTACAGCCTGGACAGAATTTGTAATAACTATCTTGATTTACTGCTAGTTTACCTGTTGTAGTACACGATGTCGCGAGTGCTAGTAATGTTATTATTAATATAGCCATAACACTTGGCATTACTTTTTCTATTTTCATATTGATTTTACTTTATATATTACTTCATTTAATTCTATTCCTAATTCTTCCATGAAATCTCTCATTTCATCACAAATATAGTTTTTATCGTTAGTTAAATACAGTGGTTCTTCTATCTCACCATAGTATATTTCAAATTCATATAAATCACTCATCACATTGTAGTTTCATAGTGTTACAAATAATTCCCATGTAGTGATCCTGATCGTCAAACATTTCATTATTAGTTTCAGAGTAATCACCTGATTCCATCATTATATTGTCTAACTCATTACCTAGTTTAGTCCACATAGTGTTTAGTACTTTATCGACAATCGCTTGATTGTATTTTTTATTTAGTTTAGATTTATGTTGTTCTATATTCATATTGTTTATTTTATATTATTATTATCCAGTTAGTATCGTATTCAGTTTGTATTAGAAAGTTTAATTAACATATCTTCAACTTCATTAAGATTTTCAATATAAAATTCACCTAAATCTGTAATTATATTGTCTTTATCTATATCACTCTGCATCCACTCTTTCATATCTTGAATGTTATTTATAGCTTCACTTAGTTCTACTGAGTCAATTATTGTACTATCTTTTTTTGTTGGTGATACTAGTAAAGAACTAGCCATTCCGATTGTTAGTATTATTTTATTCATATATTTAGTTTTAAGTATTTATCATTATTAATCATCTCGTCGTGACACCACATTTTCTCGTTATCACCTAACTGATAGTAGTGTATAGCAAATTCTGATAAAGCTATTTTGTCAATTGTAGTATTTAAGTTTTTAGTCATAGTATTTGTATTAAGATTTCATAATGATCTTCTTGTTGATCTTTAGTTAATTCAATCCACTTTGGATTACCTGAGTAATTACTTAAGTGATTTATTATTTGCTGTTCAAGTTCAGCTTTATTTATTGAGTTATTCATTTCGTCGAAAGCTTTTGACCAAGACCAGTTTGAAGGAGAGTTTGGATTATACATAGTTATTTATTTTTATTAGTTTATATTATTATCCTACGACTATCGTAGTTTGTTTGTAACTGAGTGAGAAATCGAATCTCACTTGCAACCATTTCAGTTATGTGCTGAGTAATATGTTCGTGTTATTTATAGTCGTTAAAGTATTACTATCAACATCGACTTTACTTGTTCATATTTGATTTACCAGAAAACAAGTGGAACTAACTGGACTTTTAGTTTTTAAGACTGAGTACTTAATTCTCTACAGAATTTTGGAACAGTGTTACTATTTGTATAACTTTTGTACTTTTGAAAGCAATTCATCTCGTCAAATTTAGTTTGAAACTTAGTATAAATTTCATCGTGATTATAAGTGAATGTTATATCTTTTTTGTTAGTGAAAGTGATTACTGTATTAGTACCGAGTAATGATTTTCTGATTACAAATCTTTTAGTAGTTATTTTATTATTATTCATAGTTATTATATTTATTTGTTATTAATTTAGTTTAGTTATTATTATTATCCGTTTTAGTTCGTATTTAGTTTGTAAAAGTGTAGTTTTATTTGTTAGTTAATTATTAGTTAGAAGTTCAACACTTCTCCTCTCCACAATTTACTATAAATGTTTAGTTAAAGAATTTATTATTGTCAATGTAGTTAGTATAAAAATTAAAGCTGTTATCATATTATATTTATTTAGTTTGTTATTTATCTTATACTATTATTATCCAATGTAACTCGTAATTAGTCGGTGAAAGATAAGTAGTTATGGAAAACGTAGATGGTACACAATAATGCATCGGGAAAACGTAAAACCGTGGAATAATGTATTGAAAACATCAGGGGGCCCTAAAATATAAATTCAATTTTACTGTGGAATACAAAATTATATTGTGAGGGTGCAGTACCTAACTTCTATACTTTTTATAGTTACATAAAACAGTGACATTAGGCCGTTAGACCTAGCCTAGTAACAGGCTATTGTCACACTTTTGCTATTTCAATAATCATCTTTATTATTTTAAGTATATTCAATATTATCTCTGTTATTTTCTTTACTGTATCTTTCTTATTCATATATATTATATAGATTTATTTAGTTTTGTTTCAATAAACAATAAGTAAAAATGAATAATTCTATGTAATATACTAACTATAAGACAAAATAATTAATTATGGCATATAGTGTAACTAAGAAGGAAGGTAAATTAAAGGACATTATTAATAAGATAGCTAAGAATAAAGAAGCTATACAAACTAATAACATGTCTACTCAAGAAATGAAAGATGTGGTTAGCGAAAGGCTTAGACAAGATATGACAGGTCCTCAAAGTATTAGACAAGTAAGAAACAAAAAAGTTCAAGATGTTACTATAACTCCTGGTAGCCCTGGTGAAGCTGGTTATATACCTGAAGGAACAGGTACTAGTGTGGAAGATATTGAAAAAACTGCTGGGTATAAAAAACAAGATCGATTTAAAACAAAACAAAAACAAAGAGCATATAGATCTAACAAGTTAAAACAAGTTAGCGAAAAAGCAGGTGATACTACTAAGAAGTTTGCAAAAGAAACAGGTGAAAGAGCATTAGACATCGTATCACCACTTGTACCTGGTCTAGGAAAAAGAAGAACGTTTGTTAGAAAAAGTGATGGATCGCAAACAAGAATGGTTTTTGGATCTGGAGCTGCTTTCAGCGAAGCTGTTGATAAACCTACTAATCCAAGAACAGATGGTAGAAGATTTAGATTTGGTGAATGGCAAAAATATAAAAGAGATAAATATTCACCTCAGCAAAGACGTTACAATATTGCTGCTAATATTAGAAACAAAGGAATTGTTGGGGCAGGATTTGCTGCAATAGGCCATGGGAGAATGATGGAAAAACATGGTGGACCAGAAAAAATCTTTAAATTAAAAGACTATAAGCCTTTTGTTGGTAAAATGCTTAAAAAAGGTATAAAAAAGTTTAAAAGCTTAATATAATGCCTTGTTAAAAGGTAAGAAACTAAATGTAAAAAGAAATAATGGCTATAATATACACATATCCAACTAAAACAAATCCAGTAGGTAGTGATTTAATACTTATATCAGACTCTGCAGATAGTAATAAGACTAAACAAGTGAAAGTATCTAGTTTACCTAGCTCAGGTGGCGGATCTGTATCATCTGTTGGGTTATCCTTGAGTGGTATTGCAGCATTTACTGTAACAGGTGACAATCCTATCACTAGTTCTGGAACCATCGTGCTTGGCACTACAGGTGGATCAGCTGGTCAGTTCTTAGATTACCAAGGTAATTGGGCTACTCCAGTAGGAATATCATCAGTCACATCGGCAAACACAGCTATAACCATCGCCGATTCAACTACAGCACCAGTTTTAACGTCTGCAGCTTATTCTGGAGGAAATAATATTGGACATGTACCAACAGGAGGTAGCGGTACAACTTATTTAAAAGGTGATGGTACTTGGGGCACTCCTTCTGGAGGTGGTAGTAGCTTAGCTATATTAAATGAAGGTACAGATATTACAGCAGCAGCTACTTCTATAAACTTTGTAGGTTCAGGAGTTACAGCTACTGCAGCTACCAACGCAGTTACTGTTACTATTCCAGACGCTTTTGTAATAGAAGACGTGCAATACAGTGTGTCAGTTGCTAAAGGAGATGCTTTATATATTTCAGGTCCAGCTCATGGAAGCGGTAGGCCAACAGTTGGAATAGCAGATGCAACAGCACAGCAAGCTGGTAATGAAAAATACCCAGTGGTTGGACTAGCACTAGCGGATTATTCATCTGGTGAAGGTAAAATGATTGTAACTGGTATTTTAGATGACTTTAATACTAATAATATAACAAATCCAGTTATAGGTCAACCTATTTATGTTGATAACTCTGGTACTACAGAAAATTTAACAGGTACTAAGCCAATAGGTACAGATGTTATACAAAATGTAGCTATAGTAAACAAAACAGGTGCTAATGGGTCTTTACAAGTATCATGTATAGGTAGAACAAACGATTTACCTAATTTGGAACAAGGAAAGATATGGCTAGGTGATGCAAATGGTGTTCCTTCAGCTTTAACTATAGGAAGTAATACCGCTGTTTTAACTTCTAATGGTACAACAGCTTCATGGTCAACTATACCTGCTACAAACCTGGTTAATGGAGTCAGTGGAGTCTTAGGCGTAAGTAATGGTGGTACTAATAATTCTGATGATCCTGTTGAAATAGGATCAATAATGTTTGGAAACGCTAGTGAAGATGGTTACGAAACAGCTAATGGATTTAAATATTTAAATAGCTCTTTAACAAACTCAACGAGTTCAACAACGCTTCCTTCTGGTTATTTTACATCTAATAATGCCACTATAGTAGGTACTGCTGGAGCTAGTTATAGCGCCTCTATAGGAGCTGTAAATATATTTAACCCAAGCACTGTTTCAGGATCTGTGCCTTTAGTGGTAGGATCTTCTCATGCTCAAGGTGGATTAAATGCTTCTAGATTAATTACTTTTTACGGTGGAAGTTCAGGTGGCCCAGGTTCATTTAGATGTGGAGATATTTTTTCAGATTCCTCTGCTTTAAGTATGTCACTATCAAATGCTTCTGATTACAGATTAAAAGAAAATGTATCTTCAATAGAGGGTTCTACAGTTAAGATAAACGCTCTTAATCCTGTAAATTATAATATAATAGGACAAGCAACAGTGGTTGAAGGGTTTTTAGCTCATGAATTGCAAGAGCAATTTCCAAATGCTGTAATAGGTGACAAAGACGCATTAGATGTTAACGGTGATATAGACCCTCAAATGGTTGACTATACTAAGGTAATACCAGCGTTAGTTGGAGCAATAAAAGAATTAACCGCAAGAATTGAAGCATTAGAAGCTTAAATAACCGAACTATCAAGTGATAGTATATAATAACCAACGTTTAACTAAAACCAAATACAATGACGTTTTTATATACCCGTACCAACACGTGGAGTAGTACACCACAACCAAATGAAGAAACCATTAAGTTATGGGAACATATCTCACAGAAGAAAAACTGGAGAATAACTCAATTACCTAATGGATTTTTACAAACCGAATACAAAGACATGAACTCAAATGAATGGGTTGATGTAACCAGAAGAGAAACAATAGCTGGTGCAGAGCAAGCAATAGATAGTTCTATTGAGCACTACACTAAAAAGCTAGAGTTTACCAAAGGACCGAAAGTTGTAAAAACCTTCGAATAGTATTCAAACACAATTATATTAAATTAAATCAAATGCAAGAATTAAAGTTAGTTAAAAACCTGACTTTTGGCGATACAGCTAGAGGTCAGGTATTAACTGGGGTTGAAAAACTTACCAATGCAGTAGGTTCAACGCTAGGAGCAAGTGGAAAATGTGTTATACTAGAAGATGGTAATGGCGCACCACAAATAACAAAAGATGGAGTAACAGTTGCTAATAGTATAACATTACAAGATCCATTAGAAAACATCGGAGCTACATTAATAAAGCAAGCGGCTCAAAGAACAGTATCAGACGCCGGTGATGGCACAACTACAGCCACAGTGTTAGCTAAAGCTATATTAGATCAAGCTACAGAGCATTCGCTACTAGATGATCCAAGAGCTGTTAAAGAAGGTATTGACTCAGGTGTTAGTAAAGTTATAAAGTATTTAAATAAAAAGTCCAGGAAAGTAACTGGCAAGAAAATAGACCAAGTCGCTACTATATCAGCTAACAATGATAAAGAGTTGGGTAAGGTCATAGGAGAAGCATTCAGATTAGTAGATGAGACAGGGGTTGTTATGATGGAAACAAACGAACAACCAGAAACTGTAGTTGAGTTAATAGAGGGTGTTCAATATGACAGAGCTCTTAAGAACAACCACTTTATTACCAACAAAGAAAAAGGAACGGCTGAACTTGAAAATCCGTTGGTTCTAATCGTTGAATCAGTAATACCCAACGTGCGGAAGATTCAGTCAGTCCTTGAATTTATTATAAAAAATGGTAAGAGTCTTCTTATCATTGCAGATGTTGACCCACAAGTAGTTTCCGCGCTAGCTATGAATAAAACGAAGGGTAATATAAAGGTCAATATCGTAGATGCGCCAATATACGGAATCAGCAAGAAGGATGTATTATCTGATCTATGTGCTGTTACTGGCGCTACACTTATTAATGAGGATCTAGGAGATGATATGGATATTATACAACCTGAACACTTAGGTACATGTATTAAGTCTGTAACAAACCACGAAGAGACAATACTACAAGTTGATTTAACTGACAACGCAGAGGTTAAAGAAACTATCGCCTTGTTAGAAAGAAATATAAAAGAAACTAAAAACCCTAATATTATTATTAGACTAGAGAAACGATTAGCTAAGTTAAAAGCTAAAGTTGCTACAGTTAAAGTTGGGGCTAACTCTGAGATAGAACTTAAAGAGAAGAGAGACAGAGTTGAAGATGCTATTTGCGCTACAAAAGCCGCGATTAAAGAAGGTATAGTGCCAGGAGGTGGTGTAGCTTTACTAAATGCTAGTTTTAATTTAAAACCAACCTGTATAGGTGAAGAAATACTTTATCAAGCAATAAGAAAACCTTATGAGTTGATATTGCAAAATGCGGGTGTTGAAAAATTAGAAAAGCTTGAAGAAGGTAAAGGATTAGATGTGGTTACAGGAAATACGGTGGATATGGTAAAAGCCGGAATTATAGATCCTTTGTTAGTTACTAAGAGTGCATTGACAAACGCGGCTTCAGTAGCTACTACTATATTATCAACTGATTGTGTTATTAATAACGTAAGAGTATGAAAGCAATTGGTAAGTATGTAGTAATTGAACCTATCAAGGAAGTTGATGTTCAAACAAAAGGTGGATTAATTCTAGCTGAAAAGCAAAGAGAAGATGTTAGATACAGAAGAGCTAAGGTTTTAGAACCTGGCTCTGATGTAAAAGTATTAAAAAAAGGTGATGAAGTTTACTATGACAAAGCCGCTGGATTTAATATTGAAATAAATAAAGAAGAATATAAAGTCATTAAAGAGTTTGATGTAGTTATTATTCTATGAGAAAGTTAACTTCTAGTGATTTAAAAGAACTAGGTTTACTTAAGCATTATAGAATAATAAGGAAATGGGCTTGTAAAACTAATGATTTAAATGACGCAGATCTAGAGCTACTAATTTATTTAGACGCTATGGACATGTTTAAAAAAGATGATTTTAAAAAAGGTACGTACTCATTTAGCTGGGATAACAGGCGCTGGAACAGATTATTGAAACAAGGGTGGATTACAGTGTGGCGGAAAAGAAACCACACCACTCAAAAATATCATATATATAAAGTATCCTATAAGTGCAAACAGCTAATCAGTAGAATGTATCGTATCATGCTAGGCGAAGAAGACATGCCTACAACTAAATTAGAAAAAAGTAATAGATATAGTTTTAAAGTAATGACTAAATCTGTAGAATACGTTAACAAAGACAAAGAAAGATGATTAATCCAGAAATAGATCCGATAACAGGTATGCCTATTCAGCAAAATAGAGCTGGAGCGCCAGGTAGATCAATAAACGACTTGCAAGGTATAAACACTATACAAGATCCAGGAATGCAATCAGCTCAACAAGCTGCTGCTTTTCAAAAGTTTAATAATATTGCTCAATATACTCCGCCACCTACTATGAAGTTGGTTGGTGATCAAGATAAAATTGATGCTAACAACGACGGTAAGATAACCGGTGAAGATTTTAAAATATTAAAAAAATAATTATGCCAAGTTACGGAGAAAAACAAATGCCAGCTGGAAAGAAGTTATCTTGTGGTTGCAAGCCTTTAGGTGAAAGAAAAATGGAATCTAGAAACTCTAATATTAAAGTTAATTTAAAAATTGACAATATAGAGTACAAAGGAAATCCTACGCTTAACGCTCAGAGATAGTGGGTATGCAAGACTTGAAGCTGTACTTGCTAAATGCTTCTTCATTTACTCTAGCTAGTATGAACTGGATAGAGCCAGCATTAGAAGTTATATTACTAATGTTAACCATTGGATACACTGTGCATAAGTGGATGTTATTACACAACAAAGATGATAATAAGTAAACATATATCATATAAAGAAGCTACAAGATCTATAACAGCTAAGAGACTAGGTGTAGAGAACACTCCTAATGAAGAGCATATAACAAATATGCAGATTTTAGCAGAAAAAGTATTTGAGCCTCTTAGAAGTCACGTAGGTAAGCCTATCTGCATTAATAGTATGTATAGATCAGGTGACCTCAACAAGGCTATAGGTGGAAGTAAAACTTCACAGCACTGTAAAGGCCAAGCTATGGATATAGATGATAAATATGGTCATGCTACTAATGCGGAGATGTTTGAGTTTATAAAAGATAATTTAAGTTTTGATCAATTAATATGGGAGTTTGGCACAGATGAAAATCCAAGCTGGATACATATTAGTTACGTATCAGAGGAAGAGAACAGGAATATAATGCTTAAGGCATATAAAAATAAAGGTAGAACTGCATACAAAAAAATATAAATGAAAATATCTGAGTCAACTGAATTTAAAATTGATTTAAAAACTGTAATTGGTATAATAATGTTAACAACCACTTTAGTCGGTATGTATTATACATTGCAAAATGACATACAGTTAGCAAAGACTTTACCACCTGTAGAAGTGGAAAGATTAGAGTATGATTTAAAAGAACAGTGGAATAAGCAGAATATAGATGATCTTATAGAAAGAGTTGATATGCTTGAAGAAGCTAATGATATATTAAAAGAAGAAGTTAAGATAACTTCATCAATGCTACAGGATGGTACTAAAGCAGATGATAAGTTTGAAGAATTAAATAAGCAGTTAGAAGAATTACAAAAAAGAAAGCCTAAAACAACTGTTATAGTTAAAGAAGTTCAAGTAAGTAAAAGAAAAAGATAATGAAAAAGAATAATTCCCCAGCATTAAGAAAAATATCAGCTTCTTGTAAAGCCGCTGCTAAAAGAAAGTTTGACGTATACCCATCTGCATATGCTAATATGTGGGCTTCAAAACAACAAGGTAAAGGTAAGTGCTAATGGCTAAGTCAAAAGGAGGAGGTACTAAAAAAGTTTGCTTGCCGTTGGCTAAGATAAGAAGCATGAGTAAGTCAGAGAGACAATCTGTTATACGCGCTAAGAGAAGTGCTGGAGCTGCTGGTAAATACAAGAGAAGTTCTAAAAGTAATGTTACTGGAACCAGTAGTGGTGGTGATTTAAAAACATGGGTTAAACAAGATTGGAGACAAGTTGGTAATCCTGATTTAAAATGTGGTGAGAAATCACCAGCTGAGATGCGTAAGACTACTAAAGGTAAAGGTAGAACTTTCAGGACTAAAGAAGAAGGTGCTGGTATGACTTCTAAGGGAGTTAAGCAATATAGAAAAGAAAATCCAGGTAGCAAGCTTAAAACTGCTGTAACTGGAGATGTTAAACCAGGTAGTAAAGCCGCTAAAAGAAGAAAGTCTTTTTGTGCTAGATCAAAAGGTTGGACCGGTGAAAGAGGTAAAGCTGCTAGACGTAGATGGAAGTGTTAATTATGGAATCAAAAGGCTTAGGAGACACGATAGAAAAGATAACTACTGCAACAGGTATAAAAGCTATAGCTGATAAAATACCAGGTGGCTGTGGATGCGCTAAGCGTAAAGAAAAGTTAAATCAAGCGTTTCCTTATAAAAAATAAACTATGGCATTTAAATTAAAATCACCTTATGTTGTTGATAATACACCAGTTTATTTTGTAGATGAAGAAGATGGTGTTTTAGGCAGAGCCAATAACAATGGAACTATAACTGTAAATAATAGAGTTGATAGTCCAGCGCAGTTAGAAGAAGTTATTAAGCATGAAAAAGTTCATGTTGATCAATTTAAAAGATTTGCTAAATCAAATGGCAAAAAAGGATTAAATTATTCTGACAACTCTATAGAGTGGGAGGGAGAATCTTATCCACGTAAAAACGGTAAAATAAAATACAAAGGTAAATGGATCATGGAAGGTAGTAAATCTTTTCCATGGGAAAAAGAAGCATATAAAAAAGAGAAATAATGGCAGACAAAACAGTAAAAATAAAAGATAGTAAAACAGGTAGAGTAATTTATGCTACTAAAACAAAGAGTGGTTACACAAGAGGTGGTAAAACAGTTAGATTAACTTCAACTCAAAAGGAATATACTCCTGGAACTCCAGTGAAACCAAAGAAAAAATCTCCTGCAGCTAAAAAAGTAAAAGGAGCTGATATGAATGTACCAGCTGAAAAGTTGAATTATATTCAAAGTTCTAATGCACCTGCTATGATGAACAAGTATGATAAAAGCATGATGCATGAGAGAGAATTAATTTACGATGCTAAGAAAGCTATTCATAGAATTGACAAGCAAAAGCATAAGTATGACAATGTACCTGCTAAAATGTACGGAAAAGCACCATCTAAGAAATATGGAGCACCTACAATGAAAAAAGGTGGATGTTCTATATCTAAACACATGAAGTCTAAATAGTGGACAAAAAACTTAGAGAAACTAAAGTAGGGGCTTTTTTAGCTAGTAAGGCCCCTACACTTTTAAAGAAAATAGGTGAAGTATTACCAGACAAAGGCGGTCTTGCAATTGTAAAAAATCTTATAACAGGTGATACTAAAATTAAGGCTCAAGATAAAGAAACAGCTATGAAGCTAATAGAACAAGATCTTACAGAGCTAAAAGAAATTTCAAGTAGATGGAGAGTTGATATGAAAAGTGATTCGTGGTTAAGTAAAAATACTAGACCACTTACTTTAATATACTTAACATTTGCTTCAACAATATTAATAATAATAGATTCATTTCATACTATGTTTGACGTAGATACAGCTTGGGTTGAATTATTAAAAACTTTACTGATTACAGTATATGTAGCATACTTTGGTTCGAGAGGTGCTGAAAAAATTACAAAAATAAATAAATAAATAAAATGGCACAAAATCCAAATTTACAAGGACTTCAAGGAAATATGCAAGCTCAACCAAGAATGTTTGCTCATGATGCCGTGGGTTTAACAGCTGCTCAAATAAATTCTGGCACTTATACAATACCTAATTCAGACGCTAGAGGAGTTTGCCTATTTGTAGGGGTTAAAATGGCTTCTATAACTGTTGTTATGGAAAGTGGTAATTCAGTTGTATTTAAAGGTGTAGCTGCCGGGGCTTTTATGCCTGTATTAGTTACATCCGTAACAGCAGCAACTCCTGATTCTGGAGCTTTAGCAGATAATGATATAGTAGCTTTATATTAAAAGATGTTTATAGGTATAGCTGCTACAATACCTGACTTACCAAATCTACCTGGTCAAGGTGGAGCTGGTCCAGAGGTTACTTTAGATTATTCATCATCTAATTTTTGTGCTGATGCTAATGATCCAACATTGACAAACGCTTCACCAGCTGGTGGAGTCTTCTCTTACACTGGAGTAGGTACTTTAGATTTAAACACGTCTACTGGAGCTATAGATATATCTGGTTCTGATACTGGTAATTATACTGTTATTTACACAGTGGTTGGTGTGGGTAGCTCTAATTTCCCTATAAATATTGGATCTACTATCAATACCACTATTACTGGTGATTCATCTACTTGTATTGGCTTTTCTCCTTCACCAGCTGATCTAACAGCTGTTTCTGGTTATTCTAATTACGAATGGTTTAAAGATAATACATCAGTTCAAAATGGAACTAGCAATACTTATACCCCAGCATTTAATGTTGCGGGTAATTTTGTTTACAAGGTAACTATAACTGATAGTTCTTTAGGTATACCTTGTACAGCTACTTCTAGCAATTTTACCTTTACTGTAAACGCTTTACCAACAATATCTATATCTGGTACAAATTTCTGCTCTGGTCAATCTACAACTTTAACAGCTACTCCTAGTACTGGAACATTTGTCTGGGAATTAGATACAGGTTCTGGATTTAACGTAATCTCTGGACAAACTAACAATACAATATCTGTTAATTCAGATGGAGAGTATAGAGCTAAAGTTACAGACGCAAATGGATGTACCTCTGCTTATTCTAATATTTTATCTATAAGTGAATTCGCTTCACCTTCAGTTACAATAGCAACTGTTCCTGGAACTACAATATGTACAGGTGATACAGCTACTTTAACCGCTAATGTTACAGGTGGTACTGGAACAATAAGTTACTTATGGAGTAATTCAGACACGAATCAAGAAATCAGTGTTGCTCCAACTACAACTACAACTTACACAGTTACGGTTACAGATGGCAACGGATGTACAGCTACTGCTTCTCAAGAGATAACACCTTCAACAAATGCTACTGCAATAGCTAGTATTAATAACGATGCTGCTATGAGTTTTAATGGAACAGATTCTTACGTTCACATGGGTGAAAATTTACCTAACTTAAGCGGTACAACTAGAACCTTAGTATTTTGGGCAAAAGCAGCTGATTGGACAAGTAACCAAGGGGTTATAATAGATTCAAATAAATTTAAAATGACTGTAGTTTCAGGTTACAGTAACTTTATGGTGTTTACAACTAACGACGAAGTTGACAATGATCAAAGAAAAACATGGTCAACTACAAGCCTCGTAAATAACACTTGGCATCATTTCGCTATGACAGTTGATTCGTCTAATGATATTTCTAATATATATGTAGATGGCGTTCCGGCGTCTACTACTTCTGTAGCAGGCTTTAACGCTGGAACAGTAGATAATATTGGTAAGCGATGGAATAACTCAAGTTATTTTGAAGGTGAACTAGATGAGCTAGCAGTTTTTGATTCAGAATTAAGCTCTTGTGATATTAAAGGAATATATGATGCTACAACTACAGTAAATGGTCAGCCTAAGTCAGCTAACTTATTAGATACAAATACAACAATACCAGCTCCGGTATATTGGAACAGAATGGGAGATAGTTAAATTATAGAATATGTCAGCAAAGTATAAAAGTCCAAGTTTTTTATTACCTAACGAGTTAAATACCTCAGCTAACACAGCTAACGATACTGGTATCAATAGTTTGTATTCTATGGACTTTGATGGGAGTAGTCAGTACATAGATGTTAATTATTCTTTGAATGGTATTAATTCAATTAGTTATTCCGCTTGGATAAAGCCAGAGCAACCATCTGGAAATTACGGTTATATTCTTACAGCTGGTGATTATTCATACACTGATAGAATGTTATCAATAGGTGTAAGACAATCAAATAGAAAAATATTTGTGTATGGTGGTAGAAGCTCTGGAGGAATAAAAGAATTTAATTTTACTGTTACTTATGGAACTTGGTATCATATTGCAATAGTTTACACTAATAATCAAGATGTTGATTTATATGTAAATGGAAATCCAGAAGGTTCTATACAGTTTAATGACACTTCAAGTATTGCATCAGGTTCACCAACAAAAATTGGTGTTTATAGTGGCACATTAGGAAATTATTTTAAAGGCCAAATAGACGAAGTAGCAATATTTAACAGAGCTTTAGATACCACAGAAATAGCTGCACTATATGGAGGGACTAGTCCCAACATATATCCATCTAACTTAATGGCTTCAAATTTAGGTCCTATAGCTTATTATCCATTAGGTGAGCAAGCACAAAACTCTGGTTATCCTTCAGCTTCAGGAAACGAATGGCAATTTCCAAATGGTGTATTGCAAGATTATGTAATGGATTTTGATGGGAATAATCAGTATATTAATGCTGGGGTAATATCTGATTTATCTAATGTATCTGAATATAGTATTTCACTATGGGCTAATATTGATACAGGAGCTTCTGGTACATTAAGGTTATTTGGGAATAGAGAATCTTCATCCCCTTTTAATGGTATTGGAGCAGATATAGATTTAAGTGCTTCATTATATTTTTATTTAAATGGTGGTCCAAGTTACCCAGTTGTACAAGTTGCAAACATATCTAACTATGTTACTGCTGGTACTTGGTTTAATTTAATTTGTACTTTTAACGCTGGTCAAGCTTATATTTTTATTAATGGAATTCAAAGAGGAAGCGGAACTGGAAGTTCTACAGCAGATACAACTACAAACCCATTATATATTGGAGCAGACCCTATAAATACTAACAGCTATTTTGATGGTCAAATATCTAACTTAGCTATATGGAACTCTGATCAGGCAACTAACAAAGATAACATATACAACAACGGCTCTCCTCAAACTTCTTATACAGTTACTCCACAAAACTGGTGGAAACTAAATGCAGATTCTGTTTATACGCCTAGTGCACCTAATTATACAACAGCTTTAGATTTTAATGGAAGTAGTGATTATATAGATATAACACAAAGTAGTACTCTTCCGCCAAATTCAGGGGATTTCACGTATTCTACCTGGGTTAATATTGACCCAAGTACTAGTATAAGCATTATAGTTCTTTTAAATAAAGGTGATGCGTGGCCAGGTAATGGAATATTAATAAGGTATAGAAGTTATTTCGAGGTCTTAATAAATGGTGTAGTATATGGTTTTACGGGTTTAACAGCGGTAGATGGCCCTGGCGTTTGGAGACACTTTGCTTTAGTTTTTGACGAAACAGCTAACACGTTGACAGCATATGTTGATACTAATAAAGAAGTAAAATCTGCTACAACCACATTAAACGTTTCAGATGCTAATTTTATCATAGGTAAAAGACAAAATAATATTCAATACTTTAAAGGGCAAATGTCAAATATAGCAGTTTATAGTTCTGCTCTTACTGACTCACAAATATCAACTTTATTTAACTTTGGTACTCCAGAGACAACTCCTTCTTTCTCTCCTACTGCTTGGTGGAAACTAGATGATCAAAATGCAATAACAGATTATTCTGGTAATGGACATACAGGAACTAATAATGGTGCGACTAATTCTCCAGGTGGAGTAGCTTACACCCCATCTTGGAAAATACCAAGTGAATTACCTATTCAAACACCTAGTTATACGCAAGCTTTAGACTTTAATAATGGCTCAGGAAATACAGATTCAATAGCATATGGAAGTTCATTTAGCGACGTGCCTTCAGCGTCAGGCGCTCATACTTTTTCATTATGGTTTAAACAAGAAGCTTTAAATAGTAATGGAGAAAGACTTTTTGCTACTAAAGCAGGACACGGAGCTTTTTCTATTTTTATTACAAATGGAACACTTCAGTGGGCTGTATATGATGGAGGCCCTAGAGTTGTAAGTACCAGTATACAAGCTGGGGTATGGTATAATATTATTTTTGGATTAAATGGCTCAAATGAAATATTTTTATATTTAAATAATGGATCAAAAATATCTACAGCCTATAGTGGAACAATAATTTACAGTTCTTCGATGTCTGAAACAGGGATATACTTAGGAAGAGGTAGAGACGCTACTTCTAACCGTTCTTTCAATGGTCAACTATCTAACTTTGCTTGGTTTAACTACGTATTACCAGAAACTGGAGCTGAATCAATAGAATCAATATATAATTTAGGAACTCCTAAAGATATAACTGGTTGGTCTAATAGTTATTTATGGTATAAACTTAACTCTCTTACAATAACTGATTCATCAGGTAACAATAGAACAGGTACTAACAATAATGCTACTTTAGTTAGTTCTGATGTATTAGCAACTCAACCAGTAAACGGAGTAAGTACAACTTTACCAAGTACAGCTTTACAACAAAGTGATTTACAATTTGATTCACCTTATAGTAACTATAGTTTAAAGTTTTCAACTTCACAACGAGTAGATACTAATTTTACTTTACCAGCATCTTACACGAGCTATAGTTATTCAATATGGTATAAACAAATAGGTACGATTTCTGGAGATAATTATGTAGTTGGTAATTTAGACAACTCCGCAAGTGGAACCGCTCAAAACAGAGCTGCTTTTAGATTTAATAATGGAACATGGAGAATACGTATAATTGGAGGTGACAATACTAATCAGTATTACCTGCAGTATAGCGATGTACCATCAAACATTCTAGATGGGAATTGGCACCATATCGCTGTAACTGTTATTAATGGTGAGATACTATTATATATTGATTCAATTAAACAAACCCCAGCACAGGTGTTTGGTACTCCGGTAACTGGTGTTGAAGCTAATGGAAATTATATGTTAGGCTACTCGGGAAATACCGGTAACCCAGGTTATTTAAAAAATTCACTGTTAGATGAGTTTGCTATTTTTGATAAAAAACTAACAGAAGCTGAAATACTTTCTATATATAACAACGGTAAGCCAGGTGACATAAGTCCTATAGCGCCTACTAATTGGTGGAGGCTTGGCGAAAACGCTTATTTTGTAAATAACGATATTACATTACCTAACTCAATTGCTGGAGCACCTAATGGTGTAAGCTCTGGAACTGCTACTTCAATGCTAACAGCTGATGCACCTGGAACTTATGCTAATGGTATAGGAGATGGTTTAGCTATCACAGATCGTGTAGGAGACGCTCCTTTATCAGTTGCTAACTCACAGAGTTATAATATGATTCCAGATGATAAAGTACCTTATGTACCTGGATATGTTGGAGCACAAACCACGAATGCTTTTGAAATGACATTTGATGGAGTAGATGATTATTTTGATACAGGTCAAATTGATATAACTGGAACTAAAACTATTTCTTTTTGGGTTAATGTACCATCAAGCGGTAATAACGGAGGAATTTTTACAATGGGAGATTCATCAAGTAGCGAGCGTTTAAGTATTGGACTATGGGGTAGTAATATAACCGCTTGCTTTAGTCTAAGTCTTAAAAATAGAGCAGTTTATACAATTAACAATAATACTTGGTATCACGTTGTTATAGTTAAATCTACTTTTTCAATAGATTACATTTACATAAATGGAGTTAGTCAAACAATAGATAACAACACTGGTTGGCAAACACCAATCGCAGTAACGTCAGTTATTGGATATTTACACCCAAATTTTTATTTTACTGGCTCTATTGACGAGTTTGCAATATTCGATGAAGCATTAACAGCTGATCAAGTTAAATTTGATTTATACGAACCAACAGCACTTGTAGGTGGAGTTGAAAAAACAGCAGATATAGAAAATAATACTAACCTACCAACGCCATTGGCTTGGTACAGAATGGGAGATTAATATGAGTACAAAGTTTTTAAGTCCAGGCTGGCGAATGCCAAGAAATGCTAATCAGAGTAAAAGTTCAAACTATAGTTTAGATTTTGATGGCGGTAATCAGTTTGTAAATTCAAGTCCTACACTTAGTGGTTTAACGGATATAACTGTTAGTTGCTGGGCAAAATTTGAAAATATAAACAACAGTGACTTTCAATATGTTCTTATTGCTTATAACACTAGCCAATCAAGTAGTTATAGAGTAGGGATAGGTATGATAAAAAGCAACTATTCCACAGCTTCTGATAGATATAAACTATACACAATAGATGGCTCTAACTTAAACATTTCAAGCTTTGTAGTTTCACAAGATGTTTGGTATAATATTGTAGTTACTCAATCGGGTAGTGTAAGAAAACTATTTGTAAATGGAGATTTAATAAGTACTTTTACAGGGGTGCCATCATTGAACTTAGGAAACAATCTTGAAATCGGTAGATTTTCAAATAATAATCATTATTTTCCAGGCAAGATAAATTCTGTATCCATTTTCGACTACGCTCTTTCTCCAAGCCAAGTAACAACTCTTTGGGGCGGTGGAACATCCGTCTCAAACCCTATGGCTTTACCAAGTTCACCTATCGCTTATTATCCTTTAGGTACATCTGCTTGGAACGGGGAGTATTTAGCTGAAAACAATGCTATTGGAGATTATGTTTTTGATTTTAATAATTCGCAAGAGATAAACTGTGGTAGCAACGCGAGTCTTAACCAGGTTGGATCTGTTTTCACTATGTCTTGTTGGATAAATACAACTTCTGGTTCAAGAGGTAGTATTATGGGAACTTATATAAATTCGGGAAGTGGTTATTATATAGATTTAATGGCATCTGGAACTGTTCAAGGCGGTTATCACCAAGGCGCGCAATATTATTTAAGATCTTCTTCATCTACTGTAAACGATGGCAACTGGCATCACGTATGCTATGTTGGTAGCAATGCAGCTGGTGGGTTTTTGAACGTTTATATTGATGGTGTTTTAAATCAAAACGCTTTACAACAATCTGGTCCTCCTGCTAACGCTAATTCAACAAATCCTTTTAAAATAAATTTAGATGGTTATCTTGGAAACAGATACACAGGTAAAACTTCAAATGTTCAAGTGTTTTCCTTAGCATTATCAGGGCCAGAAGTAGAAACTCTTTATAACTACGGCTCACCAATACAAACTTTAGCTAATATACCTCAAAGCTCTAATTTAAAAGCTTGGTATAAACTCGACGCAACTGAGATTTATGATAGTACAACTACAGAGTGGGAGGTTAATAATGCCTTAAGTCCTTGGACTAGTTCTTTAAGTTTTGATGGAAATGATACTATAAATTTAGGCAATGACAGTAGTTTAAGAATTACTGCAGAAATGACTGTTTCTTGTTGGATTAAAATTACTGACTCAGGACAAAATATAATAGTTGGCAGAGAACGTAGCGGTACTGGTAGAGATTGGAAACTATATTTATCAAATGGTATAATTTTCTTTTGGTGTTCTGCTAACGGAACTGCAAGCGATATAAATGTTTTACCATCATCATCTACTGTTAATGATGGTAATTGGCATAATTTAACTGCTATAAATAATGGAACTAACCAATATATTTACATTGATGGAGTTTTAAATAATTCTAACTCTGGTGGGCAAACAATAAACGCTTCTACAGCTGATAACTATATTGGTTCAAGAAATGGAACTGCTTTTTTCTTTAATGGTGAACTTTCAAACGTACAAATATTTAACACAGCATTAACAGATGGAACAGGCGGAACAGTAAACCAAATAGAAACTCTTTACAATAGTGGAAATCCTTTAACAGATATGAGCTCATTTAGCTCTTTGGTTTCTTGGTGGAAGTTGGATAACACAACTACAGGTATTGAAGATTCAAAAGGATCTAACAACGGAACTAATAACGGAGCTACTGAAGCACCAGGCTCAGTATCAACGCTAAACGGTTTAAGCTCAGGAATGTCTCAATCAAACCTTGTTCAAAGTGACTTACAAACAGTTGCTCCTTATAGTAAATATGCTATGAGTTTCGATGGAAACGGTTATATAGATTGTGGTAGTGTTGGAAATTTTACGTCTTCTTTTACTGCTTCCTGTTGGATAAACAATTGGCCATCAAGCGGTCAAAAAGGGGTTTTAGGAAACACAAATGGACAAAGCCAAGGTTGGTTATTATTAGCTCCACACGTTACAAATTCTAACGCTTTTAAAGTGTATATAAGTACTACAAATGGTTGGCATTCGTCAGAGAACTCAAATGGGTTTTCTGATAACACTAAATGGGTAAACCTTGTTGTTGTTTACGATTCTATAAATAATACTTTAATGTTATACTCAAACACTGTAGAAGGAGTCACAGCAACTCAACCAAC
>Ga0208298_1000014_pt1 | contig 67731 bp, 81 predicted proteins | sample 14BtaG_FD_184088 | JGI IMG/M metagenome (GOLD analysis project Ga0208298, IMG submission 184088) | Marine viral communities from the Subarctic Pacific Ocean - 14B_ETSP_OMZ_AT15311_CsCl metaG (SPAdes) (version 2) | ecosystem: Environmental > Aquatic > Marine > Oceanic | place: Pacific Ocean... | reverse complement strand
AAGTTAAACTAACAAAAAAACAAAAGCAATATATTAGTAGAATTAATCGTTTAGCTAAATCAGAACAAAAAAATAGAAGAAAAATTAACGATAATCCAAGAAAAAGATAAATAGCCATGAGTTGTAAAGGTTTAAAAGGCAAAGCTTTAGAAAGATGTAAGGCAAAAGCTAATTACGAAAAGCTAAAAAAAAGACATCCTAACATGACTAAACAGGATACTCTGTTGGTGAACAGGTCTCTTTCTAAGAATGCTAAATTAGAAAATTTTACAAATAAAAAAATAGATGCTGCGGTTGCTTTAAAATTAAAAGAAAAAAAATTAAAGTCTCTTAAAGGCAGGAAAGCAGATGTGAATCTTATTGGTACAGCTAATGCTAAGTCAAGAAAAACCACTGTAAAGGTAACTCCAGGAAAAAAAGCTTTATTAAAAAAGAATAGAAGAAAAAGAAAGGAAGAGTATGTCTCTACTGCTGTTTATAATAAAAAAGAACTTGCAAGTAAGGTTACTTTATCAAAGAAAAAGAAAAAGTCTCAGAAAGAATTAGCGGCGGAAGTAAAAGCAAAAGAAACCAAAAAAAGCAACGCTGAAAAGAAAAAGAAAACTACTACTACAAAGAAAAAGCCTTATGTAAGAGGAACAGGAACAAGTAAGTTAACTAAAAAGAAAAAAGTAAATACTACTCAAAAACAAAAAACAGCTTTGGCTAATGCTAAAAAGAAAAGAACAGCAAAAAGTCAAGCTTCTATAAAAGCAAAAAAAGACGCTATAAGAAAAAAACTTCAGCGTACTACAAAACAGAAGTTAAAAGACACTGGTAAAAAAATAAAAAAAATATTTAAAAAGAAAACTCCTGCTCAGAAAAAAGCTAAGTTAGAAAAAAAGGTAAATAGAAAGCTTAATAGAAAAATGACAGGAAATAGATATAACGGAAAATGGAACTAAAAATTAATTTATAAATATTTGTATATTTGTATTATTGATAACTTAAAATAAAAATTATGAAACAAGGTTATAACGATAGATTAGATGAGTCTTTAGGATCAAGAAACGGAAAGAAGTCTCAATCTATGAAGTCTCGAAGAAACGAAAGTAAGGCTATGTCTAAAAAAATGTATGGTCATGCTTACGGAGGTAACAAATCAATGTCCTATAGACACGTTGCTAAAGTAGTTAAGCATAAGTTTTAGTATTTTAATTTAAATTTATTCCAATGGCAAAAAAGAAAGTAGTCAAAAAAGATGCTTCTAATAAAAAGAAGCCAGCAGTAAAAAAACCAGTGGACAAAAAAAAGGTTGTTGAGTTAGAGTTAAAAAGCTCAATTCAACAAGTAAATGTTTATCCAAAGTATAATCCTTTAAGAAAATAAAATGGGAAGATTATTAGTAAAGTTAGGTCTATGGATGCAAGAGGTATGGTGTAAATTCCAATGTGGATGGAACGCGTTAATATCTAAGCTTTTATTTAAAGTAGATTCTTGTCCTAATAAATTATGTACTTGCAAAAAATGAAAAAAAATTTTACAAAAATACAGACAATAAACAGATCCAGAGGATTTGGAGATACAGTAGAAAAATTTACAAAAGCTACTGGAATAAAAAGAGTTGTAGACACAGTCACAAAAGGTGGGTGTGGTTGCGACAAGCGTAGAGATTCATTAAATAGAATGTTTCCTTATAAAAAATAAACGAGATTTTTAACCCTCAAAAAAAACAAAATGGCATACCCAAAAATTACTGTTAACACAGGGCTGGCACAAGAAGTAATATCCAGCGACACATTACCAATTCCATCACCAAGTTTACCAGTATTATCTGGAACAACCACAGCTACTACAGCAGATAAATTAGTAGATGTAGGAGCGGATTTCAGCAATGTAAGTATAGGTGATATAGTTTACAACACAACAGACAATACTTCGGCTTCAGTAGTGGCAATAGACAGTTCTACTATATTAGAAGTAAGTGCTGACATATTTACTTCTCCAGAATCTTATAAAATATTTTTAGGCGGCCCTAATGGCTCTTCAAGAATAGATTCTTCTGAAGGATGCTTGTTATACGTAGGAAGCAATGAAGGAGTTATGGATGTAGCAAAATCATTTGTAACTGTAAGAGTAAAAACAGTAGCTGGAAGTATAGTTATATTTAGTAATTTCCCAGTAGGTGAGTATTTACCAGTTCAAGTATTACAATTGTATACTACTGGTACGGATGCAGCCGCTGAAAATAGTTGCGTAGCAATTTGGTAATATGAACTTCGATATGTCAGATATAAAATTATACGCTTTAAACGCAACGTCTCTTGTTGTATCTTTTTCACAAATTGATATGGCTTTAAAAATAATTTTGCTCGCACTAAGTGTTGGGTATACCGCTCAAAAGTGGTACTTATTAAATAAAGAAAGAAAGAACAAATAGTAAAAGTTCTAAAATCTTAATTAAAAACATAAGAGGCACAGAACGACTGTGTCTTTTTTTATATATAAAATATGAAAAAAGTTGAAAAAATCATTATTCATTGTTCTGCAACAAGGGAGGGTGATGACTCTATTAACGCCGAGGTTATTGATCGCTGGCATAAAAAAAGAGGATGGAAAGGAATAGGATATCATTTTTTAGTTTTAATAGACGGATCTATTGAACCTGGAAGAATGATAAATAAGTGCGGTGCGCATACAAAGGGTTTGAATTGCAGTTCTATCTCGATTTGTTATGTTGGAGGAGTAGAATCTGAAAAGGATTCAAAAGGAAAATATCCTGCAAAAGACACAAGAACACCAGAGCAAAAGGAAACATTGTTGGACTTATTACGTGTATTACGTAAAATGTATCCAGAAGCAAAAATTCATTCCCATCGAGACTTTGCTGCTAAGGCGTGTCCAAGCTTTGACGCAACTACAGAATATTGTAATATTTAAAAATAAATACTTATGGCGAAAAAAGGTAGAACTAAAGGAAATAAAATTTGTGCAGCAGGAATCTCCTGGGCCAAAAGAACTTTTGATAAATACCCAAGTGCATATGCGAATATGGCGGCAAGCAAATATTGTAAAGATCCTAATTACGGAAAAGGTAAAAAGAAAAAATAATGGGAGAGCTAAAGAAATGGCGTGAGCAGAATTGGGTTAGAATAGGCACTGATGGAAAAATCAAAGGCAAGTGTGGCACTTCTAAAAATAAGAAGAATCCAGATAGATGTTTGCCATTATCAAAAGCCAGAAGATTATCGAAAAGTAAACTTAGAGCTACTGCGAAAAAAAAGAAAAGAGAAGGAGCTAAAGGAAAACAGTTTGTTAGAAACGTAAAAGGAGTAAGGTAATGGCAATAAGAAAAACTACAAAAGGTAAAAACGCTAATTATAGAGCTACTAAAAAAGGTGCAGGCATGACTAAAAAAGGAGTTGCCGCGTACAGAAGAGCTAATCCAGGCAGTAAGTTAAAAACCGCTGTTACTGGAAAAGTAAAGCCTGGGAGTAAAAGAGCTAAAAGAAGAAAATCTTATTGCGCAAGATCATTAGGTCAACTAAAAAGATCAAGCGCTAAAACACAAAATGATCCTAACTCAAGAATAAGACAAGCAAGAAAACGCTGGAAGTGCTAACTTAAAACATATAAAAATGAAAAAAATATTAAACTGGTTTGGTAGTAATGTTCTAAAAGATTTATTAGGAGGTTTAGACAAGTTATTTACTTCTAAAGAAGAAAAGATTAAAGCGGAAGCATTAATAAAAGAAATTATTTTAAGTAAGCAATTAGAGCTACAAAGAATGCAAGCTGATATTATTATTGCAGAAGCAAAGGGTAATTGGCTTCAAAGAAGCTGGAGACCTGTTCTTATGTTGTGTTTTGGTTTTATAGTTATGTATGTAAAGTTTTTTGCACCTTTATTTGGGTGGCAAATTCCTGAGTTAGAAAATGAATTTTGGAACTTGCTACAATTAGGTATAGGAGGTTATGTTGTTGGTAGAAGTGCTGAAAAAATATCTAAGAATATCACCATTTCTAAAAAATAAACATAGAAAAAAAAAGATTAACTTTGTATTTGTAAAAACAAGCAAATTAAATGGCAAGAATAAGTACATACGGAAATGACACCAATGTTGTAGGGGCTGATAAATGGATTGGATCTGACTCTCAGAACAACATGGAGACTAAGAATTTTACTGCTCAAGCTGTTGCTGATTTTATTAATAAAACTGGAGGACAAGCTCAAAATCTTCGATATACTTATAATGACACAACAGGATATGAAACAGGAACTCTTTCTTTTGTAAATGGAGGAGCTGCGGATGTTTTATTAAGTAGTATTACTACTATAGAGGCAGGTATATACGATCAGAGAAGTGAAACATTAGATATATCTGAATTTATAACAGGAGCATTAGATCAGTCTGAAATATTATTAACTGATTGTACAGATATAGCTAACTGGGCAATATATGCTGTTACTTCTGCTGTAAAAGGCGCAAATTTTAAAGTGACTTTAGATTTAACATTTAAGGCAGGGGGTGGGAGCTTAATCGCAAATAAAGATTATTTCATATCTTTGCTAAAGTATGATAATATTGGTGGTGGAGATTTAAATTTCACAGTAGGAATACCTGGAAACAGTCTCACTTATTTAATAACTCATAATTTAAATAAATTCCCAGCAGTTTCTGTTTTTGAAGACGGAACTCAAAAGGAAATATTTGGAGAAGTAACATATAATAATTTAAACCAGTGTACTTTAACTTTTACAAGTTTAGTTACTGGAACAGCAACATTTAATTAAAAAAAAGAATTATGGCAATAGGGTATTTAACTAACATTGATCTTAACAATAATCAGGTCAAAGATTTTAAGATCGACAACGTAACCTCAGATCCAACAGGATTAGCTGGTGAAGGACAAATGATATATAGAACTGATACTAATCAGATGAAGTATCATACAGGTTCTAATAACTGGGTGGCGTTTGGAACAAGCGGAGGTACAGTTACTTCTATTAATTTAGGGAGTAGTACATCTACAATTAGTGTATCTGGAGGCCCTATTACTACAAGTGGAACTATACAAGTTAATTTACCAACTTCTGGAGTTACAGCAGGATCATATACAAGCGCTGACATTACAGTTAATGCTTATGGTATAATCACCGCTGCTTCTGATGGTGGAGCAGGAACAATGAGTAACTGGTCATTAACAGCTGATTCAGGAGGAACTGCTACAATATCAGATGGTGATACAGTTGATATTTCTGGTAGCACTTATATAACTACACTAAGAAGTGGAGACAATGTAAGTATAGCTCATGATGCTACTTCAAGATCAAATACAACGTCTACTGGCGCGCCAGCTGCTGGAGCAACTTTTACTGCAATTGATTCTGTAGTCACAAACTCAACAGGTCACGTAACTGGTGTTAATACAAAAACAGTTACTATGCCAGCTGATCAACAAGGAGTTACTTCTGTTGCAACTGGGAACGGAATATCAGGTGGAACAATAACCTCAACAGGTACTTTAACTGTTGGAGCTGGAGCTGGTTTATCACAATCATCTACAGGATTATTAGTAGACTATTTAGGAACTGATAATGTTATATTATCTGCTGCTGATGGTGTTACAACACCAATAACTGTAGCCGCTGGAGATAGAATAATGATAAGTGACGCTACGGATAACAATGTTAAATATGTAAACATATCACAATTAACCGCAGCTGTTGGTGGAGGTACAGTTACTTCTGTAAATGTAAAAACAGATGGTACTTCTTTAAATGTTGCGTCTAATAGTATTACTTCGAGCGGAACAATGACAATGGTTTGGCAAGGTAGCACTTCTCAGTATGTTAATGGTGCTGGAGATTTAGTAACTTTCCCATCTATTCCAACAGTAGGGAATGGAACGCTAACAGTACAAGGTACAGGAGCATTAGGTGGTTCTGGAACATTTACAGCTAATCAATCAGGTAATACAACTATATCTGTAACTCATGACAATTTTACAGATACAGAAACTACAGACACTGCTGCTTTATCATTTGGGGGAACATTTGATGCGTATACAGAAGTAACAACTAATGCAACAGGACACGTTACAGGACATGAGGTAACAACATTTACACTTCCTGCTAATCCAAATGTAAATACAACTTCTTTACCAGTTAAAAATAGTGGAGGAACTACACAGTTTACATCTACTGAAACAACAGGTGTTAGATTTGCAGGTTCAGGCGCTACATCAGTAGCATTTGCTCCTGGAACTCAAAAAGTTACAATCAGTTCAACTGACAATAACGAAACATATACTTTACCAGTTGCTTCTGGTGGTAGCAACTCTGCTGCAATACAATTAACAGCTGGTGGTACTGGTTCAGGTGTAAAATCAACTGTTACATTTAATGGTACTACAAACGAAATACAGGTTACGGAATCTACTGGAAATAATGGTAGTGTTACTATTGGTTTACCAAATGACGTTACAATCACTTCTGACTTAACGGTTGGAGATAATTTAACGCTAACAAGTGGTAACTTAAGTGTTACAGGTACAGGTTCTTTTACAGGACAAGTAACAATTCCTGTGACTCCAACAGCATCAGCTCACGCAGCTTCTAAGAGTTATGTAGACTCTACGCTGGCAGGTTCAGGAGCTTTAATATTCCAAGGTGGATATAACGCAGCAACTAACACGCCTGATTTAGATGTTTCTCCAAGTGCATCTATTAAACAAGGTTGGACATATGCAGTAACAGCAGCTGGTAACTTTTTTGGAGAAGCAGTTGAAGATGGTGATTTACTTATTGCAGAATCAGACTCTCCAACAGCATTATCTGATTGGACAGTTGTTCAGAATAATATTGGCGTTGCAACCGATGGGGCTACAGACGGAGGAACAACTAAAGGTATAGCAGGATTTGATAGCGGAAGTTTTGGAGTTAGTACAAATGGATGGGTAACATTAAAACCTCGAAGCACGTCAGGTACTTACGGAGATGCTAACGAAACAGTAACTCTTACAGTTAATAACGCTGGTATTATTACTTCAGCTTCAGAACAAGCAATTGCAATAACAGCATCTCAGGTAACTGATTTCTGTAATGCAGTCGATACTTGTGTTGCTGATAACGGAGTAACTGCAAATATTGGAGACGGAACTGCTGTTGCTTACCAAATAAATCATAACTTAGGCACAAGAAATGTAATTGTTTCATGCTACAGAAACTCTGCGCCATACGATACAGTAATGTTAGATGTTGAGAGAACAAGTACAAATCAGGTTACTTTAAGAACAACAACTGCTTTAGCTTCTAACGCTGTTTCAGTTATTATTACAAAAGTAACATAGTAGTATGTAACCTTTTAAAATAAATTCAATAATATGGCCATTAGTTTTTTAACAGGCGAATCTGTAGATGGATTAATAACAGCCAATGAAGGTGTTCAGTTTTCTGGCGGTTCTATTGGCACAGCAAAGACTGTCTTACACACAAATAATGTGATATATTCACGAGGTGGTAGTGGGGGTATGTTCTTACAAAACTCAGACGGTAGCGATGGTATATTTATAGCAAACGATCACGTTAGGGTTGAAACAAATAGTTCAGAACGATTACGCATTGACAATTCAGGTGATTCAACTTTTACAGGAAATGTAAACGTTGGTGGTGATGCGACTTTTAATGCTGGTGTTGTTAAGAAAGGTTCGGGTGGATATTACTTGCAAACAAGCGGTGGTGCTTTTAGAGCTGCTTTTTGGGATAATGGTAGTGAAACAGCCATTTTTGCAGATGGTAATGGTTCAACAGCTGCTTTAGTAATAAATGATAATAATACAACTTTTGCAGGTGATATTACAGTATCTGGCGGTGATATTGTCTTAGGTGGTACAGGAAGAATACAAGGAGTAGATACAGTAAGTGCTAATACAGATGCAGCGAACAAGCTGTACGTTGATAACGCTATAGCAGGTACATCGCAAGGTACTGTAACAAGTGTAACTGCAGGTGATGGTATGACACAAAGTGGTACTTCAACTGTTAATCCAACATTAAATGTTGTTGGAGGTGATGGTATAACCGCTAATGCAAACGATGTTGAAATAACGCCTGCTCAAACAACTATAACAAGTATACACAACACTGGTTTAGAAATTGGTGGCGCTACTGGTGTAAACGAGATTAGTTTTGGTGCAGGAAAAATAGCATTTTCAGCTAATAGTACCAACGTATACCATGTATATAGTGGTGGTGTTAGACCTTCTTCAAATAACACAATGACACTTGGTACGTCTGGGCAGAAGTGGTCATCAGTATACGCAACAACATTTTTAGGTTCTTTAAATGGTACGATAAATACTGCTACGACAGGAGTAACACAATCACAAGGAAATAATAGCACGAAAATAGCTACAACCGCTTATGTAGACAGTTATAATAGTGGAGTGCAAACTATCAATGAAGGAGTTGGTATAAAAAAATCAGGTACAGCTTCAAGTGTTACTATTTCTGCAAATTACGATTCTGGAGATACTGATAATTTAATATTTGGAGCTAACTTTTATGCGTCTGCTGTTGGAGCAAAACCATATACTCCATATATAATAGCCTCAGAATCTAATCCTGGAGTTACCTTCGGAGAGGTTAAAAACATTAGACTACAAGCTATACCTTTAGATCGCTTTGGAGATGCTACAAGCACTATCGACATGGGAGGAAATAAAATCCTTGATGTCGCTAATCCAACTTCAGCTCAAGACGCAGCTACAAAAGCATACGTAGATGCAAACTCAGGTTCAGGTACTGTAACAGGGACTGGATCAAATACTCGTGTAGCTTTTTGGAGTAGCAGTTCAGCCTTAACGTCTGATGCAGATTTAACATTTGCTACTGCAACCAATAGATTATCTTCAGGTAGTTATATAATAAAAAACAATGGTAGTTATTTAGGAACAGATACAAGTGGTTCAGCAAGAACATTAATTACGTTAGACAACAGCAATAATGTTGAAGTTTCACACTCAGCTTTATCGTTAAATTCTGATACTAATATATATTTTGGAGATAATTTTAGGGTAAAAGATGGAGGTAATACTCGACTTTTAATACAGTCAAATGGTACTATGTCTAACGGAGGAAATACATTTAATTGTGGCCCAATAAATTTAGAGGAAGACAATAAAATTACATTTGATGATGATGGTGATCAATGGAATTGGATTCAGGCTACAGGCGGCGAAATGGAAATGGCAGTTGGTCAAACGCTAACATTAACAAACGAAGAAGAAAATCTGTATGGTGAAATAGCAGTACAGCACCTAAACACCATTATTGGTGATAATATAACTAATAGTAATGCTACATACCTACCTGTTTATACAGACTCAGCGAGTACCACAACTCCAAGAAGAGAAAGGATTCAAACACCAAGCACATTTTTAGCAAATGCAGGGGGTGTAACAGGTAATGGGACAAGCGGAAGGGTAGCTTTTTTTACAGCAGGCAGAAACATCAATTCTGATACTTTATATTGGAACTCAAGCACTAATGTTTTAGGTATAAACTACAGTGGATCTACATTTAATCAAGGAGCATTGCAAATACAAGGGCCTACATCAAACACAGGTCAAATAGGTTTACAAATATATAATTCTACATTCGGTTCACCTTATGGCTCGCATGGTATATTTGTTAATGGGCCAAGATATGGAAACGCTGGTATATCTATTAAAAATCCAAATGTAGGAACTACATTCATGAGGTTTTACAATAGTTCTGGATCTACTTGTGGTACTATAACTCAAAACGGAACTTCAAGCACGTCTTTTAATACAAGTTCTGATTATAGGTTAAAGGAGAATATTATACCTATGACTGGTTCAATAGACAGATTAAAGCAGTTAAAGCCATCTAAGTTTAATTTTATTAATAAGGATAATTTAACTAAGGAAGCAACTCCAACTGTTGACGGATTTATAGCTCATGAGGTTTCTGATATTATTCCAGAGGCTATTACAGGAGAAAAAGACGGATTAGATTATGAAGGTAATCCTGAGTATCAATCAATTGATCAATCAAAAATAGTTCCTTTATTAACAGGAGCATTACAAGAAGCTATATCTAAAATAGAATCTTTAGAAGCAAGAATAAAAGCATTGGAATCATAAGAAAAATATTCTTATATTTGTGTTAAGTTTAATAAATAAAATATAATCAAATGTCAAAGCAATTAAGTAAAGAGCAATTAGAATTATTACAAGGTTTACAAAAACAATTTAATGATTCAAAATTTGAAATCGCAGATTTAGAAATTAAAAAAGCTGAACTTGTTTCAGGTATAGCTGATATTAAGGCAAAGTTTGCTGAACAAGAAAAATCTTTAATGGAAGAATTTGGTCAGAATGCAGTTATAAACCTGCAAACTGGAGAAGTTAAAGAACCAGAAGAAAAACCTTTAGAGGTAGCAGAATAAAAAAACATGGCAAAAATAAGCAACACATCAGCGTATCCTAATATTAGTAATATTGATGTAGCAGATTATTTAATTATAACTGATGCAGAAAATAACTTAATGACTAAAACTTGCACTATATCGCAGTTACAGTCTAATTTTGGGGTTGACACGCTTGTTGCTCATATGGAAGTCACAGCAGCAGGACTGCAAAGTTTAGCTACAGGTTATAAAATAATTGAAGCTCAAGGAGCTAATAAGGTTATAGATGTAATATCTATTGCTGTGTATGGTCAATTCGGTTCTGCGGCTTATGATTTTAGCGATGACTTAGAGTTTGATTGTAATTCTACTGTTTATGCAACTTTAGCAGCTGTAACTGCAAATGGTAGTGCAGATTATTCAATGAAACTTAAAGTAGGCGGAGGATCTGGAAATTCTTTAGCTCTTTCTGCTAATCAACCTCTTAGTTTATTTTCCAGTTCTAATCCAACGCAAGGTGATGGTAAATTATTTGTCAATGTGTTTTATAGAGTCCTAACATTAGGGCCAGCATTTTAAATTAAATGGACATAAGAAAAATTTCAATCGGAGCAGATTATAAGTCTGGCGCTATGCATTATATAGTCGGTCAAGATGTTTTAGGTGGAAGCTACGGAATACATCTTATACAACATGACATTCAAGCTAAGTCTTATAAAATCTGGATTATGAAGCAGAATGAAGTTTTGCTTTGGAAAGAATTTAAGTGTACCTTACCTATATCTTTAGAATATAATATAAATTTTTAATGAAATCTCCTTATTCGTTTATCGTAAAGCCTTATAATAATAAGAGATACGATAATACAAAAGCTTATGGTGATATAAATTTCATTGTAAGCACCTCAGAAGAAGACCATAGCGCCTCTAATCGCTATGCGGTAGTAGTATCTACTCCTATAAACTATAAAGGGCCTGTAAAAGAAGGTGATATGCTTTTAGTTCATCATAATGTTTTTAAGTTTTACTACGATATGTATGGTCGAAGAAAAAGTGGAAAAAGTTTTTTTATGGAAGACTTGTTCCTTGTTGATCCAGATCAATTTTTTTTATATAAACAAAATGGAGAATGGAAAGGATATAATAAGTATTGTTTTATAAAACCATCTCCAACTAAAAAATCTTTTATAAAAAAATCAATTACAGAAGAGCCTTTGTTTGGAACAATAAAATACATTAACGATCAGTTGTTAAGTATGGGCTTGAAAGTTGGCGATGAAATATCTTATCAGCCAGATAGTGAATATGAGTTTAATATTGACGGAGAAAGACTCTACAGAATGTTTACCAATAATATAACTTTTTCTTTATGATTTATATATTAGATGACTTTGTAGAAAAAAGTTTATTTAAAATAGCTAATGACTATTTAGATAAAAATACTTTTAATAAAATAAAAGCAGGAGATAAAGATTTTCATATACAGCAATCAAATAAAGAGTTTGATAAATATGTAACCTCCAGGCTATCCATGGTAGAGGGTAAAGAAATAAAAAATATTTTAAGTTTTTTTAGAATATCTACAGACTCCTTAGATGTTTCTTGGAGGATTCATTCTGATTTAAATATTAATGGCGAAAAACCAGACAGAGCTTTAGTGCTTTATTTATCTCCAAGGGAAAAAGAAGATCTTCATGGTACTGCTTTATGGGAACACGATATATATGGAAGGGAGATTCCTAAAGAAATAACTGATGAAGATTACGATAAAATGATTAAATTAGATGCTAATAACTTAGACAGGTGGAGATTAAGCACAGTAGTTGGTTATGAAGAAAATAGATTAGTTTCTTACCCTTCAAGTTATTTTCATAGCAAATACCCAAATATATCATGGAAAGAAGGAAGAAAAGTTTTTGTTATGTTTTATAAAGTTTCTGATTATGAAGAATAAAAAAGTTGAAAAAAACAACACTGAATGGTATGAGAAGATAGATAAATTAAAACTTAAATATAATCGAAATAAAGATGGATATAAAAAACATAAAAAAAGAGATTATAAAAGCTGGTGAGTCAGCTGTTTTGCAATTAATAAAAGTTGCAAAAGAAGATATTATTAAGTATGATAAAGATGATGAGCTGGCTGCTGATAGATTGAAAAATGCAGCTGCTACAAAAAAACTTTGTATTATGGATGCTTTTGAAATACTGAAAAAAATTCAAGAAGAAAAAGATCAAATAGAAGGAATAGATACTAAAAAAAATAATACACCAAAAGGATTTGCAGAGTCAAGATCAAAATAAATTATACACTGAACTTAAAAATATAGTTCCTAAAAATGTTTTGTCAATAAAAAACAAGTCTAAGTCATGGGCTTATGGGTATAATGAAAAATACAATTTTGTTGTTATATCAAAAACAGGTCAAATTGATCAAGTAATAAATATTAGTGGCCTCAATATAGCTCTTCCAAAACTTTCAAAAGATATAATTAAAAGATCAAAAAAAAAAGAAGATCAATTCTGGGAATCTAAAGAGCTACCTAAACAATTAAAAAAAATAAAGTCTATTTTTCAATGGCATGAAGCTCCTTTAAGTTTTAAAAATGAGTGGATTGATTATATTGAAAATGAATTTAATTACAGAGAATTAGGGTGTTGGTTTTACAACAATGGAGTTCCTACTTACATTACAGGAACTCATTATATGTATCTTCAATGGACAAAGATAGATGTAGGTCTTCCTGACTACAGGGAAGCTAATAGAGTTTTTTATATATTTTGGGAAGCCTGTAAAGCAGATAAAAGAAGTTTTGGAATGGATTATTTAAAAATTAGGCGTTCAGGATTTTCTTTTATGGCTTCATGTGAAGGAGTAAATACTGGTACAATTACAAAAGATGCTCGTATTGGAGTTTTATCTAAAACAGGATCTGATGCCAAAAAAATGTTTACTGACAAAATAGTTCCTATATCAAACAACTACCCTTTCTTTTTTAAGCCCATACAAGATGGTATGGATAAACCAAAAACAGAATTAGCCTATAGAGTACCTGCTTCAAAAATTACTAAAAAAAATATGTATTTAACTGAAGACCAGGAACTTGAAGGTCTTGATACTACTATTGACTGGAAAAATACTGGAGATAACAGTTATGATGGTGAAAAATTACAATTGTTACTACATGATGAAAGTGGAAAGTGGGAAAAGCCTGATAACATTTTAAACAACTGGAGGGTTACTAAAACCTGTCTTAGATTAGGTAGTAAAGTTATTGGTAAATGTATGATGGGATCTACATCAAATGCTCTTGACAAGGGTGGTAGTAATTTTAAAAAATTATACATTGATTCTGATTGTGGAAAACGAAACTCAAATGGTCAAACTAAAAGTGGGTTATATTCACTTTTCATCCCTATGGAATGGAATATGGAGGGCTTTATTGACAGATATGGAATGCCTGTTTTTAGGTCTCCTGATTCGCCAATACTTGGTATTGATGGAGAGATGATAAGTCAAGGAGCTTTAGATTACTGGGAAAATGAAGTTGATTCATTGAAGCAAGATCCTGATGCTCTAAATGAGTTTTACAGACAATTTCCAAGATCAGAATCTCACGCTTTTAGAGATGAAAGCAAACAGTCTATATTTAATTTAACTAAAATATATCAGCAAATTGACTACAATGATTCTTTAATTACAGCCAGATATGTAACTCAAGGATCTTTTTCTTGGGAGAACGGAATTAAAGATACCAGGGTTATTTGGTCACCTAATAAAAGAGGAAGATTTTTTGTAACTTGGTTACCAGAAAAAGCATTGCAAAATAATGTTATAACAAAAAATGGAGTAAAATACCCAGGGAATGAACACGTAGGTACATTTGGGTGTGATTCATACGACATATCAGGTGTTGTTGTTGGAAAAGGATCTAATGGTTCTTTACATGGATTAACAAAATTTAATATGGATAACGCTCCAAGCAATGAGTTTTTTTTAGAATACATAGCTCGTCCTCAAACTGCTGAGTTGTTTTTTGAAGATGTTTTAATGGCTATGGTGTTTTATGGAATGCCTATTTTGTGTGAAAATAATAAACCTCGTTTATTATATCACTTAAAAAACAGGGGTTACAGACAATTTAGTTTAAATAGACCTGACAAAAGGTTTAACAAATTGTCTAAAACAGAAAAAGAATTGGGAGGAATACCAAATTCAAGTGAAGACGTAAAACAATCTCACGCCTCTGCTATAGAGTCTTACATAGAAAAGTATGTTGGATTAGATATGCAGGGTTCGTACAGAGATAAAGACGATATGGGTATAATGCATTTTCAAAGAACTTTAGAGGATTGGGCTAAGTTTGATATAAGTAACAGAACTAAATTTGATGCGTCTATTAGTTCAGGTTTAGCTATAATGGCAAATCAAAAACACCTATACACTCCGTCTAAACAAAAATCGAAAATAAGCATTAACTTTGCAAGATATAATAACACAGCTTCGGTTAGTCAATTAATTAATAAATGAAAGATGTAAAAATACAAGTTAACTCGGCTGCTTTTCCTGATCAATTTGAATCAGATTCTGTTAAAGACACAATGGAGTTTGGCTTACAAGTAGGTCAAGCAATTCAGTATGAGTGGTTTAGAAAAGATAGTGGTTCGTGTAGGTTTTATAATCAATGGGCTGACTTTAATAGACTAAGGCTATACGCAAGAGGAGAGCAGTCTATAAGTAAATATAAAAACGAAATAGCAGTAGATGGAGATTTAAGTCACTTAAATTTAGATTGGACTCCAGTTCCTATAATACCTAAGTTTGTAGACATAGTTGTAAACGGAATGTCTGACAGGCTTTTTAAAATAAAAACATACGCTCAAGACGCTATGTCTGCTGAAAAACGTAGTATTTTTCAAGACATGGTTCAGGCTGATATGGTAGCAGCGCCAGTGTTAAGGCAGTTAGAAAAAGATTTTGAAATACCTGTTTTTAGTGTTGCTGAAGAAGAACTTCCTGGAAGTGATGAAGAGCTTGAGTTGTATATGCAAATGAAGTACAAGCCAGCTATTGAGATTGCTCAAGAAGTTGGAATAAATACTTTGTTAGATGAAAATCATTACCAAGATATAAGGAAAAGAGTTGACTACGATCAAACTGTTTTAGGCATAGGAATGTGTAAGCATATGTTCTTGCCTGGAACTGGAGTTAAAGTTGAGTATGTAGATCCAGCAAATGTAGTTTATAGTTACACTGAAGATCCTTATTTTAAAGATAATTTTTATTGGGGAGAAATAAAAACAGTTCCTATTGGGGAGCTAATTAAAATAGATCCAGATTTAACTCTTTCTGATTTAGATGAAATTTCTAAATATAGTCAATCTTGGTATCAATATTATAATAATGCTCAGGCTTATAACAATAGTATGTTTCACAGAGACACTGCTACATTGTTATACTTTAATTACAAGTCTACTCACTCTTTTGTTTATAAAAAGAAAAGAATGTCAGATGGAAGTTTTAAAACTGTACAGAAGGATGATCAATTTAATCCTCCTGTTGAAATGCAGAAAGAAGGTAATTTTGAAAAAGTTACAAAAAGAATTGATGTTTGGTATGATGGAGTAATGGTCATGGGTACTAACATAATGCTTCAGTGGAAACTAAGTGAAAATATGGTTAGACCTAAATCTGCTAATCAATACGCAAGGCCCAACTACATAGCTTGCGCTCCAAGGATGTATAAAGGTTCTGTTGAATCTTTAGTAAGAAGGATGATTCCGTTTGCTGATTTAATTCAAATGACTCATTTAAAAATACAGCAAGTAGTTTCAAGGGTAGTTCCTGATGGAGTTTTTATTGATGCTGATGGATTAAACGAAGTGGATTTAGGTACTGGAAGTGCTTATAATCCAGAAGATGCTTTAAGACTTTACTTCCAAACAGGTAGTGTTATTGGTAGAAGTTTTACTCAAGATGGAGAGTTTAATAATGCTAAAGTACCTATAACTCAGTTAACTGCTTCAAGCGGAGCAGGTAAAATGCAAATGCTTATAGGTAATTATAATCACTATTTAGATATGATCAGGGCAGTGACTGGGCTTAACGAAGCTCGTGATGGTTCAAGTCCAGATCCAAATTCTTTAGTTGGCGTAAATAAATTAGCAGCATTAAATTCCAATACAGCAACAAGACATATTTTACAAGCAAGTTTATATATGACTCGAAGTTTAGCGGAGTGCTTATCAATAAGAATGGCAGATATATTAGAATATTCTGATTTTAAAGATGAGTTTGCTATGCAAATCGGTAAATATAATTTACAGATTATTGATGAAATAAAAAGTCTTTATATATATGATTTTGGAATATTTATAGAAATGTCTCCAGATGAAGAGGAAAAAGCTATGCTTGAACAAAATATTCAAATGGCTTTATCTAAAGAAAATATAAGTCTTGAGGATGCTATAGATATTAGGGAAATACATAATCTAAAGATGGCTAATCAATTGCTTAAATTAAAGCGTAAGCAAAAGCAAGACAGAGAGCAGCAGATGCAAATGCAACAACAAGAAATGCAAGCTCAACAGCAAATGCAAGCTCAAGAAGCCGCGGCTCAACAGCAAATGCAAATAACTCAACAATCAGCTGCCACTAAAATGGAAACAATGACAGCTGAATCTCAAATGGCAATTCAAAAAATGCAAATGGAAGCTCAGTTAAAAACTAAATTAATGGAGGTTGAGTTTAATTATCAAATGCAATTAAAAGGGCTTGAGCAGTCTCAAATAGATCAAAGAGAAAAAAACAGAGAGTCTGAAAAAAATAAAAGAATAAACCAACAATCTTCTAATCAATCTAAAATGATTGAACAACGAAAACGTAATTTACCTTCTATTAATTTTGAATCAAATGAGGATAGTTTAGATGGTTTTGATTTTTCTGAGTTTAACCCAAGATAAATAAAGTAATGATAGAAAAAACATCAGGGCCACAATTGAATCAAGTAAGATCTGATTTTAATAAAAGAGTCACAAAAAAAGCTATGTTAGGCAAGACTAAAAAAATACAATGGGAAGCCAGACGAAGGTTTTCTAATATTTAAAACCGCCTAAAATATAATTAAAATAAATACTAACTTTGTTAAAAATAAAATCAAATGGAATTTAAAGTAAAAGAAGTAACAAAAGAAGAAAAATCTCGTGTTGAAGTAGAAAACGAATTACTAAAAAAACACGAAGAAAAGTTTGAAGACTCAGGTGAGAAAAAAGTTGATGTAGATAAAGTTAATGTATCAGAAAACGAATCAGAACCCAACGAAGAGTTAAAAGAAGAGGTTAAAGACTTTGAAAAAAACAAAGTGTCAGATATAAATGACAGTGACGTTCTTTCATATATTAAAAATAGATACGACAAAGATATAAAGTCTGTTGATGATTTGTTTGCGGAAAAAGAGGCAAACTTAGATTTACCAGAAGATGTATCAGCGTATTTTAAGTACAAGCAGGAAACTGGTCGTGGAATTGAAGACTTTTATAATTTACAAAAAGACTTTGACTCTATGGATGATAATGCTGTGCTGGCTAACTACTATTCATCTGTCGAAGAAGGTTTAGATGAAATAGATATTCAAGATTTAATCGAAGACAAATTCAGTTATGACGAAGAGCTGGATGAAGAAAGAGAAATCAAGAAGTTGAAGTTAGCAAAAAAACGTGAACTTGCTAAGGCAAAGAAGTTTTTAAATGAACAAAAAGATAAATATAATATTCCTCTTGAGTCAAGTGGGGGTGGGTTATCTGAAGATCAAGAGAAAAATCTTAATGCTTATAAGAGTTACATCGAAGAATCTAAAAGTTTAGAGGAAGCAAACAGTAAAAAGGCTGAGTTTTTTGTTCAAAAAACAAATGATGTTTTTAACAATGATTTCAAAGGTTTTGATTTCAATGTATCGGACAGTAAAATAACCTTTAAGCCAGGGACTGCAGAAGAATTAAAAAACAAACAATCTAATGTTGGTAATTTTATTAGTCAATATGTAGATAAAGAAGGATTAATTACTGACGCTGTAGGTTACCATAAGGCTTTATCGGTAGCTATGAATCCTGATAAATTTGCTCAATACTTTTATGACCAGGGCGTTGCTAACGCTGTAGATAATGTTTCAAGAAAATCTAAAAACATTAATATGGATATTAGACAGCAATCTCAAACAGTCTCAAAAGACGGAATGAAAATACGCCCAGTTAGTAATAGTAGAAACGAACATGGAAGAGGACTCAAAATTAGAAGTATTAAAAAAAGTTAAACAATTAAAAATTAAAAAATGGCAGTAAATTTGACACCAGGATTTGACTTGCAGCCAAGTGCGCAGCAAACTCCACTATCAACAAACTACATAAACAACTTTGATTTCTTGAACCAGTATCTACCTGATACTTATGAAAAGGAATTTGAGCGTTATGGAAACAGATCAGTAGCATCATTCTTAAGAATGGTAGGCGCTGAAATGCCTTCTAACTCTGACCTTATTAAATGGGCTGAGCAAGGAAGACTACACACTAAATATCAAAATTGTACCTCAGCATCAGCAGCAGGAGCTGTAGATGGTGTATGGACTATTCCAGGAGTTGGAGCAGCACCAGGCGCAGGAGGAAACAACCCAGCTAACTTTAATCCACAGTTAAATGCTAACTCTGGAATTTTAGCTTCATTAAGAGTTGGACAAACAGTTATGATTTCGGACAACACACCAGGATCTACTTTACAAAACAAAGCGATTGTAAAAGTAGCTCCAACACCAGCAGCACCAGCGACTTTTACTGTAGCGTATTACGAAGCAGGAGGTCAGGCAATGGCAGCAGCAACATCATGTGATATCTTTATCTATGGTTCTGAATTTGCAAAAGGAACTAATGGAATGGTAGGATCTAATGAGGCTGATGACTTTATTTTTGACAACAAGCCAATTATTATCAAAGACAAATATACTGTTTCTGGTTCTGATATGGCTCAGATTGGATGGATTGAAGTAACAGGTGAAGACGGAGTAAGCGGATACTTATGGTATTTAAAGTCTGAACATGATACAAGATTACGTTTTGAAGATTACTTAGAGACAGCAATGGTGGAAGCAGTTCCAGCAGACGCAGCTTCAGGTGCAGCAGATTTCTTACAAGGTGTAGGAGTAGGTGCAGGTGCAGCTAATCTTTCAGGATCTGACGGAATTTTCTATAGTGTATCAACAAGAGGTAATGTTTTCGGAGGTGGAAACCCAGTTGCATTAGCTCAGTTTGATCAAGTAATTCAACGTCTTGATAAGCAAGGTTCTATTGAAGAAAATGTAATCTTTGTAAACAGACAATTCTCATTTGACATTGACGATATGTTAGCAGCACAAAACTCTTATGGAGCAGGTGGTACTTCTTATGGTTTATTTGACAATGATAAAGACATGGCTTTAAACTTAGGTTTTACAGGATTCCGTAGAGGATATGACTTCTACAAGTCTGACTGGAAATACTTAAACGATCCTACAATGAGAGGTGGAGTAAACGCAGGAGCAATCAATGGACTATTAGTTCCAGCTGGTTCAACTACAGTTTATGATCAAATCTTAGGAAAGAACGCTAAACGTCCTTTCTTACACGTAAGATATAGAGCTTCTGAAACTGAAGATAGACGTTACAAAACTTGGATTACTGGTTCTGCTGGTGGTGCAAGAAATAGCGATCTTGATGCAATGGAAGTAAACTTCTTGAGTGAAAGAGCTGTATGTACTTTAGGTGCAAACAACTTCTTCTTATTCCAAGATGCATAGTAAATAGTAGTAGTAGTTACCCTCGTTACAATGACGAGGGTAATTATTTTTTTAAATCAAATTAAATTATATTATAATGGCAAAACAAAAAGAAAAGTACGAAAACAAAGCCTATAGGCTTACAGGAAACCAGCATCCACTTTCATATATGTTGGCATCAAGACACTCACAAAGATCACCTTTATTACATTTTGACGAAGAACAAGGCGTAAACAGGCCTTTGCGTTATGCTCGTAATCAAAAATCTCCTTTTGAAGATGAACAAGACGGAAACGCTATTTTAGAGCCAATCGTTTTTGAAGACGGAATGCTTATAGTGGAAAAACAAAATCAATCCTTACAAAAGTTCTTACACTATCACCCAAGTAATGGAATGGTGTTTGAAGAAATTAACAACTCAAAAGACGCAGCTGAAGAGTTAGAATATGTAGAAGCAGAGTTAGAGGCTCAAATAGAGGCTAAAAAAATAACATCTGATATTCATAAATTAACATCAGTTTGTAGAGTTTTAATGGGGAACGGAGTAGATAATATGACTGTTCCAGAATTAAAAAGAGACATTCTTTTATATGCGAAAGCAAGGCCAGAAGATTTTATGGCTACAATAAATGATCCAATGTTAGAACTAATGGATACTATTCATCAGTTTGTAATGTCTGGATTTATTGCTTACAGAAACAACAATAAAGATGTTTACTATAACTTACCTAATAATAAAAAGAAAATGCTTACAGTTCCTTATGGTGAAGATCCAAATTATATTATCGGTTCTTTTTTACAATCAGATGAGGGGCTTGAGGTTTATAAGCTTTTAAAAAATAAGTTAAAAAATAAAAAGTAATAACCACTAACTAACGAAAATTAGCTACCTAAAAAGGTGGCTTTTTTTTTGCTATCTTTGTACTTTATTAACCCATTAAAAACTTTTTATAAAATGGCAAAATTTCTTAAAATTACAAATGCTCCAATTACAGGTCAATTAATTAGTATTGACGGAGTTAAAGCTCTTGCTACCGCATCAGCTACAGCAACAACTGTAACAATTGATTACGTTGACGGAACTACAACTACAGTAACAACAGCAGCTCAAGTTGGTCAAGATGTTTATGATGCTATCATGGACGGAATAGAACAAGCTTTAGCTACATCTTGGCAAAAACCTTACTATGAGGTTTTATTACCAAAAGCTGTTACAAGTATTGTTAATGCATAATAAGCAAATTAACTAACCAATACCTTAAGAGGCTACAAAAAAAAGTAGCCTCTTTTTTTTTGCTATCTTTGTGAAAAGAATTAATTATGCCTATAAATGAAGTACGAAATACTGTATTAGCCTTAGCCAATAAAAATAATTACGGATACATATCTCCAGCAGATTTTAATCTGTATGCTCAACAGGCTCAAATGGATATGTTTGAGGATTATTTTTATCAATACAATAATCAATTGCTTAAAGAAAATCTTAGACAATCAGGATCTGGTTATGCTGATATATCAAAAGGTTTGGTTGAAGTTATTGATACTTTTTATGTAAACACTCCTTTATTAAATTCAGCAACAACACAGCTGGGTGGTATACAAACTAATTTGTATACACTGCCTTCTGATTATTATTTAATTAATAAAATGATGGTATATACAAAAGAGTTATCTGCAGGTACTACAACCTCAACCAATGGCGGAAGTGTGGCTGTAAACGACACTACAGCAGATTTTATTGCAGCAGGAGTAGAGCCTGGAGATATAGTTTCTACTATTACAGGGGGAGTGGTTTATAATACAGTAATTTCTCAAGTTGTTAGCGCAACAAATCTTTTGGTTTTTCCAACAGCTGGTGCGCTGGTGTGGAATGCTATAGGGAAAACATATAACATATATTCTGCTAATAATATTATAGAAGCTGAAAGAGTTGCTCAAAGTAAAATTACAATGTTAAACAATTCTGTTTTGACAAGACCAAATATTGGCTACCCTGCATATACACAAGATGCTTTAGTGGCCCAAGCTTATCCAAATACAATAAATAAAATAGGTCAGTTTACATCTCAATATGTAAGGTATCCTCTTCCTCCGAATTGGACTTACGCTTCATTATTAGGAGGAGAGCCTTTGTTTGATCCAACAGCTGGAGATTACCAAGACTTTGAATTGCCATTATCTGATGAGCCTATGCTTGTTGCTAAAATATGTCAATACGTAGGGCTTGAGATAAGAGAGGCTGATGTATTAGCTTTTGGTCAAAATTTAGAAATAACTGAAAACCAACAACAATCATAATTATGGCATATATAAACGATTACGCATATTATCAAAATTCAGGAAATAACCCTTCCGATGCTAACTGGGGTTCTTATCAGTTTGTTTCTTTGTCAGATATAGTTAACAATTTCATGTTAATGTATCAAGGAAATCATGAGCTTATAAATAATATAGAAAGATACCAAGTTTTATTTCACGCAAAAAGAGGAATACAAGAATTAAATTATGACGCAATGAAGGAAATAAAAATTCTTCAGTTAGACGTTACTAATCAATTACGATTTGTACTACCTCCTGACTATGTAAACTGGGTTAGAATTTCTCAAATGGTAAATGGTGTTTTACATCCTTTATCAGAAAACATTCAAACTAATTGGTCTTCAGCATATCTTCAAGACAATAATTCTAATATTTTATTTGATCAAGATGGAAATGCATTAAGTCCTCAAGAGTCTGAGGTTAACTTAAATCAGATGTCAACAACAGCTCCAAGTATTTACTTAAACTCAAGTAGTCCGTATAACGGATCTGAAGGTTGGAATATAAATGGGGTATGGTGTTTTAATTATTCAATTGGATCTCGTTTTGGTTTAAATACCGAAACAGCTAATTCTAATCCAACTTTTACTATTGACAAGCAATCAGGAGTTATAAATTTTAGTAATATGATAGCCTCTTCTTCAGTTGTTTTAGAGTATGTATCCGATGGTATGGAAAATGGCGTTGACACTGATGTTCACGTAAATAAACTATTTGAACAATATATATATGCATATATTAGATACTCTATATTAAACGGAAGAGTTGGAGTAACAGAGTATGTCGTTAATAGAGCGAGAAAAGATAAATCTTCTTTATTAAGAAATGCAAAAATAAGATTAAGCAATATACATCCTGGTAGACTATTAATGAATTTACGAGGCCAGAATAAATGGATAAAATAATATGGGGAAGTCTGAAATAGTTACAACTAATTTTATTGCAGGTAGAATGAATAAGTCCATAGACGAGAGATTGCTTCCTCCTGGGGAGTATATTGACGCTATGAATGTTCGCTTAGGATCTACGGAAACAACTGAAATAGGCGCTGTTGAAAACTCAAGAGGTAATGAACAACTTACTTCACTTAGTTTTGAAGGAGTTCCTTTGTCGTCAACTGCAGTATGTATAGGTGCTTATGAAGATGGTATGAGAGAGAATATTTATTGGTTTATACACGATGGAGATTTTTCTACAAAAGTTGGTGGTGTAGACTTAATAGTTTCTTTTAATACTCAAAATCAAGTTGTTAGATATCATGTAGTTTCTACTTCGGTATTAAACTTTGATCCTGAATATTTAATAACCGCAGTTGATTTAGTAGATGGAGAGTTGTTGTTTTTTACAGACGACCTAAATCCACCTCGAATGATAAATGTAGGAAGAAATTATCCTTTTCCAGTTGGAAATACAGATCAAATTGTGGAAGAAGACATATCTGTAATAGTTAAACCGCCTGGGTTTGAAGATGTTGTTGGATCAAATGTTAGTTTACCTGCCCCATTAGTTCAGCTTGTAAATCTACCTGGTAATGAAAATTACTTAAAAGAACGATTTATTTGTTTTGCTTATAGATATAGATATGAGGATAATCAATATAGCGCTACTTCATTATTTACAAAACCAGCCTTTGCAGCAAGTACGTTTGCTTTTGATACAAGAAATTATTTAAATGGTGGGATGGTTAATAGGTATAACGGAGCAGTTATAACCTTTAATACTGGTAGTAAGCGTGTTTTGGAAATTGACTTGCTTTATAAAGAGACAACTTCAAACTCAATTTTTGTAATAGAAAGATTTAAAAAAGAAGACTATGGATGGGCGGACAATACGTCTAAGACTTATTCTTTTACAAATAGTAAAATATACACAACGATTGGTGGAGATGAACTGTTAAGACAATACGACAATGTTCCAAGATTAGCAAAAGCTCAAACAATTATGAGTAATAGATTGTTTTACGGAAACTTTGTAGATGGATATGACTTTAGAAGAAACAGCGCTAATGGTTCAAATATTGCTTTAAATTATTCAACTACCTACATTTCTAAAAATGTAGATTTTATAACTTTAGAAATGCCAGAACCTGGAAACGGAAGTGCTTATACTATTTCTGGAACAACTGAAAATATAGAAAACAGTAAAATCACTGTAAACTTATCAGAAATTTCAGACAAACTAAAGGCAGGTGCTGTAATAGGTTTTTCTTTTAGGTTTGAACACGCTAAATTAACAGGAACAACTACTACTGATTGTTACATTTCTAATAATGAATTTAAAAACTCAATTTTTCCACTAACAGTTAGTGTTACTTTAAGTGAGGATTATTCTTCTGTTTATGATTTTTTAAGTTCAGCTCAGTTTCAAGATGCAATAGGAACAGGTATATTATCAGACGGAAGATTTCAAACTTTGCCATTAGCAGATACAGGAGGTTCTTTAACAGATTTGTTTAATAATACATTATCCTCTCCAGCAATAGACTGTACGTTTACTAAGTTTAATAGTAGTATAACAGACGCAACCGCACAACAAGGTTTTGCATTGACAGGTGTTTCTCCAGGATCTGATACATTTGAGTTGCAGGTACTTGCAATGAATTATCAATCTATAGATTCTACAGATCCAAACGCTCCAATAACAACAAATATGTTTGAGTTTTTTAGATTTATTTCTGGAAATATTACATTTAGCTCAGACAATGATACTACAAGTTTGCATAGTAATAGGGATTACGAAACAGGAATTGTGTATATGGACGAGTATGCTCGTGCTTCTACAGTATTAGTTTCTGAATATAATACAGTTTATATTGAGCCAGCAAATTCAGTTAGTGTAAATAAAATTTTAGTTCAAATAAATAGCATCGCTCCTTATTGGGCTAAAAAATATAAATTTGTTGTAAAGCCAAGCTTAGGTAATTATGAAACTATATTTACAAACTTTTATTACGTAAGGCCAAGTGACAATATGATCTTTTTTAAATTAGAAGGTGATAATGCTAATAAAGTTGAAAAAGGACAAACATTAATAGTAAAAGGAGATGTAGATGGGGCTTTGCCAAGGGTGGAAAAAGTTACTGTTTTAGATGTAACAGCAGAGTCTACAGATTTTTTACAAGAAGCTGGAGAGATTGGATTTGAAGATATAAGTCAATTACCAGGGTTATACATGAATGTTAAAAACCAAAATTTTAATGTTACAATCCCTGATGATTCGGTTATAGATTATGGAGAACAAGTTGCCTCTACTTCTGCCGATGGTTGTTCGTCAAAAAGACAAGTGGGATATCCTTGTTTTACAACAGAGTATGATGCGCAAGGCGCTGTAGTTTCTACAACAAATTATACTGTTCCAGGTGGTTCTGTTATAAAGTTAAAATTTAAAGCTCAAAGATCTTCAACTGGTTTTCCAGGTGGAGCGCCAGAATATACTTGGGAATGGGAGCAGCAATTTGTTGCGAGTAGAGATTATCCAGATATGAAAAGATGGTATGATGGAGACAATGTAAATGTGCTTTTGGCTTCTCCAGGAAATGTAAATGGGTTTGGTGCTGACGATGTTGTCGCTACTTATGATGCTGGTTATGTAGATGTTTCAGTGCCTGGCGCTCCAATTCCTCCATTTATTTCAGGAAACCCTTATGGTTATGCTGGTAATCTTCCATGTAATAGGTTTAAAATAAAGCTTGGTTTTGTTCAAGACATTCCAGGGGATGCCTCTTCTCCATTGTATTTTGGTATAAATAGTGGTGTTCCTGGAGCTAATAGAGCTTTTGCTTCTGATAGAAAATCAAGTATATCTGCTGACATTGTTGTTTTTAGAGCCAATACTTTAATGATTTTTGAGTCAGAACCTTTAGATGCTAATCCAGATTTATATTATGACGCGAGTGAAATGTACGACATTGATTCTAACCATAATCATTTATCAGGAACAGGAGATTTTGATCAAGATCAAACTTCTTCCCAAGATGCGATTGTTGAGTTAAGTTTTTCAGATGTTTACACATTTGGAAATGGTGTTGAAAGCTATAAAATTAAAGACAGATTAGCGGCTAAAAGTTTTCAGTTAGGAGAAAGAACATTGGCTGTTTCTAATCAAGACTACAAAGAAGCTGATAGATTTGAAGGAATGACTTATAGCGGTGTTTATAGTAGTAATTCTGGAACGAACAACTTAAATGAGTTTAATTTAGGTTTAGTAAACTTTAAAGATTTAGAAACTTCTTATGGGCCTATTCAAAAAATGCACGCTCGTAAAACGGATATATTAGTTTTGCAAGAGGATAAAATTTCTTATGTTTTAGCAAGTAAAAACCAATTAACTGACTCAACAGGTGGTGGTGTTGTTACTTCAGTTCCTCAAATATTAGGAACTCAAATTGCTCGTATTGAAGAGTATGGAATTAGTTTTAATCCTGAAAGCTTTATAACTCATGGGTTTGACACTTTTTTTACAGATGCAAAAAGAGGAGCTGTTTTAATGTTATCAGGAGGCGCTTCAGAAGGAGGCGGTGGAGAAAGCTTAACTGTAATATCAGAGTCTGGTATGAGATCTTTTTTTAGAGATGAGTTTTACGAAAATCTAAATAATCAAAAATTAGGAGCGTTTGATCCTTATATGGATGAATATGTATTGGCAATGAATGATAAGCCAGTACCTATACCTCCTCAAGTAGTTCCATGTGGTACGTCTGTTACTAAAAATGGATTACAAGTTGGTACGGATTTTTCTTCTACAGTAAATTTTGGAAATGTAATTGGAGATGTTCCAATTAGTTATAGCGTGACTTCAGGAAGTATTACAATATCTGTATTATGGAATGGGACTACATCTACAAGCGGAACTTTAACTGGTTCAGGATCTTACACTTGGAGTAAGTCTTTAAACACTCCAAGCAATGCGGTCGTAACTGTAAACTCTGTTGGCTCTTCTTCAAGTTTTACAATAGACTACAATTGTCCTGAACAAGTAAATATCACTGTCGTAAAGGTTGTTATGAACTCATCTGTAGATGCTGACAAATATATTCATGCAGAATATTTTTGGGAGAACACAACAACTATAAGTCCAGTTGACAGTGATTTATGTCAGTTTGGTAATTCTCATTTAATTGCTTCTACTTATGATCCTCAAGTTGGAATAAGATCTTTAGGTGTTTTTCCAAATGATGGAGTAGACTTAACTATAAGATCTAATAAAATAAATTTTGATGATTATGACTGGGGCTATCCTGATGATAACTTTAAATACTTATCAAGTAATACCTTGTATCAAAACAATGAAGCCGATATAGCGTCTTTATTAGCTGCATCTGCAACTATACCAAATGGAAGCGTTGTTAATCCTTCAGAGGGCTTGTATGAGTCTACATTAAGCTCTTTGTCTATACCTGTTAGCAATCAATATTTATACTTGATATATGATTATAGAAAAACATCGTGTCAACAATTTTGTTATGATGCTACTTCTTCCGATTTAGCTTGTTGTGATTGTTCATTTAATTGTGTTTCTTTTTTAGCAAGTACAAATCAGTCATTACAAGATGTGTGTAATCAACCACTGTCTCAAACATATTATCATACTGGATCAGGAACATATCCTGCTTTAAATGATTTTGTTTATTCATCTTCTGTTTGTAATAGTAGTCAAGCAGTACCTTTAACAGCAGGTTATTATAAGTCAGAATCAAATAAATATATTAGAGTACAATCAAATGGGTTAGTAATTGAATTAGTAACTTGCCCTTAAATAAATAAAACTATGGCAACATTAGGAACATACTGTTTCGATGGCGTAAATTTTTCGTCAGCAACATCTTTATATACAGATTCTTCATTAAGCACTTTAGCTGCTGATGGTTATTATGGTCAAGGCTTGATAGTTAGACAGCAGTTAAACGGAATATTACTTAACGCTCAACCATGTAGCGCTTGTTTAGTTCCTTGTGGTTCAGGTCTATCCGCGTCTATTTCTGATCAAAACGGAGTTTTTGATGCTAATATTGACTTAGCAAATGATACAGGAGCTGTAGTAATAAGGTGTTTTATGGGGAACAGCGTTCCAGATGGTATAATTGCTACATGGAATAGTGTTTCAATAAATAGATTGACTGCTGCTGACAATCACAATGGAGTTACACTAATTGACGGAGCTGGAACACAAGTGGATTATGCTGGTATAGCAAATCAAGGCACAGGATTACCTACTTATGTTGGTAACCAAAACGCAAATTTATTGGCCAACAGTCCTTACAATAGTGCTGGATCTTGTCCAACGCAGGGTACTTCTCCGTCAAATTTTTCTTTAGTGTCTGGAACATACGTGGATCAAGGAACAACTCAAAATGTTACAGTTGCTTCTAATACTATAGGTTATGCATCAGATCCTAACTCTCCTGTATTTACTATGGTTGTTCCAAAAACATCCGTAACACCAACAGTTTTGAACTTACAAATATTTGCGCCACTTTGTGGAACAGCATTTAACTGGGAAGTAGATTGTCCTGAGTCTTTACCAACTTTTACAGGTTCACCTCTTCAAGGAGGAGATGCTTGTGCCACTCCAAATACAACTTACTATTTTGTTAGAAACGCGACAGGTACTTCAGTTCCTTATACTGTGAGAACTAATGCGTTGCCAGAGATAGGTAATTTTGTTTTTACAGCAGCTGATGGTTCAGCATACCTAAATGATACCAATACACTTCAATACGTTATAATAGGAGATCCTGGGCCTTCTGGAACAACTGCTTTAGGAATAAGAAATGGAGTCGTTGTGTCTTCAGGGCCTTGTAATCCAACTTAAAAACATATAATATGTCAGATAAAACATTAACATACAACAAAGATTCTTCTTCGCTTCCAAGGTTTGGAGGGCAAGGAGGGTGGCCTTCTTTTTATTCTTTTTACCCTGACTTTATGATAGGAATGAATAGTTACTTTTATAGTTTCAAAGGAGGTAATTTATGGAGGCACAACACTAATCCTCTACGAAATACATATTACGGATCGTTTACAGCATCTTCTATTACAAGTGTTTTTAATCCTGAGCCTACTTTGTCTATTAAGTTATTTAAAACTCTATCTTATGAGTCAACAACAACAGTAGCAGATACGAATGAAGCTCGATGGGCTTGCACGTCTCTTCAAACAGACCTAACGGATGGTGTGCCAGGATCAATGCTTGACACTTATTTTGTACAAAAAGAAGGTGAGTGGTTTAGTTTTTTAAGAACTAATTCAGGTACTGTAAACTGGCAAATGAGGTCGGCAAATGGAATAGGTGTATGTACATCAGTTAGTGGAGCGGCAGGTAATATGTTGATTGAGTTCGCAGGAGCTATTGGATCTATATTAAATATTGGAGATAATGTATATGCAGCAACCTTAGCGTCTGGTGTAGCTACTACAGATCCAATTTTTGTAGGTCAAGTTACATTTAAAACAAGTACAAGCATTACTGTAGACACAACAGTGCCAGGCGGTTCTACACCAACAGTTGGTCAGTTTATTATGTTTATAAAAAACGCAACAGCTGAGTCTCATGGGGCAAGAGGATACTACTTGGAATTTAAACTTGAAAATGACTCAACAGATCCTGTAGAACTATTTTCAGTAGGCAGTAGTGTGATGAAAAGTTTTCCATAAAAATTACTATCTTTGTTGTAAATGAAATTAAATATACGACCATTAGAAGTAAGCGACTATGACAATATACTTGTAGATTGGTGGGCGGACTGGAGGTGGACAGCTCCATCAAGAGACTTTCTTCCTGAAAATGGTACAGGAGGTTATATAGTATACGACCAGGATACGCCTATATGTGCAGGATTTATGTACACAACCAACTCTACAGCAGTGTGGTGTGATTGGATAATATCTAATTTACATTACAAAGATAGGAGCAAAAGAAAAGAGGCTTTAGCTTTATTGGTTGGAACTATTACCAAGCAAGCTGAAGACCTAAATAAAAAATATGTATATGCTTTAATTAAAAATAAACCTTTAATTAACGTGTATAAAAAAATAGGATATGAAGAAGCTTCTACGTATTCTATTGAAATGATTAAAAAAATATAATATGGCAGTAACAACAGCAGCAGTAGTAGGGGTAGCGGCTTCGGCAGGAGGGGCAATAAACTCCTTTAGTCAATCTGCAAAACAAGGAAGGATGGCTGAAAAAGCCGCGGCAGCTTCAAAAAAAGCTATGGCGGAGGCTAAAAGAAAAGCAGAAAAAAACTTTTATGCTGGTTTAAATGTTTCTACCGAAGCTTATGATAGAGCTTTTGCAAATAATTTACAAGCACAAACTCAAAATATACAAGCTCTTCAAGAAGGAGATCCTCGTAATTTAGCCGCTGGTGTTGGTTTACTTCAACAGGCTTCTGATGCCACTGCCGAAGCTACTCGTTTAGGTTTGCAGAAAGATTTAGAAGCAAATGCAAAAATGAAAGCAGATGCCAAAGACGCTATTAATCAAGATTTAAAGCGTATGGATTTAGGTTACGCAAAAGATCAAGAGAAGATTGCTAAAGAATCATCAGCAGCTTCTGCGAAAGCAATGTCTGAAGGAATAAGTGGAGTAGTAAGTACAGTTGGTCAAGCGGCTCAATTAGCCCCTTTATTTGGAGCAAAAAATCTCACTACTGCTGAACAAAATTTCTTAGATAGTTTAAACGCTGCTAACGCTACTGGTCAATAAAAAAAAATAAATAATGGCAAACGAATTTAGCAGACAAGAGTCGGTATCGGATTATGAAGTTTATCAAGGTCGTGAAGGATCTCAATTAAACTTTGCTGAAGAAGCAGCGAAAATTACAGCTGGTGTAAATGCTATAGCTACTCAAAGAGAGGGTAGGAAAGCACAAATACAGTCAGATACAGACGATGTAATTGCTCAGTTAGAAAAAGCTGATTCTTTTCAAAACCAGACTTTAGGTCAAACAGTTTTGTTGGCTGCGAAGGGATTAAAAGAAACTCTTTTAATTCAGTCTCAGTTAATGAAGAAAGGTAAAATAAAACCTTCTGATTTTATGGCTACTCTTCAAACAGCTAAAGACGATATGGCTAACTGGGGTATCGCTGCCAAAGATTGGAATACAAAATTCATTAAATCTGAAGAAAGACAGAAGTTAGGCCCTAATGGTAAGGTTATAGCTTCTGGAATGGAGACAGCTATAAAGGAATCTACTTTAGCTTTTAACAATTTAGACAATGTAGTTCCATTTACTTCGCCAACAGGTAATTCATACTTGGTTCGTTTAAATGAAGACGGAAGTATGCCTGAGTGGGATACACAGAGAGATGCGTATCAAAGTTTTAATAATCTTAATAATTTACTATTATACGAAGATGACGGAGCAAAATACGATGTAAGCACTATTGTTGCAAATGAAGTTAAAAATGTAGGCGCTTTTATTACATCCACTATTAGTGGATACACAGTAACTGATGGTGGTAATGTTGTTGTCACTCGTGAAGGAGCAAGAGAGATGGAAGATGCTTTGAAGGGAAAAGATGGTAAAACAAGATTTAACACTCTTGTTGAGACCATATCAGAAACTGTTATGGGAGATGAATTGTCTATTGCTAATATTTTAGTAGGCAGATCAGCAGGATCAGATAGATATATTATTGCTCAAACAGAGCAAGAGTTTGTAAATAAAGGAGGTACGGATTTAAGTAAATGGATTCAAGCTGATTATACAACTCAACCTCCAAGCGTTACGTTAATAGATGGTCAAGAGGATGCTGCTAAGCAATTTATAAAAGATGAAATTCTTACGCAGTTTGGTCAGTCAACTAAAAAGACTAAAGGTCTTAGTGGTCAACAACCAAATACAGCTGCGGTTACAGGTACTAATCAAGATATAGCTGATGCAGGTTATATATCTGAATTAAATGATGTGTTTACAAATCCAAATGCCGCTTCATCAAAAGCTATTCTTAAGAGGCTTATTGATTCCAGAAATGCTGAAGTTACAAAGCCAGAGGATAAAATTATATCTTTTGATATTTTTGATTCAATGATTGTTATAAAAAGAGGTGGAGGACAAGATGATTTTATTATAGATAGAGTAAGTGACAGTGGTAAACCTGACAATCCAAATACAGCTGAAGATGAGTCATTAGATATTCTTGATACTGAGACTGATATTATGACAGCTATTGACATATTAACTCCAGGTAAGGGTTATAGTAGAGGAAGAGTTAGGGATTTAATTAATTCTCAAAAAATAAAAATAAACCCTCGTATAAGTAGAGAATTAAAAACATCAGTATCAAAACCTCCTCTTAATGTAATAACCAACACGTCTGTACTGCCTTCTGGTAAAACAGTTATAAAAACAATAGAGGATGCAATTGGAGACACGACAAATCTCCAATGGGATAGTACAGTCACAAAGGTTGTAGATGATGTGGTAGTTAACGCCATGGGTGGTGAGCTTAAAAGAGAGCTTGCAAATCAAGGTTATGGTAGCCCAACAACAGAGGTGGTTACAGTTGGTGGTGAAGAGTATTATAAAATAAACATAGCTGGTAAAGAGACGTCTATTAGAATTAGTGGTGGAGAAACAAAAACAAATATTGCAAACCAAGTAGTTGACGCGATTAATGAAGCTACTAAGAAAGTTAACAAGAAAAGAGAAAGCAAAACTATTATGAGTTTTAAAATATGGAAACGATCAAATCCAGGAGGAAACTTTCAAGACTATAAAGTATGGCGTAAGACTCAGTAATAATAAATATTTATGGAATTATTAGACGATTTATTAGGATTATTAGAGGGTATTGTAGATGACAAAGAAACGCTTCAGGGTATAATTGACTCAGAAGGATTAGAAGTTTTGTACGATGAGATTGATCCAGAGGCATTTCCTACAATGGAAGGTTATTTGTCTTACTTTGGTGAGCTTCAAAAAAAAAAAGAAGAAACTGGAGATACTCCTATTATTTCTCCAGAGGAAAATACGGAATCAAATACACAAACTCCTCAAGTGGAAGGAGCTGGATCTTCGGATTCTTCACCAACAACAGTTGATATTCCTCAAGTAGAAGTACCTCAAGTAGAAGTACCTCAAGCAGATGTAGATGAAGCCAATATTAATGTTACACCAAACATTGAGCAGGAAGAGCTTCCTGGTATATTAGATCCTACTTCTAATGCAAAAAAATTATATGAAATTGTAGATGACGAGATTGTTATTTTAGGTGACGATGGAATGCCTAAAAAAGACAAGGAAGACGAGACTTGGCTTGAAGAAAGCTGGCTTGGTCAAGCAATGGATTGGGCGTTTGATGATGTTCCAATTTTAGGTGTTCTTAGTGCTGATTTTTGGGGAGATATGTATCGTGCTATTGGTAACGGATACACCAAAGGTCAATCAGTAGATGACTCTATTGCTTTGTTTGCAAAAGGAAAAAATATTTCAGATCAAGACTTACAAGAATACATAGCTGCTGTTAAGAGATCAGAGAACGTAACTGTTTCTGATGAAATGAAAAGCTTTCAGAAAATTTATGATGAAAATGGTGGTGGTGTTCTTGGCTTTATTCTTGGCTTTGGATCGAATCTTTCAATAGCTCCAGAATTACTTATTGACTCACTTTCGTCTATGATTAATCCAGCCTCCGCAGCAGCGGCAGGAGCAGGTGCAGCAACTGGTGCAGCAACTGGTGCAGCCTTAACAGCAGTGTCTGGCCCTGGTGCTTTATTTGGAACAGGAGCAGGTGCTATAGGTGGTGCTATGGGGGGAGCTTCGGCAGCTTTAGAATTTGGTATGTCTTATACTGAATTTATGAAAGAAGAAGTAGAGGCTAAAGGAGGTAAATTTGATGTTGAAGGGATAAGAATGGTTTTAAATGACGATCAAGCACTACAAAGAATTAGAAATAGAGCTGCTACAAGAGGTCTTGCTATAGGTATGATTGATGCTATGACAGCAGGTGTTGCTGGAAAAGCTATTGGAGGTACAGGAAAAGCCCTGGCAAAAGGAACAGCTAAAAGATTAGCTGCTGGAGGTAAAGGAACTGTAACCAGAGCTATGGTAAATAAAGGAATTGAGATATCCGCTGGTTTAGGTGTTGAAATTGCTGGAGGTAGTTTGGGTGAAGCAACCGCAAGAGCTTTGGCTGGTCAGGAAATGGACGTGGCTGAAATAGGTCTTGAGGGTTTTGCAGGTGCAGGTAATGCTCCTATATCTTTAGCAAGAGGTATTTATACTACTCCAAGATATAATTTAAATGGCGACCTTGTTACAAAGGATTATATGCTGGCAACAATAGGAACTGCAACTCCAGATCAAATTGCTGGTATGAATATCGAAATAAAAAACGATAAAAAAATGCAGTCTGTAATAACAGACTTAAAAGCTACAAGTCAATTTGATGCGGACTTACAAGCTCTGGGTGTTCCTCCAGGGCCTCAAAGAGATGCTATTGTTAAATTAGAATTAGAAAAAAGTAAATTACCTGATGCAAGATCTGAGGCTACAAGACAAAGAAGAAACCAGATAGATCAAGAAATAAATTTTCTCATAAATGAATCATCTACTATAACAGAAACAGTAGAGATATCAAGAGACGGAAATACCTTTACAGAGGTGTTGTCTGTTTCAAAAGCTGAAGCAAGAGCTAAATTAAAAGAAGAAGGAATAGAATCAGCAACAGAGGGGCAAATTTCTGATATGCAGAAAGCCATGATGGAGCAGCTTAAGAACTCTGATACGCAAGCTGAAAAAGCAATTATTGCGGATCAAAAAATAGCTGATGACATAAAAAAAGAAGTAGAGGAAAGTATTACTGATCAAGAAGTTCAGGATAAAATAAATAAAGACACGTACACAGACAAGGAGTTTGATAACGCAAAACAATTATTAATAAAAGAGAAAGTAGATGCCATTCAAGAGTCAAGCACAACGCAGGTGGATGTACAAGAATCTTCCAGAGATGGCGAAGGAGTGGGAGAAGTCAACGTCCAAGAAGAAATTACCGAAGAGAGTCCAGCCAAAAATGAACAAGAGAGTTCCGAACCTACCACGCAAGAGGAAGCGGAAGTAGTTGAAAGCACTGAAGTAGTAGAGGAAGAGAGTCGGCCATTAAAAGAAAAAATAAAAAACATAGTAGATGAGATAGCTGATGGTGAAAATGGGTTTTCTAAGAAATGGTTCAACCCTGTACTTATGAAGAAAGCTGGTATAACTACAGACGAAGATGTTAAAGAATATTACATACAAAGTATAGAAAACGGAGAGGTTATAAATGATCTTAATAAGGAGTTTTTAAATAATGAGTTTAAAAGACTCGGTATAGAAAACAAAAAAAAGGGAGTGGATAGCAAACCTAAAAGTTTTGAAACCATTCCTCCTTCTCAACGTAAAGGAGGTACTCAAAGATTTAAAGTTCCAGGGAGCAGAACTGTTGATGTAGAAGTGGATGCAGAAGGGAAAGCTTATGCTGTAAATAGAAAGACTGGGAGGCCTTTAGAAAAGACTCCTCCAAAAGCTCAAGAGTTTATTTTGAAAAATGTAATAGATGTTAATGAGGGTACTCCTTTACAGTTAGATGAGTCTACTAATTTAACACCAGAGCAATACATTTCTGAGATTGCAGAAAACTCTAACAACATAAAAGAAGTTGCGGAGACTATTGATTTAGAAAGAAAGAGATCAAAAGAGCTTAGTAAATCAGAAAAACAAGAATTAGCTGATCCTTTAGGTATATCTTCATTAATAGGTAAAATAACTGAACAGCAATTTATAGACGCGAATGATGCTAACAATGTTACTTCTAACATGAGGCGTTATTGGTTTGCCAAGAAACAAAAAAATATGTTTGGCAAAGAGACTGGACAAGATACAGATACTCGTGGCTTAGATGATTTAGTAATGGAGCTTGATGGATATACTCAAGAAAGAGAAAGCGACTACATTCAGCAGGTTGTTGAGTTTATAATACAAAATGATACTGGAAAAGTAAAGGCGCAGACTGGAAAATCTCCTGGTTTAGTAGATTTAGAAATTAAATTTGAAAAACTAACTGGACTTAAACCAACGAAAAAAAATATAGACACTGTTGTTTCAATTGATCCAAACAGAGAGCCGAATACATTAACGGATACAAAAAACAAAGAAGCAAACAGAAAAGCGGCTTCCGAACCTGGAGTATTTACTAAAGGAAAAAGAGGTATAAACCCAAAGAGAATAACGCAAGGTAAGAAAAAGAAATCTACTCTTGTGATAGATGCTAATGGTTTAGTTACTCAAATACAACTTGAATCAAAAGCAGCAAAGGAATCTGAAGCTTCATATAAAGCGGCTCAACAGAGAGTATTAGATCAGATAAAAGATCTTCAAGTAAGAGGTGTGGTTAGGGCTAAACAAGCTTTAGTTATGACTCGAAAAGTATTAAGAACAAATTTTAGTAAAGAGGCTCAGGTAAAAAACTTATCTAAGTATGTTACTGATGTAATGAACTCAGCTACAATTAATGATCAAATAGCCAGAATACAGAAAAAGACTAAACGAAAAAAAGGAGGAGTTCTGTATAATATTAAAAAAGGAAAAGTTGGTGCAGATAATAATGCGTTAATAGACGTTTTAAAAATATTAGCAAAAGCAGAAATATCTTCTATACCCTTAGATAAGTTAGATTCTTTTGAGGCTTTAGTTGATATTTATGGAGCAAGTAAAAAAACATTAAACATCCAGAATGTAGGCGCGGATACTAAGGCAGCTTTGGATATTATAAACAGTCTTGATGCGGAAGCAGATACAGATGTAAAAGTTGAAAAAGTTAAAAAAGAAAAAGAATCAAAAGAGTATAATCTTGATGAAGCTATAGTTGAAATAAAAGATATAAAAGCTGATACTGATTTAATATCAAATAAAGATTCTAAAAAGATTGCTGAAGAACTAAACTTAATTACAGATGAAGATATAAAAGAGTTAGTAAATGAAAATGAAGATGGTACTTTTGATTACTCTATGGTAGAAAGTTTACGATCTGTCATGCAGAATCTTTCTCAAGGTATTGTGACTCCAGAAGCTAATAATATTTTATTAGAAGTAAAAAGTAATAAGGCTGCGAAAATTGTTACAAAGCCATTCAGTAAAATAACTTTATCAGGTATAAAGAGAAACTTTAAAAACTTATCTTCATCCATTAAACTTGCAATAACAAGCAGAAGTCCTTCAGGTAAAAACATAATATTAGATAAAGTAAGATCTAATGTTGCTTCATATATTGATGATGCTTTCGGTAATTTAAATAGCACTGTAATATTTGATAACACTTTTGGTTTACTTGCTAAAACATATGAGGCTTTTAAAGTAAACACTGATCAAGGGTTCAGTAAAATAGAGTCGGCTGAAAAAGTTCTGGAGTTTGATGGAAAAGGAATTATTCGTAGAACAGCAAGATTTGGAAATAGTGCAAACAAAATTGTAGCTAAAAAATATAAGATTAGATTATTACAGTTAGCAAGAGAGCATATTTTAAACTTAGATAAAAACGGAAAGCCTAATAAAAAAGCTCCTTCAGCAAAAGAAATGATTGATGCTACGATAGAGTTTTATAAAAAACCAGAAAACAAAAACGTATATAAAAACGATTTAAAAATATTAGAGCAACTTGTTGAGGAATTTACTGTAGATGGTGAGATTAGTTTAGATAAATTAGAATCCAGCTTAACTAAAGGTGAAAAAAAGGCTTTATCAATATATGATGAGGTTAATAATAGTTTAGCTGAGAAAGGTTTATTTACGTCTTCAGTTATTAGATCAAATAGAATAGACTTATTAAATGGATATTCTCATAGAGTTGTTTTATCAAATGAAACAAGTGCAGCTATTGATGAAAAGGCTGTTGAGTTTTCTAAGGCTTCTACAAAGTCTGGTACTTTTGAAGGTAGAACTAATGGGCCAAAACCTATTAGCTTTGATCCTTCTTTGTCTGCTCAAAGAGGTTTACAAGAAACCAATATAGATTATTTTATGACCTCAAAAATACGAGAGGTTATGAAGACTGTAAACAAGGTTTCAAAAAATATGAAAGCTGATGGTACTGACGCTCAAATTCAAGCTGCTGATGCTTTAAAGAAGTCAGTAGAAGAAGTGATAAAGATTACTTATGGAGAAACTATGAGACCAGTTGGTGTTGGTGAAATGTTTTTGAATAGGATAAAAAGAAATGCTTATCAGGCAATATTAGCTGGTGTCCCAAGGATGGGAATAGAACTTGCTTCCAACCTTAGTTTTGTTATGGCTAATCCGAAAGCAGCACTACTTGGTTTTAAGAAGTTTTCTGGACTTGCATATTTGGGAGGCAAAAAAGGTGCTGATATATTAAATAATTTAGGATCTTCTGAAACCACTAAGCAATATAATGCTAAAACTTTTACTTCTCGATTTGCTGATATGTCTAACTTTGCTCAAAGCTCGCCAGACTCAATGAGAGCTAAAAGTGGGTTTATGAATGTTTTAGGTATACTTGGAAGGTTAGGCCCAAAACAAACTATTAGTGCTATTGATCAAATTGCTGGCGCTATTATATCTACTCCTGATAGAGCAATGACCAGACCAATGTGGTATGGAACTTTTGCTTTAAAATTTGAGGCTGAAACAGGAATTAAATTAAGTAAAAAAGATTTTGTTGAAATAGGTGAAGGAACTTCTAAATACCTAAGCGATGAATATTCTGATGCGGTAAAGAAATCTACCGCAGAAGCAGATAGAATGGGTGTTAGAATAAGTAGTTCTCAAAACCCATTTAAAGGTGTAATAAAAAACATGAGAAGAAATGATCCTAATCAGCCAATGCTTTTAAATACTTACAGGGCTGTAAATAAATTTATGGCAACCTTTAGTTTATTTGAATACGGAACAGTTCGTAATGCAGTAGGGGCTTTACAAAGAAGTGGTGATATGAGCAAGAAGCAAGCTGTTGGAATTATGACCGCTGCAACTGTAAGGATGACGATGTATCCTCTTTTATTATCTCTTGTTTCAGACGGATTTGATGAGCTGTTTACTGACGCAGAATATGAAGAAGATGATTCTTCGATTGAAGATATGATCACTCGACAAACAATTGGTACAGTGTTAACTTTAATGACTCGAAGAAGTATGGGTAATATACCTAACCTTCTACCTGCTTTTGGTATAGAGAAGTTTAATGAATATATGTTAGGAGAATTTAGAGAAGGAGAGTATGATCCTTTTAAGCATTCTATTACATTTTCTCAGTTTAATGAAGGAGATTTAAAAAAGAAGGGATTAATAGAAACCACTATTGGATTACTTGCTGGGCCAATGGGGCCAATAATTAAAACTCTTCAAAGAAGTACAGATTTAGCTGTAAGATCTATTACTAATAAGACAGAAGAGAGTAGAGAAAAAAACAAAAAAGAACTCACAAATCGTATGGCTCTGGAGCTTATGGGTAATTTAGGCCTTATTCCTTTCTATAAAGATGTAAGAAGAGTTGTAATGAAAGAAATGTTTGAAGATGACGTTGTTAAAAGAAGAAAAACTAAAAAAGCTAAAGAAAGAAAACAATATTTAGATTTTTTAAAAGATAATGATCCAAAAGAATATAGATACCAGCTACGTCAAGATAAACTAAAAGATTCTGATAAAATTAATTCAGATGTAATTAGCGGAGGAGATGTTATAAAACAATAAACGTATGGCTTTTGACGAACATAAATGTATGATAGACAGTTATAAAATTTTAACTGGAAAGGAAGACTATAAAGATATGCTTGAAAAAGATGAGCGTATATATTTACTATTTAATCCTTCAAGACCTCTTATTCCTATGGAAAATGATGTTTATGATAATGTTAGGCAATACTTTGAAGATATCCAGGATTACAAGAAGTGCGCTGAAATACACTGGGCTAAGTGTAAGGCTAAAAATTCTTAGAATAATTTTTCCTTTCCGCTTCCAGTTTGTAGTACAAAAACGCTTGAAATCCATTCACGTGTGAGTCTGTTGGAAAAAAGTATTTCCATCCTTTTGATCTTCCTTTATTTATGTAGTAGAAAAAAGCAACTGCAACTTTACCTCCTGTCTTAGAAAAATTAACGCAAGCACTGTGATCTGAAGTTGGTATTATTTCTTCAACAGTAAAAGCTTCATTGTTTACGTTTCCAACTCTTGCGGTGTTAGAGTATCTTTTTGCGATGGTTTCACAAAACTCTTGTAACTCTGTAGCTATTCCTTTATTCATAATTTCTGTTGTAGTTTTTTTATCTTCAACAATACTTTAGCTGATTGAGGTAGTTTTTTTAATCTTAAAATTTCTGCTATTATATTGTTTTTTTGATCTGCTTTAGACTTCATCAGATAAAGATTTAATTAAATCATTCATTAGTATAATTATATTTTTAGCCTTTAGCTTTGCTTTGTCGTGGTCTCTATCCATTAAATCTTCGTACAAATCATCAGTCAAAGAATGCATACTGTTAGACACATAGTTTATGTGGTTTATCGCTTGTATGTCATCAGCTGATATTGGATTTGCCATTAATCTATAGATTTTAATATAAGGCGTCCGACTGACGGATCAATTTTAGATATAGCTTTGTATAACTTTTTAGACTTAGACTTAGTAATATTTCTCTCTGTTTGAGTAGACTCCGTACCCATATTTGTATAAAGTGAGCAGTCTATAAAAAGCAAAGTATCAACTTTCTTTTTGTCAGTCCATGAAGTAAAATTCATGATTTTATCTAAATCTTCAAACGTATATTTACATTCCATTTAATAAAGTATTTACTTTTCTTTTAAACTCGTCAAACCTATCTCCAACCCTAAAACCCCACTCTTGACTTAACTCTAAGTATTTGTGATATTTTCCTGTGTAGTCGGAAAGCTTAGTATTTAGCTCATCCACCTCCAAATTTAACATTTTATTTTGATTTATAAGGTATCTTATCCTTGTTTTTAACTCTTGGTCTGAAACTTCAACAGAGTTATCAACATTTCCGAGCCACATATACATAACATTATTATGCTTACTGGCCAGGTTTTTATCAAACTTTAACAAGAAAGGAAGTTGTTTTAAGCTATGTAATACTGTTGCATGGTTTTTGTTTAAAACTTTTGCGATATCACTTAGTGTCATATTTAAATGTTTTCTTAGAATTTTATATAATATAGCTCTTCCGAACACATAAATTCTCTGTCTTCTTTTTGGGTTTTGCATTAAATCAATACCTAACTCTTCGTTTATAATTAATATTATATTGTTTATTCCTTTATCAATAGGTTTCATTTTATATGTAAGTTTAAATTAATTAAATCGAGATAATCATCAGAACTTATTATTTTTAGATCCGACAACATTAAAAAAGATCCTTGTGTTCTTATTATTTCTAATGCAAAAAATATATTTTCATTTTTATATTTTACCGTACCTCCCAATATTTGAGATATATAATCATTTACTGGTAGATATAAAACTTTAGAGTCAATGTATTCAGAAATAACTAAAGACAATCCCAGCTCAAGGGAGTCTAAAGCTTCAAGATATTCCTCATAAACATCATATCCATCATCCTTTATATACTTCAGTTTTAAACCCATATTTTTTTAATTCTTTTATTCTAAACTTTTGAAGATCAGACAATACTCCTTTTGGTTTTTTTATTTCAGAGAAAAGAACATCACATCCTGGAGGAAGCGCTATCAAATCAGGTATACCATTTTTATTTGTAAGTTTCAGTTTTATAACATAATACCCTTCTCCTTCAAGTTCTTTTATTCTTTTGTTCTGTATCTGTTGTTCCGTCATATCCGTTTTGTTTCCAGTCAATCCAAAAACCAATTCCTACCATTATATGTAAAACAATAGACAAAGCGTATTCATATAGGTCATGCCAGGTTGCAAAGTGTAAATGTACGTGTCCAATTACCCAAAATGGTATTGCCATTTGTTGACTGTACCAAATTAAAAAAAATTTTATAAACTTCATAAGGACAATAGATCTCTTTTAAAATGTCTTAGGGTGTAATCTTTTTTCTTTGTAACAGCCTTGTATATTTCTTTTTCTATACCATCTTTTGAAAATACCCAATAAACATCGCTTTCCAATCTTTCTTTAGTTGTCATACGATCCCTGGACTGCCAGTAACTGGTAGCTGAAAAATCAATATTATAATATACCAGACATTCAGCTTTCCGTAGAGATATTCCTTCTCTTCCGCTTACGATTTGCAAAGCTATGGTTTTATTTGTTTCGTTAAATGTTTCTAAATCAGTACATAAACCATCTCCGTAAACTTCTTTTAGTGCATTTAACTCTTCCTTGAATTTATAAAATATACCGATTTTAGCATCAGCAAAGTTATCGTGTATAAACTCTGCTTTACTTAAATCAATAATCATAGAGTTTCCTGATTCAAATTTTACAGTTCCTGAATACATTTGATGAAGCTTCATCATAAGTTTTACTGGAGTATCAGCTAATATCACGTCTTCACTTCCTTCAATAACTAAATGTTTTTTTAATTTACTTGTTAGTTGATATGTCATCGGACTCATCTCTACTTCTAAAATATGTTCTTTAGTGTTAATTTTAAACCCAGCTTCTTTTTGAGTATAAGAAATAGTATGTGGTTTCATCTCATCAATAATTGATTGTAGGCCATCTGAGTAATCGTTTATGTAAAGAGAATTGATTTTTCTTTGCTTAACATTTACGTATTGTTTAGAAAACTTATAAAAGTTTACATAATCACTAAATGGATGTTTACGAACTACTGATACTTGATGGTACATTTGACTAAATGATTCAGGTGTTGGTGTTCCAGATAAGAATATTACAAAAGGATTGTTTTCTAAGATCAAAGAACGAACTTGCGTTGATCTTTTGTTTCTTTTTGGAAACGCTCCCATACCATGGGCCTCATCACAGATTACCATATCCCAGCCTCTCTGGTCTATTTTATGAAGTGATTCGTAGTTAATAACAGTAATATTGTAAGAAGGATCAAGAAGTTTATAGTCATCTTGTATACTGCTTATAGCTTTTTTCTTAGTAATAAATAAAAGGTTAGAGACTGGCAAAAGCGCACTTACACCCAAGCTCGTGAGAGTTTTACCAGTTCTTACCTCCATTGCAAGATAAACAAATTTATCTTTTAACAATAGAGGCTTGGCTTTATTAATTATTTCTTTTTGATAGTCTCTAAACTCCATATTAAAAATCTAATCTTCCGTTTTCTTCTAACTCGTGCTTACTTCTAAACCTTATCCATCTACCTTGTGAATCTCTATCTTCTTCAGGTTTGCAATTGTATTTGTATACAGAATAAGCAGTAAGCCATTTATAAAATTTAGTTCGTGAAACAGTAAACTTAGACTTTGGAGCAAAGTCTGGATTGTCTTCAACAAAATCTAAATATAGGTCACTCTTGTATACCCTTCCAGCTTGCTTTAATTTTTCGTGTTGTGATCCTCCACCTATTTCTCCGCTCCATTCTAAAAATTCGTGACAAGTTTCTGCTGATAATTGTCTTGTCTTTAGGTTTATAAATTTTGATTTTATAAGGCCATGATTCATATAAGTTTGAACACAACTTATCATATAATTATCAAATTGACACCATTCATCATCATCCCATTCTCCAAACATAAGTTTTCCAAATTCCATAAGTGGTGTAAAATCTTTGGTGTAGTGCTGGGCTAATTCTAATTCCCATTTTCTTCTTTCAAAAGATGATCCTTTACCTTTGATAGCGTAATTTGTTGTTATAGAGACTTTAGGTGATTTACTAAATGGAATTTTTATAGCATCTTTATTTTTCTTTTCCAGGACTAAGCCTTCTGTAACAACAGAAAATAATCTTTCAAAGTCAAAATGCTTCTTCACATCATCAAAACATAATATTTGAGTATCAACACTAACAGTTTGATAAGCAAAGCTTTTTTCAAAATTAAACGACTTACCATCTATAAATACTAATTTTTTCATATGACTCAAGGCGTTCATAAAAATACCCTTACCTGTTCCTCCTTCTGGATTATCTGATATTACCTCATCATTTAATATTACTGCTGGACAGTAGGATAAGTTTTTCCAGGCATGAAGTAAATACCCTATTGTTGACTTCATAGAATTAACTCTGTTATCATCTTTACCACAAATGTTTTTAATAAATTGCTGGTAATCACAACTTTCTGCATCACATTCATTAAAAACTCTATCTATTACGTGATCTTTCCATACGTAACCACCTAAATCTAAGTAGTCGATTTTTATAAGTTGATTGTTAGTTATTTTTACTGCACAATTTTTATAATACAGATAGGCACTATCTTTTGTATCTTCTATAAAATAAACCGCAATAGATGACAGAAGGGTTAAAAACTCTTCTCTAAAATACCTGGTATGTTCAGCAAAATAATTATAAACACTTAGATCGTCTACTTCTAATAGATAGTTTAAAATAAAATCTTTTATTTCTTTCTCAGAAGTGTGATCTATTAAGTTGTTAGTTACTCTTACAAAAACATAATTCTTACTTCCTTCAGGGTTAAACTTATAAAATCCATTCTCCTCCAGGAATTGCTTGAAAAGTATGTGAACTATTTTTATAACTCCTTTGTCGTTTTTTGTCCAAAACTGATTGTTTGCATTTTCTTCATCTAAACGAGCCAACACATTGTCTATGGTAGCGACCTCAATATCTGACTCTTGCAATTGAGATCTAATTTCTTTTTTTGGTACACCTCTTTTTAACTTCATTCTTAAGTTGTTAAGGCGATCTTCATCTTCATAATACTTTGTACCAAAATTATGCTTATTAGAATAAGCACTTCGTATTGTCCTTCTTATCTCTTCTCTATCAAAATTTTTTGTTTGATAATTATTTAATACTGACTCAGCTAAAGATTGGTATACTCCAAAATCATTTAAAGCGGCAGCCAAAACATAAGCATTATTGTTTCTTTCTCCTTCATTCATGGGAAATTTCTTTTCCCACCATTTAACTAATATTTCTACTATTTTATTTTCATCCGTTACTGGTATTGTTGGTATATCAGTATTCTTATTTACTTCGTTGTATTCTTGTTCTTGTATGCTATCCCATAAACTTGACTGAGCGTTTATGTGAATTAATGGATCATAAGACTCATAGCAGACTCTTGAGACGTTTTTACAAGACTTATCGAAGTAATCGCTATCAAAATGTTTTTGAAGGCTTAGGAAGTAGCTTTTATGATTCTCTGTAATTGGAGGTATTTTAACTAAAACTTTTAAGCCATTACCACTTGGAGAAATAAATACTGCATAAACATATTTATCTTTTGAAAGCTTTTCTTTTTCTTGTAATAAATCTTTACTTGACTTGTACCCATCAAAGTCCAAGCATATCAAACCACTATGCTCTTTTAAAGCTTTGTCATTTCGTTTTGTAAATTTTCCACTAAAACAAATTGCTGGTAGTTTTTGCTTTAATATGTTCCTATTATTCTTATCTTTTTCGGCACGTATTTTTTTAACTATATCCTTGGAAGATCCATCTTGTATTCTTTTTAACACCAGGTTTATATTTCTGTAGAAGGGTTGTGATGTCTGTTTTATGTCTTTAAATATGGTTATGTCCATTTTATGTTGATTTTATGTTGATTTTATTTTACTTAACTATCTCTTTATTAGTTACTTATATATTTTAATGTCGAAAATGTCAATAATATATAATAATAATGTAGATAAAGAAGTAGTTGTTTTATATTTTTTTCTATAGATCTCTTTGTAGAGTTAAATTTCTGTCATTCGACACGAGACAAAAGATAAAAAAAGGGAGCGTAAACTCCCTATTTTATTCAGTTAGGATTAATTAAAAAGGAAGCCCATCTCCTTCGTCCACTGCATTAGCTACAACCTTCTGCTCTGTCTTCTGCTCTGGTTTAAATGTATCAATGGCTACATAATGTGTTTTACCATATTGATCTGTTTCTCTTTTTTTCTGTACAATAAGTTTTACATACTTTTTGTTGTTGTACTCAAAAATCCAATCTTTTGGAAGATCTGACAAGCAAACAGATACTGCTACCTGGTCTCCGTCAAATTTTTCTTTTCCACTTCCTACGTAAATTTTGTCTTTTACTTCACTCATGTTTATTAATTTTAATTGTTTGCTCCATATAGCTAATTACAGATAACATAACTTCAGTTTTATGCTCTGCACTATTACAAGACATTGGAACTTTTATCCATATAATAGTATTTTTCTTTGTTCTTTTTAGGTTTTTATAAAGTCTGCCTATGTATGTATGTATGTATGTCTTCAGTCGCTTCATTACTAAAATATTTTTGATACACTTCTACCGCTTGCTCAACTTTCTCCTGGCCTCCTTGTATAAATGATTGAGAACATTCAAATATACCAAGTCTTGCAGTCCTTTTATCTATTACCAGGAATATTAATGGCTTTCCAAATAACCTTTGATATATGTAGGCTTGACTATCGTAATTATAGGTTTTTGCACTATACATAAATTTATCGATATCCGAACTTGTTTTAATGTCAATAATTAAATTACTTTTATGATTTAAGATATCAGCCTTTCCCTTCCAATCTAAATTCATTATTTTTTGAATTTCTGGAACTTCGTAATCATTATTCTCTTCATAGATAAGATCAAACATTTCCATATTAGAAGTCATCTTAGTACATAAAAAATCTAATTGCTCTCTTTCTTTTGTAAGCAAAAGCATTTCCTCATTTGATTCAGCCAAAGCCTCTTTATATTTAGTAGTAGATCTTGTTGATGCTTCTACCTCCTGGAAGTCTCCTATTTTATGTGGCTCTAATATTTTGGTGTGGAAATATCTACCTTCAAGCATTGGCTTTGTAAATTCATTACTTACTCTAAACTGAGTAGGATTCTTTAATAACTTTCCTATGTCTGAGTTTGATAGATATTGCTGACCAAAATCTCCATAATATTTAGCATCGTCTTCCAGGTTTTTAAGTATGTCTGCTTTAGTCATTTTTAAAGGATTTAGCTAATTCTTTTTTCACTACTGCTTTTATACTATACTTAGACTTAAGATTTTTTACTATCTTCTCTAAACCTAATTCTTTATTTTTTGATATGTAAGTTAAAACTTTAGCCCAATTCATATCTCCAATCTCTAATGTGATTAAAGTTTCAGTCTTTTGTTTTGTTGTGGTCTGTGTCTTTTTATGTTCCTGGATCTCTGGAATTATTAAAGTATCTTCATTTGCATAAAGACTTAAACCAAGGCCATGCATAGCAATAGCTTTTGCAGTTGCTCTTTGAATTGCAGTGTTAACGTCCATAGAAGTTATTTTGTCAACAGTAATAGAGTTATGCCTAAAATCTTTAATAGGTAAATAATCAATATGCTCTATATCATTCACTATTATACCTACTTTTACATAGCCAGTCATTCCGTCAGAAAACCAATTCAAACCTGTTTCTTGCGCCTCATACACTATACGTTGCGCTCCTGGGTTTGATTGTTTTAAATAGTTCCAGGCTATTGCCCAGGATAAATAATTAAAATTTCCTTTCTTTTTTACGTGCTTGGAAACATCTTTTGCAACCAATTCTTTAAAGTAATTTTCATTTTTGCTCATTTGTATTTAATTTTAAATTTAAATCTTTTATTTTGTTTGCATACTTTAATAGTATGGCTTCTCTTTTATTTTTTAAGTTCTGTATATGCTTATCGTTCTTTCGAGTGTTTACCTCTGTCTTTATCTTTGACTCAATTAGTTTTAATTTAAATAAGCAATTTTCAATGTTTAATTTTAAACAACCTATTATCCAACCATACTCATAAAAGAAATCATAATGATCACTTTCAATTACCTTGTAATAATCTCCATTTCTGTTTAGATCTAATATTTCAATCCTATCACTAAACTTTTGAATCTTTATACCTTTACTTAAAACACTTTCACCATAAGGCATATCTTCTTGAATGCTATTACTACATGATTTAGCTTGAATAAAAACTTGGTTTAAATTATACATTATTATCTTTTAATATCTCCTGGACTAAATCATTAACATCGGTATCATTACTTATTAGATCTTTTGCTTTATTATATCCATGTATTATAGTTGAATGGGTTACCTTAAAATCATAGGTTTCCAAAAACCTTTGTATGTAAGATATTCTTATTGGTCTTTCCATACATAAATAATATAGCATTTGCCTGGCATCTACTATATCTCCTCGTCTTGTAGAGGTAAACATTTCATCTAAAGTTAGATGAAACTTTTTTGCTACCGCAGTAGCATAGTCATCAAATATTTGTTTCTTCATTATTGATTAATTTTATTTAATTCAAATTGTAAATGATTTATAGCCTTCTGAAGATCTTCATTAGGCGTGTTATGTTTTCTGTATGCTCTTAAAATATAAGTACAAGCAGTTCCTAAATTATAATTCAAATCAAAATTATTCACAACATCTATTGCGGTGTAATTATTTTTACCATCATAATAAGAAGGAGTGTCTACTTTAATAGTTTTATCTTCGGTACACTGAAGTTCGTCTGTCCTGGTTTCTGTATAATTCATATTAACCATTTTATAAATTTATATAATTGAATAGCAATTAAGCAAGAGATCGCTCCAATGAATGACCATGCTACAAGTTTCATATTTTTATCTTCTCTTCCCATAACTAAATACCTAAAGGATAATCGTCATCTTCCATAGTAGTAACCTCCTGGCTTGTATCCAAAGGATCTTCTTCATCATCATTAATGTTATTAATAATGTTTGAACACATAGCCATGTGTATAGCGGTGTTCCTTGCTTGTGGGTTTTGAGGGTTGAATGACTCAAATAGCATTCGTAGTGTATCGTCCATAATTTGATTAAATTTTAGTTAAACTTAGTTCACAAATATAGTGTAAAACAATTATAAATACTAATTTAATCGTATATATTTACTTGTAAATTTATTTCCAGGTGTTCGTAATACCTTCCTATTTCAGAGTGAACAACCTGGTCTTCTCCTATGCAAATTTGAAAAGCCTCCAGGCCTCTCTCTTCGAGATCATATAAAAAATCTTCAATTATTTTTACATCTGGATAAGGGCTATACCATTTCAGATCAAAGATACTTGTGTATATCATCATTCCGTCTTTTGTTTCTTTTAAAAGGGAAAATAAATCTGGAAAAACAAAACGCCTTTCAGAGTTTTGAAGTTTAAACAATCTTACCTTTTCTGTTTTTGGTATTCCTATTATTACTTGACTACTATATCCCATTGTTTTGCATTTTATCAGCCCATATACAAGCCTGGTTATAAATTCCGTTATCATATTCTTGAACAAAGTCTACAAAGTCATTAAACCAGGATATTTGAGGTTTAATTTTGTTGATCTCGTTTGTTGCTTCTATAAAATCTCCCATTAGTTCGGTTATCTTATTAAAGTCTCTGTCTTTTTGTGTTTCCGCGTATGCCATAATTATTAATATTTATTTTCTTGAGCGTATTCCCATACCTTGGTATTGAGATCATCGTTTACCCAATCCCAAAAAAAGTCTGTTATATCTACTCCGTTTAATTCTACATTTTCTATTTCTAAATCAGCTTCAGGAGGGTACTCATTATCTCCGTCATTCCAATAAAATTCGTAATTTATATCTAATTCATAGTTATCTTCAACTATTGAGTATGTTCCTTTTGTTTTCATAAGTGGCCTCCGATTCTTAATTTTTCACATTCATACCTATACTCTGATTCTGACTCTACTTCGTTCATACCTTCCAAATCATCTATTCCATTTCCAAGAACAAATTCTGATTCATTCATTTTATGCTCAAGATCGTCTATCCAATCCTCTTCCTTATAAATTATAAATTCATCTATACTTGTGTATTTACCATTGTCTATTCGATAATGATCAAATTCATTTTCATCAATATCTGTTTCAATTTCAGCAAATTTATGGTAGATCCGTCTTACTTGTATTTTTACCTTCATTATTAATATTTTTTAGTTCTTTCAATTAAATTTAAAACATCGTGTATTTCTACTCCTTGGTATTTGCAATTATTTGTTATGAATTGCTTTATAGGTAATTGCTTTGGATCATCAAAAAAGTCTCCTAATTTTTTACCGCTTTTAATTTGAGCATCAGCTAAACGCTTAATTACTCTTTTCACATACCAATTACTTGTCCAATAGATACCGCCTTCTCCGTCTGTAATTTTTACATTGTCTCCAGGTTTGTTGGTAATATTTTTATCAGCCTTCCAGGTATTTTTCTTTTTATCATAACCTATTATATGGCATAGAATATCCCTTAATTGTTTTACAGACAAATACTCAAATGTATTTTCGTAATGGTCTAATATTTCTTTTTCGCATCTGTCTTCAATACTTTTTATTAATTGATCAAACTTTGCGTGTCCATACAATTCTCTGTAAAAGTCTCTAAATTTTGTGTATTGAGTTTTTTCTCCAAACATTGTAAAGTTTGTATCATAATCTAAATCTTCAATGTCCAGGAATTTTACTTCTCCAAATTCCTGGTTTGTTAGGCCTCCGTTTACATGAGTCTCAAAGTCTAAACCTTTTCCATTTGTGGTGTTAAACGTAAACCCAAATCTTACATAATCTGTGTGCTTCTGTGTTTTTAATAGTTTCATTTTATTTGATTTTATTTATTAATTAATATGGTTTTAAATGTTCTGTGTTGTTCTCTCCGTTAAATCTTTCCTGGAATAATAATTTTTCTGTGTGATCTTCAATTATTCTTTCTTTATCCTCCAGGGTTATTCCTTCGTACTGATCAATTAAGCCTTCTAAATAGGCCTCGTTTTCCATTATGTCGCTACAATCTTTTGTATATGGATAATATGGAGCGATATACGTACCGCCTCCGTTTCCGTCATTCCATATAACAACATTCATTTGATTTGTTTGCGCTTCATATCCAAGGCCTCTTCGAGTATTAAAATACCTTACGCTTCTTACTTTCAATTTTTCCGCAAATGCTTTTTTATCTAATGCGTTTCTTAATAACCTATCTGCTTCCAGGCTTACTATTTTTTCTTGTTCTTGCTCGCTCATAATTATAAATTTTTTCTTATTGCTTTATACTGCTCTACTTCTGATAATATTTGATACTTATAATGATTTGTACATATTAACAAGGCTATCTCTCTGATCCAATCCAGGTTACTCATTCTACAATTATCAACATCAAGTTCATAGAATTGTATTAAGTCTTCCCTTATATCAGCATACTCTATGTTAATGGTATCCTTTTCTTTACTCCTGGAAAGTTTATTTATCTCTCCTTGCATTGCCTCAATTCTGTGGCCTAAAAATTTAATGGTTTCGTTTTTGCTCATAACTTTTAATTATATATTAATGATCCGTTTTCTGTAAATTCATATTCATTAGCCTCACAAAGATCCGTTAAACCTTCATCAGAATAAACATATTCAGTCTCCTGGTGTAATTGTTTCAATACATTATTTAGAGAATTGTTTTTCAATCCTTCAATTATTTCTTGATCCCAAAATGTACCTGTTAATTCACACTTATCCGCTTCCAGGCTATCCAAGGCCAATTGATCGTACTCACTAAACTTTATGTACTCGCCTCGGCATGGGCTTTGGCTGATTGAATAATCGTTTCTTCCGCCTATTTCCTGGCTTAATTTTTTTATACTATCAACTAACTCGTACACTGAAAATTCATTCAAGTCGTGAAAATTTTCTCTGATCCATTTAAAGCATAGTTCTTTGCCTGGGTGTTCGTGTATCTGATAAACTTTTGTTTTAATTACTCTCATTTTTTTTATATTTAATTAGATTAATTTTCTGCAATATAGTTATTATAAACATCTTGTGCAAGTTTTTTAAACTTTCTTTAATTTGAATTACCTAACCATTGGTGATATATGTAGTCATATTCTACATTCATTATTTCGGCAAGCGCTTCGAAAATTCTTTCCCTAACCAGGCTATCGCAAACGCCTATTAAGTCGTATATTTCTTGATAGTTGTCAAGGCATTCAAAAACCATTTTGAAATTTATATTGCTATCGATTTCCTGGCCTAATTCATCTGTTGAATATTTGGCCAGGTAAAACGCTTTTACGTTGCTTGTCGCTCTTAATTTAAACTTCATCGGTATCCCATTTAGTTACTGGAAATGTTCCCTTGTATCCTAATTCAAGCGCTCTATCAAAACACATTCTTAATAAAAAAGGCCTACTCCAATTTTGATCCATTATAATTTTATTTATTTCCTTTAGATCTGATTTGTTAATATACTCTTGCGTGTATTTTACTCTTCGTTTATATGCTCTCATAACTTATTTATTTTACTTTCGATTATTACTTGTTCGTTTTGTTCACTTATGTTTATTAAATTATTTATTTCTTCGTGTATTTCGTCTTGTATCTCGAAGGGATAATTTCCTTCTTTATACTTTATAAATTCATTATTTATTAAAAAATCTACAATTCTAATTGAGACATCTCGCGTGTCATCGTTTGTTATTGTTTCTATATTCATAACCTCTCTGTTACCACTTGTCATTAATTCTTTATTACCTATTTTGATAATGTTAGACTTATACTCCATAACTTATTTATTTACATTAATAAAATAATTTGCGTACTTTCCTCGTTCACTGCAACAATTATAATACTCGTACTCGTTTACCATTGTTTCAAACTTTTCAGAAGATCCGTTATTTAATAACATTGGGCTTGTCCAGGAATTATTTAACATCATATTGCAAGCGTTTAAATAAAGATCATGGCCTTTATCATATACTTTTTTAGCCTCTGTTTTATTTATTTGCTTTACTTGTTTGTTACCTATTTTAATAAATTGATTTGTATACTTCATAACTTTGGTATTATGGGAGCGTTTCCGCTCCCTGGTTTATACTACTTAATTAAATTTCTAATCGCTGAAACTTCTATTGTTCCAAATTTATCGTGTACCTTACATAAATACTCTTCGGCCTCAATAAATCTCGCTTCTGTTGTCGCGTTTTCGTATTGATTGCGGAATTTTATTAACTCCGTTATCTCTGTTTTTATCTTCGGCATCTTGTATATTTTTGGCGTTTTGCATTCCAACATTTTTTAGTATACATTTTCTTTTTATACTTTGACGTTTTACATTGCCTGGAGGCGCTACAACTTGTAAGCGTTGGCGTTGCAAATATTAAACAAATTACTATTGTGATTATTTTTTTCATATCTATTGAAATTTAAATTCTCTTATTATTCTTGTTTGGTTTGTTGGGCTTGTGCTTGTTAACTTTACTACGTTGTAGCCTCTACAAGTATACGAGCGCTCCGCGTGTTCTTTGCCTCCTGCTCTTCTGAAGGCCTTAAGCGTTTCATCTTTAGTTATTAAATTATATTCGCGCTCTGTGATTTCTTCAACAAATGTAACACCAGGTAAAAACGTGGTTTTTGTACTTGGGTTTTTTTCTTGCTTTGTTCTTGTCATTGTGATAGTCATTTTTTTGCGGTATTGTGGGAGCGTTTCCGCTCCCTGGTTTATAATTATATTGATTCAAAAATTATTTCTTCGGTATCTGTATTAAAAAGTATTTGAAATACTTCTTCCCATTCTTCGGAAAGGTTTAAAACTATAATATCATCTTCGCAGTAATGAGATAAACAAACTTTATTTGTTAGCTCTAAATCTTCGCCATAACTTAAGGCGCTGAGGTCTTCAATCGTTACCAAATTTTTAGCCTCTAAAATTGCGCTTCTTTGGTCTTCTGTAAGTGTTTCAAATGTGGTCATAAAATTAAATTTGTGGGAGCGTTTCCGCTCCCTGGTTTAGATCTATTTATTAAGTTTTGCATTTAGTTTTAAAATGTGGTACGCCATAAAATTGAAATAGTTTTCAACTATTCGTTTTGTGGTGTTTTTTTCGTTTGGGTAGGTGTCAACTTCCTGGAGGCGTTTTGCAAGTTTTACAATATCATCGTTATAAAATGGAATATTTAAAACCGAAGGAAGGCCAGCAAGCCAATGAGCAAACCGCGTTTGTTCGTTTGGGTGTCGTGCCTGGTTGAATCTGTGGTTAAATTCTGATTCATAACAAGACATAACAAAGGCCAATTTTTCCGCGTGTGTTGTTGCTTCTGTTGTGTGGTCGTCTGTATTGATTGCATCAAGCAAATAATTTTGAATATTTGAAAGATATTTTTTTGAGTTTGTGCGTAACATAGTTTTTTAATTGTGGGCGCATTTCTGCGCCCTGGTTTATATTATTTTAATAAGTTTAAAAGCATTTTTAAGGTTTTAATTTCGTCTTCTAAATTACTGACAAGGTCAAAAACTCCGTTCGCTTCTAATTTTTCCGCGGTAAAATCTTCAGTTATTGCTTTTTCTGTTGGGTTTCCGAAATCAACTAAATTTTTAACCTCTTGCGCGTCTATTTTAATATTGTTTAACTGTCTTAAAACTTCGCTTTTTACTTTTACTTGTATTGAATGCATAATGTTAATTTATGGGTTAATGTTTATATTTTGTTCAAAGATAGTTTAATATTTAAGTTATACAAGCGTTTTTTTAAATTATATACTTGTTACAAATATCTTGAGCGTGTAACGTGCTGATAATGTGCAAGTTATAAACGTAATTTATAATCAATATAAATAAGAAACATTTAATATTTTAAGCGTTCGCGGAGGTATAACCTTCAATGTCTTGAAGTGTAAAAAAGATCTAATATTAAAAGTTTAACAAAGGGATCTTCTCTTTCCTGGAGCAATGGAGCGCGCGAGCGGTGGAGAGCGTGCCAGGAGTAACCGCGGAAGGGCGAAACGTGGCGAGGCGGTACGGCCTCGGCGCGTGTTCCTGGTGCTGTGCTGTTGCTCGTAGCAAAACGCCAAAACATTGGAAAAAATATTTTAGCATTTGATTTGACTTTTTTAAAAAAAATCGTTTTCCTTTTGGGGATCGTCAACGTATGTGTATGTATTACCCTCAAGTTCTATATGTCTGAATAAAAAAAAATTTTTTTAGTATATTTGTTTTTTAACTAAAAGAATAATATCATGCATAGCAAAAACTTAAACCCAAGAGACTTTGTTAACGGACTTTACGTGAAAGATGGAAGGTTAATAAACGATAGACCAGATTCAATGACTGGTATTCAAAAAGCAGCTTCTATAAAAAGAGCTGTAAAAAATGACCGCAAGGTTAACCAAATATCTGAAGCTATAGAGCTTGCTGATAACAAAAAACATTTCAGACAATTAAGATTTTAGTTCACTCACTAATTTTTATTTTGAAGGAGAATCTTAATAGGTTCTCTTTTTTTGTATAATATGTATAATAATCGACACAACAATGTTGTATTAAAAAAAAATCGGCATTAACTAACTATCTCTTTTTCAATACTTTATATTACTATTTTTATTAAATGTCGAAAATGTCGAAAAAAATACTATAATAATAATAAAAAAATAGTAGTAGTAGTAGTAATATATATATAAGTAAGTAGGAGCAATATTGTTTGACATTCGTCATTGTCTATTTAAAATATATTTTGTACATTTGTTTAAATTAAATTAAATACAATGAGCAACTACATACCAAAGGATCTTGAGTTCGATCAAGTCGGAAGAAACAAATTAATTAGCGGAATAACAAAAATATCTAAAGCTGTAAAAAGCACTTTAGGCCCACGCGGAAAAACTGTTTTAATAGAATCTTCTAATCACACGCAAGGAATTACAATTACAAAAGATGGAGTTACTGTTGCGGAATCTATATCATTAATAGATCCTGTAGAGAACTTGGCTATTACTATGATGAAAGATGCGGCTCGAAGAACTGCTAATTCTGCTGGTGATGGAACTACTACTGCAATTGTTTTGACTGAAGCTTTGGTAAAGGCTGGTGAAAAGTTTTTACAACCAGAACATAATGTAACTGATGTTGTTCGGAATATAAAAAAGACTGCTGACAATGTTGTTTCTAAATTAAAAAAACAGAGTCGCAAAGTTACTTCTTCAACATTAAAAGATGTTGCTACTATTTCTTCAAACAATGATCCAGAGTTAGGTAAGATTATTTCAGAGGCTTATAAAAAAGTTGGAGTCAATGGAATAGTTACAGTTGAGAGTTCTCAAAACCATGAGACTTATGCAACAGTTACAAACGGAATAAAAGTTGATAGAGGTTATACTTCTAATTTATTTATCACTAATCAAAAAAATGACGAAGCAGTATTAGAGGATGCTTTAGTTTTAGTTTGTGATCAAGAGATAAGTAATATACTTCAAATAGAAAATATATTAAAACCAGTAATACAACAAAACAAGAAACTTCTCATCATTGGGGCTTGCTCGCCTAATGTTGTGAATACCCTGGCAGCAAACGTGGTGCGTAACGGACTTAAGCTATGTAATATTATACCTCCAAACTTTGGATATAAACAACACGAGCTTATGCAAGACATCGCGTTGTCTGTTGGGGCAAAATACTTTTCAGAAAAAACAGGTGATAATTTAAATATGATTACAATGGATGACTTAGGTCATGCTGATAAAATTATATCTGGTAAAAATCAAACTGTTATAATAAAAAGTGATCAGTTAACTGAAGAGATACAAAATAGAATTAAAGAATTAAAAGAACAGCAAAAAAATACAGATATAGTTTCAGATAGAGAGTTTATCAATGAGCGTATCGCAAGTTTATCAGGTTCTATTGGAGCTATTTATGTTGGAGGTAATTCTGATGTAGAGCAAAAAGAAAAATATGACAGGGTAGAAGATGCTGTATGTGCTGTTCGTAGTGCTTTAGAGGAAGGGATTGTAAAGGGCGGAGGTTCTTCTTTATTTGCTATTGGAGAACACCTTGAGGTTCAGAGGTTTAAGGAAAAGCCTGAAGATGAGTTTGATGACAAAGATGTTGCAGATGTTATTTTAGGACACGCAATGTGCAAGCCTTTTTATCAAATATTAGATAATGCAGGTATTAATGATGAAGGTGCTTCTGCAATTCTTTCTAAATCATGGGCCTTGCCAAAAGACCATGGTTATGATGTTAAAAACGAAAAGTATGGAGATATGTTTAAAATGGGAGTCATTGATCCTTTAAAAGTAACTCGTTTAGCTTTATTAAATGCGGTAAGTGTAGCTACAACAATACTTAGCACTAACGCTATAATTACTCACGCAAGAAAAGTAGATGATCAATAAGGAATGGTTGTGGATGAACTACAGTAAATTAAAAAACAATACAATGAAACCAGTTGGAAAGTATATTATTATAAAAACAATCACAGAAGAGGTTAAAACTTCTTCTGGTTTATTGTTATCTCAAACGGATGTGGATGAGTTTAGATATAAAAAAGGATCTGTAGTAAAGCCAGGGACGGATGTTACTGTTATAAAGGCCTCAGATTTAATATATTACGATAAAAATTCTGGTCACACCATGATGATAAACGATGAAACATATACTATCATTCAAGAACGCGATGTTGTTATTGTTCTTTAATTTCTTTGTTTAATTCTTTTATCATATTCCTATACACTTTATCCATATAAGTAATATCATTTTTAAATAAAGGATTTGAAACTGGAGATTCTGATATTTCCTCTCCGTTAAGTTTTTTGTATATGGTATTGATAACGCGTTTAGCTTTGTATGTCAATTCATATAGAGTCGTTTCATTACCACTTCGCTTTCTCCAAACGTGTATCCACTCATCCTTTAATAATTTATTGAAACGATTTACATCCCAATACATAAGTTCTTCGTATTCTTTGAATTGACTTTTATTAAATATTTGTTCGCTGTATAAAAATAGTAACATTTCTAATTCAGGTGTTCCTAACTTGTATTTTGCTTTCACCCAGTACCTTATAACTCTCCAGTATTTTAGAAAATCATGATCAGGCGGCTTTCTGGTAGTGTTTTTTCTTGGATATACCCCTTTAAATTTCATTGAATTAAATTCTTATATTTGTAAAGATAAAACAAATATTTAAAAGTATATAATATGGGAATGGGAGCTGGCCCTGGAGGTCGTAAAAATAAAACTGCTGCAAAAAAATCAGCGCCAAAAATGACTATGTTGGCTAAAAAATCTTTAGCTATTCAAAAAAAGAAATTAGCTAAATGTGCCGCCGCAGCAAAAGGCAAAGGCAAAAAATGTAGTCTTAAAAAAACTTCAAGACTTAGAAAAAATATAGCAGGATTAAACTCTACAGGAAAGACAAAAGCAAGAAGAGGAGTTGATAAAGGTGTAGAGTTTGGTAAAAAAGTAGCTAATTCTAAAACTGGTAAAATAGTTGGTGGAGCTATTAAGCTTGCAAAAAACATAAAAAACCTTGACTATAAAGGAGCTGCTAAAACAGTTTCTTCTACAGCTAAAGACGTTAAGAAAGCTAAAAAACTTATTAACTATAAAAAATTATTAAAAAAGAAAAAGAAATAGTATGGCGGTAACAGATAAAAGAAGTAGGTTGCTTAAAAAAGCAGAAAGAAAAAGAAGACAAGCTCAAAGAAGAAAAGAAAGAGGTTGGCCTCAAGCCGCAAGAAGAAGCGAGCAAGAAGCATACGAGCTTAAAAGAGAAGCAAGAAATAGTTGTGGGAGAGGTCGTAAATCTGTTTACGGAGCAGGAGGAAGAAAAGTAGGTTGTTCCACTCGAAAAAGAAAAAGAAGAAGAAGATAAACCATTAAATATATAATTATGCCACAAGGAAAAGGTACATACGGAAGTAAAGTCGGAAGGCCGCCTAAAAAGAAAAAAATAGATCCATCAAAATTAAAGAAAGGAAAAGCAGCAGGTAGAAAAATAAAAGATGGCCCTACTGGAAACCAGCGAATGAAAAAAAGAAAGAAGAAGCCAGTTAACACTACTTCTGCTCCAGCAGGATACTCAAGAAGAACACGTATGAACATGGCAGCTAAAGAAGCTGTAGGAGGTGCTTTAAAGAAAAAAAAGAAAAAAACCAAAGCAGGAAAAGCAGGCTATGGCCCACAAGACAGACTTGGCACTATTGCTAAAAAGAAAAAAGTAAAAACTACTGGGCCAAGAAAGAAGGGAGTAGGCGTAACAAAAAAAGATAATGGAGGTGTAAAAAAAGCATTAAAAAAAGGTAAAGTAACAAAAGCTAAAACAAGCTCTAAGCCTCAAAACAAACGACAAGTTGCTTTAAAGAAACGAGCAGACGCGAGAGATAAAAAACCAAAAAAGGGAGGAAGAAAAACTCTTGCTCAGCTAAGAAAAGAAGGAAAAATTAATTTTTAATATATATAATTATGCCAGATCCAGTAACTAAAAGGGTTAAAGACTCTTTAAAAAGAGTAAAAGTTAGAAAAAAAATTGTAAAAGATTCTACAAGTAGAATGGCTATGGTCAATGTCTTGAAAAAAGAATTAGGCAAAGAAAACTACAATAAGATTAGAACTACAAAAGGTGTAAAACAAGTTAAACTAACAAAAAAACAAAAGCAATATATTAGTAGAATTAATCGTTTAGCTAAATCAGAACAAAAAAATAGAAGAAAAATTAACGATAATCCAAGAAAAAGATAAATAGCCATGAGTTGTAAAGGTTTAAAAGGCAAAGCTTTAGAAAGATGTAAGGCAAAAGCTAATTACGAAAAGCTAAAAAAAAGACATCCTAACATGACTAAACAGGATACTCTGTTGGTGAACAGGTCTCTTTCTAAGAATGCTAAATTAGAAAATTTTACAAATAAAAAAATAGATGCTGCGGTTGCTTTAAAATTAAAAGAAAAAAAATTAAAGTCTCTTAAAGGCAGGAAAGCAGATGTGAATCTTATTGGTACAGCTAATGCTAAGTCAAGAAAAACCACTGTAAAGGTAACTCCAGGAAAAAAAGCTTTATTAAAAAAGAATAGAAGAAAAAGAAAGGAAGAGTATGTCTCTACTGCTGTTTATAATAAAAAAGAACTTGCAAGTAAGGTTACTTTATCAAAGAAAAAGAAAAAGTCTCAGAAAGAATTAGCGGCGGAAGTAAAAGCAAAAGAAACCAAAAAAAGCAACGCTGAAAAGAAAAAGAAAACTACTACTACAAAGAAAAAGCCTTATGTAAGAGGAACAGGAACAAGTAAGTTAACTAAAAAGAAAAAAGTAAATACTACTCAAAAACAAAAAACAGCTTTGGCTAATGCTAAAAAGAAAAGAACAGCAAAAAGTCAAGCTTCTATAAAAGCAAAAAAAGACGCTATAAGAAAAAAACTTCAGCGTACTACAAAACAGAAGTTAAAAGACACTGGTAAAAAAATAAAAAAAATATTTAAAAAGAAAACTCCTGCTCAGAAAAAAGCTAAGTTAGAAAAAAAGGTAAATAGAAAGCTTAATAGAAAAATGACAGGAAATAGATATAACGGAAAATGGAACTAAAAATTAATTTATAAATATTTGTATATTTGTATTATTGATAACTTAAAATAAAAATTATGAAACAAGGTTATAACGATAGATTAGATGAGTCTTTAGGATCAAGAAACGGAAAGAAGTCTCAATCTATGAAGTCTCGAAGAAACGAAAGTAAGGCTATGTCTAAAAAAATGTATGGTCATGCTTACGGAGGTAACAAATCAATGTCCTATAGACACGTTGCTAAAGTAGTTAAGCATAAGTTTTAGTATTTTAATTTAAATTTATTCCAATGGCAAAAAAGAAAGTAGTCAAAAAAGATGCTTCTAATAAAAAGAAGCCAGCAGTAAAAAAACCAGTGGACAAAAAAAAGGTTGTTGAGTTAGAGTTAAAAAGCTCAATTCAACAAGTAAATGTTTATCCAAAGTATAATCCTTTAAGAAAATAAAATGGGAAGATTATTAGTAAAGTTAGGTCTATGGATGCAAGAGGTATGGTGTAAATTCCAATGTGGATGGAACGCGTTAATATCTAAGCTTTTATTTAAAGTAGATTCTTGTCCTAATAAATTATGTACTTGCAAAAAATGAAAAAAAATTTTACAAAAATACAGACAATAAACAGATCCAGAGGATTTGGAGATACAGTAGAAAAATTTACAAAAGCTACTGGAATAAAAAGAGTTGTAGACACAGTCACAAAAGGTGGGTGTGGTTGCGACAAGCGTAGAGATTCATTAAATAGAATGTTTCCTTATAAAAAATAAACGAGATTTTTAACCCTCAAAAAAAACAAAATGGCATACCCAAAAATTACTGTTAACACAGGGCTGGCACAAGAAGTAATATCCAGCGACACATTACCAATTCCATCACCAAGTTTACCAGTATTATCTGGAACAACCACAGCTACTACAGCAGATAAATTAGTAGATGTAGGAGCGGATTTCAGCAATGTAAGTATAGGTGATATAGTTTACAACACAACAGACAATACTTCGGCTTCAGTAGTGGCAATAGACAGTTCTACTATATTAGAAGTAAGTGCTGACATATTTACTTCTCCAGAATCTTATAAAATATTTTTAGGCGGCCCTAATGGCTCTTCAAGAATAGATTCTTCTGAAGGATGCTTGTTATACGTAGGAAGCAATGAAGGAGTTATGGATGTAGCAAAATCATTTGTAACTGTAAGAGTAAAAACAGTAGCTGGAAGTATAGTTATATTTAGTAATTTCCCAGTAGGTGAGTATTTACCAGTTCAAGTATTACAATTGTATACTACTGGTACGGATGCAGCCGCTGAAAATAGTTGCGTAGCAATTTGGTAATATGAACTTCGATATGTCAGATATAAAATTATACGCTTTAAACGCAACGTCTCTTGTTGTATCTTTTTCACAAATTGATATGGCTTTAAAAATAATTTTGCTCGCACTAAGTGTTGGGTATACCGCTCAAAAGTGGTACTTATTAAATAAAGAAAGAAAGAACAAATAGTAAAAGTTCTAAAATCTTAATTAAAAACATAAGAGGCACAGAACGACTGTGTCTTTTTTTATATATAAAATATGAAAAAAGTTGAAAAAATCATTATTCATTGTTCTGCAACAAGGGAGGGTGATGACTCTATTAACGCCGAGGTTATTGATCGCTGGCATAAAAAAAGAGGATGGAAAGGAATAGGATATCATTTTTTAGTTTTAATAGACGGATCTATTGAACCTGGAAGAATGATAAATAAGTGCGGTGCGCATACAAAGGGTTTGAATTGCAGTTCTATCTCGATTTGTTATGTTGGAGGAGTAGAATCTGAAAAGGATTCAAAAGGAAAATATCCTGCAAAAGACACAAGAACACCAGAGCAAAAGGAAACATTGTTGGACTTATTACGTGTATTACGTAAAATGTATCCAGAAGCAAAAATTCATTCCCATCGAGACTTTGCTGCTAAGGCGTGTCCAAGCTTTGACGCAACTACAGAATATTGTAATATTTAAAAATAAATACTTATGGCGAAAAAAGGTAGAACTAAAGGAAATAAAATTTGTGCAGCAGGAATCTCCTGGGCCAAAAGAACTTTTGATAAATACCCAAGTGCATATGCGAATATGGCGGCAAGCAAATATTGTAAAGATCCTAATTACGGAAAAGGTAAAAAGAAAAAATAATGGGAGAGCTAAAGAAATGGCGTGAGCAGAATTGGGTTAGAATAGGCACTGATGGAAAAATCAAAGGCAAGTGTGGCACTTCTAAAAATAAGAAGAATCCAGATAGATGTTTGCCATTATCAAAAGCCAGAAGATTATCGAAAAGTAAACTTAGAGCTACTGCGAAAAAAAAGAAAAGAGAAGGAGCTAAAGGAAAACAGTTTGTTAGAAACGTAAAAGGAGTAAGGTAATGGCAATAAGAAAAACTACAAAAGGTAAAAACGCTAATTATAGAGCTACTAAAAAAGGTGCAGGCATGACTAAAAAAGGAGTTGCCGCGTACAGAAGAGCTAATCCAGGCAGTAAGTTAAAAACCGCTGTTACTGGAAAAGTAAAGCCTGGGAGTAAAAGAGCTAAAAGAAGAAAATCTTATTGCGCAAGATCATTAGGTCAACTAAAAAGATCAAGCGCTAAAACACAAAATGATCCTAACTCAAGAATAAGACAAGCAAGAAAACGCTGGAAGTGCTAACTTAAAACATATAAAAATGAAAAAAATATTAAACTGGTTTGGTAGTAATGTTCTAAAAGATTTATTAGGAGGTTTAGACAAGTTATTTACTTCTAAAGAAGAAAAGATTAAAGCGGAAGCATTAATAAAAGAAATTATTTTAAGTAAGCAATTAGAGCTACAAAGAATGCAAGCTGATATTATTATTGCAGAAGCAAAGGGTAATTGGCTTCAAAGAAGCTGGAGACCTGTTCTTATGTTGTGTTTTGGTTTTATAGTTATGTATGTAAAGTTTTTTGCACCTTTATTTGGGTGGCAAATTCCTGAGTTAGAAAATGAATTTTGGAACTTGCTACAATTAGGTATAGGAGGTTATGTTGTTGGTAGAAGTGCTGAAAAAATATCTAAGAATATCACCATTTCTAAAAAATAAACATAGAAAAAAAAAGATTAACTTTGTATTTGTAAAAACAAGCAAATTAAATGGCAAGAATAAGTACATACGGAAATGACACCAATGTTGTAGGGGCTGATAAATGGATTGGATCTGACTCTCAGAACAACATGGAGACTAAGAATTTTACTGCTCAAGCTGTTGCTGATTTTATTAATAAAACTGGAGGACAAGCTCAAAATCTTCGATATACTTATAATGACACAACAGGATATGAAACAGGAACTCTTTCTTTTGTAAATGGAGGAGCTGCGGATGTTTTATTAAGTAGTATTACTACTATAGAGGCAGGTATATACGATCAGAGAAGTGAAACATTAGATATATCTGAATTTATAACAGGAGCATTAGATCAGTCTGAAATATTATTAACTGATTGTACAGATATAGCTAACTGGGCAATATATGCTGTTACTTCTGCTGTAAAAGGCGCAAATTTTAAAGTGACTTTAGATTTAACATTTAAGGCAGGGGGTGGGAGCTTAATCGCAAATAAAGATTATTTCATATCTTTGCTAAAGTATGATAATATTGGTGGTGGAGATTTAAATTTCACAGTAGGAATACCTGGAAACAGTCTCACTTATTTAATAACTCATAATTTAAATAAATTCCCAGCAGTTTCTGTTTTTGAAGACGGAACTCAAAAGGAAATATTTGGAGAAGTAACATATAATAATTTAAACCAGTGTACTTTAACTTTTACAAGTTTAGTTACTGGAACAGCAACATTTAATTAAAAAAAAGAATTATGGCAATAGGGTATTTAACTAACATTGATCTTAACAATAATCAGGTCAAAGATTTTAAGATCGACAACGTAACCTCAGATCCAACAGGATTAGCTGGTGAAGGACAAATGATATATAGAACTGATACTAATCAGATGAAGTATCATACAGGTTCTAATAACTGGGTGGCGTTTGGAACAAGCGGAGGTACAGTTACTTCTATTAATTTAGGGAGTAGTACATCTACAATTAGTGTATCTGGAGGCCCTATTACTACAAGTGGAACTATACAAGTTAATTTACCAACTTCTGGAGTTACAGCAGGATCATATACAAGCGCTGACATTACAGTTAATGCTTATGGTATAATCACCGCTGCTTCTGATGGTGGAGCAGGAACAATGAGTAACTGGTCATTAACAGCTGATTCAGGAGGAACTGCTACAATATCAGATGGTGATACAGTTGATATTTCTGGTAGCACTTATATAACTACACTAAGAAGTGGAGACAATGTAAGTATAGCTCATGATGCTACTTCAAGATCAAATACAACGTCTACTGGCGCGCCAGCTGCTGGAGCAACTTTTACTGCAATTGATTCTGTAGTCACAAACTCAACAGGTCACGTAACTGGTGTTAATACAAAAACAGTTACTATGCCAGCTGATCAACAAGGAGTTACTTCTGTTGCAACTGGGAACGGAATATCAGGTGGAACAATAACCTCAACAGGTACTTTAACTGTTGGAGCTGGAGCTGGTTTATCACAATCATCTACAGGATTATTAGTAGACTATTTAGGAACTGATAATGTTATATTATCTGCTGCTGATGGTGTTACAACACCAATAACTGTAGCCGCTGGAGATAGAATAATGATAAGTGACGCTACGGATAACAATGTTAAATATGTAAACATATCACAATTAACCGCAGCTGTTGGTGGAGGTACAGTTACTTCTGTAAATGTAAAAACAGATGGTACTTCTTTAAATGTTGCGTCTAATAGTATTACTTCGAGCGGAACAATGACAATGGTTTGGCAAGGTAGCACTTCTCAGTATGTTAATGGTGCTGGAGATTTAGTAACTTTCCCATCTATTCCAACAGTAGGGAATGGAACGCTAACAGTACAAGGTACAGGAGCATTAGGTGGTTCTGGAACATTTACAGCTAATCAATCAGGTAATACAACTATATCTGTAACTCATGACAATTTTACAGATACAGAAACTACAGACACTGCTGCTTTATCATTTGGGGGAACATTTGATGCGTATACAGAAGTAACAACTAATGCAACAGGACACGTTACAGGACATGAGGTAACAACATTTACACTTCCTGCTAATCCAAATGTAAATACAACTTCTTTACCAGTTAAAAATAGTGGAGGAACTACACAGTTTACATCTACTGAAACAACAGGTGTTAGATTTGCAGGTTCAGGCGCTACATCAGTAGCATTTGCTCCTGGAACTCAAAAAGTTACAATCAGTTCAACTGACAATAACGAAACATATACTTTACCAGTTGCTTCTGGTGGTAGCAACTCTGCTGCAATACAATTAACAGCTGGTGGTACTGGTTCAGGTGTAAAATCAACTGTTACATTTAATGGTACTACAAACGAAATACAGGTTACGGAATCTACTGGAAATAATGGTAGTGTTACTATTGGTTTACCAAATGACGTTACAATCACTTCTGACTTAACGGTTGGAGATAATTTAACGCTAACAAGTGGTAACTTAAGTGTTACAGGTACAGGTTCTTTTACAGGACAAGTAACAATTCCTGTGACTCCAACAGCATCAGCTCACGCAGCTTCTAAGAGTTATGTAGACTCTACGCTGGCAGGTTCAGGAGCTTTAATATTCCAAGGTGGATATAACGCAGCAACTAACACGCCTGATTTAGATGTTTCTCCAAGTGCATCTATTAAACAAGGTTGGACATATGCAGTAACAGCAGCTGGTAACTTTTTTGGAGAAGCAGTTGAAGATGGTGATTTACTTATTGCAGAATCAGACTCTCCAACAGCATTATCTGATTGGACAGTTGTTCAGAATAATATTGGCGTTGCAACCGATGGGGCTACAGACGGAGGAACAACTAAAGGTATAGCAGGATTTGATAGCGGAAGTTTTGGAGTTAGTACAAATGGATGGGTAACATTAAAACCTCGAAGCACGTCAGGTACTTACGGAGATGCTAACGAAACAGTAACTCTTACAGTTAATAACGCTGGTATTATTACTTCAGCTTCAGAACAAGCAATTGCAATAACAGCATCTCAGGTAACTGATTTCTGTAATGCAGTCGATACTTGTGTTGCTGATAACGGAGTAACTGCAAATATTGGAGACGGAACTGCTGTTGCTTACCAAATAAATCATAACTTAGGCACAAGAAATGTAATTGTTTCATGCTACAGAAACTCTTCACCATACGATACAGTAATGTTAGATGTTGAGAGAACAAGCACAAATCAGGTTACTTTAAGAACAACAACTGCTTTAGCTTCTAACGCTGTTTCAGTTATTATTACAAAAGTAACATAGTAGTATGTAACCTTTAAAGTAAATTAAATAGAATATATGGCTATTAATTTTTTAAATAACGCAACTTTTGCAGATATTGTAGGAGTGGGCAGTACAGGTATATATGCAGGTACTAATGCTGCATTAAACCTACCAGGGAAAGGATTAGCTATTAAAAATGACAAAAACGGTAGTAGTAACAACTGGAGTTACATTGAAAATACAGCTACAGGAAACGCATCTAATATAAACTTTTATACAGGAGGCAATGCTGCCGCTTTAACTTTAGCTCACAGTGGTGACGCAACTTTTGCAGGTAATGTAAACGTTGGTGGTGATGCGACTTTTAATGCTGGTGTTGTTAAGAAAGGTTCGGGTGGATATTACTTGCAAACAAGCGGTGGTGCTTTTAGAGCTGCTTTTTGGGATAAT